>Ga0206990_1006_pt1 | contig 94726 bp, 98 predicted proteins | sample Alteio_BWMinCont_8_FD_153283 | JGI IMG/M metagenome (GOLD analysis project Ga0206990, IMG submission 153283) | Enriched cells from forest soil in Barre Woods Harvard Forest LTER site, Petersham, Massachusetts, United States -... | ecosystem: Environmental > Terrestrial > Soil > Temperate forest >... | reverse complement strand
TTGATATGCAATTTATTATCGATACATCTTTTTTCTCAACGGGTGCCTTTATATAATACCGAACACCATTTCTAGGCACTACGCTCCTGACAAAAGTGTAAATATCTATTGATGCATCGGACAATAAAATATCTTTCACAAAATGCCCTCGCAAAAGACGTTCATCGAGTTTTTTATTGACTTCCATAATCAATGCTTCAATATGACCAATAAAAGGCGCTGTAGCACCGATTGATTTCTGATTCAGACAATCATTTCTAAATATTAATCGCAAATCTCCCAATGTATGCTCCCTTTCTTTCTCTTTCCTCTCGCTAAATAATCTACGATTAACTGCCAAATGACTAAGAAATATATTTTTCTGTTCCGCCGGTATCTCATTGTATAGAAAATTATCGACTTGGAAAAGAAAATTTTTTACATCATCCTCTGGAAAAGTATGGGGAAGAGATTCCTTGCATAAAGTCGAAAAGTAGATCTTCATTGGCGAAGAACAAGGATTGAGGGTGAGAGGATAATGATCGAAATTATTATTTTCAAGGAGCATATCATATAACGTTATTGGAGATAGCTTGTAACCATCTTTAGTTCTCATTTCTGCGCTTAATACACAATTGTAGAGATGGTAGCTACCGCCGATAACGATTGCATTTCGTTTTTTTATTGTTAGCACGGCTGTTATATCAGTGAACATAATTTTAGTACGATCCTGGGTTATTATTAGAGGGAGAGTGGGGACATAACCTAAGACACCACTCGATTTATCAATCATCTCATTAATTATTTGAATAGCCGGGGCCGCTTCCGCTTTTCCAAAAAATGAAGAAAGTGATTGGGCCTTATAAATATCATCATACGTTTTCCTTTCAACATTATATTTCGTGAAATCCAATCTTTCATATATCGTTGATCTTACTAAATCTATACATCCACCAACAAATTCAATTATAAACGGATCTAGTTCTATTTCATCGAGAACTGGTGTACCGTGATGAAGATTATTTAGCTTGCTGATTTTGTATGCAACATATGATTGTATATTTTTCAATTCATCGATAGAAATTGAGTTAAGTTGTTTGATTAAGTCAGATATTATTTTTGCGTGAGAATCGTCGAGGAATGTTTTGATTATTTCTAGGGCGGCTGATACTGTTTCGCGAATATCAGTTAGGTAAACTGTATAGGCCTCTGGTGTTTTTATTGGTATGATTTCGTTGCTGAAGAATTGTGCGAGGCCTTGTGTTAGCCTGACAACGTTTGGAATGGGGCCTGTTTCTAAAGCGAAGAAAACTGATGGATCGAGTTCTGGGAAAGCTTTGCCTTCCGATTCATAAAAAATGAGTGCTTTATTGTCAAGCGAGTCATACATTTTTTGTATTCCGTTGTGTTCATATAAATAATCATGAAGAGCTGCCTTATGCTGATCAATGAGTAATAATATTTTATGCATTGCTATATAGACAAACTAGATAAAAAATTGATAGTTTTAAATAATTGTTGAGTCCAAATGATATTAACCGATTAGATCTATTCGTTGGTTCGATGGCAACGGAGCGTAAAGGTATCTTTAAGGCAAGGGTATTAGATGGAGCAGGAAGTCGGCCAGGAAATCCATATGTTTGGAGTCGATTGTTAACTCCAAGCGGGCCGCTTTTTGAAAGTTTTATTGAGATTTTGAAGGGAATCGAACCGAATACAATCCCGGTTGGTGGTTTGGTCAGTTACGACCCAAAAAATTATCGTTGTTATGTTGCCTGTCATTCTGGTCGTGTTGGTGCTATTGCAATAGGTTGTTATTTTCCGAAAAAGAAGAATTTACATGTGGAAGATTATGCGTTGAGTCCACATATCTACGGAAAAGGTTTGGCCGAAGCCTTGTGGGAGGCTTGGCTTGAATTCATTTGGTTGGAATGGCCCGAAGTCCGGGAGGCAATGAGTTTAACGATAGAGGTATATTTGAAGAATGTGCAACCATGGAAAAAGATTATGCGGGTCGAGGAAGTAAAGGTGTCCAATAAGGCAATATTTATTTCCGAAGCCACTCCAATCATCTTTATGGCAAGGAACCTTTCGGCTTTGGATGCAAATGATATTTATCGTGAATGGCAAGATTATCAGAGAGTGTTTTATCCTGCTTTGTTGAAGGAGAAACTTAGGAACAATTTGGATGAGAACATAAGGAATATTATTAAATATTGTAGCGGTTTGATTGGTAAGCCCTATGTATGGTGGAAAGGTGGGATCTTCACAGATAAAAATATTGGGCCTTTATGGAGTTGTGATGGGCCTCCGCCTGATAAAAAAGATATTGACGTAATAAACTGCAGCGGTTTAATAAATCTGGGACTTCGGTCAATTGGGTTATCACTACCAATTGCTACTACTGATGGAAGCAAGGGCGGCACGTTAGCTTATCAAGAGCATTATAAATCGGTTGCCGAAGCATTTGATAGCAAAAAGATCTATCCTGTCGGCACACTGATAGGAAGACGGTATAATAAAAGTGGTAAAGATCAAGGCCATTTGGCAATTATTATTGAAAATAATTATGTGTTACAATCTTGTCATTCAGATGGCGTAAACAACATTTATACTCTTGAAAAATCAAATGAATCGGAAGATGGTGGCGATTATTATGATTATGTAGTTTTGCCCCAGAATTGGCTACAAAGGGAGAAACCGAAACCGACTTCAACACCAAGAAAACGTTTGGATCGAATTATGTCGCACTTGCCCCATTCTGACTTAGCTGCTTTCTCTACACCTTCTGCATCCGAATGTACGGGAGTTGGGACTAGTGGTAAGCGAACAGGTCTAGTTTGGCACGAACTGTTTAGTTGGTTCAATCCTGGAATGATATACAGCGGCCAATTTCCAGCAGAAATATCAGAAGCCAAGCGCATTTTCATTCAAGGAGGCGACTCTTTCGATAAGGATTGCACAGCAAGATCGGTCAGTTTAATAAAAGTATGTTTGGAGGAAGAACTATATTGGATAAAACCAAAAATTGCAAGCGTCGAACAATTACAGTATGTACATGATATCGAATATATTAGGAAGATTGAAAGACTTAATTCGACTTCTGGCGAAGCAGGTGAGTTTACTAGTATTGGCATTGGCTGCGGTGATATCGCAAAGTTAGCAGTTGGTGGTGTTATTGATGCAATTGATGCTGTTGTACAAAAAGTTATTAAGAACGCATACTGCCTAATAAGGCCATCTGGACATCATGCCCTCGCGGATAAAGCCATGGGATTTTGCATCTACAATAATATTGCAATTGGCGCAAAATACGTACAGAAAAAATATGGATATAGACGCGTTGTGCTAGTCGATTGGGATGCGCATCATGGTAATTCGACTCAGAAGACTTTTTGGCATGACGATAGTGTTCTTTACATTTCGACTCATCAAGATTCTTGTTACCCGCCTGATAGCGGGTCAATACATGAGACGGGTGAAGGAAAAGGCGTTGGGTTTAACATAAATATCCCATTTCCGCCAGGCAGTGGTCACGGAGCATATGAAGAAGCATGGAGGAGGATTATTATTCCAGCTATCGATGCATTCGTTCCTGATATTATTATGGTTTCTTGTGGGCTAAATGCTAGTGCGATGGATCCAATGAGTCGAATTATGTTAAGCAGCGGTGCTTTTGTCACATTTACTAATCATCTGATGATACTCGCAGATCGTCATTGCGAAGGTCGACTTGTCTTAGTCAGCGAGGGAGGATATTCTAGTGCAACAATGGGTTTTGGTGTACTTTCGATAATTGAAACACTTATGGAACGTAAAACGAAAACGGTAGACCCTTACAGATCGGAGATAGAAAATTACGGGGGGCACACTTGCACGATTCAGCAGAGAGCAGTAATAGATGCTGTGATCGATCGACATATCTCTATTGCAAAAACCCCATTATTGTCGCCAAGGACCATAACTGATTAATTTTATTTTTAATTTCATTGCTATAATCACTAAACTTGTTGGGGTGACGAAAAGACATTGGGTTATCTCAATGGAATATTAGAATTGTTTCAGTAAATGAAAGATAAAGAGAGTCATGTGAACATGTGATAGAATAAGGTGATCGAGTGTTCTATTCTCACGAAAGTTGTATAAAATTGAAAATATATCAATCTGTTGCAAATAGAACAAATATTGAGATCAAATAACCATGAACGCCACTATGAAGAAAATTGGATTTAATGAGATATCACAGAAAATTTTTAACAAGAAAATGACTGAATTCAAATTATCATTAGTTGAATTGAGTGATAAATTATATTTAAAAGAAGATACATCTTTGCACGAAATTCCCATCTATAAATTGCATAGCTTTTTCCAGAATAGAGAATTTGCGCGAACTCGGAAAGAAGAATTACCTCACGTTAAAAAAGTTCGTTTCTTGATCTATACGCTTATGGAATGTCAAAAAAATGAAGCTGTGGTTAAAGAGTTAAATCAGATGCAAGAGGACTATAGTTGCTATACGCCAATTTTAGATGTCAGTGAACTGTATCAAGAATATTTATTGGAACGCATAAATATGCTTGAGGCAGCCATAAAAAGAATCATCCTCCCATGAATTTGAGTGAGGCAACTAATTAACAATCTGTTGGTTTACATAAATAAATAAGACATCTGTTTCAAACGTCTGCATACACTGCTTCCTGTGACAGGACCTCGAAAATTGGCTCGCGCTTATCGCCACGGTCGCTTCGTTGGGCGATATCTTCTTGACGACGCGTGAGAGCTCGCGTAGCCGCCAATTTCTTTTGCATTTCCTTCTTTTGCCCAATACGGCTACGAGCGCGAATACTGGATTTTTCGCTACGTTCCTTCTTTCGTTGACGTTCGGCGATGGGCTTTTCCACTGAACTGGATTTGTTCTCAGTGGTGAAGCATGACTGCTCATCCTCATCCTGTTCTTCGCCCGCACACCATTCAGCAAACCAGTCCATCTCGGTCTCATACATTTCCTGATATTCTGCTTCTTCCTTTTCATGTAGCTCCCTCCTTTCGGTAGCGAGATCCCAACTTATCGAACTCGAAAGGTGCCCCAATGCAGAAATTTTGCCGCCGATCAATTTATGAAGGGTTTGCAAATCATCGCATCCCCAATATGCGACACGATCCGCCTCTTCACTCAAAAGAGACAAATACTCCGCAATACGGATCGCTGCCTTCGAGGGCTCTGCTTTTGATTCCCGAACTGGCGTCGGCGGCTGCGGCAATAGGTCCACTTCTTTTGGCTTAGCCGGCCCCCCGTGCACTAGATTCGGCCAATGACTAGCGAAATTTTCCGACAACATCGTTGACCGCCCATGCACCGGTTTCGTCCACCGACTAGCGAAATTTGACAATGACATCGTTTCTCACTGCGTATAACTACTAAAGTATGCAAATCAATGGACTCTTCAATCATTTCACTATTTCAATTTTTTTTAGATCTTCATAAATGACTTTATGCTACATCCCATCGCCTGGTTATGGCACAACGAATGGCAGATCAGGGGCGTCCTCTCGGGAAGACTTAATTTCTCATCAAAATTTCTGCAATACCTATTGACCAACCATGAGCCAAACTACAATTCGAATCAACCCTTTCTTGTATCGTACCAAATTTTTTAACCATATCTCCGTAATATTTTTTAATAAAGCTTATCTTCAAATCATCCGGCAATATCTTGGCAACAAAATATGCAAAATATGGTGTCACACAATCAAATAATCTCTTGCTATTAATCTCTCCATTAATATATTTTAAACTCACACTCCTACGTTCATCATCCAAACATAAACTGCTCCCCAAAACACTTACCGTCCCATGAATATTTGGTTCCTTCCCCCCATCAAATAACGAATATCCATGCCCAGTCCAAAATCGCCGATCAAATTCTTCTTTACAGATTCCCGAATCGCAACTCGATTTATCACATAATTCTTGCCACCATCCATTCAAAACACTACATGGCGGATTATATTTATCAATCTTGCCAATCAATCCATCATTCTTAAAATCCCAATCAATAAAATTCCAACCTCTTATGTCCGCAATGATTCCAGTTTTTAGATATTTATTTTTCCATATTTTAATAGAATTCGTTACTACTTTTTGTATAAATTCGTCTTTACATTCCGATTCTACAACTGACAAACAGAAGGCAATGTGAAATGTCGGCATTATTAAATGGAATTTTGCATCTTTCGCCGGAGTGCAACCACCAACCATCCCCAAAGACGGACTATAGGACCTCGCAATTTGATCCAACACAAAATAACCAACTTCTATATTATTCGTCAACGCCTTTATCGCTTTAATACTCATTCGCGCATCAGCGACCCATTGGCTACGCTCGCGGTAGCAAGTATCTACCACCCCACCATCCGTCACCGCCAACAAATTTTTCACGCACGCCTCCAAAATAGATTTGACAATAGGATCCTTCATTTCCTTCACAGGCTTAAATTCATACGGATATACTCTTTTCCACACCCTTATCGAATATTCCATCTTACTCCCCTTCGGTATCAATAAATGTATATACCTACACCCCCTCAACCCAAACGGAACATATTTCCCAACACCCGAAACAAACCCATCAGCCAAATGAACTCTTTTCAAATCCGCCGAACCCCATGATTCAATAAAATCCGCCCTTTCGCTATAACACAATATCCCCCCAAATTTCTTCACATCACTCTTAACAACTGAAATCTCTACCCTATGATGCATAATATCCCCCAAATCAAAACTCAACACATTCATTAACATATTCCTCTGATAATAAGCAAAACTCAATAAATCAGTTATCGATTCCATATTATCATTAACCGGCGCATCTTTTAATTGCTTCAATCCCTTTGAACCAATTAGCTTTAATTCTACTGGCACATATACCGACTTCTTAACAGGAAGCGGTTTCAGTTTCCATTTACTACCATCAACATAATCTAATTTCAGCTCCGGTCCCAACAAATCTATCGGAGCTATTAGAAGATTTTGTGATGGCAAAGTCGTATATACTTTCTCTGCAAATTTAATTGACATATCAGCATAACACCTAATTCTAACATCCGATTTCACCGCAATAAATGGATCAGTAAAAAGCGAACGAAACATGACGCTGCATAGCGAAGGATTCATCCAATGAAGCCGTACAATTGAGTTCGCGGGCCAAATATCGATGTCCTCCATCATTCAAAAACTCTCCGGTTGCTCTGGAATAAACTTCATAAGGATAGTTACTACCAACAGCTATCGATTCGATGGTATCGGCGGTTTCAAATACGAATAAAAAACAGAACTCTTTAATATAATCTTTCTTCTCCAAACGAGGCCAATAATATAACCAACTCATAATATACACATTATATGCTGCACCACTACTAAAAATCATACCAAATATTATTTATTCAATTTTTGCAAAGATATCAAAACGAGAACACACTGAATGTAATTTCAACTTCATAAATGAAATCATACATATGTCTGATCGATATATTTATTGGAACCTCTATTCCTAGTCCATTTCTTTCAGCATCAATAATTGCATCTGGAAGTGTTCTACTAACATCACCACCACTGAAAATAGGTTTATATATTCTCCATCTACATCCCAAAAATATTCTGGACTCGGTCCTGTAATTTGATTAAATTGAATCCTTGAAAAAGTGAGATAATCAACATTTAAGGATATAAAATTCATCGGATCATCGTCAATCATTAATTTTATTTCACCAATACATTTTGAAGCAGTTCACCATTGTTATAAAATGATGGATATTGATAGGTCATCGTACATGGTAAGGATGTTTCCACTACTTGATTTAACTGACAACTACAATAAGAAGATGATAGCTCATCGATATTCGTATGGCATTCATTATAATTATCTATTTTACATTTCATAATTATAATTCACAGAGGAAATTTAAAATTTTAAGAGTGGAAACATTTAAAGATTTAATTTAGAATTTTGGGGTTAGTTAGTTCAGTATATTTTATATTGATCAAAAGTTGAAGTGAATCCAATGTCAGCTCAGCTGTGAAAAATTGATTGTTTTAATTTATTGAAATATTTATAAAGCATTGGTGGAGGAAATAGACTGGAATCATTATGTGGTTCTATTGTCGTGGCCTTGGATGTAATTTTGTTGTGAAGTCTGGTGATGTTTTACGCAAACATCACGCAGAATGTTTATTTTTTGAGAGGGGTAAACGTGGTACAAGTTGTTTGTACCGTAAATGTGACTACACAGGCCGTTCACAAATTGAAACATCACTAAAAGTACGCAACGCAGTAATGGGATCAAGTACTTTTGACGAGTTAATCGAAGAATTTCGCTTGGTTCATCGGGATTTGGAATGGAGCGATGTGAATTTCGAAGGTCCAGGGTTTCTAGATAAAACCATGTATTTTTCTTGGGGAGAAGGGCGATTCACTTACTCGGCAAGCGATATTATTATAGCCACCTTTGATGATCCGCGTCCAATGCTTGCAAAATATAACCCATATGACACATTTGAAGATAAAAAAAGGACTGATCATCAATCCTTTAAATCGTACTTATACGCATTTTATATTATACGCAGGCCAAAAGGGGTAACCAAGTTCGCTTTGTCGGCTGAACATTATCAGAGGCATCCATCTAATAAATTGCTTGCGGGGAAATTTTTACGAGGAGGATTTAAATTAGTTCAACCCCCGTTATCTTGCGAAGAAGCTAATTGGCCTCAACAGGAAATTATTTCGGGAACTGTGCGCCAAATTTTTGCCGGATATATTTTCCCGCGAAATCCAACACGTCTCTGGCGTTCCTATCGCGAAAAGAAGAAAAAAATAAAACATCTTGAACGGCTTAGTATACCACTCAGACAAATACTTTCGGATATTCTCACCCCTTATTTCTTCCGTGCATGCCATCAATTGATCGTTGATTATTTTCTAGGTGCATAATTTATAAGTGCTAGAACTAATCACTATCGCTATTATTATCAGTATCACATCGGCGCCGGCGGCGGACGGGACGGCATGGTTTTGGAGGACATGGGCGAGGTCCGGTGCAGTCGACTTTTCTCAATCTTTTAACAGTTGACATATTATTTAGAGCGACGATAGAGTAGTACGCATCTGATGAAGCATAATTAGGGGTTGCCAGAGCAAGCAAATTATTTGTATGCAAAGTTGTACATTTCGCATCAAGTATCGGGCCGAGCGGGATCGCAACAGTTGCTCTATAACTTAGTATGGTGTTTTCAGTTGTGGTAGCCAACAGAGTAAAATCATTAAACCATGCTAGACCAGTTCCACTACTGAATGAAGCATCCTCAATTTTTTGTGCTTGAATTGGTAGTTCTCTATCAACCGGAATTGTATAAATAACAATTGTGGTAGCTGGGGCCATTGGATTAGGAGCAGGATTAAAATAAGTAACTGCTAACATTTCTTGGGTACCTTGTACCTGATTAGTGAATGCTACACTATAAGGGTTATAACCTGATACCCCTGCATCTGTTGCTGCCGCTGCCACTGCAGCATTCAAATCATCATCAATTTCCCCTCCACCAGTAGCGTTGGGTAGAGTGAATACTAATCTTTGCTCTGACGCAATGGAAACAACATTTTCGCCTAATATTGCACTACTGGATGTTCCAGTAATTGGTCCCAAAGGTTGTGTATTTCCAGCCATTGGAGGAATTGAAACAACCTCTTCGAAGGGATCATTTGATCCACCTCCAAGTGCTGCATATAATGTGGCATTCACCGCACCCGTGAATGCAGCTGTAACTGGTAGTCCTAGAACTGTCACTTTAAACCCGGCTGTATTACCACAAAGGTACATCTGGTTCGTCTGCCCTGAAGGATAGCCGAGCGTATTTGTCAATGTTCCATCTTTTGTTAAAAATTCACCTACTGTATGAAATGTAGCATCTGAAACATATGTATAACTATCTAAACCCTTAGCCGCTCTATATATCGCAAGAGAAACAGGCAATGATATTGGGACAGGAGCAATAGCTTGTTCCTGCGTAAATCCAAATTTCATTGCTGGGACAGGTCGTGCCGCGGATCTATCAGCAATTTTATCATCTTTTTTAACCATATTAATATATAGATATAAAATAATTTTTTATTGGGGTGGAGATCTGTTCAGATCATATTTTCATCTTGAATATCGTATAAGCTAGTCCATTTAAAATTGAATTTTAAACATATGAATCTTTCATGATTTTATATTTGGCATCATGAATTATGCTTATTACGTTCGGGCTTATTCAAAATATCATTGAGCATTTAAAAAGAGATACGCATGTTCTTGATGATGATGGCGGGAACGATATTTTTGACGGGTTGACAGTTGAAGAGAAAGAGCGACTTTTGAAATGGTGTTTGGCGTCTGAACCCAAAAATAAATCAATTATGTGTGATATAGGGTATATTTATGATTGGAAGGAGAATTATGTGGAGGCTGTTAAATGGTATTATCGGGCCATAGAAATGGGTGATACAGATGCCTTGATGAATATTGGGCACATGTATTTTATTATTGGGGATGTTGATCGTGGATTGGAATTTTATATTGAGGCTGCTGAGAAGGGGAATCCGTATGCTAATGAGTCGTTGGGAGTTCTATATTATTCTTGTGGGAAAATTGATTTGGCCATAGAATGGTTTAAAAAAGGTATCGCGCTAGGTTCACCAGGGGCATATTATGGATTGGCCTGGCTTTATTATTCAGAGAATGATTCTGATTGGCGGAAAATAATGTTGTATTTGAAAATAGCGAGCGGTTTATACAGGACTCTGAAATGGAAGAAAGAATGTGTTATTCGGATGGAACTGGTTTTGGAAAAATATTCCAAGACGATCGGCAGTGAAAAGGATGATGTTAAAAAAATGATAAGTTCCCTTATACCTCTAGGCTGGTCGGGGTAGTAATGGATTTCTTCTAGGTATTGAACATGGTGGAACTCCGGATAAAGGATACAATCTTTTCTTATCCGATTGCTGTTTTAATAATTTTTGGAGCATTTTTTCGATTTTATTAGTTTTTGGAGTTGCATATGTGGGATCGGATAGATTCTTCGTTTCGATGGGGTCCAGAGTTAAGTTATACATTTCAAATTGAGGTCCCGCTGGTTTTTTTTTCGTTAGATTGATGCTGACGCTAATCGGGTGTTTTGGTGTGCCGATATTATCCGTAGTATGAACCAAAACATTAGAATCACATGGATTAGTCCAAAATTGCGGATTATCAAAATACCGTGAATATTTCCAGATTTGATCTGAGGGGCCCGTTGGGAGATTAGTAATAACCGTTTCAATATGGTTCGGTTGAATAACTGCATCATATGGTTTACCCCTCAACGTTGTTTGATTTTGGCCTAACAACACATCATCATCAGTCATAAAATATATTGGTTCGTTCACTTCTGGAGATTTCCCCAGAATAATCCTGCTTAAATCTCTCCCTACCAATTCACGCACTTCGGTATGAGTCTTCTTTAATTCTTTCTGAACCTTTCTAACATCGATCTTCGCTAACCCCAACATTGTTGGTAAAATATCAACATGACTCGTCAACATATTTATATTCTTTTGGCATTCATGATATGGAATTTTCACAATCAACGGCACATGTATTACTTCCTCATATGCTGTATACCATTTTTGGAAAAGATTATGCGCACCAATCGTATCACCGTGGTCCGACGTCATAATAATAATCGTGTTCTTCGCAAATCGTGAATTTTCCAATGTATCCAAGACTTTGTTTATATTCTCATCCGCCGTTAAAATCAGGGAATAGTATAGTTGGCGATAAGTTTCATCATCTATTGTGGGTTGAAATCCAAGCGGATACTTGTCTTTATAACTTTGTTGGCACGACGGTTTAGTCGATAAATTTTCATGAGCTGTGGGAGCTGCTGGAATAAATGGAACGCTGTCATTTATTTTAAAATTGAATTCAGGCAGCTCACGGCTAATTTCCCCCCAAAGTGAGATATCATGAGGATTGACGAGCGAAAATGTAATAATAAACGGTTCGTTATTTGGTGATTTATCTAATTCTTTTATTAGTTGCCTACATTGTTCGGTATATACAACATCACGCCCCGATAATCCTTCCGCTGCCGATGATCCAGATTTTCTTGGATCGCTCCCATGTGGTTCGGGCCCTACCCATCCATCCCATCCAAATTTATTAAGCCGATTCGTTCTAAGATACAATGAAGTTAGTTTCGGATCGGGAATACCATTTTCTTCGTTATAACTTGGAACGGCATCATGAGTGCCAGGTATGATGATATCGGACTCAGAAACATGCCATTTACCCTTGTAAAACGTTCTATAACTTCCGCCTGAAAAATAATCTCCTATCGTCGGAACGGTCGCGGAATCTAACCAAAACATATCTGAATCGAAAGCCGTTTTTGCAGCCCCATTCGTTTGACTAACACCAGTCAAACTAGGATATTGCCCACAAGCAATAGCCGCACGACTTGGAGCACAAGCCGTCGAAGCAGTATAATGATTCAAAAATTCAACCCCACCCTCTTTCAAACGATTCATCCCCTTCAAATATTTCTCTCTCCAAGCCTTAATCTCAGCCGTTTCATACACCGGCGGAAATCTCATCTCATCAGTCATAATAAACAAAATATTCGGTTTACTCATTATATATATACTAAACTCCGATAAACTATTTCAAACAGTCGAATCTTTACTCTATTTCTTAGGATCTAATTTCAATTTTATTGCGCCCCTAATCGCAAGCACAAGCGTCGGAGTAACAGGGTTTTTCTTCGGAATTCGCGGAGACATTCAAATACCCAAATTGTTTCTTACAGGCATCTTCACAGCAAAGTACAACATGATCATCGCAGTACATGTATTTGTCCCATTCACCACATGCAGAACATTTCGGGATCCACCCACCACAATCGCAATCGGAGCGCCCACCATATTTGACGATAGCCTCTTCGCGCACTTTTTTGATGAATCGAATTTTAGAATAACCATACATTGCAGATGTCTCAATACCGATGGTGTCATCTTCCTCATCATCACCCTCAACATCATCACCCTCTGCATCATCACCTTCCGCATCATCATCATTATCATCCTTAACATGTGCCACAGCGGGAGCCCCAGCAGGCGCGGCTTCCGGTGAGAGAAGAAATAGCTGATACTTGGAACAAATATCCTCATGAGACAAAATGTCCATCAAATAACCCACCGTGTTAAAACAACCTGGCCCTCGACAACTAAAAACTCCAGAAGCCATTATTCCAAAACGATAATAACACGTCAACTCATAAAATCATACAATAATCAGATATTTCAATTTTTTTATCAACACGCTAACTTTGATAAAATTGAAATCCAGATATTAGAGTATATCCATAAACAAATTCTTTTATCATCTCCTGAACAATGGGCAAACTCTCCTGCAAGATTGTCGAATCGACGTGTTATGCCCTCTTGTCATCTGTCTGTTTTGGAATGGCAATCATTCATCTAATGCCTGATAATTATCAGAAAACGAATGATTCATTATTACACAAAGAATATTTGAACCATTATAATTATCAAGGGAACTGCACAGAACTTAAATGGGGCGATGAATTGTGCACCATGATTGCCCGTAAAGATAGGCCTTATCCTTCAATTCGTTGCGCAGCTGGTGAACATCCATACGATCCAACTAATATTTATAATTCAATCGATGTCAATTATTGGAAAACGTGTTTGTATAATTTTGCAAATGTCACTGATGTAACTTTTTCGGTCGGTGTGAAAAGCATGTCAAGTGATGATTCATATATTCTTGCGAATTTCACTAAGCGTTGTACTGGATCAGTTGACAAAAGTTCTCGGTGTGCTAACGATCATATCGCTTCCTTTCAATCCCGCGAATTCGGAAAGGCGTGCATCCTAATTATTTTGGGTGGATTTACATTGTTCCTATGTATAGCCACAATAAAGAAAACTGATGATTGTAACTATGAAGCTGAAATAACAGCTATCCTGATCGTATGCATATTAACTATTTTTGTCATATATATGTTCTACCTGTGCATTTTCGGGAAAAAGAAAACTGATGCTACAAAAAATCCATCAATCGTAGTTGTGACCATATCTGCTTAATATAATATTCCAGATAATCGCACTGCTATTCCGATTTCCCGATATTCGATATATCTAATCTTTAGACTCAATGACGTCAAAACAACTTTAAATCTGCTAATCTGCCCAGAAGAGAGATATGGAACAATATATCCCATACGCGAAAACCAATAATTTATGGCTGCCTCCGGATTGTTTAGAAAATATTTCCGCCTCGCCCAAAGCGATCGTTCAATGGTAATTATAATATCAGATAAAAAATGACTCATCTCACCAATATTTTAAACATAAACTAATGTACCTCCCAATTATTACAACATATCAATTTTTTCAGGTTTGTGATTTGGCAATTTTTGAAATATTTCAAGCATATCTTTTTCAAAAACTGCTTCATCTTCGTGACGAACTACATCACCGTAACCTAATTCCCATGCGTAATAAATTTCTGATGTCTCTTTAGATAATATTGCGCTCTCACAAAAATCTCCGCCAGTGCTTCCACTCGCAGTGATCACGTTAAAAACATAATTCGTGTCCTTAAAATCTACCCTAATAGCACTATTATACAAACCCATTTCACGATGACTAGTTATTTCAATATTCACTTCAGGATATTTTTCTTTGCATCGAAGTATGATATTTTTCACTTTCTTCGCAAGGAATGTTAAACGTTCTTCGTCTGGGATGAAGGCCATTAATTTATTCATCAAAGCAGCAAGATCTATTTTTTCTGCTTCGCCTCCTTTTGTTTTAGCATCCAAATTATCATTCGGTTCCTCACTCATGACTAAAATTATTCTTCACATATATCACAACTCAGATGCTAACCAGTTCTATTTTCATCTTTTTCTCATAAAAATTGATTTATCATTATAAAATATGGCTCATTAAACGTTAATCGATCAAGATGAAGATTCTACTACTCGCACCCCATTTTGATGGACATTACCGATCCATTGAACGTCTCAATAAAATTATCATCCAGCATTTACCTTTTTGTCAAACGCAGATTGTAACGTTAGACTATACAACAAATAAAACATCCGATCCATTGGAATTTGTACTCGCAAATGCTAAACGCGATATCGACCATCTCTTGACTACAATCGATTGGACCGAAATTAAATTAATAATCTATGATTTCTTCGCTATCAGCGGATTAATTCTCGGTCAACTGAAAAAAATTAAAACGATCTGCAGCATTCCCGCGATACTATCACCTTCGTTCGCTGATAAATCAGAATATTTCGTAAAATGCTATTCAAAATACAAAACACTCATTGATGAATTAGGATTACCCCCACCAAATTTACTCAGCGATGGATGGTTGTTCCCATCTTCAGACAATATCGTTTGGACCTACCCAAATCTATTTCCCACCCTCCCTACAAAAATAGATACAAATTTTTATTACATCGGATCGGGAGCACAGTTTAACTCTCACCCAATCCATAAAATTAATCTCGCATATATGTCCCTTGGAACAGTAATTCCCCAAAGTCTCTATAATATCACAGCTACAGACGAAACGAAACAATATATTATCGACATATATCAAACAGTCATAAACCACTTTGGGAACTCCAAATATGAACTTATTGTCAGCACGCCTCTTAAATTAACTTCCCCTTACAAGAATGTCAAAATTGTCCCATACTGCGATCAGGAAGAGATTCTCTCTAAAGCAAAATTATTCATCACACATGGAGGAGGAAATAGCATCAATGAAGCAATCCTCTACGAAACCCCAATGCTCGTCATTCCATTTTTCGGCGATCAATTCGTTTCCGCACGTTACATCCATGATAAAAAAATAGGTATCAACACCTGCCCACACACCCACGATTTCAATAACAGCACAATCGATATCAAAACTTCCATCGATGCTTTAATCCTCCAAACCAACCTTGAATATCTTCTCGCCAATCTATCGTTCTATTCAAAACGGTTCCCCCTAGTTAAAAATCGGAAGGGAATAAATTTGAACACCCTCCTAACGATCTTAAAGCGAAACATTAATTTTGCAGATTTATGGAAACGCAATGATTTATTATATGGAACAACAGTTGATCGTAAAGCTTTCGTTTCCCATTGGCGTTGCGAACCATTGTTTAAAATCGCCGCCAAAGACGATAATAATTACGTAACCGTCGATAAACTTTGTATCTTCCCAGCCCTCATCGATCAATGGAACGATTTACTTCGGAAATATTCAGCGGATGATATCATAAACAATGCCGATTTATCATTCGAGATCAAAGCAACGGCGATTGATTATAGGAATTACCTAATTGCCCATAATGTTTTAAAATCATCTGAGATAGATATTCCAATTCTGATTAAGATGTGTTGCGCCGGATTGAAATATTTTATGGACAACGGATCAACGATTCATTTTGTGATAGATAGGTACGACCCGATGAAAAATATAGCTACGAACATCGAACTGAATTATATAGTGAAAAATATATCGAAGGATGTAAACATAATATTATGGATGAAAGAAAATGGTGATTACACGCCTTATCCATTACGGACGTTACATGATTCTTTTGCTGTTCGGAATATTATAAAGAAAGCGGAAGAGAATCACGATTCAATCAAGGCGCTAATAGAAGAGAACGTCAAACCATGGAATGTTTGGTTGCAAAGTCGAATTAAAAGTGAAACGAGTATAGTGAACAAATCATTTTTGTGTCTCCAGGAACCAGAATCATTTGATGATGTCCTCGGATTTCGAATCATATATCCTTGGACGAAGACTTTATACGACATCTCCCGCACGTTAGAAGAGACGAAACGATTAAATATCACTCAAAAGAGAATTAACGAATACGGCAAGGTTTTGTACCTATTCGGAATTATAAATGATGTAAAGTACGAAATCCAATTTTGGCCGACTATTATGTATATTTGCTTCGAAACTGAGCACCGACATATTTATAAAAAAGTGGATCCCTTAACAGAAGACGAACTGGTCGAAAGTTCAAGCTTAAGGGAAAACGAGCATCGATTACAAGATATAATTGATGCTAATTATTTGTTAAAGTTGAAATTTGTGATTTATTGAAGACTATATTGAACAGGGACTATTATCTATGACTCCTGCTATGGCGATGAAATCATCCGCTTCGAAAAGACGTTGGCGGCGTCGTAAACAACCTTTGGTTATTGGGAGCGAACGTTTCAGACAATTCCTGCTTGAACCATTAAATGCAATAAAGCGCGTCGAAGAAAAACGGAAGAAACAACGGCTTGAAAAATTACGTTTTGAAATGGAATCCTTTTCTGAATTCAAGAAGGGATTCGATTGGGAATATTCTTGTGAAACATATGATTTATTACTCAAAACTGGCCAGCTTAATAAATTGTTTGATGTTGTCTGCAAGCTACTTCAAACTCGTGGATGGATAATTGTTCTACTGCAATCACCATCATCCAAAAATTTATTGACTTTCGCTATCAACAGTCCCAATGATTTTCTTTCTGAAGATGGTTATCCTGTTTGGGGGGCTAGATATGAATCTAACGGGATTTTTGATTCAATGATCGCTGACCGAGTTTCGATATATCATCCGAAATTAGATTATTATTCTACTCGTATATCTCGCCAGTACCGTTGTCATTTAGTACCGAATTCTTTCATCAATGATTTATATATCTCACCGAGCAAGTTTCAACGAACTACGATAACAAGGCATTTTCATGAAACAAAACAAATATTAAATTGCGAAGAATTTTGGCCCAAATCCCTCCCAACTAACCATTGGAACGGATTAAAAATGAATTTTAACGATGAAATCTTTTGCCAACACTGTTATTCGTTAGAGAAAATCTATTCCGTTATTCTTCGGCGACTCTTTATAAAAAAAATGTATATCCCCATTCCAATTATTCATCTAATGTTAACCTACGTGCAAATTCTTCCGTACTGATTATTGTAGGTAGTTATAGAATATTGTTACCAGAATACAAAAGCAGCAACACAACAAGACGATATTTAAAATTGCTCCGCCAATGGAAAATGGATTCACAGGACCAACAAGAATCAGACAAACGGAGCAGATCACTAAAGCAAGTATGATAAGGCATATCGCGGGGGATTTATCCAAGTCAAAAACCGTTTTAACTCCTTCTAAATTTGGAAAAACCATTATTATTATATATATGCCGACATTTTTATTTTAGAATAATTGTTTAATCATCTGATGATAACTGAACCGACAATCAATATATTGAATCACAATATCCTTCAACGGCGGGATAACGACCGTTATATATTTCTTCGTTTCGATTAAATTTTTCTCTATCTCCGAATTTAAAATCTGTAATTTAGACTTTATATAATCGGAGCCGTATCGTATATAAAAGGCAACATGTGTTTGTTCGATGTCGGAAAATTTTATTATTGGTAAATGCCGAAGCATCAAGATTATATCAGTTCGAACCCCTAAATTATTATCTTGCTGCGTCATATATCTATCAATCCGTTTTTCAAAATGTCCAAATAACGGCGTATTAACATGTATGCGATTATTATATTCTACTTCCGAACTATCCACACAATATATCATCAAACCGCCACTTAAACTTTTTTCACATTTACGTAAAAGCATTATATAATTCAAACACTTCGAACAACCCTGCGGTTTTATAAATTTTGTAAATGACTTCGTTCCAGACTTAGACCATAAATGCCCCCCTGTTTGCCATCGTCCCACCTCCTCAAAGCAAAAACTACAGATGTACTCGGCCGTTTCTTCATAAGCTTCAAGATCATATTCCAACATTTGATAAGTACACATACAACTCGGATAATCCTTATGCGTTATTCCAAAACACGAACAACACATTCTTGCATCAGGGCTCATGATATCCAACAATTTAGTCTTACCCCTTTTCTTATCCTTATTATATTTCAGATAGATACCACAAAGCGATTCGATATTATATTCCTGATCCCAAAATACATACGGTCCATTGTATATGTGACTGTCTTTCGCACATTTCGCGCAAATTTTGTGTATCCTTTCATGATTTTTTAAATATAGTGGATGGCTCCTATAGTCGCAGGTTTTACATGTAATTTCATCTTCGCCGTATGGATTATCATCATCAGAATATGCCATTGACATAAACATCAATCTATTCAATTGATATTATTAACTTTTAGCTTTTCATTTTTTTATCGGACGTCGATTTAAAAATTGAATATATTTCTGTCTCTATAATCCTTTTATTTAGTAATTATTTCGTTTTAAATGGCTACTAAATTACGTGCTTTTTGGCTTGGTCATCGTGAAATTTATCCATTTTATGCTAGGCCGTGTAAGGTATGCTCTGATGATTTGTCTCTTTATGGACGTGCTGTTGAAATCGATAAGCTTGCTATATTAGACAAGACACCGGAAGAAATAATGCGACTAGATGAAACTGAAAAAGTACGTTTACGTTCGATATTGCCAAAAGGGTTTGTCATTAGAACTCCATGTCGGCATTTATCGGACTTAGTTAGTGATACTGATAGTTCATCGAAACATATGGTACGTGATATTGGTGTATTTGATAGGTGTGGCTGCAATACATTGAATGCTTTAGAATTTTTACGATGCGGGGGATCATCGTCATGTCCCTTCTGTGCTAGAATTATTTGTGGGGAAAAATGTTTTATTGATCATCTACATATGACCCTTCCAAGGCGATATATTAGTTTTGATTATTTTAGCCTTATTGATAGATCATTATTAGGTGGTGAATGGTGTCCATTATGCAGGAAAGTATTTCGAAAAGGCGCGCGCAATCTACCCGATCATCTTGATGATAAAGAATGCACAACAAAAGTCATAAAAGAATTGCTTAACTCTATCGAAAAAGGTGAAAAAATCGATCTCGCAAAATACACAATTAAAAATACTCTATGCTCTAGATGTTCACATTGGAACTACGAAAAAATGATCGTAATTTCCCCAACAATAAAATTATACCCCGACATTCGTATCTATCCATCAGATATATGGGTCCCTCCATATTTTTCGCAACAACGTATTCGGTTCTTTGATCTCGCTTCTATTCAAACTTATGATGATCATCCGCAGTTTTTTATAGATTTGTTGAAACACAAAGCTTTAGACCAAATTTCTGATTCATTGATAGATGCCAATCTATCGGGGAGTATAACTATATATTTCTATTTGGCTATCATTTGGAGGCAGATGTTATATTCCCGCCCTCCCGGAAAAATAGATCGATTACATACACCTGAAGAAGTCAAAGCAACTGCCATTCCAGGCTCAAAATTTCTTGCTGCCATTCGAGCAGAAATAATTGGATTAGATGCTTGCCTAACGGAAACAAGGATATTACCTGATTTATGTCTAATTATTCGCGAATATCTACCGTGGCAATTATGGAATATGGAACGGCTTTTGTCTCGTATTCATAATGATATCCTTCGGTACGCACCATCCGTAGCAGCTCTACTATCTATCATTGGGGGCTAAAAAATATTGAAATCCAACGAATTAAGCAGCCCCTGTTAATATCATAGTATCAATAAAATGCAACGTTTCATATTCTCCGCGCGAAATTTTTCGACCGCAACACCGAAATTTAAATACACAACCGTTAAGAAACTCTCCCACATTCCATGGACAGGTTATGTTAACTCAATATTTATAAAAAAAGGCGATCCTATAAAAAAAGGAAATCTTATTGCATATCTTGGCATCGCTGATTCATATGATCCAATCTTCAGCCCTGTTGACGGAATAATTTACGAAAAACATGTCGAAGTCAATTCCCCCATCAATGATGGAGATAGAATCGTCACAATCGCAGAAATCGATAAAAATTGAAAAAAATATATCCAATCAATCTAATTATCTCTTCTAGTCACTAAATGATTGAACCTGTGATTACAATACACACTCTTCGAGTGTCTCGCTTCGCTCGGCGATGTATAACATCGCTATAATATTGTAGATTTTTATTTTTCATTTAATGATTCAGAGCGATGTTATACATCGCCGAGCGCAGCGAGACACTCGAAGAGTGTGTATTGTAATTGTTTTATCATACTTAGACACTTCGGAACTAATACTATTATGTCGATTTCATGTGAATTATAAAATGATAACACAAAAATATATCAAAGAATTCGAATTAACAAATACTTTCCCTTCGATAACTGATGATGATATATTCTATTTAAAAGGTGTTCAAATAATTAATCTCTCTTACTGCACTGACATAACTGATCGAAGCCTCGAATATTTAAAAAGTGTCCATACGATTAATTTGTATGGCTGCACTCAAATAACTGATGAAAGCTTAGAATATTTAAAAGGTGTCAACTCAATTTCTTTGTTCGATTGCCGGAAAATAACGGATAGTGGCTTAGAATATTTAAAAGATGTTAATACAATTGTTTTGTCTTATTGCCCGGGAATAACAGATCGTGGTTTAGAATATTTGAAAGGTGTTCAAACAATTTATTTGTCGGGTTGCGTGAAAATAACAGATGTGGGCATGAAATATTTAAAAGATGTTCATACGATTTATCTAAGTATGTGTGATAAGCTCACAGATCGAGGCTTAGAATATTTAAAAGGTGTTCATTCAATTAGTTTGATTTGTTGCTTTGGAATAACAGATGATGGCTTCGAATATTTAAAAGATGTTCATTCAATTTATTTGTCTCATAGTATGGTAACAGACAAAGGCCTAGAATATTTGAAAGGTGTTCATGAAATTAATTTGAGATATTGTCATCATATAACAGACCGGGGCTTAGAATATATAAAAGGTGTTCCGAGAATTAATGTGTCACGTTGTAATAAAATAACGGATCGAGGGTTGGAATATATAAAAAATTGAAATAGCGGCCTTTTGAAAATGCTTGAAGAAACAGCTCGTCAAGATAACCCGCGATGTCTTCATCAGAAGAATTTAATAAAATTCTTACAGCTAAGCGAAAGTATGATGAAACAATTCAAACTCTAAAGATTTTACGACCGCTGCAAATCATTTTAGGAATCTTAATAGTTCCGTTATTGAGTTCAATGATAACATCCATATATTTTTTGATAACTGCGACGAAGGACTATTTTATAAATATTAATGCTGGATGTTCTTATTATTTCGATTTTTTCGGAATGAATGTAATCCTAACGATATTAAATTTTGCTGACATCATCACTTTTCTTTGCATGATTTTCGCGATATATAAATATAAACGTGACTTTTATGAACAAATCCCAAGTGACATTCCAATTTGTAATAGCTACTGTTTGGAAGCATTAATTGTCGGCACAACTATAATATTATCTTTAGCCGCGATTATTTTTTCTGGACTCCTTTATTTAGGTAACGAAGGTACCCCATCTGGCGAATTATGCACGCTAAATCAATCGATCGCCTTATATTATAACATCAATTACGTAATATGCGCTATTCGAATTATAAGCGTTCTAAGTGTCACCGCTCTCGCATTTTGCATGTGCATTTACTATTGTACGCTTTACCATTAGTTAATCAAATGTTTTTTAGAATATTCTGTATAGCGTTTCAATAAAATTTTATTTTTAGGCGCATACCCATGTTTGATCATTACTTCGATTTGTTTATCTCTATAGAGCTCCGAAAACCTATTCACGATATCATCATCTATCTTATCTATCGATAGTAACCACGTTATTACATCATATGATGGATCCATTTCACAAAAGGCATAGTAAAAACAATCGGTGATACACCGTAAATCAAATTTAAACAATTCATAAAAGATCTTCCCTCCTTCCAAATTCCCATGGATACAATACTGCATAAAGATATCACCCAGCACCTTCATATCAACCGGATGCCGCTTATACAATAGCGCAAGAAACTCTTTATCTCTCACATACTCATACAAATCTTTCAAAATATCCGGATCGATTTTTGGTAGCCTATCTAATAATATTTTAGCGAACGTAATATCACTGTCTATATATATCTCCGAAACATCAAACTTATCCCACAGGCTCAAATCCATATTATCCAATAACCAATGAATTATCCCATATTGCGAATTCTCCGCTATTTTACGAAACGATATCGTCTCCGGAGAAATATCTACAACCCCCAATTTAAATATCCATTCAGCCTGATCCCGATAACCATTCACGCAACAAATCTCAAAAGCTTTGACATAATCTGACTTACTAATTTCATTTTCTGATTGGAATTTTTTCATAACCTCAAATGGTTCCTCAAGACATATTTTAGTGAAATTCAACGTTTGCTTCTTAGCTATCCGATCACTTAATTTCGCCATTTGTAAATAAATCTTCTATCAATTATCAATCCCCAAAGCTTTTACAGTTCAATTTTTTTGGGAATCGTTGTAAACACATTTTTTTGGGAGGCATAAGTATAACTACCGGAGACCATTCTTTCACCATTCTTCAATGTAATCGTTGTCCAAGCGCAATAACATGTTATTTCATCTATATTCTTATCTATTCCATTAATTTTTGTGAACACATTCCTATCTATATTATCTCCAAGCCCTAATTGACCCCACCTATTCCTTCCACAACTCATTAAAGTACCATCCGTCAACCTAATGAAAGTAAAGCGCCGACCACTTTTAATTTCCAATACATTCTTCCCGATATTTTTAATTTCCGAAAACACATTCCTATTCACATTATCCCCAAGCCCTAATTGCCCAAACTTATTAGCCCCACAACTCATCAACGTTCCATCTGTAAATCTTATCAGACTGCTATTTAACTGACATGAAAACTCGGCAACATTCTTCCTTATTCCTTTGACCTCGCAAAACGAATTTCTATTCATATTATCCCCCAACCCGAAGTGACCATACTGATTCCTACCAGATCTCATTATCGTTCCATCTGTTAATCTAATAGTTGTATGATCGGGATCACATTTCACATTTGCAATATTTTTCGGTATTCCTTTTATTTCTTCAAACAAATTCCGGTCTCTATTATCTCCAAGGCCTAATTCACCAAATTGATTACGGCCACACCCCATCAATGTCCCATCCGTTAATATAATTATACTATGCCTCATACCACATATAACATCTTTAACATTCGCGGGGACATTTTTTATTTCTTCCGCTAAATGTCTATTTTTATAATCGCCAAACCCCAATTCTCCATAAAAATTGCCTCCACAACCCATCAATTTCCCATCCATTAACCGAATAATTCCATTTGTTGGATCCGTCACAACCTTCGATGCAGCAATACAATTATCCAAATAAACTCTCATTATTTGCTCATTCGTCGACACTCCTCTTTCATATCTCAACTCAAAATGCATCCTAATCAATCTAAACCAATCATATTTTGCTAATTCATGATCAGACAACACAAATAACACTTCATGACCATACCCGAGGACTATACTTCGCAAATCAATTGGTAGCCAACCAAACAACTCGACCATATTCAAAGCATAAACGTAATCCTCCTCAACAATTTAACGAATTACATTTTCAAATTTTATTGCCCCCCACGATCTTTAACCAAGAAAATATAAAAAGTTGAATAATAATTAAATTGTCAATATACATCTTTTGGTAAAAATGATCGCAAATGGATAACAAATTCACAATCAATATCGCAATAGTCGGCGCCGTCTCTGTTGGCAAATCTACGCTCCTCAACGCTTTATTCGTTGAACATTATTCGGAAATGCGAATAAAGCGAAATACGATGCGACCTCAAGTTTATGTCGAGGAAATAGATACTGAAGCCAACCCTGTCAAAATTAAAGAATCAAATCGTCTCAGTAACGAAGAATTGATTTCAAAAACTGAACGCGGGGAAAAGCTTTCGGTCAATGATATCCAAGAATTAGAATATAATGTGCCCAAATTATATAATTTTGCCAAATTACAGAAGGGAATTACGCTTTCAATATTTGACATTCCGGGCCTTAACGATTCCCGAACAAAAATCGTTTATTTTGATTACCTCACCACGAATATCCACAAATTCGATATCGTCATTTTTTTGGTAGATATATGTTCGGCTTTCAACACCATGGACGAAATCAACATCCTTGATCACTTGCTATCCTCAATGAAAAAATGTTCGGACATATACAAAACTGAAAATAATTTAATAGTCCTCGTGAATAAATGCGATGATATGACTCTCTCGAATCTCCAATTGCAATTAGATCCTGAGCTTGAAAAAATGTTCGTACAGGTCCAAACAACAGTGCAAACCAAAATCAAAGATATCTATCCAACACTAAAATGTTCCATACTACCCATCTCATGTGAAAGTTCATTCGTCTATCGAATCTACAAACGGTACCCCTCCATCGAAATAGATCAAAAATATGCAAACAATATCGGACAAATGCAATGGGGAAAAGTCGAATGGAACAAACTTTCTGATAACGAAAAGAAAATCAAATTACACAATTTCATGGAAACCGACGATCATGATATCAGAATGCAGCTCACCGGATTTAATAGCCTTAAATGTGTCATCCACGAACTATTTTCTGAGAGGGGCTTGTATAACTATCTCATCAATAGGCCTAAATATGAATTCTATATGATAATGCACGACAATGACTACGTCGGAGATATCGATTTTGTTAATCTCGAAGACCAATTAACGAGACTGGCAAAATGTGAAATTGGCATGCGATCGATCAATAGCGCATTCTATGGAAAATATATGAACGAACAACTACCAATTCTTGAAAAATATATCGAGAAATTGATCTATAGTTTCAACGTATACATCCAAAAAAGATATAGCAAATACATCCCAAAAAATGACTTAGCACACACTAGATACGATGGTTTCCGAAAAAACTTTTTGTTCATCCGCCAGCAATTCCGAAACGTTTGGGATCAAATTAATTGCGAACCGACGTACAAAAAAATAGTTGAGAATATAAATAAATTCTGTCTTACAAAGGTCAAAACTGAAAACGATTTGGATTATTTGTTGAAGCTGGTTGATCAATTAATTAAAAACGGCTACAGCGACTGGAAAAAAGTCTTATTGGAACATTTTTCGAACGTATGCTCCTTAGGGGGAAATAAGGGGATAAGCCCTCACAAGCTAGAGATGATCCGAAATCGCTACGATCTAAATCCAGATGATATTCTTGACATTTCTCTCAAGATGCTCTATCAATACTACAAAAAGGAAATTTCAACGATAAAACTCGCGATTTCAAATAAATCGGACGACATAGTGTATTTTTTAGAAATCAGTCAACTGTGGGAACGAATAATCCTCTCGCATGATAACAAATATTGCGGCTATATACATATCATTAGAAACACCCTTAGAAATTTCGCTCATTGGCTAGATTCAAATGAAACGATCTCTCTTTATAAACTATACGAAGAAGGATCACTGCCAGAATCTCGAACAGATATAGAAAAACTTCTCATCATTGATCTAAAGACTTTATTTCCCACTCAAGTGTTTACGTACGATGAACTAATAGCAACCCTTTCCACAAAAAACATAGTGACTTCCAAAAGTGTTAAAGATTTTTTAGATTTAGTTAATTGTGATGAAATATTAAGTCAACAGATGTAGTTTATTCGATAAAAAAAAATTGAAGAACTAATCAATTGCCACAATATCTAATCTACTAAGATTCACAAATGAAAATTCGGCGTATTTCAGAAAGCTTTATCAATAGGTTTTCGATTGTACCACCGTATTCCCTTTCTCCTTATCTAGATGTAGACGATCTTATTACGTTAAGACGCACCCATTCATTTTTTGTTTCAGGTCAATTATGCCGGATTGCATCACCGATCATACATGCCGACTCATCTATAACCGGTCTAATCTCCTTTGACGCATTATCTCGCCAATTCCCAAAAGCTAAATGGCTTATCACCTTGAACGGTATCATCAGGATTGAAAATTCGACTAGACTAACCAACATAACTTCCCTCGATCTCACCAATTGCTTCGAACTCGACGCACCTATCCCCCTAATGACCAATCTAACTTCTTTATGCCTCGACAAAAGCCAAATAATAATCAAAACAGAAATATTAAACACTCTAACAAAATTACTCTCACTGAATCTAAACAACTATTCCCAAATCCACGGATCAACACTAAAAAAATTAACATCCCTTCGAAATTTAAATTTAGACAACAACACTACAATCACCGACCTCGATATTGAATCCCTTCCGATCCAATCGCTATCTCTCGTATACAACAACACAATCACTCCTTCGATCTTTAAAAAACTACCCTTAACCCAATTAAATATAAATTGTTACCCCTTACTCACCGAGGAAATTCTTCAATGCACAACTCTTACCGATTTAACGCTTGATAGGATTACACTCAACAGTATCAACGAAGCCCTTCTAATAAAAATAACAAATCTCAAAAAATTAACCATCAATCACCTTTGTACAATGCTCATTGATCCTCTCAAATATTTAACAAATCTCACATACCTCGAATTACAAAGTATAATCGGGGATGTTGAAATATCTTCTTTACGGTTGCTTGAAACGTTAATTATAAAAGGAACATCTCCTAGACTCAATTTTCCTTCAACTCCGTTAGATAATTTATCGCATTTGGAAATAAGCAGTTATGCCTATAAGTTAAATTTCCCCTTCTTAAAAAATTTAACTACATTGGATATGGGTAGCGGCTGGCTATGTGGAAATCGAGAACGAATTGAATTGAAATATCTAAAAAAATTAATATTGCGAGAAGTTAGATATTGCTCTTATATTGATATTTCTGGGTTAAATTTTCTTACCTCATTAGATATTTTAAATTGTGCGGTGGATACTTTTGTACGCCAAGGTGCATTATTTGCAAATGATACTTTACAAAGCTTGAGTGTAAGCTCATTTTATTGGAATTTGGATGATAGCTCGTTAGCAGGAGTTCCCAACCTGAAATATTTCTATCTCGACACATTTTCATATGGCGGTTCAAAAATGAATAGTTCGTGTTTTAAAGATTTGGAGAATCTATTTCGATTAGAAGGAAGGAAACATAATTTATCTAAAGAATGCATCGCTTCATTGAAGAAGAAAGGGATCATGATAAGATACATTCCTTAGGATATTTCGCGGCGTTATAAAAAATTGATAATTTGATCTATTTGTTCAATCCATTTTAATGGATTATAGTATAGCCGCGTGCAATGAGTCGGTCCGAAACTAAGGTACGAGTCAAAAAAGAGTACCCTGATCCAATTAAATCAGAGTATTCTTTTGAGAACATATTATCATATCTTGTGTCGATTATTAAAAGGAAGGCAGAAGAGAAAAAGATCGAATTAATTGTGAATGATAAAGATCACAGCGACAGGGTGATTCTATTGGTGTGGAAAAATGATAAACAACCAGAATTTACGCTGACACTCGTGGTATCGGAGAAGACTTTGATAGTATATAAATTTAGTTTTTACGGCCTTCCGCATTCGGCTCCGAAAAAAATCTGGTATATTATCTTGAGTGAACCGTTGGAACATATTGCTGATAATATTCTCAAAGAATTAACAGCGACCATTTGATCAAAAAATTGAAATACGAACAAACTGTTATGTCTATACCTTTTATAATTTATATCACGAATTTCCTAAGGGAATGTCCGCACACGGTCCTTCTCCGATCAAATCTACTAAGAAAGTTGATCTGGAAAAATTGTCCCCATTAGAGATCTGTCAACGATTGTTCTTATTACTGAAAAAACCCAATTATTGCAAGTATGTTGACATAAAACATTTCTTGCTCGCGAACCCCATCGGTTCCAAAATATCATTTCATGCCGTACCACTTGGTCAAATGCAGATAATTGGAAATTTTCTATGCATGCACGGCTTTTTAGATCTGTTCATCCATTTTGATAAATATCTGACTCTCGATCGTCCGTACAGATATGAACTATTAGACTGTGCAGCTCTGTGTCAACGACTTGATACAGTTCATTATCTCCTCTCACAAAACACTTACCCATCTAAAGCTGATGGTATCAGAAAAGAAAATATCTCCGAAGATAAAAACTATTTGCAAGAACTGAAAACCTACGGAGAAATAATAGTAACATGCTCACGAAAAATGATCGGAGAAAATATGAAATTGGTCTTTTCTCCTAAACTAATAACAAATACTGATGAAGCAAATCGCCGAGTTAAATGTTGCCTAACACTGATTAATGCCGATCCTCGTTGTGTGTTAGACCGCAAAGAAAATATTTCTATGATACGAGAGAATGCAGCATTTAATGATCTGGTCGAAATTGTTGAAAGGACATTTCAAATAGAATTTGACTCAGGTGCATTCCCCGACGATGAACTTTTAAAAGACTTTTTCGAATGTGTCGCTGAATACAAAGCTAAAAAAGTATTTCAATTCCTAATAGAAAAAGTAATAGCTATCATCAATCGAAATTTTCCGGATAAAAACTTGATACGTACATATTTCATGACAGCATTATATCATTTAGTAACTGGCGATCATATTGAAATGTTTTCACTGTTCTTCCCTTACGCTTTTCACACTATTGAATCACAATATGGTTCTCCCGAATCGAAAGATTTTTTCAACTCCACTTTTGATCATGCAAATGTCAGCAATGCAGTTCATATCATGAATTATCTCTTAAGGTTCATCTCTACGAAGCCCTTCGAAGAATTCACTCTCGTTAAAACAATAGAAGATATCGTGCCAGATGAAAAAAAAAATATTGATACCATCAACCTGATAAAATTAAGTCTACTACTCATACACAATCGATTACCAATAAAGCTAAATTCTCATTACCAGGACAATTATTTCCACCCAACAATAAATTTTGATCGTTGTTATCCCCTTAGTAGAATTGGCGCCAATCTCTCTTTAATTAAGGGATTCGACCTTACAATCTTAGAGAACAACAAAAAAGAATTTCGCCAAACGATTATCACAATCGTAATAGAAAAAGGGAACATCACAATAACAGAAACGGCTCACGCACATGGATTATATACCATTATTGAATCATACCTGTTCTATTATGTTCCCGATCCCGTCGCCAATGACGATGATAGTACACCAGTTTAATTTATTTGCCGAAAAAAGTTGAAAAGTGAAACTCATTGAATAGTCTTTTATTTTATATCCGAAATAGTGCAAGTTGCCCATCAATGTTTTCGCCCGAGAAAGTTTATTCTTTCGATTTGGGTACCACGCGTGAACATGACATCAAAATATTCAGTCAAGATGGCAAAAATTTCTTCACATTACCGGCTGGTATTGAACCACTAGATGCTCCGATTCTTTCGGTCCATGATTGGTACAAAGGGACAAAATTCATTGGAAGGCGGAAGCAACTACGTGTTTTGTCCAATCATGGTAGTCCTTGGGTGGGGTATCTTGATGAAAAAGAAGTGTTCCATGTTGTGACAGCATATCAATCTCAAACTCAAAAGGCCATAGATGCTACAAAGGGACATTTAGTCGCTCAAATAACGGATGTATCTGATGACTCATTTGTTATTTACGATTCCGAACTCGATGAGAATACGGGCCTCAATCTGAATTTGTATGTTTCAAAAATAGGTAAAAAATCACTTTACGATAATATTTGCGGTATTGCTTATCCCCTCTATGATCAGTTCATTGCCGACGGCTGGGTCAATGAACTTTTTCATCAGGGTGGTAATATGAGTTTTGACGCAGCAGCTGGAACAATGACGGGTTATCCACTTTGGGCAAATAATACTATAAGCTTATTTGGTTTCATTTCCGAAAGGATATATATGACTGCTCTAAATTATGCCGTAGAAGAATTTGTGTACTCACGGCCAAAGTTTGCGCCATATATTTTATTGTTGTTGTATTCAGGGTCGATGATATTGTTTCATTGGATAACCCGAATTGCAATGGATGAGAAATTACCAGTTCATACTCATAAAGCGATACATGATCTGATAAAGGCGCTGATGAAATTTACCGGCGGTTCCTTTTGTAGGGTTCCAAAATATTTAGAATTACGATATCTGCAATTGAAAACGAAAAACAATATGGATGCATACGTGAAAGCTCAGGTAGGCAGTGTTCGAAAGAATGCATGGGACGTTTTATTGAACATAGCGGGGGAACAATCGGCAAGTGCTACAGATGTGTGTCCGACCCTACCGGCACTACTGGCGCTATATCAAGATGTCATTATGGTTGAGGGCAAACGCGGATTCTTCTCTGATGAAACGGTTCTAATCAATCACCTTGATTTCTTGAAAGAAAGTTTGATCCTGGGCGAACCGGAATCAGCTCGGTTATGGAAACTTCTTATCCTTGGGAAAGCCGGGCTTTTCAATCAGAAGACGTTCATTAAGCTTGCATGGAAAGAGGCTTATTTTTTTCAGATGAATCGGCGTGGTTCGTTTGCGAGTCAAAATGCGATCGCTTTATTAAATATGTTGATAGGCACAGAGAACACGCGAAGGGTCATTTCGCGTGTTAGGAAAACGCTGATAGCGCCGGTAGTTTCCACCGTCGTGATCGATCAAAGTACCATTGTTGCGAGGGAAGAGGAACGCAAGCGTATTATCGAAAAGCAACAACGGGAGAATTCTTTGGGGGATTGCATCTTATGTAATAAAGATGTACAGTCGACAGATGAGAAGTATTATGTAGTTTCATGTCGATGTCATCTTACAGAACGAACGCCGCTCCATAAGAAATGTCATCCATCGTTCAGTATGGAATGCTCCCGAGAAAAAGGAGAAATTGTCTACATTGCTGAATTCTCATCAACTCATGGCAAAAAGATACTCCTAGATAAGCGCAAATCGCATTCTGCAGCTGCGGCGCCACAGTGAAGAAACATCCTGTGACTTCCAAAAAATTTTGTTCTACTTACTCATTTTAAGTTTTGCATATTTGTTTTTGTACTTGTGATATCTTTTCGGATAACCCCCTTTCGATAACAACTTATCGACCTCTCTATAGACATCATCATACTCCAAAAATATATATCCCCTGCCCTTATATAATTCATTGCATTTCTGTGTATTCACTTTCCAATCGTTCAAATCAACGAATGGAAATAGTTTCGCCTGAATCTTATCGGGATCTTTCAAATAATATATAAAAAAACCATTCCTTACGTTCACTTAATTTCCCGACCTGCCTCATAAATCGCTGTCAGAGCGTTTTTTCTATCGGATTGTAGATATAAAAAGCATAGTCCGTATGCAAATTATAATAAATACTATCATCGCTCGGGCCAATTTCTCGTGGGCCAAGACATAAATTAGCATCCAGTCCAACAAATATTAACGGTTTATCTTTATTGTTAGTTATATATTGTTTTATAAACATCTGATAAGGAATTTTATTGGTTTCATATTGGATGAGATAATCACTCCACAAGTTGTCTAGATCGGTGACAGATATGCTATCACCATATTTTTTTGATAGTGTAGCTCCAATAGTTGTTTTGCCGCTTGTCTGAGGCCCAGAAACATGTATAATCATATAAAATAGAATGAGACATTTATATTATCATCGATAATGATGTTTTTATATATATTGAATGTATTGTTATCAATAGACTGTTAGCACTTCAAGGGAAACAGCTCTGGGGTTAAGCCGTGGAAATAGTCCGAGAGAATGAAGACGGCCATCATCATTGTCGCGCGAAAGCAGCAGATATATATCATCATTTGGATTAATTAGGATATTACCCGATAGATGTGTTTCTGTATGATGAGCTAATCCCCTCGTGTTAAATGGCACGGTTGAAACCACTTCATAAATTCGGTTAGTGAGGGGACCAGAAACTCTCACAATTGATACGGTTGGATGATTTGCAGCAGTTTCGAATGAATCTAAATCGGAGAAAGTATAACGAACTAAAATATTACCTGTGACCAGAGGATTATTATTAAAATGTATTCGTTCAAAAGCATCTATTATAACTCCACTATTTGTTCTAACGTCATAAGGTACCGCAAATGTTGTAAACACATTGTGAATAAACCTATTAATGGGAACAATAGCAAATCTATTGTCAAGGAAAGCATACGCGCTTCTTGTTGGATCAATATCAAAGACATAATGTTCTGTAAGATAAGCTGAAGTTAAATTTCCAAGCATGGAGAAATTATTTCCCACCTCAATATCAATTATATTAGGAAATTGTGTTTCCGGCAAAGTAAAAAAGTTAGAAATTTCATTATTTGGTGTCAGATCATAATTCATATCAGCTTCATTGACATAATTATAGGGGGTGTTCCATTTTGGGAAATGGGAATCATTGAAAAATTATTGTCTACTTCAGTATAAATTCGATTCGGACAATCAATTTCTGATAAAGTTGAATCGCTAAAAATTCCATTATTTGATTCAAGGTAAAAATCCATATCATTGTGATAGTTAACATTCATACAGGGACAGCAATTACAATTAAGATTATGACGATTACAATTACATATATTTTTCATTATTATATATTTACATAAATAAATTTCACTTGGATGTGAAATATTTAGGAAGCTTAATTTTCTAATAACGTTTTGAGATTGTATGATATGATGTGGTCTGGCTTCTCGGATGACGCAAGATGAATCTAACTTTTTTTACAATTTATCCTATCCGATAAAGAAATTTGTTTGTTAAATATATAATAATGAAAAAAAATGTTTTTGATTGTAATAATGTTTGTAATTGTGAAAATTGTAAAAATCCACGACTATACTATGATTCTCGATGTTTGAATGATAAAAATGATATGGATTTTAATTCTTTATCAAATAATCAAATTGTATTAACAAATCAATGTTCTTATATATTTGATAGTAATGTCGACAATAATCTATCGAACCTTTTTATTAATCAAAATATAACTTTTACAGATTCTGACGTTTTGGAGGACTCGGAAGTTTTGGGGGTTTATGAACTTCATATACCCGAGGGGGGATCTTTTGTTTTCATCCCTAATGATACTTATGTTCCATTTAACCTGCTAAGAAGTGTGTACACAGAAGCGATGGATCTCTATCCTGTTTCAGATAATCTTGGAACACCATTATCTCCAGTTCCATATAGATCGATATATTTTAGTGGATTTGTTGGTCCGTTGGATGTTGTTGTTCGTTATGAATTTCCTAATGTGAATGGAGATGAAGGGAATAAAGCTGCCTATGCTGATATAGGTATTTTTATACATAGACCAATGTCTGAACCAATCCCTATTGATATTTCTTTATTTGCCACAACAAATAAATACCCCTTAGGAGTTAATAATATTAGACGTTATACGAAAAGATTCAGAATTTTACCAGAAGATCAGATAGTTTTAATGATGAAAGCGGCGCCCCGTCAACTTGGGAACACTATTGGGGTCGAAAATACCCGCATAGTTTACAACATTCAAATATTGAGAGCCCCAACATTCTGAATTCGTTAAGCAAGACTTTTTTTAAATATATAGTTTTTCCATTATTACCTATAGTAACTGTATCATTGCTCAAATTATGATAATTCTTATATCCGGGACACCTGAAATCATAAAAAATTACAACGATGATTTAAAATGGCATCTGGATCATAATTATAAATTAATGCAAGATAAAGAGATTCTCTCTCAGATCAAAAATATAGTCAAAAAAAATTCGTTGCATAAATATAAAAAATATAAGAGGAAATACTTAGAAATAAAAAATTGAAGAAAGCGTTGTATTGTTAGCTTCTATTCAAATTTGAATGCATCATCATTGGAACGATGCATGCAGAGATTATTGGGATTCTCGCTGTTTTAATCGGCTGTTATAATATTCGCGAAGATGCTTCCGAATGGATCGAAACGCCATTGACGCTACGTGTAAAAGGATCTAATTCGGCGGGTCAAGTTGCTGTCATTGGTGACTGCAATGAAATCTCAAATCCAAAAGAGTTCATGACGCCTTTTGTCGAAACTTGCGAATTTTATGATGCAAAGACAATAGTTTATGACGACTATGAAGGTTACGTTACAATGGCGAGAAGTTTTGAACATATGTCTCGAAAATGTAAAACTAATACATGCATGTGCTACAAATGGATTAATGTCGATGGCAATGATACGTTTAATATATGTGACATAATAAAAGTTCCCCTCCGTTTTACATACGTTGAACTCCGATATGACGCAACCAATGGACCCCACACAATAAAAAAATTTTCAATGGCCCATGTACTTAAAATTAACTTTCAACTGAAAAAAAATTACACCATATTGTACAATAGCTTACATCCCGAACAATGGAAGAATTTTACCCTTGACTACCCGCCATTCAATTGGATGTTAGGATCTCTAGATTCTGAGGCAAATCATCAGGTAATTGATTAATATTTTGACACACGGCGCTTAAAATTTTTAATTTAATTTTTTCGATATTTAAAATTAAAATCTCTAACAGCCGCCACCCAAAAAAATTGAAAGTTTTTATATATTGTTGGTAATATATATATTATTCCAATTATGAAGCGATGTCAGCGAATTTGTTATTGCGTCCTTTGACCGATATTATTAGCAGTTATAAGGATATTAAAGCTTTCAGTTCAGCAGCGCGTAATTCGAAAAGTGAAGGGGTAAATGCTCTACTTGGAATATTTGGAGGAGGCATAATCACATTACCACTTGCAAACAAAATAATTTTGTCGATGTCACACATATCAATTGCCTTTTTAAATCAAATCATAATAACAATGATCGGAACCAATCCGATATACACTTTAATATTATCATCAGTATTATCATTGCCATCTGCGATACTGTTATTGGCATCAAAGATATTATGGTTTGGATTACAAAATGTCCTATCCGCTTTAAAATCAGAAAATATTATTGATGATTACGAATATGTTGTCAAGTCACTGTTATGTATTTTGGCCATCATAATGTTTAAATATTATGATATTTTGCCCTATGGCTTATTCGAGAAAAAAATATTTCCATCATTTCCGAAAGAATTTGCACCATCTTTAGTTAAATTTATATGCAAATAGAACTAAAATCTCTTCCGATTAAATTCTTGAAGCATTCGCATGTTCATATCTAATATCGTTTTGATGTGAGCATCATTAATTTTAGCCTCAGTGTATACAAAATTTGTCGTCAGGTCACAACCCAACAAATCACAATCACTTTCAGTAATCAGAACATAAGGCGCCGCTGCTTTAAACTTCGAAACTAACACATGCTTTTCATATCGCAAAGCATGATCACCTGCATTACTAGGGGATAACAAAATATGAAACATGAACAACAACCCATTTCCATTATTAAACGATAATTCATATTTTTGTTTCTCATATTCCGTGTTCACCAACTGATAAGAATATTCTTTCATTGCAACCGGTAATACTTTTTTATATTGTTCCGGAATGGTTCCTAAAATCGGATCATTCAACCAATCACGCACCAGCATATCAAAATTTACCTTCAATATTTCTCCTCGACTATAATCAAGCGAATTGCTTATCTCTGTAAATCCCGATTGATCATAAACCATCGACGTCGTCAATTGTGAAGTCGAACTCAACGTTTTAATAGTTTCAATCAAACCAGCTATCTCAGGAACAATCGCATTTGCAAATCCCGCGGTTAACAACAACAATAGACACTTCATGGGGCAACTATATTTATCCTGATCTAATTTAAACTTCACAAATCGCCATATTATCAAATTTTCCGAAAAATTGAATTGCAGACTATTTGTTTGACTCTAAAAGAAATGGTTAAAACCACACCACCGATGCGCGCAGTTATTCTATTTTCGCTTGTAGCCCTCGCGAATGCTTTGGATCTCGCGCCTGTGATATTTCACCCACCGATAATCAATGAGTTTGAATTTAGCGTTCCCCTTCAAAGTACCACCGAATCAATCATGAAATTAATAAATTTTCGCGATAACACATTTGCCCCCAGCATAGGGGATAAATTACAATCCATCGCGGCAGCAATTACCGGAGCATGTGGATTCGAGCACGCAGAAATTAAACATATAACCTGGAAATTTGAGATAGAATCGCATGCAGGAACACTGACAGCATTTGATATAACCACCACGATAAACAAAAATCACGTCCACATACTGAGCAAATCAATTCGACTCATTCAAAAATTACCCGACGTCTACGAAAGATTCGAGCATGTCAATCGCAATTGCGGAAAGAAAAAATATGGAATAGTCGGAGAATGCAAAAAAGAGATCTGGTATACATATCGTAACCATCCCAATGACCACGAATTAAAGATTATCTCAGACCGTTTATATGACCAACTTCCAAATGCGCGAAATCTTATTGTCTCGGTAAAAAATTGATTTATGACATATATTGCATTCTTTATTAACAACAATGAATCATTCTTTGTCCGATGCGACGATTTGCATCAGTTGCTAAAAATTCATGTCATCGTGCTATTTCTAGACGATTGACAATGGCAGGTCGAATTGTGAATCGAATAGCACCCCGAGTATCATTAGTGGCATGTAATCCGAATCTAAGACGTAAATTCGTTGCTGTAGCAATCGCTGCTGCAGCTGTTCCTATTACAGCTGTATCAACTACAAAACCCCCTACGATGAGAGTCCGATTTGGTTTTCTGATGAAATCACAATAAAAGCAACGATTCAAAAAATTGAATAAAATAGTTCCTTGAAGCAATATTATGATGCATATTATCATTTTAATTAATGATATGGACCGTCATGTTTCTCGTGTTCATCGGTTAGTGAGACATTTAGATTATCAAAAAGTAAATATCAATGCGAAAAGTATGGCTGGCTTATCATTACTTATTGAAAGTTTCTTTCCTCCGTCGTGTTTATCTTGTCTCAAAGAAGATCGTACTATTGAAATTCGGGATGGAAGCGTTGTTGTTAACAAACTACCGTGCTACTTACGTTAATTTCAGTAAAAGGCGATTATATGATCATATGTCTCGATATCCTGATTATCGAAAAATTTGAATATATAACCATTAAGTCAGGAATATATATGTAATATGGCGATAAAATAATGGGATTGAGTTATTATAAAAAAACTTTTTATGGTATCGAGATTGGTACTTCTAAAAAATTATTGAGTGTTTTGAAAGAAAGATATTTATTAAGCGAGGAACATAAAAATGAAGAATACGTTAAAGAGCAATGGTCGTGTAAACATGTGGATGAGAAATATAAAGAGAAATATTGTGGACTATGTGGGAAGAGAGTAGGGTTGATGAAGGAACCAAATGGAGGTGAAATGAAAACGTTATATAGAATCGTGGAGATAGGAGTTGGGGAACCTTTAATAAAAGGAATAATAGCAGAAGGTTTGGGGAAGTACGCACCAGGGGAGGAAAAGAAAGAAATGAAATTGCGTGATGTGCTATTTTTTAATTATAAGCGGATGATTTCATGGTTAGAAGATCTTTTCGATTCGAATAATGGTACGTTAGAAGAGAAGCGTGTAACTATAAATGATGAGCGTGTATATATATGTAAAGATTTAGAGTTCTACGAAGTGCAGGAGCCTGTGTATTATTTAGAGATGGATATACTGTTCGAACTAAATGATGGAGCACTATCATGCTTCAAAGAAAAGATTGAATTAGCGAGAAAAATTGATTTGGGACCGATTCAATTTTTTAATTTATCTTATTTGAGTTGATTCAAAAAATTGAATAGAAGAGTATAATTGAGCTAGTTTAATGGGAAGAGTTTAATCAGATTTATTCAAATGCGGGTGAGCGGTTTGAGACGGTTAGTTTATTATGGTTTACAAAGTAGTCGAGCATTTGTCAGTAAAGTAGCTATGCGGGCGCCACCATGTCGTGTTGTACCAAAATTATTTAGGGGGGGAGTTATTTGTGCTTTTGCCGCGGCGGCAGCTGCAGTTCCGATGACTGCTGCCATCCACTCAATCGGAAATTCAAAATATCATGATCAAACATTTCAGTTTCCGGAAAGAATCCTCTGGTGACAACGAGTTTGGAATCTATTAACAATAGTGATGGTAACGGCCAAACTTCCAACCGTCGCGATCGGGAATCAGAACGAATTGTGAATTCTAGGGGTGACACTATAACTGACATTGAGTCACAAACGATTGTGTTATCGAATGTTCCTCAGATCGGAAATATCGCGGAAAAATTCTGGTCGTGAATAATCCATGCTAAGCTGTGTCATTCAAGGTATTTCCACTTCCGATTCAACCGATAGTATCCCGGGACCTAAAGTATAACTTCTTCCATGGTCCCGGCGAAGTAAAAATTGGTTTCAATAAAATCACTACTTGTGTGACGCATATATGAAAATTTAATATAATCAAATGGCTTAAAATAATATATAATAGATATAATATAGTATGTGTTCAAGAAGATCAATAAAATTATGTGCGAAGGATGACTGTCTAAATTGTTTAAATAGATCATTTTCTTCAAGTGACTATGCAGAAAAATGGAGCGAAACAAATATAGAAAACCCTAGACATGTTTTAAAATGGAGCAAAGAAGAATATAAATTTAATTGTGATGATTGTAAACATACATTTCTTTCTACCCCTTGCTGGATCTCACATGGTTACGGATGTTCTTTCTGTTTCAACAGAAAATTGTGTGAAAATGATGATTGTCAAATATGTTTACTTAAATCATTTGCATCAACTGAAGAATCACTATTTTGGAGTCAGAGTAATAATATTACCCCTCGACAAGTTTTTAAACATTCGAATAATAAATATGATTTTGTTTGTGATAAATGCAAACATACAATTAACAAGTCACCGAACGATATTTCATCAGGCACTTGGTGTATTTTTTGTGCTAATCAAAAATTGTGTGAAGATGAATGCCAAATATGTTTTGAAAAATCATTTGAAACGAGTGATAAAGCTATATATTGGAGTGATACCAATTCAAAAAATCCAAGGAATGTATTTAAAAATTCTGATCAACATTATAATTTCAATTGTGATGAATGTCATCATACTTTTGATATGAAGCCAAGAGACGTATCAAATGGTGTGTGGTGTCCTTTTTGTACAAACCGAAAGCTGTGTAACGAAGACTGTGAAGTATGTTTGGATAAATCATTTTCTATTAATGAGAAATCTAAATTTTGGAGTGCTAAGAATATAGAAAAGCCAAGAGAGGTTTTTAATCAATCGAATCAGAAATATATATTTGATTGTCCGCATTGTAACAGTGAATATATAGCAGCTTTATATATGGTAACCAGAGGTACTTGGTGTAATTGTACGAAAAATAAAACGGAGACCAAATTATTTGAATATTTGATGACAAATGCTGATGTTAAAATTGAAAAACAAAAACGATTTGAATGGTGCAAAAATAAAATAAAATTACCTTTTGATTTTTGTTTAGAAGATTATAAATTAATAATAGAATTGGATGGTTTACAACATTTCGGGCAAGTCATGAATTGGAGATCGCCCGAAGAGACACAAAAAAATGACAAATATAAAATGGAGTGTGCAAAGAAAAACGGATATTCAGTAATAAGATTGTTTCAGAAAGATGTTCTGGAAGAGAAAAATGATTGGGATATTAAATTAAAAAATTCTATTAAAAAATATGCGATCCCAACAATTATATATATCGGCGATATTTATGAAAAAGGCTATATCGAGAATATGGGATGATTCATCATGATCGATATATTAACTTTTATGTTTGTTGAATAGATAACATCAAGTTTTGTTACCTATTGGTTTAAATTTAATATTCGGCGAAGAAAGTATTGACGATGATAGTTTTGAATAAGATTCAAGATCTTGGGAATGACAAACTTTTTCTATCGTCGCTAGTTGATAAAATTGATTACAGTTTTAGTGCCGATGAAACTGCACAATTTTCTCAAACATTGGATGATTCCTATAATAAACTCAAAAATCAACCAAGTAAAGATGATGCGATAAAATTTATAGGATATATTGCAATGAAACATCCAAAAATTGGTATTCAGAGTAAAAATTGAATAAAATAGTATATTGAAGAACAATATAATAGCAAGAGTTTAATTAGATTTAATCAAATGCGTGCGAGTGTTTTGAGACGGTTAGGTTATTATGGTTCACAAAGTAGTCGAGCATTTGTCGGTAAAGTAGCGATGCGACCGCCACAATGTCGTGCGGTACCAAAATTATTTAGGGGTGGAGTTATTTGTGCTTTTGTTCTTCCGCTGGCAATAATTTCAGTTCCAGAAAAGAAAGCGACTTTTAAATTACCGAAAGGAGTAAGTAGGAAATATGATCAGGCTGCGAGAGATGTGATCGAATATACAAACTGGGAAAAAACTTTGCTTAGTTGCGATGAAGAAAAGTTCCGTGAAGTTATTGGCTATATCGCATATTGTAAATTGCATGTTCCAGAATTGATTCCCGTCATAAATCAGTTTAATACCGAAGGTCTCTTGCACAGAATAATACGGAAAGATATAGCCGACGCTGAACTTTTTTTGAAAAGTGGTTCAAAGGGAAAATTTAAACCCACTTGGTTAGGCATTTATAATGAAACAATTGGATTAGATAATTTACCGGACATTCGTAGAGCATTTTACATATTGGGCGACTACACTCGTGGACCTGATCGGTATGGTGATGTGTACGAATATTTTATTGATAATATTAAAAAACCAGAGAACCGAGCGGAAATTTTTGAAGGATTATTAGATTTAAGCCCGAGTCCATATGTGTTTCGGTGTATTCAAAAATATAATGTAACCGGAAAACTTATTTCGCCGCGGTATTCAAAATATGCTTATAAATTTTCGAATTTTAAATATTTAGCCGATAATGATATGGTTGATCCAAGTGGTGTGGTTGATTATCTGGAAGTCGCTGTTAATTCTACTGATAATTCGCCTGAAGATAAACGGCAGATCTTAACATATTTGTTGGCATTAAATCCCGATCCATCTGCGAAACGAGCAATGACTTTCGCCTTACGGGATTTATTGAAAAACGCTACAGAAAGGGAGATGCGATTCATATCATCTTTGATAAAGCGTATTGGTTATGAATTCACAGCCGAAGAGAAGAATAAATTTCAGGCTGATGCCAATCAATCTTATAAGAAGCTAAAATATTATGAAGGATTTGAAGCGGCCGAGGCATTAGCAAAATATATAAGGAAAAATCATCCAGAATTTGGAGTTATTAGTTTGGATCCATCAAAGAGAAAGCGCCGAGACGATGATGATTAATCGGTGGTAAAAGCTAACTATTCCAGATAGATCCAATTTTTTACACAAACAAAAAAGTTATTGTGATTAAGAAGAAATTGTTGGTGATATCGAGTGTAGCGGTAACGTTAATTAAAACGGGGGGTAAATTAGGATTCTGATTATCTGTATTATCGATGGAACCAAGAAATATGTTAAATTCGTTATTTATCAAAGGTATAGATAGGCTATTCGGCCAATTAATTTCATCGGAAGGGCCATTAAGAGCTGTCAATGTAAGTGTAGCAGCATTTGAAACAGGTGGTTTAACTATTTTCCCATCGCCAGTTATAACGCCAGGATTATCTGGATTTATATTTGTCGTGCAAGTGGCATTTAATGTAAATAAATAAGTATCTGGAGAAGTAAGAACCGCCGCACCGGGAAATATAAAGTTTTGACAACTAAGGGGTTGTGTTGGTTTATCATTGATTCTTTCTATATTGATATAACCACCTTGATCAACAGTGACATCTTGTGCACGTGTATCGAGCACAAGCTGAATTGTTACAGGAGCATGCAATTGTATCATACCAGAAGTACAAGTATCTGCAGGAGTAACATTTTCAAAGGTAAAGCTTCCTTCCGTTTGCAAATTTGGTTGGCGAAAATTTTGAATTATTGGAATAACGGTGTATCGATCTCCCGAACCACTTAATAAAATTGAATGGTGAGTGATTCTATATAGTCCATCTCCCGCTATATTTATGGTTGAGTCATTCAAGAACGTAATTATATTAGAAGTATCCTTAACATTTTCCGCTAACCGAAACATTTTAAGATTGGAATCAGGTGGAGGCGGTAGTAAAGATATTAATAAAAATTGTGCGGTGGCCCTTTCTTTTTCAAGCTCTTTAATTTTTTTTGAGAGTATCTTTATTGCTTTCAAAAGCTTGCAAATTTGAAACTCTAAATCATTATCACAGGTCATTATATAATGATAGAACAAATAATTTTAATTATAGAGCGATAAAATTTGAATAATAAAAATACTGGGTGGATACGATATATATTTATGGGGAGTACTAGCTTATGGACGAGTTCGATAAAATACCATTGGTGTTGTTATTTGAATATCTTTGCCTGGATGATCTTTTAATGTTCAACCTGGTGGATCAGTATATGCATAAACAAGTATCTCTGAAGGCGAAACCCTGGATTGAAGCAAGCAACCAAAACCCGCTGGTATACATAAAATCGTTTAGAAATTGCAAAATTCATATGGCTCTCTCGTACAAAGTCAATATCGATTGGTTAACAGAGTTTGGTAAAAATATTGTTTCCCTGAGCTTCTATCGTTGTTTGGATAATATTTCAGTTGATAGCGTGTTAACAAAAGTAAATTATCTTAAGCTTGAACATACCAATATAATTGCGGATAGTGGATTGCAGAATCTTGTCAATTTAAGAAATTTGTCGCTCCGGCAAGGGGTGAGTGTTACAGATGCTGGGATAAAGGCGTTAACAAATTTGAGATGGTTAGACTTGTCAAAAAATGAACACATAACTGACGAAGGATTGCAGCATTTAACGAAGCTGACTACATTAATTTTGATAGCGAATAATAATATCACGAACGATGGAATAAAAAATTTGGTTGGATTAAAAGAATTATCGTTGAAGAAAACTGGAAGGATAAATATAGGTGGGGTTAAAAAATTATCGAATTTGATGTGCTTGGATATTAGTTATAGGGGTGGGATGGACGGAATGGATCAGTTGACGAATTTGAGGAGGTTGACGATTGATTTTAATAGTGATGTGGCTAATGGTGAATTGAAGCTTTTGACAAATTTGGAGATATTATCGATGATTGGTTGTGGTTATATTCTTGATACGACAATTGGGTGTTTAACAAATTTAGAAGCTTTAGATATTTCTTGTTCGACGATATCAGTTTCGAGTATTATTCAGTTAACAAAATTGCAATATTTGTGTTCGCTTCGTAGTAATTTAACAAGATATCAAACGGGTGAGTTAGCGTTGAGGGGGGTTAAGTTTTCTTGGCCGTATGCTGCATTTTATTAATGTGATGAAAAAATTGAATGGAAAGAGATATTGGGATATCCTTTATGGAGATTATCGGGAAACTCGCTATGGGGACTGATCAGTGGAATATTGGGTTTAGGGACAAGAATCCGTTATGGGGGTTTTATTCGATAACTAATTATGTGGGAGCAATTGGATGCTTTGTTTTATGGTTATCGATTATTGTTTCGCGGAAGAAAAAGACGACGGATATTTACATTGCGGCGCTTGCGTTTGGGTGTATGACAATGAGCATTCCATGTGCGACGCAATGTTTTTTGAATTGGTTGGCGGATCAAGAACGTTTTGAATATGGTGAGGTAGCTTGTTTGGCAGAGGCGTATTTTCATGTGACTGCTATCCAATTTCAATTCTTTAGTGTTGCATTGATTGCGAAGAGCTATCATGAAACGATTGTTGAGAAGAAGGATGAGCGGGAATCGATTGGGAAGGCTTATGTGAAAGTAGGTATTTGTTGGGTTGTGTGCTATTTAGGGACGTTTATATTGGCGCAGTTTTCGGAAATGTTGCTTTTGGATGCGGGGGCGTATTGCTTTTACTATTTTACGTCGCCCGTGATGTTTGGGTTGGATTTTCTTTTGGTGGTTTCGGCTTCATTGATCATCCATTGGTATCGGCATATATATATCTATACGAAGAAATCGATGATGCGAGCGCCAGATCAAAATGTCTTGATAAATAAATTAGCAACTCGGTTGACAATTTATATTTTAATTCTGGTTGTTGGATGGAGTTCAGCATTAGTTGTGACAATTTATGTTTGGATTACTGGTTCCACCTCGAAAATCGGTGATACAATCGTTGGTGTTTTTGGATCATTGCATTCGGTCGCAGTTCCAGCGGTATATGGTTATCATTCGGAGAATCTAAAGAAATTTCTGGTGCGCTTGGGTTGTTGTAAGAAGTGCCTGCCGGAATATGTTATTTCCATTAGGCGTGATGACGCGGATAAATATACTGTGATAAAAATAAGTGTTCCATCTGTACAAGCGATGGTTCCGAGTCCGATACTCACTAATAGGTCCCTATCGCATACATTATCGCCGCCTGGAAATATGGTTAATCTCGGATCTGGATCACCGCGTTGGTCAAGAAATGAAGCTTTAGTTTTGGCACGACGGGAACCGCTTCCAGGACTTATAAACTCTTCATATCCTCCTTCACCACCCTTATCGCCATCCCAATAATAACATTTAAGGATAATATTCGATATAGTAGCATGGTGATTTTTTTATTTTAAGCTCAGCATTTTCGAGATAAGTTAGTATAAACACAGTGATATCCTTATTGTTTAATCTGATGCTATAGTCATTGATCATCTTTAGGCCCGTTATACCAAATTCCTCTATGATCTTTTTGAGAGTATCCATAAGAAATTGTGTGTGCTGTACCAATTCTGTTTTTTTCCAAGATATTTCGCAAACTCCATCATTACCGATGGAACGCCGTTCGTTATCATAATAGAACCGATCCATTTGTTTAGATTCTATTTGCCGTTCAATTCCAATAAACGCGTTTACAGCGGATTGTAACACCTTCTGAGCATATTCAATCGTTTTAATTTGATAGACAATCAATTCATGAATACTCCCATAACCGTAGCATTCAAAACTATGAACTCCATTAAAATGCGGGCCGATCACATATCGTTTAGAAATCAAATCCATGACAGTATCATGTTCCTTTTCGAAATTATTAAGATAGTAAACCAACCCCGTTTGAGCTTCCGGATTCCCAGCGGAAGCGGCCTCTTTGAGCAATTTTATCGTCCCTGTTAAATCGTGATCTTCTTTCGAGTCCGGCTCCATTGCTTTTGAACATTCATCTAAATATCGAAATAGAGCCGAATTCTCTCCGATGGCAAGGCCAAAAGCCGAGTAGTATCGTTCGCCCATCGCATAAGCTCGAGCAAAATGTGGAAGCCGATCAATTCTCTCAAATGCCTTATCTGATTTTAACTCTGCAATCTCACGAGGATCGTAATGCTGCGCATAAAACGCACAAAGATTTCCATCTTCACTATTCATAAATCTAGCCCAAATCATAAGACCTTTCGGCTCATCATTAATACGTTGGCACAAAAGATCTTCGACGAGACCGCGATGATAAAGTCCGAAAGTACCAATCTCAACCATCAAATGCTGCAATTCCAAATCAGTCAATTCACTCACCAAAAACGACAATTTAGATAAACGCTTAATCAAAGAAATTACTGACGCCACGGTTATATCAGTAAAATTGGACATCCGCCTACAATCAAAAAAGAATCGCATAATATCTCCATCACCAACGGCAGCAGCCATTGATCAGATAAGTGAATCTCTATAAATAAAACACTTATGCAAGCAATTGTATATATCAATTTTTGTGATGAATCAACCAATTACGGCTTGTAAATCATCAAGATTTTTCCGAACAAGTTTGCCATCAATATCAACGATGCATCTCGTGGCAAATAATTTTTTTATTTGGGCAACTGAATTGAAACCGATGCCTTTCATTATTTTAACTTTCGTATCAACTTTAAATTTGCATTCAATTGATGGAATAGTTGTTGCATCTACTTCGATGTCTTGATGTCTCACAATTCGAACCACGGATTCATTTGTTCGGACCTGATATTTGGAACCTCCCATCCCACTAATTATCCCGCCTATCCTCATTCCACCAATCACTATAATCACTGGCGTTCCGATCTTATAACAGACCTCAAAATATGCATATGGTGATCGATTAGATTTCCCAGATGACGCCATTTGATTCAATACACACCTAATAAGATTAATGAAACCTTCAACGAATAATCATTTCAACTTTATAAACGAATAATAATACCCCGATCAGCTAACATTCTTTTCTTCCGATCATCGATCCCGGCAACTCTGTGAATACCACGAATTTTTCGGATATTTTTTAATCGAATCAGACATTCAAAAGTTACATTTACGCTCCCTACCCCACCCATCCCCAATTCTACACACCTCAAATTAACTAACGCGCTTACCCCAACATCGGTTATTCGACCATTACCCATAAGATTTAAAAAAGTCAATTTGGTCAACGCCTTCAATCCAACATCCGTTATCAAATTCTCATCACTCAAATCCAAGAACTCCAACGTATCACGCAAACTCGCTAACCCAACGTCAGTTATTTTTCTATTAAAAGATAACACCAATTTCTTCAACCTGGTCAATCTCGACAGCCCAACATCTGAAATAACATCATTTGACTCTATACGAAGCTCTGTTAATTTATTCGACAGCCCATCATCTGTTATTTTCACATTATTATACAAATTCAACGCTCTAAGATCAATCATATTAACTACCCCCCGATTATCTATCTTATTCTTTCCAACGGCCAATCTTACCATATTTGTCAACCCCAACAATCCCTCGGAAGTTAATTTCTTCACCGAACCAATCTGTAATTCCGTTAACGAAGTCATCTGTTTCATTACGCTATCACTAAATTTCATTTCTGTATAAATCCATAACGTTTTTAGATTTTTTAGTCTCCCAATACCAATCTCACTCGTGTTAGTTTTCCCACTGATCAAAAGCTCCACCAAATTCGGCAAATACCCAAAGATATTATCAGTTATATAGCGTTGTCCCTCCAACCTTAACGATGTCAATTTTGTTAAACACACAACACCCGCATCTGTTATCCCTTCGCTCAATGTATTAAGAATAAACTCTCTCAAATTCACCAATTTGCTCAAACTCCCATCAGTTATTCCCGTTTCATTCATGATTTGTAACCTCGTTAATTTCGTCAACAATCCCAAAACATTGTCAGTAATCGCCCCATCCGCCCATATCTCTAAATCAAGCAAATCTGTAAACAATACACTTTTTATTTCTCCTCGAACTTTCAAATCACTAATACACAACTCCGTAACCGTCGATGGTATAACTTCCAAATCAACTTTTTCCACGAACAACGATCTAACTTCCTTAAACTCATCCAATTTAATACTCGGAAAAGATTTTACAAAAGAACGCAAATCCATATCTACCACGTTACCCCTCAACGCCCTTATCTCAGAATCAGTGAACAAACGAAAATCCGAAATCTTTAATCTCGCATTCTTAAAAAATCGAATAATTCTCTCCGCATAACGTGGACTATTCAATTTCACAATAGGTTTGGCCCTAAAATAAATTTCACGTATAAAATAGCGACAGCTCAAAGCCAAATTAATCAAATCATGATACTTCAATTGTTCGATCAATGAATAAATAGGCACATCCAATAGTCGAGCCGCCATTTGGTGTGTTGCAGCTAATATTCTTAATGCGCCTTGTAAACTAATTGGAATTCATCTTTTTGGCATGGCGCAAAAAATTGAAAATTAAATTATGAAATGACTCGTAGTTTCATTTTAAGATTAACCAATCCCCCTATCGAATGATGGAGGGTTCAATGAAACTTACGGATGAGAAACCGCCGCTGGAACGACTCAAGTACCTGCTAGATAACGACATTGGTGATATCGAAATAAAAACGAAGAATGGAAATCTAAAAGCAATATCCTATCTTTTGATCACAGCATCGGAACCATTAAAAAAATTAGTTTCAGGTGAATTTGCCGAGGCAAAAGATAAAATGATCGATTTCGGAAATTATCATAAAGATGCAGTAGGTTGTTTCTTACGATATTTGTACACAAGTGAAGTTTTGTATTTTCCCGATGATATTGAATTTTGCTTCGAACTATGTCAATTAAGCGAAATGTATGAGCTACCCAAATATCATGGTCAGATTATGGGATTAACGAAAATAGCATTCCAGACGTTGATAGGGACAGGAAAGTGTGTCGATATATTGTATACGTGGAACAAGCATAAAATTATGTTTGAGAAATTAAGAATCTATGTTCGTAGCGAATTGCGAAAGAGATTTTATAGGTGTCCTGAAAGGATGATTGAGGAATATCTGAAAATTAAGGATGAAGTGAGTCGTGATGAGCTTGACTGTGAGAATAGGAAGAAGTTAGAGTTGATGGAAATTTTTGTTCGGGAATTTAGTACAGAGAGTATAATTCTGACCATGAAAGGGAATGGGACGAAGAGTTCGAATAAGATGATATACGTTTCACAAAATTGTACGAAGAGTACGGCTGAGTTGAAAAAAATATTAGAGGTGGTGACACCTGAGACGGATCCTTTGGGTTTCCGGAGTGTCAAGAGCAGCGGGAAAATTGTAATTGTGCGAAAAGATGTGAATGAAATAGTTTTTTTTTTATTGGATCCGTGTGATTAAAAATTGAAATGTAAATTGAATGAAATGTTCATAAAGGTAATTGTGTGATAACTTCGCTGAAATGGCTGCTGTTAAACCCGAGTATAAACTTGTATGTGAGGGAAAAGATGAATTTGATAAAAGTATAACGGATCATTTGACAAAAGGTTGGAAATTATATGGTAATCCTTTTCTCGGTCCACGCAATAGCTCGATATACTACTCTTATGATCGTTGCCAAGCGGTTATAAAGAAAGCTTCGTCTAAGAAAAAAGTTGATACGGCTATTAAATCAGATTAAAAACAAAGAGATTTCTTAAGAATATATTTCATATCGATTCCGTCAATAATAATTATATCCACTTTGTTGTTCGTCACGATCTCAATACACCTGAAATATCTAGAATGTGAATCCATGTACATAATCTTATTACCTTCAAGAGTTATTTCGATTGGTTTCCGCAATTTAGTAGCACTCGATGATGGTACCGGCGCTTTAATTAGATACTTTCCTATATGCGCGATATCCATTTTTATCTCCATGTCGGTCTGTAACTTATTATGCAAAGCTGTTAGATTTGTATTTTTCTCACTGACTTTGTTTGATTCGGCGTAATATGTCTCATCATGAGTCAATTTAATATAAATCTGCTTTAAATTGATTAAATATTCTAAATTAAGTTCAGTGTAAACTCTATCTGGCTGATATTCAAAAATTATGTTTGAAATATTATGTAATGATCGCATTGGCATATATGTATGTTGATTCCCCTTTATAGCAAGATATTTGGAAAATGTATTAAAGTTCCAAAACAATAATGTCGTCCAGGCACCAGATTCAGTAACACCAAAATTGCGAATCAGCGTAGATAGATTATCGGTTTCATTTATAATTCTTATCATATTATAATCAAGCTTATCAAACGATGTTTTCTTATCGATTTTGGCCTCTTTACAATCCTTTGTATTGTGGTCTGGAAGTTTACATTTTTTACAAAACGTCACGTTATTGGCGATCATCTTATCAATCATTGCTAATTGTTTTTTATCAAACGTTGAATCAGTAAATGAGCCCCCGCGAACTTTGTCAACGCCATACATAGCCATATATAGAATAACTTTCTGATCTATTTCAGACATTGATTTCAAAGGATAGTATTCCACGATTTCGACGGGTTCCTTATCGGACAACCATTCATTTTGTTGCTTTTCATCTGTTCCATCATCTACAAACTCATTCAGAATTACCTCTTTCGGAGTGGTTGTTACGCTAACATAATAATTTCCGCTGTCGAATAGAATAACGTAGAGCTGATTCATAGTTTTATGCAACGAAACTTTGAATGAGTAAGCTAAACGATAAATAATCAATTTTTTATCGCTGAGTCAGGCGTTGATAAACAAAGATTGATCTAGTCGGTTAAAGCACCTCCTTTCGACATTGGTGACTTTGCTTTTTCGTCGGCGATATCTTTCTTTAGCCGAAGAATCTCAGACTCGGCGGCATTGGCACGGAGCGTCTCCAATCGAAGCTGTTCCTTAACCTGAAAGTAGTGAAACTCTGCCCCGTCGGCACGGCGTTTCTGGTATGCGATCTGTGCCTCAAGCTCTCGAAGTAGCAGCCCAGTTGCTTCTGAAGCCATTGTAGATGTCGATCGCTACTATGATAAAATATCCAAATGTATTGAATTTTATAATATATTTGATCTTTCAATTTTTTTATCAACTGAAAAAATTGAACAAACGATTAAATAATACGTTCATATGTGAAAATTCGAGCATACTTTATGAAACGCGTACGAATACCGGGATCAACAGCAACTGATTTTTCAGCTATTCCAATATATGCTATCATAGGATATTTCAATAAAGATGACCTCTGTATGTTATGACGGCGCTAATTGTCGTTCGAGGTCAGCGACTTTGATAGTTTGGACTTGGACGAGGTCCATAGCGTGGCTATAGCTATCACTGAATTTTTTGGCTTGGGCTTTCAGATAAAGAGCCTCCGCCCTGAGAACTTCCATTTCGTCGGCAAAACCCTTCTTTACTAAAGAGAGCTCAAATTCGACTTTATCTTTTTCGCGAAGGAGCACAGCTACGCGCGCTTCTGCGGCATTGGCACGGAGTCGCTCATCGCGGAGCTTTTCTTCGGTAGATTCGGAAGCCATTGTAGGTCACTGGGATGATGAAATATCCAAATGTATTGAGATTTGCAGCCTATTTGATTTTTCAATTTTTAAAATAAGGGGGCTTTGTTTTACATTCTTCGCCGAAATGATTTCCTTTGCAATAATAACATTTTGCTTCTTTGCGTGAATGGGCGAAGGGACAATTAGGTGTTGTGCAGCGATTTTTATCATAACCGAATTTGCATTTTCTTGTGAATGTCTTATCATTTTGTTTGGCCGAATATATTTCAAAATCAGTATGAAAAAAGATACATGCTGATGGAAATTTTGTTTTTTTAAAATCATATATCTTTCGACATCTGTCGCGATATTTACATCGATGACTTGGGTAAATGCATTTTTTATCTTTGCAAGTGCCACACCATCCGCGATTGTCTGTTTTTTCCCCGGATTGATTAGGAGAGCGTGATCGACTCCGAACATCTCGATATGATGGCAACGGGGATCGTTCCCGTCGAGGAATTTCTGGAGTTTCCATCCGATTATAATATGAAGTGGTCACATATTCCGATTTAATGTCATGGTTTGGTTCAACGTATGCGGGTGCACCATATTCGGCTGCTTTCGGAGCGTACGCGGGTGTTACATATGCGGGTGCGGCATATTCTGGCGCTCTTGGAGCATATGTGGGTTGAACATATTCGGGTCCAGCATATGTTTGTGCTTTTGGAGCATATCCCGGTGTGATGTATGCGGGTGCGGCATATTCTGGTGCTCTAGGAGCATATGTGGATACAACATATGCAGGTCCGGCATATGCTGGTGCTGTTGGAGCATATCTGGGTTGAGCGTATGCAGGTCCGGTATATGGTGGTGCATTTGGAGCATAATGGGGTTCAACGTATGCAGGTGCAGAATATTGTTGTGCTCCCGGAGCATATGTGGGTTGAACGTATGGAGGTCTGGCATATTCCGGTGTTTTCGGAGCATGTGAGGGTTCAACGTAAGCGGGCGCTGAATATTCTGCACCTCTCGGAGCATATGTGGGTTGATCGTAGTCAGCTCCGGCATATTCTGGTACTTTCCGAGCATATGGGGATTCAACGTATCCAGGGACCGAATATTCTGCTGCTTTTGGAGAATATGCGGGTTCAACGTAAGCAGGCGCGGTATATTCAGGTCTTTTCGGAGCACATGCGGGTTCAACGTATGATCCAGGTTCTGCTGGAGCAACATAATTATTTGCAAGCGATGGATTTAACGCAATATTTGGGTCATAACTAGGCCAATAATATCCATATTTAGGAGTAAACCCATTACCTAACTGATAAGTTAGATCCCCAACATTAGCTTCTCCTGCCATCGTATATATTGATAGAACTTTCGTTTAGATGATATTATATATACAATTTTTCAATTTTTTCTTGTGATAAAAATTGAAAAATAAATCAATTCGGGCTTATTAGTTATATATATGCATTTGGATTAATATAATGTCTCTGCCGAATACACAAGTAGTTGAACCGACTTTTAGGGAATATGAAGGAGTTAGATATTATGATAAGATAGAACGTCTTGGAGGTGAGATTATTGCTAAATATTATGAGAAATTGGGGGTGTTCAAGAGATTTTATCCGACCTATTGGAATATTGGGAACAATATAAGTTGTGAATATGAGTTAGGGAAATATATTGATGAAAGTGCGGACAATTATGACGCGGTTTGTAAAGCTGCGATGACACGGGTATACGTTGGTGATAAAATATTATTAGCGAATATTAGGACACAGGGTTATCTGTTTGGTTTTAAGGAATCTGAAAAGTTGGATTCGTTGGATATGAAATTTATGAAGGATCAGTTGGGGTATGAAAAGATGGAACTATTTGGTTTGCATACATATGGCGGGTATTATGGAATGTTTAGGCCTGATATTGATGAGGTTATACATCTTTTGAATAGGGTTGTTTCGTTGGAAGATTTGAGCGCGATAGAAAGAATTTATGTTACAACGGAGCCGCATCCTTCTGATAAAGGGCGTGATGCATATGATGTGACTGCGGATAAGCATCGGGCGAAAACAACATGTTATATTGTGAAGACTGAAACAAAACAAGTAAAACAAACTCGCAGGAAAGATACATCAACAGATGAATCACCTAATGAAACAGACATATCCGAGACAACTAATAAAAAACGAAAAAAAGATTGATTGAATTAAAAAATTGAAATTTATAATAGGCTGTTAATTTCAATGAATAAGTAATGTATTAGGTGTGAAGTAAGAAGTATGCTTCGATGGGGACGATTGACACGAGCTGTGGTGCGAACTAGCTATCCTTTGGTTTCAGCTATTGTTCGGCGTAAAGTAATAACTATTCCACATGCGGCAGCGGCGCGTCCATTTATCGTGAATCGAAAAATTTTTTTTGCAGCGAAAGAATCGGCTCATTGGTCATCGGCATATGATAATAAGCGTTATATGATATTAAGTGGCAACTGTATAGGAAATCTTAGCGATTGCGTACGAAGTTATTTAGAAAATGGATGGAAAGTAATTGGGGGGCCGCGTCATGTAAATGGTTTAAACGGAACCGGGGCTGACTATTTTTATCAAATGATTATCAGAGATCCAAAATTTGTTGGGAATACATCCTCCTGATAAAATATATATGTATAAATCCAATTTAATGATAGACGAATTATTTTTTGATGCCACAGCCGCTGCGATGAAATTAATCGAGAAAAATGATAAAATTAACACACAGGTTTTTCAGAATTCAGAAATTTTTGGTAGAGGCAGATGTCGTAATAAGTGTCGAGACCCGTGTCCAATTATAATATATCCAACAGATTTCACTAATGTGGGATATGTTATATCTCAACCAAATAGAACATATATTTTGGCAGGAGATGTAATGTTTACGCCAACAGCTCCAGATACTCCAGCAATAAGTATACGTGCAGGCAATGTTCGTTTCGATCTTGGAAATTACACAATTGCGGGCAATGGTATTGCAGAAATGGGGATATTAATAGCTAGTAAGGGAGTTAAATTGCCAAATATTTTAATTGAAAATGGAACAATAAAAAATTTTTCTAATGTTGGTATTGTATCCTTCAATACTATAGATCTTGGTGTTAATAATATTAGTATTGAGAACATTATTGATACTGTAGGTGTTGCAGTTGGTATTGTAATTAATGGCAATGTCACTGACCGAGGTCGTACGCGAATTAAAAATTGTAGGGTAATCAATATCAGTGGAAATAGTAGTGCTACTGGTTTTGGCTCTTTTCGATATCCATTTAAAATAACTAACTGTGTTTTTAGTGATATAAGATCAGCAACTGGTGGTGCAGCAGGCATTCAGGCTTCTAATCAGGATATCAATAATTCATTCAATTATGACATTATTAAAACGAAAATTAATAAAATCTCTGGAATTATAGGAAAAGGTTTAACATTAAAGAGTTTTGGGGGAGCAATTTTTGATCTTAAAGTGATTGATTGTGAAATATCACAAATTAATAGCACTAATGAAACCAATATAGTAGCTGGAATTGATGGCTTAAATTTGCAGAATTATACGTTAAGAAATAATGTGGTGTCAAATTTAGTTTCAAGTTCAGGGGATCCAACCAAACATATTGGATATCTCATCGCGGGTTCTTCAGGAGTTATAGAGAATTGTCGTGAATTCTAATCAGCGAGAAAAATTTGAAAAATTATCAAATTGTTGGGTGGTTTGTTTATTTTCTTTTGGTATAGATTTCGAGAAGTGATATGTTAAGAGTTTGTGCGAAACATATTTTGTCGCGAAGGCTTGTCGGAACCGCTTGTCGGTCTTTTTCGTCGAATCGTTTTGTAGTGGGGATAGTTAAAAGATCAATTATTGCTGCTGCCGTTCCAAGAAGGAGTTTTGCTGATTGTGCTGCAGCTGTAACGACTCGTTCAAAAATACCCGAAAGTAAAAAGATGAGTTATAGGAGAATGGAATATGATTCATCGAAAAAAGTTAGCGAACAAATGTCTGGCTATAGTTCCGGAGATGAACTTTGGGGGATTCTTGTTAATAATGTCGAATATTGCGTTAGATATATCGGATTTGTTGGTCGATTCGATACGTGTGAGGTGTTTGCAATGACTCCAGATTTTCCAAAGTTTGCGATAAATTTTAAATCGATTAACGGTTCAAATGTATGGGGTTATGCGGTTGAACTAGAATCGGTTGACATGTTTTTCAATAAAATAATGAAAAAAGGTAATATTCGCATTCCGAACTATTAATAATATTGAATTTTTTTATTTATGGGTGGTCGTTTATAAGAGAATGTTAAAAAGATTGGGGGGTGATGCCGGAACCAAGGCAAATTGAACATGGACGTGAGTCTAAACAACGTGTTCAATTTGATGAGGATGGTATATTGAGTCCATGTAGAGTGAAATTTTTTACATTGTATTTTACGGTTGGGATTTTGGGTTGTTTAGTGTTTATGATTTGTGGGTTTGGGGCTTTAATTTGTAAAGGTTGGGAGATTAATGGATATTGCCAAAATTCAGAATTTTCTCCAGAGTGGACAGCTTCACCGGATTCATTTTTGGGTATAGCTCAATGTTGCAGATTGACAAATTCATCTGGTTGTAGGATAGATATGGTTTTAAAACAATGCTCCGTGTATGACAATTGGGTTAAGGCGGTTTGGGGAACTGTAATTGTCACCGGAAGCTTGAGTATGATAATTTCGATCATTCCAAATTGTCTTTTGAGGTGTGGTTATAAAAAGTCAGAATATGGATTGATAAGGCACGTTGATACGACGATTTTAAGCGCAGTATAAAAAGTTGAAAAAAATAATAATTGTTGATACGAAAGGGATTAAGTAAGATAACAGGAATTATGACTACTTTACTCGAATATATCCGGATTTTTAATGCTGATGATGCGAAATTATTCGAAGTGAAATGTTTGGATCAGAGGAGGGTTGACATTTATTCAAAAATTTGCGAAGGCGAAAAACATGCTTGCTTGATTTGTTATTTGAGTTTTAGGAAGCGAGGGAGTTATTGTGGTGAATGCAATGCAATGTTATATGTTCATGAATTGGTAAAGGGGGCGGAGATGGAATCAGGTGAGCGAAAGGAAGAATATAAAAATTGGAAGGATATGTTTGAGAATAAAGAGAGACAGCGGAAGAATTATTTCGCAATTTCTTTTTTCAAGTATATGTCAGGTGGTGCACAATCAGCACCAGCAACATTAGCACCAGGATGGGGATTGCCTCCGCCACCGATATCAGTAGGACCACCAACATTTTCATTAGGACAATCACGGGAACCAGGGTGGGCACCGCGATGGGAATGGGGGGCACCAATCAGAGGGCCATCAGGGTGGGGGACATCAGCAATAGCAGCATCGGGAGGAAAAGCATCAGAGCAGGCAGAATCAGAATCTGCAGCAAAAGCCGCAGCACGACCAGCAGTATCAGCAGCGGCTGGATCATCATCATCATCATCATCAAGAATAGATACAACACCAAAAGTACGTAGAACTGCAGCCGCAGCAGCAGCACTGATAGCAGCAACATCAGAAGAGGAATCGACTAAATCTTTAAAAAGATCTTCTCATCCGGAAGATGATGATAATTATAATGAAGATACCCTCCCGCCTCGAAAAGTGACGAAGAGAAAAAATAAATGTAAGATTCACTCCTGTGCTAAGAGAGGTGATGAAATATTATGCGACCGACATCGGGATTGTAAAATATGTATAGAGTGCAATAATTATCGTGCAGCAGTAAAAATAGATGGAGAAATATGTCAACCCTGCAGGGATAAGAAAGCTGGAAAAGATAGGAAAAAAGGGTTGTGTCGTGTTTTAGGATGTCGTAAGGCAACCGGTGAATTATTATTATGTGAAAAGCATAAAGATTTTAAAAAATGCACCACCTGCTGTAAATACAAACAAGATCAAAAAGAGGGCGAAACATGTTTAGCATGTAGTCAGAAAGCCGCAGAGATCAAAGAGGAAGATTCAAGTAGGGCTAATTTAGAAAAATTAAAAAATCTATTACGTAAGAATATCATTTATGATAATGAATATGCGAACACCGATTCATTACGGAAATATGTGTGGCATAATATGTATAATGAAATAGATGATAATGAAAGGTTGGAACTTGCAGAATGGTGTGAGGAGAATTCAACAAATTGTGCTGTGATGCTATGTTTGGCAGATATATATGCAATGGACGATTGTGGGGACGATTATAAAGAATTATTAGAGAGTGCGACGAAATTTAAATTGTCAGAGCCGTATTTACTTTTGGGAAATTATTATTCAGAGATAAATAAACCCCTTGCGATATTTAATTATAAGAAAGCGGTTGAATTAGGGAATAGCGAGGCGATGTTTTGGCTGAGTAAATTTGATGCTGTAGAGATACGGGCAATGTGGTTGTATAAGAGTGCGAAATGTGGTCATATGAGAGCGTTTTCGGTATTAACTGATTTGGAGATAAAGACGTTGTTGGAGGAGCGTATTAGTAAATCGGTGGCCGAATTCAATAAATGGTTAGGTTATTTGAAACGTTCGAAGGAAAAAGAAGCCAGGAATCGTATTTGTACTGTGTTGGCCAAGTTTGAGAAGGTTGAGGGGGTGGTATTTTAATTTGGTTTATGTGGGAGAGATAAAGTTGAAAGAATATTAGGTTATTTTATTTTTCTTTGCTTTTGTGCAGCAGCTAATTCTTTTTCTATTTTTTCTAAGCGTGTTTCTTTTTCAATTAACTCGTTCAATCGGATTGCTTTTGCTGCTTCTTCATCTTTCTTCTTTGAGGCATCTGCCATTTGTTTGATTGTTCCTCCAATTATCACAGCACCCGTTACACAGCCGAGACCAATGAAGAATTTTGTATCCTTCTCAGTCCAGGAAAACATATCAGGGGACATATGACGTTTGCTTAGTCGATTATTGAAAGGGTTAATAGGAGTTATTGGGCGAACAGCTCTTTTTCCCCCTGTTGATAAAGCATTACGACTCAATGCAGCTAATCGCCCTGGCAACATTGCTAAGGATTGGAAATAATATGCTCTGAATATTAGAGACCAATAAAATGTTAATTGTTCAATTTTATCGATCGAAAGCGATGTGCTCGCTCTTTCATGAATAATTCGTATGGGGAGCAGTGGGTGTCATCTTTTATGAATTCAATCATTGCTTCATCAAATATTAGAGGCAGAGAACTTGAACGAGTGAAGTACGTAGGGTATAAAGAAGACATTCGCATAAGTATCAATTGGGGTATTCCATTACGAAACGAACTGATTATTCGCCGAAGTTCATTTCTTTTTTCAGAAATATTTCTTTTATAGGCATGATAGCAATATAGTTGGTAACAAAGGAAAATTAGTTGGGCCAACACGATGAATAATAGTCCCATTGGATAATAATCTTTCAATATCATAGAGGGAATAACTGATATGTAAACCATCGTTAAAATGTTCATGCGCATATCTTTTTTTACTGCTTGGAAAATTAATCCTTTCTGCGGGCAATTTGAATAAACGACCAGATGTTCAATGGCAAATTGTATAGAATTTATCAAATAGTTAACTACAGTATGATCGTCTTCTGATGCAGGCAGATCTGGATTTCCGCGAAATTTATCTAAATAGCCTCCGATAGAAAGAATATATGCTTCATAATTTTGAGTTCTAAAGTATGAATCTATGAGACCCACAGTTGGTATAGGAGGGATGAAGCCCATCTTTTGCTATGTGATACGGGCAATAATTAAAGCGATGAACAAAGGGCGGGGATTTCAATCTTTCGGAATATATCATATATCTCAATATGGGTGATGTCGAATTTTAATATGTTGGTAACAATCCAGACATTTGGGCTATCATCGTACAACATGAACAAGGGAGAGTCACAACAGTTGCAGAATCCGCGGATAGCTCTTGGGGATCGAACAATTTTAACATCAGCGGATTCCAGATGTGCTACTATTTTTTTCGGATAAACAGCAAACGATGTTGACTCCGTTTTATATATATCTTTACAAATCGAACAGAAGCATCTTGCTATTTCCGTTGGTTTAATATTCAGGGGAATTTTAATTTTGTTACATTGACAGGAACATTCTAATTCAACCATTTTTAATAACAATTCAAGAGATATTGGAATAGAGTGTTTTATTTTCAACTATTGTTTATCTCCCAGTGTCGAGCGTTCGATATACCCGTTCCTAATGCAGCAAATGTGAATCCGATAACGGTATATGCCTATTGTCTTAAACTGTAACGTTAAAAAATTGAAATAGCGATTATATTGAAAGATCGTGTTGCTTGGAACATATGGAGTATTAGAATCAGCGATGAGCGCGGAAGCGGCGGAGAAATGGAAGCATTTGTTCAAGTGGGATGAGGCGTCGGAGACAATCGTATACAGTCGTGATTGGTTGAGACCTGAAAATCGCCTGCTTGACAATGGGGAGAACAAGGAACTGATGGCATATAAAATTTCTCTTGAAAAGAAAATGGATGATGCCCGCGAAAAGCACTGGAAAGCTTTCAAGCTGCGTCCTGAGGCGAATAGGGCAGCGGATCTTTCAGCGGAGGAAGTGGTACGATTGGAGAAGAAATGGAGCTGCAAAGGGCTCATATGCTATGATGCCAAACTATTCGATCCCGTTGTTGTCCATCCGGCGATCGACATTTGGGATGCTGATCGGAATCCTTATCATGAATATTGGAATGAGATCAGCATTCTCCGGGGGATTCTGAATGCTCGAAAAGACGCAGATCCTAAAGAAACTGCAGTAGAACGCGAACTCTCAAAGGCGATCGATCAGTTTTCGGAGGATTGGGGAGCATTTCTAGACACCCGCGTTCCGAAAGGAGCCAATGCAACAGTCATAAACGCACTCAAAGCACGTCGGCGCATACTTCGTAACGGTCCGACAGCCTAGAGCGGTTGCCATAATTTTTTTTATTGTATCAAACTGTAACACGATAAAATTGAAATAACGATTATTTGAAAGGGTTGTTTTGTTTTGGAGTGGAAGAATCAGCAATGACCGCGGAAGCAGCGGAGAAGTGGAAGCATATGTTGAAATGGGATGAAGCGTCTGACACCATCGTTTTTAGTCCTGACTGGTGGAGAGCGGAATGGCTCAAAATTGAGAATGAAGTGGAACATAAGGAACTGATGGCATATACAAGTATTCTTGAGAAGAAAAGGGATGATGCTTGGGAAAAACACTGGAATGCTTTCAAGCTGCGTCCAGAGGTGGATAAGCCCGGGGATCTTTCGGCGGAGGAAGTCGTTCGATTGGAGAAGAAATGGAACTGTAAAGGTCTCATATGCTATGATGCCCAACGAAACGACATTATTGTGAACCCGACGATCCATATTTGGGATAACGGTGAAGATCCTTATGGTGAACATTCAAAAGAGATCGCAATTCTCCAGGCGATTCTTAAAGCTCGTGTAGATCAGGTTGAAGCTGCTCAGCCAGAGCAGAAGCTCTCACAGATGATCGACCAGCTCATTGAGGATTGGGGACCATTTCTAGACACCCGCATCCCAAAAGGATACAATGCAAAAATCATCAGAGCGCTCCAAGAACGTCGACACGCAGTTCGCAGCATTCGATACCTTAATCCGGATTTTGATTAAAAAGTTGAAAAAGAAAATTATTGTTTATCCTAGAAGATTCTGAATGATGCTATTATCGCGCGCTATGGAGGGTTTGCTTGATTATATTCGAATTTTTAATGATGATGATGCGAAATTATTTGAAGCGAAATGTTTGGAAGTAGGTAGGATCAAGATTTATCAAAATATTCGTACCGTCGAATCATCGAAGTGCGCGATTTGTTTTAAGAATTGTAGGACTAGGGGTGATTATTGTGGTGAATGTTCGGCAATGTTATACGTTCAGGATTTGAAAAAGGGAAGAGAGATAATTGAATCGGATGAGCGTGTGGAAGAATATAAGAATTGGAAAGCGGTTTATGATAATAGGGAAAAAGTGCGGAAGGAATTTTTTTCGTATTTTTTTCATCATAAGATGAAGCTATTGTATTATGTGGAACCAGCGGAGTCCCATTCGAGCGATGATGATAGTACTTTGAATCTAAAGAAACTACAGAGGCGGTTATTGGCAGGGGATATTTATGAGAATGCTTATGCGAATACCGAATCGGAAACGCAGTGGAGGCATGTGTGGTTCGATATGTATACGGATTTGGATGGGGCGGATATGATTGAATTGACTAAATGGTGCATTGAGAATAAGAAGACATGTGGGATACTGTTATGTTTGGCAGCTATTCATAAAACAGAGGAAAAAGAAAATGTTGCCGGGTATGTAAAGATATTGGTTGAAGCGACGAAATTTAATGTGTCTGAACCTTATTTGCTTTTGGGGAATCATTATTGTGAGGATGATGATGAACTTGCTATTGTGAATTATAGGAAGGCGGCAGAATTGGGGAATTCGGAAGCAATGTATTGGTTGGCGCAGTTTGATTTAGAGGGAGGGAAGGAAGAATTGTTATTGAGGAGTGCGAGAGGGGGGCATTTTAGGGCTTATGGGGAATTAGATAGTGGAGAGATAAAGAAAATATTGGAGGAGCGTAGGGGGGAATGTAAGGATGAATTTGAGAGATGGTTATCGCTTTTGAGAAATTCAGATGAAGATGAAGCGAAGGAGAAGATTGGTGAGGTGTTGTTGAATATAAAAAATTGAAATATGTAGTGTTTGAGGGATCGTTTTATTTGGGGGGATTGTTTGGGGAATTGGGAATGAGCATCCGGGGGAGATTGGAAACGATCTGGGCTTTTAGTCCGAAGAGGGAAGGGGAACTTGCGGAGAAGTGGAAGCATTTATTTTGGTGGGATCATTCATCGGAGACGATCTTTTATTTTCCAGGATGGTCTGAACATGATTTTCATAAGGTTGGGAATGAGTGGGAACATAAGGAGCGAGTGGCGTATCAAAAATTCCTGGAAAATAAAGCGAATGATGCATATCAAAAGCGCTGGTATGCTTTCAGGCTTCGCCCTGAGGTGGGGACAGCTGGGGATCTTTCTCCGGAAGAAGTCGTTCAATTGGAAAAGAAATGGAGCAGAGAAGGGCTTATTTGGTATGATGCCAAACTAAATATCATAAGCATAAGCCCAATCATCGAAGATTGGAATGAACGTAATCCGTATTTTCGATTTGCTAAAGAGATTGGACTCCTGCATATGATTCTCAATGCACGTAAAGTATATATTTCCGGAGAACGTGCAAAAGAATTGGTCCTCTGGAAGACAATCGACCAACTCATAGAACATTGGGGACCATTCCTTGACACCCATATTCCCACCCCTGGCCCCAACGCAGCAATAATCAAAGAGTTCCAAGCCCGTCGTAGGCTCATATAATCAATCATAATAACCACGATTATTTTTTATATTCGAAAATTCTAAATCACCATAATTAAAGTGACACGTTCGCACAGAAAACTCTTGCAACCGCGGAAAAAAAATCCCTAGCGAATCCCGATCATATTCAAATTCATGAATTTTTAGAGTTATTAAATTAGACATATGCGAAATATCTTTCATCGAAATCGTTTCAGAACATCCACCTATAAAGAGCGATTGAAGCCCTGTCAATGTTTTTAATTCTTTTTTCTCGACTATCATATAGCATACCCTAAGATGAACTAATTTAGGAAAAGGACCTGATACAAATTTAACTCGTTTATCTTTCACTAAAAATCCCGATATGTCTAAATTTGTCAAATTACTCAAACCAAACAACGGCGTCATGTCTTTTACGCAAATACTTAATTTCTCTATTTGCGTAAATGATGATAATACTATTGGGCCACTACGTACACTGCAATTTAATAATTTTAAACATTTTAATGATTTTGCTGTTTTAAAAGATTGGAAAGAAGTCTCATCGCAGTGAAGGTCGATTAAGTTTATTAGATCGGCCGAAGTGTGATCTGTTTCTAATTGGGGGTATACTAATTTCGTTAGGGAGGTTAATTTTAGTTTATCGAGGTCAATATTTTTATTTTTGAAATATTGTAAGCCTGTTAATTCGACGTTAGGGAGGCCATGAATTTCTAGGGAATCGATGAATGATAAATTTTTTGTGTCGTCTCCTTTTGAAAATTGAATGGCTCCGTAAATCGAGCGGAAATGAGTTAACTCTGGGAGATTTGAAAAGGTGATTATATTTAATTGATCAGGGTTGCCATATATACTTAATTTTTTTAAAGTTTTTTTATGAATTTTCAGATCGGCTTCGGTGATTGTAGCTGTGCAAAATAATAAACTTGTCAGATTTGTTAGGGCGGTTAGCATCGTAGGAGTTAATTCAGTGGTCCATGTATTTAATTCTAATGCTTGGATAGTTGAGGGTAAGATAAGTTGTTGGGGTCGAGAATTATGAAAGAATGATAAGAAAGTTAATTTAGTTAAATGTTGTAATTGATCCATTATATTAAGAGGTATATCTACGAAATATAGGTCTCTGAGGTGATGAAAATTTGTGAAGTCTATTGGGAAATTGTGAGTGAATTTTAATCCAACTGTTTTTGATGGATTCCAGGCAAGAAATTGTGTTTGTGTTGATAGGTGGGCAAAAAAGTTCCAATTGGGAAATTTCGTCGCGAGAGCATCTTTTTGAGTGGGAGATTTGCAAACACATGTTTTAATTGATTTTGTATGTATTTGGGTGTATGAACGTCTGCTTAATCGAGATAAGGAGAATATATCAAAAATCGATAGGTGGTCACAAATGCTAACAACAATGAAATCGAGTTCGATATAACTATTGTGTGGCATGAGATTAATGGTATATAAAGTTTTTATTGAGTGTTATAAAAGAAAGGAAATTCAAATTTATTAGTAGCTGAGGTAGTAGGCGAGAATAATATCGGAACATGCGGCGAAAAGGTATTTGGATATCAGAGGAGAAAATAATGGTTTTATGAGTTTGGTTAATTGTTCAAGGTATGCGATCCTTTGGGCTTTTCCTTCGGGTGAAATGAGATGATAGTGTTCGGTGGGTCGAACTATTGATTTGATGGGAGATCCTCCGAAAATTTGGCGAAATGTGCTTTTGGTAAGTGATTCGCGTGGGAAATCCCTTTTCCAATGATCGAGATCGGGAGCTTGGGGGATAACAAACTTTCGACGAAATGTAGGGGCGAGAAATGCAGCACCAAAGTGATCAAATTCTGATCCGGGACCAGGCGTTGATGGATGATACCGACCAACGTGAATCGTAAACTGCATTAAACCCGTCGGTTCGCAACAGACCGAATATGTCGGTGGAGCTTTAACCTCAAGAGACTCACACGTTAAATAAGGCGTCGGATCTTCCAAAAATATTTTAATTTCTCCATACTCCGTGCCATAAACATACCCTCTCGGTTTCTGCCACGCAAAATACATCGGCCTATCCAGAAATGCGTCCGACCTAAAGTCCATCGACCTGAAGATCATATCCCGATGAACCAAAATGTATTCCTTTATCAACTCATCAAACGAAGGACATTTAGGCCCAATTTTCCCGATACACTGTTTGAGATGTCACTCTCGTTCGCAAACGCTTTTTGTATAAGCGACATTCTTTTTGATGCGCCAATATCAAAGGCTTGCTTGATGCCCCCACTCGACAATACGCCCCCCGACATTTAAATTCGCTCATCAAAAATCCGTTCAATAACTACTACCCAACACTTCCAAAAGACTCAACAATACATTACTAATTTCAATTTTTAATATATTCACAATCTTAACAATTCTACCCCCCTTTCATCGAAAAATTTTTCATACTTGCTAACATCATATTTATTCGTCACAATTACTTTTTTTAAATTTTTTAATGGCTTAAATGCCTCCACCGAGATCGCCCAAAAGAAATAATTATCACATATGATTTTTATCACTTCAACATTCTTCAATTCTCCAACCATTTCATCCGAAATATTATTAGCACGATCTAGAAATAACACCAAAGTTTTCACAGAAACTAAATTGACCAGATGCTCCCTTTTAATTTTTTTATTACATCCTATCTCCAAATGAGTAATACCCCTCAAATTCCGAAGATACTTACCATTCAATTGCGTTTCTCTTAAAACCAAATGTTTCAAATGTACTAACTTCCCAAATGTCTTTCCAGTTATCCCACAATTATCAATAACAGATAAAGAAGTCAATCGATGAGTATTTTTAAACGATATATCAGCAGTAAACCAAGGGTTAGTCTCATCTCTAATTGTTAATTTTTCTAAAAATGTCATATATGATAAAAAATCATAAGTAAATCGAATAGCGATTATTTTCAGTTCTCTTAAATTTGTTAATCTTATTAGATCGATTTCAGAGATATTATTAGTATAATTGTTCAGTGCGAGTGAGTTCAGTTGGGTCAAAACTCGAAGGCCCCGGCCAGTAATATTATTTTGCCATGATCCGAGTAAATCTAATTTTCTTAAATTCTTGAGATATGTTAAACCGATATCAGATATTTGGCAGCCTGATATTGATAACTCTGTGATAGAAGTTAAGGGTTTCATGTGAATATCTTCAATAGTTGTATTCTCATGTATCGAGAGAGATTTAATTTTGGGGAGTTGCATAATCGCTTTTTCAGAAAATATACTCCCAAGAAACCGGAGCTTTGTCAAATTGATTAGATGTTTTAAGCAAGCGTCTGTTAGTTCCATGGAGTAGTCACAACGGAGTTCGACTAATCGTGTGAGAGTTATTATTTGGGAATCATTTATTTTTTTAAGAATATTTGGAGCACGTAGCGTTATTTTTGGGAATTTCGCCATAAGTCGCTGAGCTATATCAAAATTTTTGACTTTAGCATGGGAAGATCCTACTTTGTATACCTTGACCCGAATCATTTTGGAAACCATCATCAAATTAAACATTTCCCCCAAATATAAGAATGAACATAAAACTTCGAATGGAACAGAATCGAATTTATTTAATACTAATTTAGGGAGAGATCGTCTTTTTTTAAAATTGGTAGCCATAGATGGGTTATGGTTATTGTTTAGATGGTGTATTGTTTTAATATATATATCAATTTTTTCATAAATAAAATTGAAATTAGAACAGATAAATAATAATTTGGATTATAGAGAATGTGTAGTGTAAGTTATGTTCAATTGTTTTGATATTGATTGTTTCAAGGGGAGTGTTTTTTTGGAAGATTTAAAATGCCCGATTTGTAGGGATGTTATGGTTAATCCGCTTATGATTAATTGTAAGAATCGGTGTTCGTTTGGGGAGCAGTGCTTTAAGAAACATGTAGAATCCAATGGGAGTAAGTGTCCTTCGTGCAATTTGAACTTTGAGGGAAACGGGGTTAAGAATTATAAGTTGGGGAATATTATTGATAAAATGGAGTTGGTGTGTAAACATAAATTGTGCGGTTGGGAGGGTGGTTGGAGTCGTTATGGGAAGCATTTGGAGGTGTGCCTTTATGAGAGTGTTAATTGTGGTTGCGGGGTTAGTTATATTCGCTTGGAGAAAAGCGCGCATGATAGTGTTTGTCCGTTATTTGAGCTCGCTTGTTGTAAATGTAAGAATAGTATATGTAGGAAGAATTATGTGTTGCATGAAGGTGAGTGTCCTGAATTGGATACGGAATGTAGTCATTGCGGGATGAAATTAAAATTTAAGGATTTGGGGGCTCATATTAAGAGTGAATGCCAGGAAGTAGTAACTGATTGCAAATTCGTACCCTATGGGTGCAAAGTTATAAATAAAAAAAGGAAACATATTGATGAGCATTTGAAAGAGAAATTAGATGATCATTTTGAATTCATAGATAAAAGAATGAAGATGACTGTGGTAGGGCGTCAGCTTGATCATTTCGAAAGTATTTTTCGAGCGAAAGATGGGGATGCTATGAAGATTGATGATATGATTATTAAGATTAGTGTTGATAAGGATGGTTTATGGTTAAGGTGTGCGGAACCGGTAGGGCAACATATTATTTTTGTGGCGAAAAATTTAGAAATAAATAACAAAGATAAAAGTTTGATTAAGGCAGAAAATTTAAAACTGTCGGTAAAAAATGGTCGGGGTTGGGCGTTAAAAATTAATGAGGAGGATTTGATCCATATTTATTTTGTTAATATTCGAATTTATCCGATTCCCGATATTTAAAAAGTTGAATAATGAACGTGTAATGGTTTGCAAATTGAGGAAAGATATTATAGCGGAACTGGATCTGGGAAGCTTGTTCAGAAATTTGATTTTGGATATCCAGTATATTATCATAAATTATTATCATGGGGCGATTTATATTTTGGATGATTCGGAGATTAAGTGCGATTGGGGGAGGTTATTGAAAGAGAATTTTGGTCAGAATTATGATAAAGATATTTATTGCAGTGATGATTTGAATCGAATATATTTGGGGAACTGTTGTCAGGAGAAGATCAATATTGTTAGTCGGGGAGCTATGATGTTAGTGCAAATAAATGAGAGAATGGTAACGGTTTATAGAATCGTGAGGTACCGTAATGGAGCGACTTTGGTGCAGAGTTTTGAACTTGTTTGTTTGGGGGTTTTAGAATTTGCGAAGGAGATTGTGCGGATTAGTTGTGGATCGAAGCATGTGGTTGTACAGTTGGTGGATAGAGTCGTTATGGCACAGATAACTATTTTGGAAGAAATAAAGATGGATCAATTTAAGGAAATTGGAGGGATTCCCATGAATATTGCTGATATTTCTTCTGGATTTAACCATGCGTTATTTTTATTGACCGATGGAAGATTGATGTTGTATGCGGGTGAAATGGGTAAAATTCCGTTTGTGAAAGATTTGCCGGGCAAAGTTGTAAAAATATCGTGTGGGACGGATCATTCAGCAATTGTGTTGGAGGATGGTCGATTATTGACTAGTGGGAGTAATTGGTATGGGCAACTAGGGGATAAAGTACGTTGGGATAAAGGACGTTCCCTATATACATATTCGGATTTTCACGAAGTTAATAATCTTCCGAGAAATATTGTTCGTCTTGTATGTACTCATTATAATACATTTATACTTTTTTCAGATGGGGTGCTAATGGCTTGCGGGTATAATGGTTGGGGGGAATTAGGCATTGTGGATACTAGTTCATGGTTAGAGTTCAGAATTATCAAAGATGTACCCAAAAAAATTGCGAATATTAATGGCGGTGATTGTTTTTCTGTGATTCAACTGACTGATGGCACATTACTCAGTACCGGATATAACGATAATTATCAATTAGGCTACCAATACAAATACAAATACAAAAACAAAAATTTCAGAAGTAAATATTCTCCAATAATGCACCCAGAGAAAAATATCAGTAGAATCATATGCGGCGATTATTTTCTTCTAATCCATCACACAGACAATAATTTAACCACCCACGGTTTAAAATCTTTCAAAAACGATGACTATCAATTAAAATTGCGTCTCGATTGAGTAAGATTTCGTCAACTTTTAATTCGAAGTTCGGTGGAGTCTAGAAAGGAGAGTATCCATGTGGTAATGAGTTTGTTGTTGAGTGCGGAGCAATTATGGCTGATTCCTAATTAACCAGATAACATTTTTGGTATACCATTTATTAACGTAAATTCGCTTTTATTCAATTTATCTCCAACGCCCAATTGTCCGTGAAAATTATATCCACAGCTCATTAATGTTCCATCATTTAATCTAATGATTGTAAACAGCGTACCGTTAATCACTTCGACGATACTTTTTCCAATCACTTTAGTTTCACAATATTCGTTTCTCATTAGAAAATCTCCGAGCCCTAATTGCCCATCCGAATTAGTCCCTGAAACCATTAATGTCCCATCTGTTAATCTCACAATAGTATTTATATCACTACATATCATTTCGCTAATATTTTTATCTATTCCTTTGATTTCAGAAAAGATATTTCTATGGATACTATCTCCAAGACCCAATTCTCCGAACATATTATTACCAACACTCATTAATGACCCATTCGCTAATCTAATGATTGTATATGCATAGCCACAGATTATTTTCACAACATTTTTATCTATTGATGCGATTTCACTAAAAAATTTTCTGTCTTTTACATCGCCAAGCCCCAGCTGCCCAAATCTATTGAACCCACAACTCATTAATGTTCCATCCGTTAATCTGATGATTGTATGATAAGGACCACATATCACTTCTATTATATTTTTAGGAATCCCAACTATTTCTTCAAATAAATTTGTCGTTCGATTATCTTCAAAACCTAACTGTCCGAACTCATTATATCCGCAACCCATTAATGTTCCATCAGTTAATCTCACAATCACATGAGACTCCTGACATATCACTTCTTCTATATTTTTTGGCACACACTTTATTTCAACAAACAGATTTCTGCGCAAATTATCTCCAAGCCCCAAATGTCCTTTCTTATTGTTCCCACAACCCATTAATGTTCCATCTGTTAATCTGATAATTGTGTAATCACCAACACATTTCACTTCCACAACACCACATATCCCTTCGATTTCGCAAAATACATTTCTACAAACATAATCCCCAAGCCCCAATTGCCCCGAATAATTATTTCCACAACTCATTAATGTTCCATCTGTCATTCTAATAATTGTATGATTCTCTCCACATATAACTTCTACAATATTTTTTTTTATTCCCTTTATTTCGGAAAATACATGCTGGCTATCATTATTTCCTATTCCCAATTGTCCAAACCAATTATATCCACAGCTCATTAATGTCCCGTCCACTAATCTTATATACACATGATCCCCACCACATACTATTTTTGATTTGTTCCTTAACGAATTATCTATATAAACCTTTATCATTTCATCATCTGAACACATCTCTCTCGAATACATTGAACCAAAGATCATTTTATTCAATTGGAACCAATCATATTCTGCTAATTCAGGTCTTGTCAAAATAAATAATGCCATTGGATAATAATTTAATACTATATATTGTAAATCAATTGGCAGATTTTTAATAAAAGTAATCAGACTCATTACGTTATAATTATGTTGCCTTGAAACATGTTAATGTATTTCAATTAAATATATATTCAAATTTCTTTCACTGTAATACATTTAAAATTGAATAACGAACATGTAATAATGATTAAATGACTAGATGAGATTAGCGCAAATGGATCTGATAAGTTTATTCGGAAATTTGATTCCAGATATCCAATATATTATCATAAACTATTATCATGGTTCGTTATATGTTTTAGGGGAATCGGAAAGTAAGTACGATTGGTTTCGATTGGTAAAGGAAAATTTTGGTCAAACATATTCGAGAGAAATTTATTGTGAGTATGATTTGAACAAAATATATTTGGCTAATTGTTGGGAGGAGAAGACGAGAATGGTTAGCAAAGGGAACAGGATGTTAATGCAAATTGACGAAAGAACGGTGATGCCATTTAAAATAATAAATCGTCCGGATTTTATAGTTGAATGTTTGGGTCCGATTGTATTTCCAAGTGATGTTGTGCGAATTGATTGTGGATTGATGTATATAATGGTAGAATTGGTTGGGAGCATTGTTATCGCGTTTGGAGATAGTTTTGATCGGTTGCGGGTAGAGGATTTTGAGGAGATTGGAAAAATGCCCATGAATATTGCTGAAATTGCTTCTACGTATTTGGAGACGCTCGTTTTATTGACAGATGGGAGATTGATGTGTTATACAAAGAGGATGGGCGCGAGCGATAATTCCTTTCAGTTTATCGAAGGGTTGCCCGGGAAAGTTGTCAAAGTGGCGTGTGGATTAAAACATTCAGCAATTGTATTAGAGGATGGTCGTTTAATGACTTCAGGGTGGAATTGTTACGGACAACTTGGGCGATCATATACTGATTCATATACACTTTTTTTTCGCGAAGTTAGTAATATTCCGCGAAATATTGTTCGTGTTGTATGTACTCATTATAATACATTTATACTGCTTTCAGATGGGGTTGTGATGGGTTGCGGTAATAATGATTGGGGTCAATTAGGGCTCCTGGATACAACTGATCGATTCGAGTTGCAGATTATCAAAGATATACCAAAAAATGTAGCAAATATTAGTGGCGGTGATTGTTTTTCTGTGATTCAATTAACGGATGGGACATTATTAAGTTGCGGATATAATTATAATAATCAATTGGGTTTCAAACCAGATATTCCTCTAAAAAAATATACAGAGAAATTTACTTCAATTGGGTACGCACAGAAAAATGTTGGGAGGGTGATATGTGGTGATTATTTTCTTCTAATTCAACAGAGAGATGGTAATATGATTATTCATGGATTGAGTGATTATAGGAATAAAGATAATTATCAAATGGGATTGCATTTAGCGTAAAGGGTTGTTTTAATGATAAGCTGGGAGAATAAATCATATTCGTTCAGTTTATTTCTTAGTTGGAAGTGTTCTCATACAAAGCTTTTGACTATTTTTTAGATAAATCCACTGCCATCCAAATATTGTCAAATCAACGAAAGATGAATATTCCCATAATTTAGCGCGCGACACAGTAGATGGAATTAACGATTCACAACTATGGAGCACTGGGCAGTCTGGGATAATCGTATGATAACTATATTTCTCTGGATTTAGCATGATCTCAGTTGATACTTTTCTCAATATGGGTAGGTACGGCATCTCATCTTGAGCTTCAAATCTTTCGTAGCGGGCGACATCAATCATCAAATGAGCAGCCAATGTTGCTGGCTGTTTGGACAAATCCACCCGAATCAAACCTTGTGTATCACGAATGAGGTTTAGGACCTCATGCACATCTTTCTCCTCCCAATCGACGAAGAAGGGTTCTTTCTTCTCAAAAGGGCCCTCCTCATATGCCCTATACGAATCACACCGCAATGCTGATCCGCGGACAACATCGATAATACGACCTCTAGCGTTCCACTTAACAGTATATGTGAGAGGAGTCCCATCAAGAGATTCACTTGCAGCCATTCTAAAAACTAACAACCAGCTGAAGTAAAGGACCCAACAATGCATACACAAATCAATTTTTTGAATTATTCTCCCGCAAAACTTCAGTTAAATCCGCAATTATATAAATAATACTTATATAACACGTCGATATAAAAAAAATCAATCATCGCTGGATACTATTTTAATAACTTCGACATAGTGAAATTCTGGACCATTTCAAATTTTCCACCCATTGATTATTTTTATAACTGGATATAATAATATGCCAAATAATTATTCTGATCCGATAGGTATCTTATCACAAATAATTACCGATTATGTAAATGATAATGATCATGGTGAGCAGTGTCACAATTGTTCTGGGTTAAAGTCATGCACCAAAAATTCTGTTAAATGTAAATTTAGAGAACAATTAGAAGAACTTATTTTTTCTATTGGTGGAGCTAGAGGACCGGCTGGAGCAGCTGGAGCGCAAGGATCTAGAGGACCGGCTGGACCAAGTAATTTTGACGAAATGGTTTTAACTTCTACATCGGTAACGACTCTTCATGTTACGAGCCCAGGCACAGGCACAATCATTGTCCAACAATGGGGAGGTGGGGGAGCTGGATCGCTCATAGCCGTTATTGGGGGGACGACTTATGGGGGTTCTGGCGGAGGAGCTGGAGCTTATGCAACTTATTCCGTTCAAGTTTCCAATAGTGACGTTGTAACCTTCTCAGTTGCTGGTGTGTCAGACGCCGAAACTGGCGAAGGAAATAACACAACTTTTGCAACCACTTCCTTGCCTGTTGTAACAACTCTAGGGGGACAATTTGGGGGAGATACATTTCCTGTAGGTGGTGCCGGCGGTGGTCTTCCCGTAGTCCCTGCTGGTGGGATCGGCATTCCGGGAGGACAAGGCGGAAATAGTATGCCGTCATTTTTAATAGATACAGCAGGTGACACTGATACGGTCGGTGCTAAAGGTGGTGATACATTTGCGGGAAGCGGAGGACCTGGAGGTGAATTTAATCAAGCTATTTCTGCAAGCAATGGCAACCAACCTGGTGGCGGTGGCGGTGGCGATAGTGGTCTTAGTGGTAGTGGTTTTGGCGGTTCCGGTGCTGCGGGACTTATTATATTGACTCTTTCAAACGTGACATTAACACCATAATGTATCTAAATTAAAAAAATCTCATTTATTAAATATCACACCCCGATCTCAACAACTCCACACCTCTTTCCTCGAAAAATTTTTCATAGGCACCCCCAACAAAATCCTTCCTCACGATCACTTTTTTTAATTTATTCAACGGTCTAAACGCTTCCACCGAAATCTTAAAAAATAAATAATTCTTGCAGACTATCTTAATTACCTCAACATTCTTGAAAGCCTGCACCATTTCATCAGAAACATAATCACCGGCATCAAAAAATAACACCAAAGTTCTCACAGAAACTAAATGTACTAAATGCTTCGCCTTAATCCCCCCATTATTTCCAATCTCCAAATGACGAACACTCATATTCCGCAGATATTTCCCATCCACTCTCGTCCCTCTTAAAACCAAATGTTTCAAACCCACCAAACTCCCCAAAGTCCTCCCGCTCACTGCCGAATTATTAACAATTTCCAACTCTCTCAATCTATGAAAATTCTTAAATGATATCTCTCCTATATACCTCCTCTCATCCCCAACACTCAATTTCTCCAAAAATGTCATATATGACAAAAAATCATTATTCTTAAACAAACTACCGATTATTTTCAACTCTCTTAAATTTGTCATTCCAATCAGATCAATTTCCCTTACCTTATGATAATGTCTAAATGTAAGAGAACTCATGTGCGTTAAAATTTTAAGTCCCTTCCCAGTTATCTTATTTGGCCAATATCCTTCTAGATCCAACCTTTTTAAATTTGTAAGATACACTAAACCCACATCAGATATTTCACAATCATACATCGTTAATTCTGTGAGAGTAGTCAGCTCTTTCATATGGGCATCTGTGACGCTTGAATTATCAAACATCGTGAGAGATTTAATTTTTCGTAACTGTATAATTGCATTTCCAGAAAATTCATCAGCATCAAACTGCAGCTTAGTGAGATTCGTAAGATGTTTAAAACAATTCTCAGAGTCAATTAAATAATGACTGGCGCCAAGTTCGACTAATCGTGTAAGAGTTATTATTTGAGAATCATTTACATTTTTTAAACCAGCTGGAGCATGGAGCGTTATTTTTGGAAATTTCGCCATAAGCAGTTGAGCGATCTCAAAACTATCTACTTTAGCATGCGAAGAACCCACCTTATATATCTTAACCCGAATCATTTTGGAAACCATCAACAGATTAAACATTTCTTCCGCAAATAAAAAAGAACACAACACTTCAAACGGAACAAAATCGAATTTATTAAATAGCAATTTAGGGAAGCACCTTCTCTTTCTAAAATTGCTACTCATAGAGATAATTTGTAATATGAGTTATTTCTGATTAGATATCAATTGGTAGATATATCAATTTTTATCGGATTGAAAAATTGAAATTTCATGGGTTTGTATGTGAGTATAGATCAGGCGCAGAAATAGAAAGATGTTGCGCGGTCTTAATCTCTCGTGGTATCAGAAATATAAGATATATTTGAGACATACATCGAAAAATAAAAGGAACAAGAGACGATTTAAACTAGGAGTTATTTTCGATTTCAATGATATGTTTGGTACTGTACTTGAATCATTAGACGAAGAAGACAAGTTATACGTGTCGATGGTTAGCAAAAAATTATACGCTTGCGTTAAAAAATCGCGCAGTTGCCCCATTTATTATAAATTTTCAGAATCGTATTTTGAAAAAAATTATCTCAACGAAAAAATTTATTCCATCTTTACAGAGTTTCCAAATATATACAAATATGTGTTGACGGAAGATATTGTGAGGAAATATTGTATTTGTAAACCGATGCTAAATACTAGTTATTTTCCGTCGACATGTTTTTGTGAATTTTATAATTGTGTTCCATGCAAAATACTGCGGGCAAGAAGAGAAGAATGTTCCAATCCTTTAATTCTCGAAGGTTCCCATCAGTTCCATTATATGGAGGGGGGAATCTCTACAATTCGTCGGGGCTATTATATCGTCACTTCTAAAAAAAATCGTCCAAAGTTACGTCTGGAAACAGAATTAGAATTTAGTAAAAGGGCCAGAATAAAAACGAAAAAGAAGAGATATGCCAAACAAATTATCAAGGCAAAACATCAATATGTGGAACCAGCGAGAATGAAGACGCCTTGTAAGAGAAATTATCGTTAGTGGTTATCAAAAATCCACGTCATTCCTTGAGTTCCGCTTCCAAGTCTTCCAGGTCCGCCAACAGCTAAAGTTTTTCCATTTGCTGAGAAAGATACCGAACTTCCCTGGAATTGATTTGGGTTGCTATTGGATCCCGTGACTATTTGTATTAGGACGTATTTGCAGTTTTTTCTTTTAAATATTAAAGTCGTTCCGGAAGCATCAAAGAAGGATGCACCTATCGCCAACAAATTTCCATTACCAGATAGAGAAACGCTGACACCTAGTGCTGCCGTTTTTAGCGGGCCTTTACCACTTATTTTATTCCCAAATTGTTTCCATTTATTTTTTATTCTTTCATATATAAATACAACTCCAATATTTGCTGTACCTGAACCACCGACCGCTAAAAGTTTTCCGCATGAATCTAAAGACACCGAGATGCCCTGAAATGAGCCACCGATAGAACCACATCCGAATAATTTTGGACCATTCTGAATCCATGTCCCTTCTATTCTCTCAAAGACCCAGGCAGCACCTCTATCGTTATCATCTGTGAATCCTCCTTCAGCTAAAATAGTTCCATCCTCAGATAATGCAACGGAGGTTCCTTGCTGAGACATATATCCATTTGAACCAATGAGTTTCGCATCTTGAACCCAGATAGTTCCATTAAAGATAAAAGTCCACACAGCCCCTACAGTACCATCTCCTGGACCCCCAACGGCAATAGTTTTTCCATTTTTTGAAATAGCAACACTTGCACCTTGTTGGGATGCACCAATATTGTTACTCCCAACCAATTTATCACCCATTTGAGTCCATGTAACACCCTCCCGATGAAAAACAAACGCCGCACCAACTGATATCCCGCCAGTCTTATCCGAAGGGGCACCACTAACCAAATAATTCCCATCAAAAGATAAAGAAACCGAATTCCCCTGAGAACTACTATTTGCAATTACTAAATTAGCTTGTTGCTCCCATACTCCACAATTATTCACAAATACATAAACTCCACCGTTTCCTCGCGTTCCCACAGCCAAAGTCTGACCATCCCCAGCCAAAGCAACAGACTGCGCTTGATCTGTCACATTTGGAATCCCAATTAACCTAGCCACCTCACTATACGGTCCTTCTTTTAACGAAACATTTACTGAATTCTCCGCCATTATATATAATCTATCAAAATTTCTTTCCCCCACCAGGGCAAATTGTCGGCTAAATGGATTTTTTAATTCTTAGCTCGGAAGTATCAAGAAAAGATCGCACCCATCCAATAAGAAGCTTGTTCTTCAATGCAAAGCAATAATCATTGATGATTTTCAGCCCGGTTACACCAAATTCCTCGATGATACTTTTAAGAATATTCTTCAGAAATGTCGTATGTACAGCTAACTCTTTTTTCTCCCAACACGACACATTCTCTCCCCATGAATAATCTGCCTCAGGTTCATAATAGAAGCGATCCATTTGCTTAGATTCTATTCGCTCTTCAATTCCGATATACACGTTCGCAGCACATTCTAAAACTTTTCGAGCATCTTCAAGAGTCTTCATTTTCTCGATTAAAATTTCAGAAACATCATCATAATCAAAATAATGACTATAATTTATTCCAATAAAGTCTTGACCCAGAAGACATCCTTTCGAAAACAAAGCGGTTGCAATATCATGTTCTTTTCCGAAATTGCACAGAAAATAAATTGCTGCCATATGAGCTTCAGGATGCCCGCCTATGCATGATTCCTTGAGTAATTTTTCCATTGCGGTGAAATCGTGATCTGTTTTTGAATCATTAGCCGAATGGTCAATCATGAATTGATATTCTTTCATACTTTCGGCGATAATGAAAGGGGAATAGAAGCGTTCTCCTTTCACATAGGCTCGAGCGAAATAGCCGAGCCTGTTCGTTATCTCAGGGATTACGGTAGATTTCAAATCTGGTAAGTCACGCGGATCATAATATCGGGCGAAAAAAGCGCAGGCATTTCCATCTTCACTATTCATCAAACGAGCCCAAATAATATCACACTTGGGCTCATCATTATTGGTAGTCCAAAATTTTTTTGAATTTCTATCCAGCTTACTTTTATTTTGTCGTTATGTATCTTTTTTTGTACCTCCCTCAATCAAAATTTTTTTGTTCATGAAATTAAGATATATGACACATTCATGTAAATTCAAATTAACGGCTATTAACTTATATAATTATTTGCATGTTACTCATAATTTAATGTTTCAGATGTTGCAAAAATTATAAAAATTTCTAAATCGACATTGTATCATTGGATGCGTTTGAAAATGAATGATCCTGATCTATTTAATAGATCATGTGGTTCGAAATCTATTCGCAAGAAAAAATCTAAAATCACTCCCGTTGTATCTAACTATATATGCAATTATGTTACGAAAAAAATTTATTTCAACATTAAGCTACTCATTAAATATATCAAAAGAAAATTATGTCACTATCAGTAAAAGCTATATATATTACATCTTGAATAAAAATGATATCACGCACAAGCGTATATGTGAGAAAATAATTCCAAAAAACAAAGATAAATTTAATGCTCATATACTTGAACTTAATAATATTATAGCTACCACAGATCGAGATACACTAATTTCAGTTGATGAATCATCCATACTCATCGGACAAAAACCTCACTACGGATGGTCCCCATGTGGTCAAGATTGTATTGTTGAATCAATGCCACATCAAACAAGATATTCCTTAATATTATCCGTTAATCGTTCAAGGATTATAAGTTATAAATTGATCCGTGGGGCAGTTAATGGTGAAATATTTATGGACTACATAGTGAATGATGTTATGCCTAATTCCGATGGTGGATCTATACTTATCATATGGATAATGCTCGCATACATCATTATACGAAATTAAAAGAATATTTAGGGAATAATGATATGCAGGACAAAATAATATATAATGTTCCATATCACCCGGAATACAATCCGATCGAATATATTTTCTGAGTGATTAAGAAAAAAATAAAAAAATCATATGTAACCAATTATAAAGATCTTGTCAATTGTCTTGATGGAGAATTTAAAAGATTAAATAAAAAAGGATTTAGTAAATATTTTGATCATTCAAAAAAAAATTTGGAAATGGGCTTAAAGGGGAAAATATATAATTTTCTATGAAGGTACTATGGTTCTCAAAAAATCTGAAGGTCAATACATAACGCAAAAATATTTGTTGTTTAGGATTACAAAAATTCTACATCATAACATATTTCAAAAAACTGTCCGGACTATAGATACTATAGTAAAATATGTTTGTTTCTTCCTACGAGCGTATTTATTGTATCAGTTTAAAAATGACGAAGAGCTGATACACATAGACAGGGGCGTACTGGATATTGTGATACATTGTATCACGAAAAAATCTATAGCTGGCCCGCCGTCAAAAAAACAAGCAATCTTGAGACAAACACTAATGGATTTTTATAATAATCACTTCGCTGAATTAACACTTAATTTCGCACAATATCATTCAATAGAGGATATATCAGATTATGAATTTTTCAAAATCGACAAGAAAAATCTCAGTCAAATTTTAAATTATTCTCAAACAGAAATAATCACAAATATAGAGAACAATATAAAATTACACTTTCTTGATCATCTCAGACATTTTGTCAATCAAACATTTAAGGAACAGAACAATCAAATATTGGATAAATTAAAGACTAAAAGACAAAAAACCGATTGTCGCAAAAGATTGACAGCTGAATTAACAAAAGTTAAAAATGATCTCATAAATTGTACATTACTGTCTGAACAAAAATATCATTTATGGATAAACACATACAGAAATATATTATTGCCCAATCAGACAGATAAAACATTAGAAGATGATATAAATGCAACTCCACAAAAGTATTTAAAATCTATGATAAAAATTTGTAGACTATTAGAATATGAAGGGAAAAAGACTTTCCAATTTTTCCCCATACGGACGTCGTTAATACCTAAAAATATTACGTTGGATACGGCGTCATTGGTTGATATATTTTTTCAAGAAAATAAAAATGAATATTTAGATAACATAAGTCTTTATAAAGAAGAAATATGGGGAAAAATATTCAATATGCAAGATCCAATATTCCATAGAAAAAATGCGGTTTTCGATTATTCAATAATGACAGATGGTTATAGTGTATCAATCAGATTTCTAAAAAAGCAGTACATTGAAGCAAATAAAAAGAAGAAAGATAATAAACAAAATGCTGGCAAGAAATCTAAAGAATTATACAAAGATTTATCGGAGGAGGAAATACAAAAAATAAAAAATGAGAAATCCATCAAAGATAAACAGAAAAAAGCAGCTCTAAGCAAAGCCGCGAGGGAGAAAAAGAAGGAATTCAAACATATGTCTAAAGAACAACAATGTAAGATCCTTGAGAATGCAATGGAATTTATATATATTCATCAATTAGCGAAGAAGAAAAGGCGGGAACTAAGGACAGCCAAAAAAGTCTATGCAGATACAGGTAAGCGATCACTTTTATATATGATAGATGACGAAGGCAATACTCTCAATTACACAAATGCAACAAGAGTGAGAGGAACTAAGCGATTAATATTTCAGGAAAGGATAGAAAAATTGAAAAATAAAGAGAAGATAAATGAAATAGAAAATCAATTGTGTAAATATAATTCAAAGACAACAAATTTTGAATGGTTCAAATGTTACATAGAGAAGAAGATCGAAATAGATGAAGAATTAAGAAATTTTTATCATCAGGAAGTATTTCGTAAACTTAAATGGTATGCATACATAAATAAAAAAAGAGAAGAAGCCAATATGCTAAATATGATTGAAAAAAAATATGGAAAAGACATAATAATCATAATAGGGGATTGGAACGATTCAGGTGGAATAAATTATATGAGTACTCCTGGAGTAGGATTAAGGAGGAAATTAGCAGAAAGATTCAAGGTTTATCTTATAGATGAATTCAGAACATCATGTCTTCACAATAAAACAGAAGAAAGATGTTCTAATTTATATTTGGAACATAATAATAAAGTCCGGAAACTACATTCAGTCCTCACATATCGAATGAACAATAAGAGGTTGGGATGTATTAATCGTGATAAAAATGCTGTTCTGAATATGAGGAAAATAGTTCATCATTTTTTAGAGACAGGGGAACGTCTGGAAAGATACAGACGAGGAATAAATATATAAGAGAAACCAACCCCTAAGTAGACGACCGTCATTTAGGAGTCAAATGTATCCATAAATCCTAAGCTAAATGTGACAGATCAACAAAAAAGCTTAGATTTGAGGAGAATGTTTCAAGCTTTCCCCAAAGAGGGAGAGTTAATTGTATTTTTAAAGAAAAATATTGGGAAGAGATTTTAGACCAGTAAAGTAGTACAAAAACGAAATATTGTGACGAAATCCTTTCCGTAACTGGGACAAGATATATTCTCGTAGGCTTAAGAACAAAAATTCTGAAAGAATACGAAAAAGAAAAGGGTTATTCAAACCCATTTCCGAATTTATTTTGGACCAGTTATAATACGTTGAACCAAAAGAGCTTCCGTCAGACCCCGATGGTACGGTAACAGCGATCCAATCTCAAGCATCAAATCACGCAATTCTGAATCACTCAACGTACTCACCAGAAACGTCAATTTAGATAACCGCCCAATCAAAGCAATAACCCGCTCAACAGTGATTGCTGTGAAATTAGGAGTACGATCAGCATTAAAAATAAATCGCATAAAATCGGGCTCACTATCAGAAGCCATTGAATGAAGATAAGTGAACGCTCATTGTTACAAACGATTTCCTAAGCAATAGCCTGTATCAATTTTTTATATGTTAAAATTTGATTTTCTCAAAGCATGATCGCTAGGGGCATCTATAAATAGGGGGGAATATCTGATGTCAGAAGATAAAATCGTTATTGACGCATTAGAAGATCTTTCAACGATCAGAAATACACTAAATTATCTCGAGCAATATGGGATAATGCTGCATTTTGAAAAATTGAAATTCTTAATCATTGAAGGGTCTTTTATATTTTGACTATTAGTAGTTTATCATCGAACAACAGGATCAGTTCAAAAAGAATGGCAGCAACAGTTCCTGCAGCCTCCATTTCGGGAGCCCTAGCGGCGGCTCCATCCTGCTTTATTTGTGAACACTGTCATTACATAGCTAGTTCGTTTTCTGAGCTGGAGCACCATCAGCGCAAAAGCGGGGCTAATATGGCCTGCCAGGGTCGAATGGGCGTGCCCTTCAACTGCGCAGGACTTGGTTGTAGTGCAACATTTTCGTCTCTAATTGATCTTGCGTGGCATCAATATGGCTGTGGCATCATCCGGAAGATTCTCGCACAGGCAGGGGTTTTGGCGCGCGTGATGGCGGATGAAGCAGTAGATGAGGATAAAGCCGCCTCAAAGCTTTTCCATTGTGAAGCGAACCATTGTTCGATTACGACAACGAGCCTTGCGGATCTCGTTCGACACGAAAAACTATGCCGCTTCATTAAACGTTCTGGTTTAAACTGTTCCAAAGGCTGTGGTTTCAAACCAAGTACTAATGGGGAGTCCGAGTGGCATGAGCGTGAGGTTGGCCTTCCTTGCCGCGGTATTAGCGGCTGGGCACACACCTGTAGCGCAATTGGTTGTGGTGAAATGTCTAGCACCCATGAAGAATTAATTGTACACGAGAACCAATGCCGCCACGTTTGGAACTCAAAGGGATATTAATCAAAGTTGAATACACGTTAATTTATCAGAATCGAATGCCAATGAAGAAATCATTTTTTAGTCAGGTTTCTGCGATGTTTCGCTGTCGCTAAATGAGCCGCTGTGATTTTAACCAAATCTTGTTGGCATACCTCACATCGTACTTTTCCAGGAGGAGGAACTCTCTCCGTCATTCTTCAAATCCATTTGGGTTAATTCAGAAAAGGACTCTTTAAAACCATTCCAATTATCTTGAGGCTCATATTGATTTTCGTTCATGAAATCGTCCATGTCATGAATGGATTGTCCTTTATTGCAACCGCCGCATATTAAACGTAAATTAGTATAATGATGACTACCTCCTTTGGCTTTCGAAACAACATGCCCTAGCTCAAATCCTCCAGTGCGTGCTTCTTTGAAGATTGGTCGCTTCCCGCAACATTGACACCAGCCGGTTGAAACATGCGGGCCGATATAAAACAGCCATATTTGATCGCGAAATTCCTGATTACGGAGAAATTTGAAGTCATCGCGCGATTCTAGATACAGTCGCGCATTATTAACCTCAAGGGGAACTTAAACTCCTCAACCATTGGAGCCACTGATACCAATCAAAAATGTAAGAGCAATTCAAACACTTTCGAACATCAATTTTATATAAGAGGTAACTATTTGAAACCAAAGTAGCTCGGATAAAATTGAAAAAGTTGATATAATTTAAGAATAAAAAAATATCAACATTAACTATTGAACATTAAATGTGGATATATTTATTAAAATTGGAAGCAGGTAAATATTATGTCGGTCGCACAAACAAAGAAGAGAAAAGGATCGAGGAACATATCGAGTTATTCGGGTCTGAATGGACAAGAAAATATAAATATGTTGAAGTAATGGATATAATAAAAAATGCTGATTCCTTTGATGAGGATAAATATACTTTGAAGCTAATGTCAGAATTTGGAATCGAAAATGTTCGGGGAGGATCGTTCGTAAGTGTCACGTTGAATGATGAACAAATTCAATCAATATCGTTGATGCTTCGAAATGCTGAGAATAAGTGTTTCAAATGCGGTGGAATTGGTCATTTTGCCGCTGATTGTGTGAACAAATCTATAACAATTGCTGGACATAATTCGATACAGAAGAACAAATCATTTAAATCAGTTATCACGTGCTATAAATGTGGACAAAATGGTCATTACGCTAAAAATTGTTCTGTCATAAAGAGTTATTCTGTCTGGTTTTGCGATTCATGTGGCGAAGAATTCAAAACGAAAAGAGAATGTCTCGTTCACGAAAATAATTGCGAAGATGACGATGAATGTTATAGATGCGGCCGAAGTGGTCATTATGCTAACGATTGTTACGCGCGTAAATCAGTTAGTGGATCCGTTATATATGATTAATTGTTTTATTCGTCGTCATCATATAACTCATAACACATATTCAACCAATTATCGTTGAAAAAATATTTTTCGCAGTTGAAAGTATCATCCTCAATTATTTTAACATCTCTCTTCGAAAGAATCATATCCTTGTCATCAATGTCATGATCACCTTTTAAACGTATTTCCTTTAATTTCGGCAAAGATATTACTGCAGCATCTGAATACGATCCCAATGAGCTTCCATCTTTAGTTCCTCGAATGCTACCTTCAAGGAATATATATTTTAAATTCGATAAAACATTTATTCCAACATCGGTAAGATATCTACAATTAGACACACAAATTCGTTGAAGTTTAAGCAAATATATCATATACCGATCGGCAATAGATGACTTAAAAATAGTTAAAAACTTCAAATTAACAAGAAAAGGAAAACATTTGCCTTTGATATTACTATTCTCCAATATTTTTAATTCAATTAGAGAAATAAGATGACTTAGCCCACAATCTGTTATTTGGTCATCATCGTAAAGACTCAATTTTGTCAACATAGTAAGATTTTTAATCCCTTGATCCGTTATATTATGGGAATTCGTTAACATTAATTCTCTCAGATTTTTTAACTTAGAAATTCCTACATTAGATATGCCGCAGTTATTGTTTATTTTCAATTTCGTTAATTTGCTCAATGAAATCAATCCTTCGTCATTGAATGAATCGTTGTTATTTAAATCCAGAGAAGTTAGATTAATTAGTTTGCCGATGCTGCGATTTGTAATTTTATCTGATGAGAAATTTAATCTGATTAGATTCGTAAGGCATCCAAGCCCGTCATCAGTTATATTATCGCAATATCTATATTCTAAATTCGTCAGATTCAATAAGCTCGCTATACCAACGTCTGTTATGAAATTATTTCCGCTTACAGCCATACATCTAAGATTCGTTAAATGCATAATACTAAAATTATTGATTTTATCGTTATTGAAAATAATTAGTTGTGAAAGATTTGTAAGATGAGTGATACCGATATGTGTTATTAATTTATTATCTGTCAAATCTAAATTCTGCAACGAAGTCAAATTTATTAAATCTTTGTCGGTTATGTAATTATTTTTTCTGAGATTTAAATAAGTTAGATACGGCAAATATGATAAACCCTTATTTGTCACTGGTTTTGATAGCATAGGAGCTGACGGTAAATATAAACATGTTAATCGAGTTAACTTGTTGAGCATTTTATCATTAACTCTTTTGAGAGGTTGGGAAGCTTTCAATTTGACATTTGCGCACAATTTCATCAAAATGATTCCCATTCTTGGTTTTGTTATTTCCACAACCGGCTCTGCTGCGGCATATACAAGTTTTTTTAAAGATCTGTTGGTATTAGCCAGATTTTTTAATTCAATTAAATCCAGATATTCGCAGAGGACATGAAAAGGCACTTGATAAATGTGGTGATGCATTGTTATCATAAGTCAAAAAATATACATCCAGCAAACAACGAATATTATAATCAATTTTATAATTCCTCTCTAATATATTCTCTCCCGCGATCAGTTATCCTATCACAATTTTCCAGATCTATTGAATGAACACCTTTTAAATACTCTAAACCCCGATCTGTTATCTTAGAACAAAAACCCAAATCAATTGTGTGAACACCTTTTAAATATTTCAAACCCTCGTCCGTTATTTGTTCACAAGTACGTAGATAAATTGTATGCACACCCGTTAAAAATTGTAAACCATAATCAGTTATTTTATCGCAACCATACAAATCTATTGTCTTCACACCTTTTAAATATTCTAAGCCACCATCCGTTATTTTATTACAATGGCCCAACTTTATTGTCTTCACACCTTTTAAATATTTTAAGCCCTGATCTGTTATTTTATCACAGCCGTTCAAATCAATTGTCCTCACACCTGTCACATATTCTAAACCACGATCAGTTATTTGATCGCACTCGCTTAACAAAATCGTCCTCACACCTGTTAAATATTTTAAACCACGATCAGTTATTTGCTTGCATCCATACAAACTAATTGTGTGAACACCTTTTAAATAGTCTAACCCACAATCGCTTATTTGCTCGCAATCACACAAATCAATTTCATATACACCTTTCAAATATTCTAACCCACGATCTGTTATTTTGGACCAAGACAAATTAATTGTCCTCACCCCTTTTAAATATTCTAAGCCCCTATCTGTTATTTGTTCGCAAGAAACCAAATCAATTGTCATCACACCTTTTAAATATTTTAAGCCCTGATCTGTTATTCTCTCACATCCGTTCAAATTAATTGTCTTCACACCTTTTAAATATTCTAAGCCGCGATCTGTTATTTTAGTACAACCATCTAAATCAATTGTTTTCACACCTTTTAAATATTTCAGACCGTTGTCCGTTATTTGATGGCACTCAAATAAATAAATTGTATCGACTCCTTTTAAATATTTTAAGCCATGATCCGTTATTTTTTTGCAACCACGCAAATTAATTGTTTGAATCCCTTTTAAATATTCTAAAGTATCATCTGTTATTTGATCGCATCTATCTACCAATGCGAATTCTTTGATAAATTTTTGTGTGATCATTCTATATTCTGTTTCGTATTTACATAAAGATATAAGCTCATCGGTTTCTAAATATGAGAGTACTATTGCAATTATTGGCGGTAGCATTTATTATTAGCGTTATGCCTGTATGATTAAATTGGCTTATTATTATTCAATTTTAAAACGCTGCTGTATTGATAAAATTGAATAAATCAAAAATTGAATACGTTAAATAATCGGAATGAAGTATTACAATGAGTGAAAATAAAGAATCGCACGGTGAAGAAATTGTTGCGGTTGAAGGAAAGGTTGTGGCGACCATATTGAAAATTTTAGAAAATGGTAAGGGCGATATCAGAATCAACGCGAAAGATGGATATGTCACTGCGTTTAGTGAAATATTGATGGAAACTTCGGAACCATTTAAAAAAATGTTAAGTGACAAATTTAGTGAACATCGGGAGAGAAAAATATCATTTGAAACGTATGGATATGAGGCGGTCAAATCGTTTATTTATTATATCCACGGAGATATTCCCAAATATCCGTGTAGTTTTCGCCAAACGTTTGATCTTTTAGAATTGTGTGAATTATATGGTTTTAAAATATATGCAATGAAAACGATAGAAAATATAATTGAATATACTGATGTTTTTGATGCGATAATGATTATGTGTTTATGTGAACGTTATGTATGTATCAGTAGTGTTTCAAAGTTGAGAATAATAAATAATGCGAAAAGACATTTATTTGGAAATTTGCCGGAGATGGTTGAACAATATTTAGAAAATAAGGGGAGAGTAGAGAATGATAGATCGCTTGAATCAAAAGAGGACGACATTGGACATGAGGACGATTGCGACCCGCTTGAATATTGTAGAATGCTTGAAAAAATGATGGATGAATATGTTAAGAAACGTGTATCAATCTCATTAAAAAAATATAGTGATATAGCTTTCATGATTGACAACAAGGAAGATCTGGAATTATACCCAATTCTTAATAATATATTTACCCGTTTGGGGGAGGACTGGGATTATATAACAAAAGAGGAAATAATGGATTTGCAATCAACCGATGATTATATCATAACAAAAAAAACATATGAAGCGTTAGAGTTTATATTTTTATGATGAATGAATCATAAAAAATTGATTATATCTCATCCTAAATTTTATGAATAGTTCCTAATGTGAAACAATATATTTTAGATGACAACTGATTTTGGAATATGGCAAATAGAAGACATCATTGATGCTATTAGAGAAAAGCCCGAGAAAAAAAGGCGCATCAATATCGCAAAATTTCAGCGTCGACGTGCTTGGGGCGAGGATCATGAATATAAATTGATTGATAGCATAGAGCGCGGGTATCCCATTTCAAGTATTACCCTCTACAAATATCGCACCAATCCCGACGGATGTGATCAATATTTGATCATCGATGGACTACAACGTATAATCACCATCATCAAATATATCAACAACCCGCTCAAATTCAGAAACAATATCGATCGCATAAATCAATACAGGCTTGCCTTCTCCGATAAATTTCAAACAGTTGATCATGCAATATTAGATAATCTGATAGCATTTTGGTTTTGCGAAGATTTTTTTAATTCATATAATGACATCATCCAGAAAAATTATATGAACTACGTCGACAAACTGAAAGATTATCTCAAGAAGATTAAACTCACGAAAACAAATAGAGAATTAATGGAACAGTTCATCAAAGATAAATCAGCGGAGCTCTCTCGATTCGTCAAAATATCAGACTTTAAAATACCGGTCATATTATCGAATTCAGATAAAATTTATGATATATTTGAACGATTGAATACTTCTGGAATCATATTAAATCAGTTTGAAATTTGTGCGGCGTCATGGTTTAAATATAATTTTATTAACATTGTGAATACCGATGTTAAAAAAGAAATCGTTTCATATTATGACACATTGAAGGGCGATAGCGAAAATCTCGATATAGATCTTCCGAATGATCCACAGAAACAGAATGAATATACTTACTTTGAGTACGTTCAGGGATTAAAGGGATATGTGCTGAACAATACTAATGCATTTTCGGGATTCATAATGAGTACGCCCGAATTCATATTTCATTTGATTGGATTGTGCTTCAATGGAGAATTCTCTTTAGAAAAAATCCCGTTAAAGCTTCAAGAACAATATCAGAAGGATAAATTTATGAGTTTCGAAAAATCTCTACTGGGTGCGATTAAAACGGTCGAAATATTAGTGAGTGATTTTAATCCGAAATTATTAAATATTAACCAGATTTACATTTTAGTGGCTACATACTTTCAAACGAAACAGAAACCGAATCATGATCTTATGTCATTACACATCTTATGTGATAAAATTATTTCCCGCTGGAAGACTTCTATTAATGAGGAAGAGATAAAGAAAGCAATGGACAACAATATGTATAATAAGAAAATATCAAATTCGGATATAGTTCGTATGTTTAATAAATATAGTGTGATGAGTACGAATAAAAGAGTGAAGGTGGTTCCAAATGCGACTGATAATTTATTTTTAAGAATGATTTATGTAAAAATTTTGGGAGTGAGTAATATAAAGATAAATATGTCGCATGTGGAACATATTGTGACAAAGAAACTTGTTAAGGGATTATGTGAAAGAGAGGGTATTACATTGCCTTTGGGTCATGTAGGGAACCTGTGCGTGCTTTCTGACAGAGTTCGTACAAATAAAAGCAAGCAGACCATCATTGATTATTTACAACTGTTGAGGAAAACAAAAAAAATAGAACGGATTGAAATAGAGAAGAATACTTTTTTAGACTCGATTGATTACTCTGATAAATTAGAGACAGATGAGTATACCAAAGATCATTTCGATAAATTTGTTGCTAAGCGCTTTGATAAAATGAAATCATTTTTTACAGAAACCTATGGACACATTATTGAAGCGACAGATCTTTCAGACGATTATATTACAGATGATAGCGATTCAGACGATGGGACAGCTTTTGATCAATATGATGTGGGTGTTACACCAGTAGTTCAAAATCCAGTTCCTGAAGCAAGCGCAAAGCCAAAGATAACAAAAATTGTGACAAGAAGATAATTGATCATTGATATTTATCTGGGCATCAGCTAGGATTGGAATTATGATATTCATAAGGATATTAACTAAAATTTGAATATATAAAAAAGTAAACCAGTTGCTTCATCTACAATTAATAAGATATCACCCACTCTCAATTATACCATTTAAAGAAAGCCTATAAAGAATCAACGATATCTAATGCTAATACATGATGGGCTACGTATATGTTATGCATGGCGGTGGTTTGAAGAAAGGACTAGTTAAGATTGGTTCAACAGGAGATATCGAAAAAAGATTCATGGCGGCCAAAACTTTCTATGGGCCGGAAGCGAAGGGATCATATGTAAAGGTTACTGACTATCAATCACATGAAAAAAATATACACGAAAAATTAAAAGATTCTCAACATGGTGGCGAACTATATAAAATAAGTCCACGGGCAGCATTACAAATGATAAAGGCAGTCTGTGATAAAAAGAAATGCCAAAAATGTGAAAGGATCGAATATTAAATTTATTTAAAGATTTGTCACTACACGACATATAATGGCAAATCGAACAATAATTAGTGCAAGATATCGCTTCCTGAAAATTTTAGAAGATATCGAGAGTACAACACCAACTTTTAAATGTCACAAGATTAATTCACTATTGGATTACATAACGTGTTATAAGTCAACAAAATCAGATAAAGTCGATAATTTTTTGAATTGGGTAAGCAACAATATATCCCATATTAGAAATGGAATCGATTCGTTAAATCAAAATATCATTAATGATGAGACTGCTGATTTGATCAATAATTTTTATTCGGATGTTTACGAGCAACATCACTGACTTGGCTTCAGCATTGAATAAAACAAACAGCACGAGATCAAATCGAAAATATAAACACCTTTCCAGGCTTAAAGTGCGGGTAATTAGTTGATCGATCTATATTTTTCTTCGTAAAGGAATAATTAAATTCTTTTTCGAAGGCATCTAACATTTTTTTCCCATATGATTCGCAATGAAATACTAACGGTGATTCTTCATAATCTTCATAGGTTGTGAAATCTCTAATATTTAATGGCGTATCTACAATTCTTAACACTACATGTTCCTTTAAATATCGCACGACACCATCAATATCTTCAAATTCCGTCATATTTTTGATATTACGCCAAATAGCACCATCATTGTAATCATAGAGTTCATATTTTTTTGTTTTAGAATTAAACAATATACACGCTTCCCACATATCAGGTTCCGGATGTATAAAGAGCAACATCTTTCGATTTTTATAAAAGTTAACCCTAGCGGTATTTGAATCCAACTCATCTGCTTGCATTTTAGTCTGTTGTTTAATTTGACCCGCGATAACTTCTTTTTTGATCAAATTTTTTGTTTCATCATTCAGCAGCTTAAATCCATCAAACACAAGGTAGTCTCACGATAGATAATAAAGGCGAATAATAAAAATTGAATTTTATAACCAATAGTTCAATCCAATACTTCTATGTCTTTATCGGAAGCAATGTCGGTCCATGAGTATATTCGGACTTGTGCTATTTCGAGGCGACATCGAGCGGCGCTTGAAAACGATAGTATAGCACCAATCATTCTGAATGCCTATCGGAAATTGATGAAAGAACAGACAAAAATATGTGAGCATTGCGCCCGATGGCGTAGCAAAGAACATACATTTTGTGAAGCACATCGCTACCGTTCAATGGTGACGGGACAACTAAATTGGAAAGATGCTGCTGATGAGGATGATATTGAATGGTTTCATGCTTTAGAGCCGTCTCCAGAATCAACCCAAGAATCGCATGGTAAATGGCGAAAGAAACGGTTTTAAAAAATAATTAAAAAATTAAGATTGAAGAAACGAAATGAAGAAGGCGGCGAATCAAATTCCGATGATGATGATCAAGATAGTTCTGATGATGATTATCAACCTTCCGAAAACGGAGATGAAGAAAAAGAAGGCACTGACGATGGCGAAGAGAATGCGTCCGTTGTAAATGAATCCAAAAGGGATAATGGTATTGATTCAGAAAATAAAGAATCCAAGGGAGTCCACAGTCATGAATTGGCTGATGATTCAGATCTTGTCGAGCAATTATTTGTTGCTCCAGATTTTGTAGCAGAGGAACCAAAAGTAAAAACACGCATAATTGAAATTATTGAAATTTCGGATGATGATGAAGTTAATGATCGCAAAAGGGCAAGTCGTCCAGATCAAGTTCAACCACCCATAGAAATTGCGCAAGTCATTGTCGGAAGTACCCATAGACGATTAAAAAGACGTTTATCAACTGCTGTAGATGTGCCTGAACCAGCACGCGAAATTGATGCTTGTCTTCTCACTAAACGAACTAGAAGTGATTCTCCAAGAGCACCGTAAGATCGTAATAACGAATCTTGTTTGTTTTGAATCAGGCAGTTGTATTTTATTGATTACAAAACCGTGTGGTTGTGCTGTACATAAAGAAAACTATGGGACATTCGCGAGCGATAATGCGCGAAATTTTGTGCACATCATTCGCTGACGTTCGGTGGTGGGATTGTAATGCGTCAGGAATTTGTACGCAGAAAGATTTCCCAGTTTAGCAGCTCCGAGAATCATTCGGAAGGCTTCTTCGCTATCCTGAATGACAAAAGACCGAAGTGCGTGCCATGCTCCCCAAGCCGCAGAATAGGCCTTGGGAGGGCCGCCTTCATATGCCGCTTGTAAAGGTTCTGGTAACTCTGAATCCACCTCCAAATTCGCGAGGAAGAACTGAATTTCTGCAGTCAGAACCGGATTCTTTTTCTCTGTGCAATAGTCTAAGATCATTTTCAGTCCAACCGCACGAAATTTGTCGATAATCGTACCCAGAGCCGCTGTGAGGAATTCTCTATGCAGGGTATATTCCATCTTCCCCCAGAATTCCCGCTCACCTGAACAACAGCAGCCGCTGCTCGCATTGTCTACCTGCCAGGTAAAATTATCTCGGTCCATCAAATGAGCTGCAATCTGCCCTTCGACTCCAATATACATCGCTGAGACTTCTTCCAATGCTTTTCGAGCAACATGCGGCGATTTAACGTCGATGTCATTAAAAAACTCCTCAAATGCGTAGGAACTGATAGTAAAGTCCCAATTTGTGCGGGAATCCATGGTCGTATCACAACGTTCACCCAGAAGAAGGCGATTCGACATCAAACTCCGAGCACCCACATAATCATTTTTGTAGAGCAGATAGTCACAAAGCACAACTTGAGCATCCGGGTTCCCAGCCACACAAGCTTCGCGGAGCAATCTCAAGGCATCCTCTGTATACGGCTCTTCTTTGGAATCCTCCCGACGCATCTCACTATACTCATAGGTTCGTTTAAACCTCGTAGTACGCTCCACTTCTGCCATAGCTGAATGATACCGCTCTCCCAATTTCATCGCCCTTTCGAAATGTCGCTCATCCCCATTATGATATTTCGCATAAAATGCCAGCATATTCCCATCTTTGGTCTTCTTAAATCTCCGCCAAGTCTTCTCAGCATCAGTCTCACTCTTTATCCGCTGGAACAAAAATCGTTCGATGATCCCTCGATAGTAAGGCCTCAACGATGCGATCTCCGCCATCAGCAGACACAATTCGGGATTCGTCAAAGCACTGACCAAAAAAGCCACCGCAGCCAACCGAGCCCTCAACCGAAGGAAACCTTCCACGGTAATCCCCCTGACATCCGGCGAACGATGCGAATCAAACGCGAACTCCTTCACTTCAGAAGCCATTATCTTAGCACTCAAAGCAACCCTAATATAGAAAAAATATAAAGGACCCAACAATAAGTTCACTATTTCAATTTTTTTAAACATCATATAGAGAAAAAATTGAAATAACAATCAACTGAACTATGTATTACTATTTGAACAATTCAGTCATCGAAATTTCTATTGGAATGAGCCAAATTGGAAAACTCGTTATATTTTATATTACAGTTGTGGTTGTGTTGATCGCCGGTAGTATTGTTGGAGCCCGATATTCAACATATCGAGAAGTCACTTGTATCAAAAACAGCGATTGCAGGACATTTGTTTGGGATAAGGGTAGTTTAACCTTTCATAACTGCGTAACAATCAAAGATTATGCTAATAAGGAATCGATACTACAATTAGAAACAACGAGTCCCAGCTTGAAGACACCCAACCAAAAATGTTATACCGATGGCGAAACAGTAACGCTAAACAACCCATATAACGTAATGATCTACACATTCGTGGGAATTGGAATTTTTGTCTTCTTGCTACTCCTAATTAATAAGTGTTGTTGCCCCCGTAACGATAATTTCAAAGAAACTTATGCATGCATAAATATCCTATTGTATATTACTATTGCCGTTGTGCTTGTGTTATATATCACAGCATTATCCATTGTATTCTTCGATCATGATTTGGCGTTTAGACCTGTTTCCTGCACAGCTTATTATAGCGAGGGAATCTATAATTCAGTAACCCATGTGCAATGGAACGATTCTTTCGGGGGAAGAGGAACTGCGAAGATGAAATACTCCTTTCAACCAAGCGTATTACCTCGGCCCTGTTGGCTCTGGGACGTCAATGTATCGTTTTACGATCCATCATCTATCTATGTAGCATTGACTATTATTGCTGGATCATTGATCGGTATCTGTTCATTATGGCTTCTCTCTCGTTATCTAACAATGCATTACGATATCACATGGGAGCCTCTTTTTGTACTACGTGCGCCTGTTTTTGTCCTACGTCAGAAAGGAGAAGTATATGAACAATTAATGGGACAACCTGGTCAAAATGCATAAAATCGCCCCTATCTATTCCCAATGATCCACCTTG
>Ga0206990_1005_pt1 | contig 109903 bp, 111 predicted proteins | sample Alteio_BWMinCont_8_FD_153283 | JGI IMG/M metagenome (GOLD analysis project Ga0206990, IMG submission 153283) | Enriched cells from forest soil in Barre Woods Harvard Forest LTER site, Petersham, Massachusetts, United States -... | ecosystem: Environmental > Terrestrial > Soil > Temperate forest >... | reverse complement strand
ATATAATTATACCGGCGTCAATCGGCCAGCGGCATTCACTTTTGGTTATAATATCACTTCGTTGATTTATAGCATTTTTTCGATTAAATATTATGGGGATATGTTTTAGAAAGGCACGAGAACATTCATAGTTATACGTTGAAGCAGCTATGGCATCATCTTTTAAGAGAGAGAAATTATTTATTGTGTAGTGGATTTGTGAATATGTCGCATCTACATATATTGTTCCCAAAGTTCGGAAATCTTTTTTGTTTAGTTCTCGAAAGTTGAATGATTGTGGTTCCCGAAAAAAATTGGGGATGACTTCAACTGCGGGCGCTCGTGAGATATTACTGGGTGATGAAAAATGGCGCAATCGAACATTTCTGGCAGCTTGGGTAGTAACTCTTGTTATTCTGGAAGTTTGGTGAATATGTGGCTGTGAAGATATTACTCTACGAAAAATTCTATATAATGGGCGAGTTATCATTCTTGGTGGAGTATAATAATAAATCAAAAATATTCAAGGGTAGGGTATTTCAACTTTATGCGGGAGTCCGTACGAAATCAGCTCGTACCAGTTTTTCGGCGTTGAAGTTGGGGTCGAGATTCATTCGAGGAAATTTTTCACTTGCCTTGCGTGCGAAAACCAACCATACTGCGTGTGTTGATGTCTCGTATGATGTAACCCAATCCCATTTCTGTGTCTTTGGGTCACGTCTGAGCACGACGCCACACTCTCTTGTGGCTGAGTATATGTAACAATAATTCATGTCACCAAATTGCTTAGCATAGGGATCAGCAGAAGATCCCAATTCTGCGAGATTGCGACTATGAAGCTCGAGTTCCAGTCGCATTTCATCGCTGCTTGTGTTATCGAAAACAACAAGCCCAGGGTTGGTCGCAACATCGTGTTCAAAGGTTTGTAGGGAACGTATTGGCATATCTTTCTTGGCTTTGAGAAATTTTTCACGTTCGGCGTTCTTTATTTCTTCGGCAATCGCTTGTGCTGCGGCTGCTTGTTTCCATCGCTGGATAGATTCGCGAGAAAGTTCAGTAAAAAGTTCAAGAGTGGGTGGGATGCGTGTGCACTTTTCTGGTATTTGGCAGTTGTTACGTAATCGGCGGCGTTCGCGTTGGGTTAGACTGACTTGATATGATTGGTACATGGCGGTCCAGATGTCACAACACGCATCTTTGAAGTACTTTTCGGAAAAGCTTGCGCCCATTACTTTTGCCGCGACAATATGACAAAAATCATCGAACACTGCTATCATCTCCTTTGCTGCGGTCTCCGCCGGCGATTCAAGTGAGGCCTCGCGCACACGTTCAGATATTGCAGAATTCCATTCCATTTGTTTCATAGTATGGATCATCCGCTCGGCAAGAGGCATAGTTTCTAGCTGCTTGCACCATGCATCATTCGCAGCTTTCCATTGCTGATTACGCTCATTGATTAGATCAGATTCATCGAATAGCTTTGCTTCAATTTCAGCAGCAACCTCTCCGGTAGTTCGGGGGCGATATCGGCCAACGGAATTAGTATCAATTTTCGGTGGTGCCTTGATCTCTATTTTTGTGGCCCCATAAGGTTTATATGTGATATCGTGAATCAGACTGCCTTTCTGATCAGCTGTAGCTAAACCCGCACAAATCACCTTGCACATATCCTTTATCGAAGGATGAGTTGGATGGAGCTTCGCAAACAAAAACATAGCGGTGATACGTTCAAGATTTGATGTGCTCGAAATGTGTGCTCCCACTGCCTGTTTCCAACCCATCTTATCTACATGCGTAGCGGCAGTGGGAACTGGAGCAGCAGCGGCGCCAGTGACAATCAATCCATCTGGGCGAGCAGCAGCGGGTTTTTCGAATGGAGGAGCGGCTGCGGTTTTCTCAGCTGGGATGGTTAAGCCGTGTACTGCGCAGATAGCTCGGCACTCATCAAATGATGGAATCATTACGGCACGAGATACCGAAACATTGATATCTTTGGGGATATCAAGAAATTTTTCATCGCCAGCTCTTGAACGTTGCCTTGGAGCCTTCCATTCCAGATTATCGCGATCTTCGCTTGGGAGGTATTGTTCATTCTTTTGATATGAATCAATGTCATCGGGTAAGAACTCAAGTGTCGTATGAGGGTCACCATAGCGTCCGATAAACACTGGTACAAGCGGACCGCGATAAGTTGAGACAGTCGCAATTACATGTTTAGCAGCATCTTCCCGACCTGCAATCACATGCATAAGCATCATTTCAGGTAAATAAGTTACGAGATGGATGTGCTTTTGCGGATATTTATACTCTGAGTCAGCAATGTATCTTTGAGATGGTGAATTAACGCAAACTTCAACAGGCGTATATACCGACAAAACGAGATTCAGACCATTAGTGTCAACTGCGGCGCCTGCACGTGATGGAAGTTCGGTTTGAGGCTCAGCGAACCTCAACAACCATTGAAATGTCGAAGGATCGGCATCGTGTTGCCGTTTTAATTGTGCATCTGCTTCATCGCGGCTCATAATGCCACAGAATCGGTCCGTTCGCAATATCGGCTGAGAGCGGAGTAATTGAACTAGCATTGTTACAGGCGGAGGTAGCATCGGCTGAAGAGCAATCGTGACCGGCTTACGATATCCACATACGAGATGCATGAAGCATGTGATAAACTCGACGTGACTCTTGACGATTTTATCTCGTGGAAAAGCCAATTCCACAAAATATCGTACAATCTCCGGGGTCAGAACTAGCGGTGACAATACGGAGTGATTCTCCATCTTACGCGGCCCTTTTACATCAGTACAAATAAAACTCGCCATAGCATCAGATACCTCACCAATCGTGCGAAGTGCGCGTAAATATTCTTTATGGAATGCATTGAATGCCATGATCGCACCTTCAATACGAAGTTTTAAATCGATACCTAAGAGTGAGTCGGCCTTTTCGTCACAGTAAATTGTATGCTGATGCCGCCCATTTCCAGTCATCACGGGGATCCTGACATACAGATCACTCGCCACATCTGTAGTAATAGGGCACATCACATCGCGTGCAGCCACCCCCTTGATAGCAACAATCGATGGCAGCATAACAGAACCACAATCCATAATAATATCCCTTAATAAACATCTTTTCAAGCATTCTGTTATTTCAATTTTTTAACGAAATGCTATCTTGCTACAGATCAATAGTAACATGGGTGTGGAGCAACAATATAGGAATTATGTAAATACTCAATAGTTATAATCACTCCATGGTGACGGCTGGTTTTTGAACATAATATTGGAAAATTATATAAGAAAAAAAACTACTTAAGGAGAGATCACTTAATTTAATTACTATGGTTAAAATAACTAAGGACAACTTCTTGGATTACATCGAAGAAATTTGTGAAAAGATAGCAAAATCAACAAAGAAAGATGAAGATCATATAATTTGGACCGGCCGCTTAAAAAATCAGCGGCCTGTGCCAATAAACATTAGCGGACAAATCGGATCGGTGAATTATTGGCAATATATAATACATAATAAAAAGTGGATTGATTTAAATGAAGTGAAATTCCATCATTGTTGCGATAATAAATTGTGTGTCCGTTCTGAACATTGGTGTTCAGATGATCGTGATGATCTTTATAAATTTGCCGCGTACAGATTAAATAAAAATTCAAAGCAAGAAGGGGATTGCAGATTATATTGCGGTTACTTGCAGAAAGGATATGGTATATCGTCATTTAAAGGTGTTGTGTATCTGGCGCATGTTTTAAGCCTAATGTGTCACATCCGTGGGCCAATTCCTGAGGGGAAAATATGTAGGCACAAATGCAAGAATAGAAACTGCATCGCTATTGAACATATTGAATTAGGAACACAATTAGATAACGCCGCTGATAGAGTTAGAGATGGGACGCAAAAATTTGGAATCCAATGTCCCAATGCTGTTTTAACTGAAGAAAATGTTTTAGAAATATATAATTCAAAAGATATTGGAACGCTAACAGAACGAGGAGAATATTTTTCCCAAAAATTTGGGCTTAAGCTCGATCCTACTAGAATTCAGAGAATAGATAATGGAACTATATGGAGCACAGTGACAAAACATGAAAAAAAGAAGAAAAACAGAATTAAAAAATCGGCATCAGATATCACCCAACAATTAATTGATGAAAAACATTTAGAAATGCAAAAAAGAATAAAAGACAATGTCGAACATAAAAACATCAATGGACTAAATCATTGGATTTGGCAACAATATAAAAATTCCGAGGGCTATGGACAGTCCACATTTAATGATATTACAATATCTGCTCACAGGCTTTCTTATATTGTATTCAATAAAAAAATGATTCCAGACGGTCTTGTCGTTAGACACATGTGCAACCTACCTAGCTGTGTAAATCCGGAACACTTGGAAGTTGGTACACCTTTACAGAATTCTGCTGATAAAAAAAAATTCAATACCGAATTATTGGGTGAGAAAAATCCAAGAAGTACAATAGATACACCCACTGCGAAGATGATTTACATAAGCAAAATTTTAGGATTAATGCGTAAAACTAGGGCAGCTCTTTTCAAGGTTTCTGTGGATTTGGTTATAGCTATTGATACCAAAAGAAGTTGGAAGCATATCACAAATAACATAGATAAAGATCAATGTATCAACGATTTACGAAATTACATAAAAGAACGACAGGAATGGATTGATGCAACCAAAGAAATAGATTTAGAATCAATTTTTAGTTCATCTCCAGATTTATAAAGAATTCGTAATCATTGCATTTTCTTAATCTCCTAAACATAAATAATAATATATTCACCGACATATTATTATTTTTTCCCATCCAAATCATCCCGAACCAGCATATTGTTACACTCACGCCAAATTCGTGCAGATTGCCGGGAATCGGCCAATGGATGATGAGCCGGTTCTTCTCCCGCCAATCGTTCATTCTCTTTCGTATATCCAGCCAATTTAATAGCTGTTTGCACTTCTTGTAACGGATACGGGCCCTCATATTGTCGTTCCTCAAAAGAATCGCCCACGCATTCTCTCAAAAAATTCGTTTCTACAGGATAGCCTGCATCAACTACTACATCTAGTTTCATTTTTAAATTCTTCGCTATCATAATCCACTCCCTATAAAATTTCCAGAATTTATCACGAATTTCTCTCGGATTCTTACAACTCGCCGGAGTCTTCAAAACAGGCACGACATTCTTCACAATCCACTCCGAACGATTACGCGGATCACTTAAATCAAGAGACGCTTCTTTCGTTGCAGTATGTGGGCAATGTTCAAATAGTGTCCCCATTTCTTCCCCCAAATGATTATGAATCACCGCACCCACAGCAAAGGCATCTCCATACAATCCCAAGCTTTCAACATCAAACGTCAACGTCCAAGACCCCAACGACATAAATTCACAACTCACCCCTAAATGATTATAAATCCAGACGTTAAAATTTTCAATCTTTTACTTCCATTTTTTAATTTGCGCACCTCTTAAATATTTTAAACCTCGCTTTGTTATTTTATAGCAATTACTCAAATCAATTGTTTTAACACCTTTTAAATATTTTACTCCCTGATCTGTTATTTGATCGCAATTATTCAAATCAATCGTATGAACACCTTTTAAATATTCTAAGCCCCGATCTGTTATTCCTCCGCAACAACTCAAATTAATAACATGAATTCCTTCTAAATATCTCAAACCACAATCTGTTATTTGTTTGCAAAAATTCAAATTAATCGTCCGAACACCTTTTAAATGTTCAATCCCCCGATCTGTTATTCCTCGGCAATGAGCCAAATTAATTGTATGAACACCTTTTAAATATTTTAATCCCCGATCCGTTATTTGATCACAACCGAACAAATCAATTGTGTGAACACCTTTTAAATATTCTAAACCCCGATCCGTTATTCGTTCACAATGATCCAAATCAATTGAATGAACACCCTTTAAATATCCCAACCCATCATCTGTTATTCGCCTACATGCACCCAAATTAATTTTATTAACACCTTTTAAATATACCAACCCGCAATTTGTAATGTCGCAACCATGCAAATTGATTGTATTCACAGCTTTGATATATTTCATCCCATTATCTGTTATTCTATAGCAATCACGCAAATTAATTTCATAAACACCACCCAAATATTCTAACCCACGATCTGTTATTTTAGAGCAGCTATCCAAATTAATTTTATTAACACCTTTTAAATATTCTAGCCCATCATCTGTTATTTGAAGGCAATAAGACAAATTAATTTCATAAACACCTCTCAAATATTCTAAGCCCCGATCCGTTATTTTACTGCATCGAGACAAATTAATTGTTTGAACACCTTTCAAATATTCTAACCCCCGATTTGTTATTTCAGAGCAAGCGAGCAAATTAATTTCATAAACACCTTTTAAATATTCTAAACCATGATCTGTTATTTGACGGCAACAAACCAAATTAATTGTGTGAACACCTTTTAAATATTCTAAGCCGCAATCCGTTATTTGTTTGCAAAAATCCAAATTAATTGTATGAACACCTGCTAAATATTTTAAGCCGCGATCTGTTATTTTGCAAAGGGTTAAATCAATTGTTGTAACACCTTGGAAATATTCTAACCAATCATCTTCAAATTGATAGCAACCATTCAAATTAATTATGTTGATACCTTTCAAATATTTTAGATCGGCTTCTTTTATCCATTTTAGGGAATCGTTTAATTCGAATTCTTTGATAAATTTTTGCGTTATGGTTCTATAATTTGTCTTTGATCTGCATAATGGTATTAGCTCACGAGTTTCCAAATAGGATAACACAATCGCTATTAGTGGATCAAGCATTCGATAGTTCGTTTGATACTAGAAGATGGTGGTTATGCAATATTCTTTCAATTTTTATCCGTCTGTTGAGTTAAAATAGTGTATATATATTTATATCATGGGAAACTGTTTATCAGAAAAAAGCAACGAAGCGTTCTCCAAAGAGAATAATTTATTGGAGTCGGATGGAAATTTTATTGAAATGTACCCACAAAGAGCTTATTCAAATTGGTCACACCAAATAAAATCAATGCCCTATATTACATTTGTTCCGTATACGAAAACGGGCATCTGTAACATTGTAAAGTGGGCGCGTAAGAGTCATTTGCAGGTTCGCGCTTGTGGATATAGGCATACGTTTTCCGAGCTTCATCCCGATTCTGTTAACCATATCGTTATTTCGATGTTGCCTCTCAAGAATGTCGAAACGTTACCCTCTGAAGAAATCGAAATAGATCCGCGTAACGAGTTAATGGGAATAGAAATCCTCAGAGAAACTCACTCAGGAAAAAAAGCTCTGGTAAAAATCGGTGCATCTGTTACGAATTCACAATTCAGAATTTGGGCCGTTGCTAACACGAGAGCAGGAAAGAAAAGTTTTACAGTTCCAATCAATACTATCATGATAGAAAATACGTTCGCCGGAACGATTTCACTTTGTTGTCACGGTTCTGGTAGAAATCATCAAACACTTAGCGATTTGGTAAGGGAGATTGAATTTGTTAATGTTAATGGTGAGATTCAAACAGTTAATGATCCCGAGGAAATAAAAGCCGCTGCTGGGTGTTTTGGTTTATTAGGGATTGTCACCTCATTAACGCTAGAGCTAGATGAAATGACTTATGCCAATTTTGCCCCTCACGCGGAATCACTTGGAATGGCTATACCGCCTTTCCCCGATCCTAAATTATTGCACCTTCCTGAGAAGCTCTACGATGAAATATTTGGGGAAATATCAGAAGAACAATTGGCAACAGCGACCAAAGAATTTTACCATAAATGTGACGACCATTACTATGCGGAATGGTTTTGGTTTGTTTTCACCGATAAATGTTTTGTTAATGTGTGGAATAATGATGGCTCTCGGGAGAAAATAACATACGAATATCCAAGCATTCTTGAAACGAAATTAGAAGAAATCACCAGTTTTGTTTCGCAGGAAATATCACCGATCATGGGTATTTTGCCTCATAACATTGAGACAATCCTTACAGGCAATTTCGGTTTTGATTCAATCGTACAAGGAACTGCTCAAGCATCAACACCATTGATAAACGCTCTCCATTTCCGCAGAGGAATTCAAAATGCACGGGTGAAAAATACAGAAGTGATAATACCTATCCCCGAAAAAAATGGAAAACCCGATTGGTCCATATGCCAGAGAGCCTGGTGGGATGCTATAGTAGCCATATATGAATATAAGAACAAATACAACAGATATCCTGTCAATATTGCTTTAGAAATGCGCTTATTAGGCGATTCTAATATGTTTTTGGCGCCAGAGAGAGCGAACGCGTTTGGCTCTATATCAATCGAAGTTGTGACGTTCGCATACACGGAAGAAACTGAATGGCGCGAATTTACCCAATACTTGACAGATAAATGGTCCTCGTATAAAGATCATAACGGAAAACCAATAAATGTGCGACCCCATTGGGCAAAACAATGGGATCATTTGAATATAAATAATATGAGCATGTCTGATTATTATAGAGATCAATACAAAAAAGATCTTGATGAATTTAAAAACCAGATGGAAAAAATAGCGGCGTCTTCAAATTATAAATTCAGTGATTTACAATTATTTTCGAATTCAACGTTGGATAAATTAATATTTGCTGCTTAATCACTATTCTCCTCAGATGAATATACCCCATGCATTTCCTTTTTCATCCATTTCGCCATCATCAATAATGCTTGACGAATGAAAAAAACATTATTTGCTTCTTCAACGACCCCCTCTTCAAGAGAATTAGGTGCTTCAAAAGGATCATAGGGACTATCTTCGTCCGTCTGATCCAATTTCTTACCCATAGCAATATACTCTTCAGTTAGCTTATTACCGAACGGTTCGGCCAAACGTTCGAACTGACCCGCAGTTTTCGTCATACATTCAACAAGATGCAGCTTTATCCCCGAACGCAACAATTCCTCAGAACAATATTTACACTCAAATTTTTCAGCAGCACACTTCCCTTCGTGTTCAGGAATATCCCTCAGTCGCACGTTCTTAGAACAAAGCTTGCACTCCGACCAATGATAATATTCGCAAACAGTCCTGTGCTTCGAAAGCTCTTCCGCATCAGAACCCTTGAATGGACAACCAGAAACATCGTAAATTCCAGCACATCGAAAAACCACGGGAACTGTAACCTGACGCCGCCTACGACGACCTCGACCAACCTTCTTTGACTCGGCGGCAGCAGCCATCGCGTTCACCAAAACCTACCAAAAAATAAATCTAATAAACCCTCCAAGTAATCGATAATTTCAATTTTTAATCACCCACCTTTAAAAATTTGAAAGAAATATAATTTGGCTTTATGATTCTCAATAATAAGATTATATGTTCGGGCTTTCAAAAAAAAATTTTATATTGGATCCAAAAATATATGAAATACCCTTTTATATTTTGATCGAATATCTTTCTTATAGAGATTTAATACGACTCAGCAAGGTTGATCCCTTTTTGAAAGGGGAGATATATCATAAAACGAAAACGTTTACATATGCGATTCATGATCGAAAATATGCTGATATTTTTTTGGATACGTTTAAGAATGTACGATTGGAGCTAAATTATGAGAATGATAATAAATGGTATGAAGGTAACGAATTGGCTGGATTCAGGAAAATCAGTTCATTGAGGATTGTCGAAAACGTTAGGGATGTGAAATTTACTTCGATGCCGTATGACTTGAAAATAGAAGCTGATAGCGAAAATATAGGGGGATTTATTAAAACGAAAATTCCGACGTTAAGATCTTTAGTGATAAAGCATAATCATTATTTGGGGGATAGACATTTTGATGATTTATTGAATCTTGAAAATTTAGATTTGAGGATATGCGCGGTTTGTACAAGGGTAAAGCCTGAATTGAAAACATTGGTGTCTGATCAAGGGTTAATGAGATTAGTTAATTTAAGGAGTTTGACTGTGGCTTGTCCGAATGTGACGGATAATTGTTTTTCAAAGTTGACGTATCTTACAAAACTTGATGTAAGGGGGAATAATAATATCTCGGATAGATCGATTGAAAGGTTGACAGATTTGGTAAATTTATCGTTAATGTATGTACCAAATGTTACAGACCATGGAATATCAGTACTAACAAATCTGCAACGTTTAAAAATTGTAAGTTCGCCAAATATTTCAAATGATGGTATCAGGCATTTGAGTAATATTAAATGTTTATCTCTGCAGAATACTGAAAATATATCTTGGGGGCTTGAATACTTGATCAATCTTGAAAAATTTTCAGTGGATGATAATAGTTCCATGTTCAAGTATTTATCGCCAGTATATTTTAACAAACTTACTGATTTGACGTTGGCCTATTGTGCAAATATAGACGACAGCGTCCTCATTGAATTGACAAATTTAGGCAGTTTATCAATTGATAAGAATGTTGTGTTGACAGATGATTCCATAAGCAGGTTAACTAATTTGAAAAAATTAAAGTTGGAATATGTAGGAAAGATTACTGGGAACGTATTTAAAAATCTAGGGGCGCTTGAAGATTTATATTATAAGACTGCGGGGAGATTGTATGAAAAAGATATGTTGCATCTTACGAATCTGAGGTCATTGACGTTGACGTGCCAGGAATATATATTGGAGAAGGGAGGTTCATTGAAATCGTTGAGTGGGCTGACTTATTTAAATATGAGTTGTGGGAAAAAATATTATGCGGGTGCCTATGAGATTTTTCCGGATCTTATTCGATATAAAACGCCTAACTATCCCACCGATGTGAAAACAAAGATTCCCAGCAAGTTAATCGTAATAGTAATAATTATTGTTGCTTCGATCTATTTGGCGGCTTTCCTTTAAAATGTTGATTTTATTAAGCATTGAAAATATATTAATCTATTATAGAATATAACTGAATTTACCTAAGTTGACTAAAATATTAGTTAGAACCGGAGCGGATCTGCGTCTTGACGTCAGTACGATAGCTCTTGCGTATAACTATATATTATGCTATTTGAATCAAAAAATAGTTAAGCTGCCGAACGAAAATATGTTAGTTGGCCTGCTGTTAATTTTGGCTATAAAATGTAATGATGATATCAATGATGATACAGAAATGTACGACGCGATTGTAAAATTGCTCGATATCAATAAAAAAGAATTATTTAGGTGTGAGTTGACGTTTCTCGATAAAGTTTTAGATTATCGGGTCCATCGAACTTTGGAAGATTTGAAGAGTACGATTGATATGATGACTTATGAAGTTTATGCGTATTGAATCGAGAAGAGCATGGATTGTAGTGAGAGTGGGTGTTGTTTACCATTTTAGGTCGTGGATTTCATAGCTTCGATGGCCTTTTGACTGCTTGCTTTTATGGTTTTCAAGGATTGTTCATTTGGATTCATAAGCCATGCCCATTGACCTTTAGTATCGCAGAACATTGTGCTAAATTTCGCTTTGAGAATGTACACTGTGGTTACGTGTTTCCCGCATTGACATATTGTCTGATAGCTGTCGATGACGTTAGCTTTAATACCGCCTAATTCTTTGGGCAAGCGGATCCATTTTTTCTTCGTGGGACCATATATAATGGTGTTTGTATCTTCAGAGACGTGCAGTTTATCATTTTCCGAACTAAATGTTTCAGACATTATTTTATATATATATTGCTAATCCTTAAGTCCTATTCAATGGTGTCATCTGGAGAACATCAAATTTCTATTTTGTGTTTATGTTCCTTAATAAATTTTCTTACGGCTGGCTCATTCTTTTTCTCAACGTTGATCTTAAAAATAAATATGGGGTAGCTGTTGCTTATCAACGACCAATACTTGCATATTAGAAATAATTGATGTTTCTTGTCTTCTTCATTAAGGCGAGCGAGTTCCTTTTCAGTGAACGTATATGCGGGATTATACCAACTAAAATCAATAATTTTTAGCGGGAACGTCGCATTCCCATTATACGGCTTCTCTTTCATAAATTCTTCCCACGATGAATATTCATCATTAGGAGAAAAATATTGTATACAGCAATCATCTTCATATAATTTCCGCTTTACCATTTACTTTATGTATCATTCTTTTTAATAAATCTATAAAATTCTTAATCAATTTTTTTCGGGTTAATTATCTTCGGAAGCAGCTTCTTTTTCTTCACAATTGTCCCTCATAAAAGGATATCCAGGATCAATATCAAAATGATTTATATCATAAGATTCTTCCACCATCGCGGCTTTTTCATCCCAATAACCAGTAATCATATTTTTTCCACTGATTTTCAACGGACATCGACAACGATTCTTAATCGTATACTCTATCCCAATAAATACATCGACGTCATTCCCAATACAGTCAGGTAATATTCTTTCTAAAGCTGAAACTAATTTTGGATTATTAGATACTCGAACTGATCCGAAAATATCATCAATTTCTTCAGAATACTCACCACAATCAAAATAAAATTGAATTTCGGGATAATCAAAAGTTTCATTCTTGACCTCTTCTCTCCATTCATTCCATAACTTTATTAGATTAGCCCAATCACACCTTTTCATTGCTTTCCAACACATTAGATCGGGAGCATGATTCCGCGGATTGCAGGTGTAAACCAATGCGACACATTCATCATTATTTTTTGTCATTATGAATGATATATAATAACCCATTGAGATCAATATTAATTTGAATCAATTTTTTATAGCTGCTAAAAAAAAATTGAAGAACGCCTAAACTGAATATTGATGAATGGTATGGATTGTTAGAAATGGGCGAAATAACTTTAATCGGTATTGGCGTCGGTATCGGTTTTTGGTTAGGATATATTATCTCCGGGAAGCTGGCAAAGCGTGGTATAATTGAAAAAAGGGGTCGTGCGGATATACTATATTACACACCTTTCTGTTTGCTGGGTGAATATCTTAATTGTGGTGATTTAATTAAACTAGCTTCGACTAACAGATATCTCCAAAAACAAGTATATCTTAATGCGAGGCCAACGGTCGAAATCTATGATGTTCTCGATCAGGTTGATTTACAAAAGATATTCAAAGATATCAAAGTGACGATGAAACTTTCTTCAAAAATAAGAAATGATGAGATTAAGAATTTAGGCAACATTGTATCATTAGATGCCCGTGATAATGGTTATATCACAGATCATGCATTCGATAAGCTTAGGGGACTTCGATCATTGAGCATTGGCGGCTACAGGAATCAAATAAGCACGGATGCAATATATAGGTTAACTCAATTAACATCACTTAATGTCTCCGATACGATTATCACTGATGACGAGCTCGATAATCTAACGCTTTTGAAGGCATTAAAGTTTAATAATATGTCAAATAGAATTACTGATTTTGGTTTAATGAAACTGACAAATTTGACTGATTTGAATATGAAATTTGGTCTAGTTAGCGATCGAGCATTGATTTCTTTGACGAATTTGACTTGTTTAAAAATATATTTTACGCCGAAAATAACTGATCATGGAATTAGATCGATGAGTAGATTAAAAGTATTGGCCATTGGGGGGCGTCACAATTATGCTTCAGGAGTGGACAACATAACTAATGCCGGAATAATTGGATTGGATTTAACAGATTTAGATATTAACAATCATAACAGTATCACGGATGAAGCTGTTGTTACATTTAAAAATTTGAGGTCGTTGAATATTAAATGGAACTCAAAAATAACGGTTGGTGTGGTGAGTACTTTAGTGGGTTTGAGATCATTAAATATTAGTTATAATGATGTTATCACAGATGATGCGGTTAGAAGTTTGACTAATTTGACTTCATTAAATCTTTTTGGTAATAAAATAATAACGGTTTATTCGTTGAAATATTTGGGTAAATTGAAACATTTAGATTTGGGATTTAATCCATGCATTTCCGGTATAGATTTCAGGAGTGTTCCGAATTTGACGGATTTGAATCTGAATTATAACTCTTATGTGAATTGCGATCACTTGGGACATTTGACTCGGTTGCGTGCGCTACGTGTTTATGAGAGCATATCTGATAGAACGTTAAGAAAATTGACGAATTTAACGAGTTTGACGATTAGGGGGGCGGGAGCATTAACGAAGAAGGGGTTGATTTCGTTGCCTAAATTAAAAATGTTGTATTTGGCGAACAGGAGGGGATTTAAGGAGCCATATTCCGTGAGGAAGTTGAGGAGTAGTCTGGATGATCGCGTTCCGACATGGGAATCAGAGAATCCGGTTTCGGGTCGTATGGCGATAATAGACTAATCTTCGTCATCATCGTGGGTTGGTTCGGTCAGAACCCAAATTGCTTCGCCCGGTATGTCTTGATGTTTACTGCGAAGAAGGGCGGTGTCGAGCTCATCGTGTTGCTTCTTAGAGAAGGTTTTGATATCGTCGGTGGTTAGCCTGACCCAATATTTTAATTTGCATTGTCGGGGCCATCAATAATAGCCCGAACGACGATAGATGCATCTGCCAAAACGGCCTCAATCATGGTCTTGAATGGTCGCCATTTGCCCAAAATGAGCGCGACGTAATCAAACATATTCCCGCGAACCGTAAAGTCGTCCGGGAGAGAAAGAGCCCGATCTTCATTTTATCAAAAATCACAAAGCGTCCATTAGCTCGAAGATCCTTGATCTCAACTTTGACTTCAGCCGCCGCCATGATTTTTAATTATTCGGATTTAATAAAATTATGCAGTAATGGTTCTAGATCAGCATGTTTCTAAGATCTGAAACTTCAAGCCTATTCATCATCAGAGTGGTATTAGGTTGGGCGAATCCCCCTCTTGTAGTAGGCGCATATATACCTCGAAGTGATTTGATAATGACGAAACAAAGAACAACAAACGCGCCTATCAACAGTAATGCTCACTTCGGTCCCTGTCTGAGAAAATTGATTATAAATTATTTATGAAGTTAATCGCATGATGTTATAAGGGCAATCCAAATAATTGCAGATATGAATGTAACACCATTTGCTCAAAGCGTTTATGATTTAACGAAACAGATTCCGAAAGGGAAAGTGTCAACATATAAAAATATCGCGAAGGCATTGGGTAAGCCAGGAGCTTGTCAGGCGGTAGGGCAAGCACTTCGGAGGAACCCATATGCACCAGAAGTACCATGCCATCGCGTTATATCAACTGATTTCTCATTAGGCGGATTCATCGGCAGCACGGCAATTGATTCAGATAATTTACGTAAAAAAATTCGTTTGCTGAAAGACGAAAATATTCTCATTGATCTAGATAGAATAAAAAACTCTCGGAAATATCGGAAATCTATCCTATTTGATTTTAATTAGCACTAAAAATTTGAAATTCGCTTTATTGAAATATTACTATTTTAATTGGTTGAATATTAAATATGGAAGATTTATCTTTATTTAAGGCGCTTCCGACAGATATACAATATCTGGTAACGAATTATGATCCTACGATATTATTTCGGGTTTTATCATATTGTGAGTTGATAAAATGTGATTGGTTTAAGTTAATAAAAATCAATTTTAATTTGAGTTATCGGAGAGAGAAGTGGATGAATGAAGAAGTGATGAGGGCTTATTTCGATAATTGCTGCGGGAAAAAATCGAATATTGCGTTTGGTGAAAATTATACAATTATTCGATCGCTGGATCGGATATTGGTGCGCAGTGAACCTAGTGTAAGTGGAAATGTATTTCGTGAAGTGAAGGGAATTAAAAAAAATATCGCCGAAATGATAAGTGGTGGCAGGCATACAATCATCAGATTGACTGATGGGACGTTAATGGGGTATGGATGTAATCGTTCTGGGCAATTGGGTCTTGGAGAAATACAGAGTGCTAAAGAATTTGTGAAAATAGAGGTGGGAGACAAAAAGGTTGCAGAAGTAAAATGCGGTTGTAGGTATACAATTATCAGATTGGTGGATGGGACATTTTAAATAAAACAAAGAAGACAAATTAGAATCCGTATAACAATCCTATAACCACTCATCGACCTAAGCAACTAAGTCCGCATCATCAAATGTAAAGGCAGCTGTAGCGGGAATTCGAGCCTATGCGGTGGATATCGATCCCGCAACTCAAAGCTGACCGCCTACATTTGTGAGCGTTTAACATTAGGGATGTTTTCTTTATTATGCTGCTATAAAAACAGATATTACTAATGAAGGGCCTGTATTATCTTGATAATGCAGAGGACGAACGATAATTTGTGGTCCGATCTGAACGTTTTCTATAAATACAAAGGTATTATTAACAAATGCGTTATTAGGTGATCCTTCCTCCCCTATTGGTGGAGCACGAATTCTGTAGGTTGCAATATCGAAAGGCTCCGGTGTAGGCTGTTCCGAAATATATTCCTTCCGAGGAAGACCGGGACGATTTACTATCACTCCAAATGTTGCGGTTTCTGGCTCACCACCATATCCATTTATACGTGGAAAATAATATTCTACGTAATATTTTGGTTGTGGTTCATTTGGAGGAACTAAAAATTGGATACCATATGCAGTCAATCTAATATTCTTATTGGCTAATAAGATAGCATTTGCATTTATTATATTTTTATTGGCTGCGGCTAACAGTGGGATATAATGCTTGTCCGTATGTAATTCAAACCATGCAATAAGCGTATCACCCGGATTTGATCCCGTCCTGATACCATTAATATTATTGTAAATATCATAGCCATTATTTTCAAACAATAATGTTTGGGGAATCCCATTTTCAATTTGCGAAAACAGTATATCATTATCATAGGAACATCGACCACATTCACAATCGTTTAATTGATATTGGGCAAAAAAATTACTATAATTATCTAGTACTAGCTCTAGTCCGTCGGAATCACAATAAACATTATTTTTATCATCACACGAATATTGATTACATTTACAGTTATTTTTAGGCATATGTATACATGTATATACATATATATAATTTAATTTTAAAGGGATGATATTCAAATTGCTTTCGTTGTAAAAGGTTCTCGTTTAGATTCGGAAAATGGGTATAAAAATTGGATCCTATTCATATCCTGTTGGCAAAAATATACTATACTGGTATGACTGATACTGTTAATCTATATCCCAAAGGTCTATTAGGCGGTGTGGCAAGTGTTAGATTATAGCCTTTCCGATTTTCGAGCCATACTTGATCACCATCATGCAATTCTACTGGTATTTGAACCAGAATACTAGGAGCTGGAGTAAATGCAAAATTATTGGGAATTAGAGTTCCATTGGTTTCTATTACTAGGCTTAATGCGATGAGCCCAGAGGAAACAGGATATGGAAAATTTAATTCTATAATATATTTCTGAACACTTCCAGTGAATATTCTGAAAAAAATCTTTCCATTCTCCAGCAATGAGATGCCATAATTAAAAAGTAAAGGGTTGTTTGGTTTTATTATTTCTGCTTCTGTTCCCGTATAGGTTAGATTACTTTGACTTCGAATCTCAAATTGAGCTATAAAAGGTACAATAATTGCTATTTCAGGTGCTCCATAATTTAAAATATTATGTCCCATTTCATCGATGGGAATATTATCATCATTGCCCAATTGATTTAATTCAGGCCCCACATAATTAATATCTGGATAAGTCATTTCATAGGAAGGAATATTACCACAGTTACATTTTTTCCGCATATATATATATATATAAACATATAATTTTATCTTGAAGGGATATTGTAAATATAATTCTATCAATTCATCAGGATATTCGATTATTTTTGTCGATGTAGTCACACATTCGTATGATCCCAATAATGATTTATATCGCATTGTCATTTGGTTGGCATAATTATTAAATTATATATACTGGTCGAATAACACTTGCACAAAATTAATCTAACAACGGTTTGTGCCCATGATGAATCATAATCCCTCGCTTAATCAATGACTCCATTATTTCTTTATCAAACTTATTACGATCATATATCGTTACCGAAAATAACTCATCCATATTCTTAAAACAAGAACCTCTTACACGTTGCAATGACGGCCGATTTCCCAAAATAAGATATTTTAACTTCGGAAAACCTAATATTATACGATCATCTAGCGTAGTTTCCGTTTCATCTATTGATAATCTCTGTAAATTCCTATTCGCGATCCCATCCTTCAGCACAAAGGAACCAATATCTGAACCAAAAATTTCTAATGATGTAAGCAAACTCAGATGATAAATATCTATATTCCTACCCTCGAAGTATGAATTCAGAATCTTAAGATTTCTCAGAACTTTTAATTCAGCCAGAAAAGAATTATCTAACACATTCATATCGATTTCCAAATGGGTTAATTTTTTAAAAATATTGCTATATGGTTCACTTAGAGGTTTATTTAAAAAAGATCGTCTCTTGCCTATTTTTAATGTTTGCAGCTGCTGGAAACACGAAATATCTATTGTATCTATCACATCTAAATTCAAATATGTTAGGTTCGTTAATTTATTAATATCCTCTTTGTTTGTTATTTTTCTCGCACTAAAAGTACCAATGGTTAATCCCTTAAGCCATGTCATTCTCGATATGGTTCTGAAATCAAAGGGAATATCCCCCCGATTTAGATCTGGAAAAATGGATAATTCGCTTATAGTAGTATACCGATTTATTACGTCCATCTCTTTTGTATCATAACCTATTTCCAATTCGGTTAAACCGGATACCCGCGAAGGAGAAATTTTGGTATTCCCCCTCAAAGATAAGTAGCGCAAAGATACAGCGGGGATAGCATCGATCGCATTATTATCGCTTAAATCTAATCTTTCCAATTTCGTTAATTTTTCTAAAGCGCGAATTCTGTGGTTCGAATATAAATTCAGTTCAACCAAATTTGTGAGTTTCCCTAATGTTTCCGTCGTAATGTCCCTATTGTTACTTAAATTAATAGCAGTTAAATTACTCATCCGCGCAACATCGCTATTTGCATCATCTGCCGTACCCCTATAACAACGCCCAGGCATATTCAAGGAAGTTATATTATTTAAAAACGGCAAATACAAAGCCCGCGTGACTTCCGCGTTACCAGTTCTATAAAAATCTAATACAAATTTAACTTTCGGAAATTGCGTTAATATTTTCCCATAATCTATTTTGGAAGACACAAACTTTATTATTGGTGAAACAATTTTGAAATATTTAGTGGCGAAATATCGATGAGTCCTCCCTAAAATAGCAATGTCCGTTGTATCCAAATAACCTGACAGTGCATGTGGCGGAATATTCGAAAATAATTTAAGTTCCATTAACCCGGAAAAGAATAATAGCTCCGAAATACTCATACCGCTAACGAATTACTATTATATTCAATTTTTTCAGATCTGACCACTCGATTGAATTCCGTCACGAAATCACAAATTTTATCACTATCGTCGTAATCGCTCAATTTGCCAAAGAATAGGTTTTGTTTGACAACACTTTCTAAATTGAATATATGAAATTTATGAGTGATATCGCTAATTTTGATCGATGGGGATTTATCATATATTTTCCCTCCCAAACGCTCTCTCAAATGAGAATTCATGTAATTCCCCCTATGTCCCCGAATTGCCCCCACAATGCAACAATTGATGATACTAAACTTCGGATTACATTTTTCGAATATTTCAATATACTTCTTCGTCTCCACCTCCTTTTCATCTAAATCAAAACATTCAATCAACCCCCCAACCGATCTCAGCCGATCTATATTATCAACCATATCCGAATAATTGATATCAATAAACGTATCAACATCCATCCCCAAACATCCCAAGTAACAATACGAAACCATTTTTTTCAAATACAACGATCTCACAGCATAAACATTCATGATATCATCAACAATAGTTCCTAAATGTTCCTCCGACCCCCTCATTAACGAATCACATCCCCCATCACAAAGAATAACGGTCTTTATCTTCGACAACCCAATCAACACCTCATAATCTTTCACCAAATGCCCCAATCCATCATCAACAAAACAATAAATTTTCTCCCCCAATTCCTTCGCCAACAAATATTCTGGAAAATTCAAATTAACCGTATCCAGCTTAACAATTGATGCATCAACAACAAACGAACTGTCGGTCACCTTCTCAAATCCAACAAAACCCTTCTTATCCCCCAAAGAAAAACTAGATAAAAACACATTATACCTCCCCTTCAATCTAAAGTACAACGGCAACCCCGTAAATATATCATACCCACCCCCACAGCCACCAATCAAAATATTATCCTCGTATTCCATTTAATCCCATCATACAAACATAATGATAATCACCCTCAATAATTCCTTTTCAACTTTAAATATTTCCCCTTATACTTCATATATTTCTCATAATAACGCGCACCGCCCGAAATTACTGACGGTAACGGATCACTTTCTAAATTCCAATACGTTTCATCCTCCAAAACTGCTTTCTGATCTGCTCTTATATCCTCAACCATTTGATTCGACGATTTCTCAAACGGATGCGGATCAAATGTCTGCGCTAAATTCGACGGATCTGATTTTTCCGTATACGTTATAATATCATTCACCGTCGGATCAATCGCAGCATGATACGGCGGCCTATGCGACGGATCCCCACTTAATATCTCCGATTTAAATCTTAATTTCATATTCCATACGCTATATAATTTTTTTATACAATAAATATCATTTATGCGTAATGATTATGCAATTCAATTTTACTCTCATCTTTTAAATATCCTAAACCTTTTTCTGTTATTTGATTGCAACCAGACAAATTAATCACCTGAACACCTTTCAAATATTCCAAACCATTATCTGTTATTTTCGTACAATTAGCCAAACCAATTGAACTAATCCCTCCCAAATACCGTAATTCACGATTTGTTATTTGATTGCAACTACGCAAATTAATTGTATGCACATCTAAATAAGCTAACCCTATATATGTCACTCTCTCGCAACCAGACAAATTAATCGCGCATACTTCTTTTAAGTACAGCAACCCACGATTTGTTATTTCTGAACAATAAGACAAATCAATAGTTTGAACCCTTTTCAAATATTTTAACCCTTCATCTGTGATTTGTTTACAGCGCCCCAAAGAAATTTCAGATACATTTTTCACATATCTTAACCCATGATCCGTTATTTGTTCGCATTCACTTAAATTGATTGTTTTGACGCCTTTTAAATATTTCAACCCATAATCCGTTATTTGATTGCATCTACTTAAATTGATTGATTGAACACCTTTTAAATACTCCAACCCCCGATCTGTCACAGAAGTGCAGTTCGTCAAATTAATTATACAAACACCTTTTAAATATTCAAGCCCTCTATCTGTCACCTTGCTATTGAAGTACCTAGTTAAATTAATTGTGTGAACACCTTTTAAATATTCCAAACCACGATCCGTTATATTATGACAAGAAGACAAATCAATCACATGAACACCTTTTAGATTCTCTAAACCATGATCCGTCACACTATAACAACCAGACAAACTAATTGATTGAACACCTTTTAACCATTCTAAACCACGATCCGTTATATTACAATAAGCCAAATCAATTGTTTCAACGCCTTTTAAATATTTTAAACCCTCATCCGTTATCCCGGAGGAATAACACAATTTAATCGATTGAACACCTTTTAAATATTCTAAGCCTTTATCTGTTATTCTACTGAAAGACAAATCAATGGTATGAACACCTTTTAAATATCCCACTCCACGATCCGTAACCCCTGTATGACACAGATTAATTGAGTGAACACCTTTTAAATATTCTAACCCATCAGCGGTCACCCAAATACAATAAGACAAATCAATTGTATGAACACCTTTTAAATATTTTAAACCACGATCTGTTATCTGTTGACACCCATACAAATTAATTTCAGAAACACCTACAAAATATTTTATATCATCGTTTGTTATTGACCACAAGCTATTTTTCAAGCTAAATATTTTAATATATTTTTTTATGATTTTTCTAAAATTAATCTCTTTTCTATAGGATAACATCAGTTCCAAAACGAATTCTATTATCATTCTAAAATTCGTTTCTCGGTTACATAATGCTATCAGTTCAGAAGTCTCTAAATAGGATAATATAATTGCAATTATGGGCTCTATCATTGAATTAAATATTTAATTATTATTTAATTGTTCTGCGATATTGTTTTTCAATTTTTCAAAACTAAAAAAATTGAAAAATATATGTTAATAGGGAGCAAATCTTTAATTTGTATTATGAATGGTTTCGAGATGTGATGATAAGATATATGATTATGGTGATGAATTATTGTTGCATCATTTTAGATTGTCATTGGGGGACATAGAAGTTGTTGCATCGGATGGATCGCTGAGGATTGATAGCAATATTCTCTCATTGAAATCAATATATTTTCAAAAAATGTTCAAACACGACTTCGCTGAGAAGAAAGAGAAAAGAATCCATATGAGCAAATATAATTTAGAAGTATTGAATACATTCTTTTCAAATATTTATTATGGAATTGATTATTATGAATTTGATGAGATTGTATTGGTGCGGCCGAGTCTGAAAGATAAATTCGTGCTTTTGGAGCTATTTCATATTCATTTGTTGGAGACATATTTTAAAAGGATGGTGATGATTATTAAAGATGATCATGTTGGTGATCTGGGAGAAATCGGTCAGTTGTGCGAGATTTATGGGGAGATAGCGGGAGATATTCGGAAATTTTGTGTCGAGAGGATCGTTAAAATTGGGAGATGCCGGATAAGGAAAGAGTTTGTGGCATGTTTTGATGATTTGATTCCTGGGAAATCTATTCGGAAGGTTGATGATAAGGGGGGTTATTGCTGTAAACATTTTAAACCATTGAATACTGTGGAGATTGGTATGAAATTTCCGCATTTAGATAAAGTATATACGGTACGGAAGGAGAGAGGGGACCAAACTATTCCGACATGCATTGTTGTTCATGATAAAAACAGCGTTCCGAAAGGGGGTTATTATTATTATAAAGACAACTGTTGTGAACATGGGGAGAGGGCAGATACTTCAGACTTCCCAAAACTTTTGAAAGATATCCCGCAGACAATGCGCGATGAAGTCATGGAAGAGTTATTTGGATCGAAGAATGAATAAAAATTGATAATAAGATCTTTTCATTGGTTCATATGTTATTACGTTTACTTTGTATATCGAAGATATGACAGCTTCGCATAATTGTGGTGGATCGCTTATGAAATTGGTTGAGGGTAAGTATAAATTTTGGTATAATAAAGATCATATTTGGGAAGCTACAAAAAGATTTGTAAAATATTGTACCGAGAACGATCATGATCCGAAGTGCCTTGAGGTGTTGTGCGATATAATATCGGGATATGATTTCTTCGCTGGAAGAGGGTTTGCTTATATTATTAATGCCATTGAACGACTTCCTTCGAAAGCACAGCCGGAAATAATTATGATAAAGAAGCTTTTTCCCGAAAGTATGTATCGTTTTGGACTTTGTTTTTTGATGTACAGCCGTTTTTATAAGTATAACTATGTTGTAATAGAACTCTTGGTTCCATTGATCCAGCATGATACATTTCTATTCTGGGTCGATCATGATCATCGACCTACCGTTCTTGATCATGTAGCTATTCTAAATATGATTATACCGTTTCTTCTGGAATCTAAATGGTCTGATAGGCAGCCATTAATCCAAAAAATCGTTCCCTTCATGGGCAGTAGCATGATCCGGCGTTTTTATAATGCTGATCAGTGGGGTCGCATTTTATCAATCGTTCGGGAATCGCTTGAATATAAATCAAATGTAGCTATCGAATTGATGAGACATTTCATTAGTTCGAAAACAACGCCGGCAATGATTGAGAATATATATAGACAGTTGACGCAATTTTCAGATGAAATTATATATGATTTCGTAGTATATTCTGAAGCATTGCACGAGCAACTTACGGTAGATCAAATTAATAAAATATTCAGTTGGTTGCATACCGTGGATAAAGAAACGAGATTATTCATTCTTCACAAGCTACAATCTGAACTTTTGCGAAATGGAGAGCTTTTTACCATTGAAATATATTATTTATATTTTTTGAGGCTATGCCAAATATGTAAGCGAACGAAGAACGAACAGGAGCGATATTCGTTAGCGATAATTGGGAATAGCTTGAGATCGAAATTATAGACATTATTCATCTGTAAATAAAAATTTCGATCGATTTTCCTCTATGTCGCACTTAATGCAATGACTCCAAACTCTCTTAAAATGATCCACGCATATACGATTTGAACATATCCGACATATTTTGATATGATTTAGGTTCACACTAATAGGAACGTTCAGACAATCGCAACATACGTCTGTTTCTATAATTTTTCCTTCGCATAACTTACATGCTGAAGAAAGATTGATTTTCTTGTGAGCTGATCTCGAACGGAAACAAATATCACATTTTACGAAATTGTCGGGGCATACAGTTTCTTCGCAAATGCATTTATCATGTTCGATCGTATGACTTATTTTATCTTGGGCGACGGCTGAAAAAAAACCGTAGTGATTACAACATACGTTGATTGCTTCTGTTTGACAAATGTTATGACTCTTCCTATACGCAATATGATGATGATTTGATTTCGTACTGCATATATGGCACTTGATATTCTTCTCTGCACATATCGGTCCTACAAAACCACATTGTGGATAATAATTATGTATACGAAAGCAGCTATGACAAAAAGTATTTTTGCATACATGGCATACCCCTCCATGCCTCGAACAAATGGATTTATAACATGCACAACAATGAATATTATGGCTAAGGCATGAACTCTGATAACACGAAGCTTCATGACATTTCATTCGCCAAGTCACAAACACCGGTTCCATGAAATTTCCGATTATTTGGCACAACTCACCCGGCATATCAATCGATAAATATACTTCATTACATACCAGCTTCGGCATTAGTTCACATTCACAACAAACATAACCATATATCTTCGTCGGTTCACATTTCTCGCAACCCCAATGTATCCACTTAATATCTTTTTTATGAACTATTAACCGCCCACAAGCATCGCACAGTGAAGTTTTTTGTTCCTCATGTTCAACCCCACAAATGCAATGCAACATATTTTAATACATACATTGTTCCCATATCCATCGATTTCACAGTCAATATTTCAAATTTATTCGCACTTCAAACACAAAAGTTTTGTTCTGATATTGTTCCATCATAATCTCCGGATGCGAATAAAAATGTTGATCATAAAAGAATTAAATATACATATCGCAAATATTCACAAATTATATTTATATTATGGCAGACACTGATAAATCTAACAAATTAACAGTTGATACGGATCTAGAAGATATAATTGTTTATGAGGGCTATCGAACGGAAAAGTATACTAACTGGGACTCAGGCACTCCATATTCTGGAACCCGTGAAGTACCGATTATAGACGTTGAAAGAACTATTCAAAATTTAGTCGATGTTATCAATCAATTACGGCGAGAGATTGCTCTTCTTAAATCAACGAAAAATTGAAAGATTATGATATTGTTATGTGTTTTAAATTAAACCATCAGCAGTTCACAAACATGGGCGCAAAATCGAGCTCTGAAGCAACATTTTCTGAAATCACCGCCGACTCACCGAAATTTAAAGAAGTATTCCACTCAATAAATGATACCGAACGGAAAAAAATTATTGACCCCTCAACAAATATGCCTCTCCTAATCGCTTTCGCCGAGCAATACGAATTACTCCCTAACGATACCAAAGTTAATCTAACATACGCTGATCAACTCTACAAAAAATGTCGCGAAGCAAATTATCCTCGTGGATACTATAAAGCCGGTTTGCTTCGATTCCATGAACCATTCTATAAAAACGTTTTACATAATATGGATGAAGGATTCGCCTGGTTACAAAAAGCAGCAGAATTGAATGATCCCGACGCGCAAATATGGATGGGAAATTATTACGCAAGGATTATCGCACGTCTAAACGGAGAAACAGTCATTTTGACTTCCACTCCCACAGGAATGGCCCACGATGAAAAAGAAACATCCAAATTAAGAGAACGCGAGAAAAAATATGTTGTTGAACACACCCAAAACGCTAAAAAAAATTTTGAATCTGTGTTAACTAATAATCCGAATAACATCCAAGCATTGATTAGTTTTGGTCAGTTATCTTTACGAAGTGATAAAGGATTTGGGTTAAAACTTCTGAACCGTGCGGCTGAATTGGGGTCTGCAGAAGCATATTTTGAACTGGGTAAATATCATCATGCGTCCCATTACTATTTGAAAGCTATAGAAATAAATAAGAACTATCCCAAAGCGCTATTTTATCTAGCTACTGATCATAGCAACGATTGTAAAGCCAATGGTACTACATCAGAGGAATTGCTTAGGCGCGCAAATTCTTTAAAAAGTATAAAATTTCTCAGCCAAGCTTACCGATATGGGAAGCTGGATATTGCTCCCGATGAAACGAAAGCTGACGAATATAATCACAAACTGATCGAATTAGATGACTTCGAATCAATATGCGAGATTGCTTACTATTATACCGTTAAAAAAAAGTATGTATATGCGATTAAACTTCTCTGGGGCGTGAAGTATCGCGCTACAGGGCAAGATCGCGATGATATTAACAATGAAGTAAACCGACTTATGATTGAAAATCAAGACGAATTGTTAAACATCACGTTCAAATCGTTTGAGGGCTAGTTTACGCGGAGAATCAATCACGCGAAATGCTAAAGCGGCTGGCCAAAGAGCTCCAGCGGCCATGTTGTTCCCCCTAGCTTGTTTCGTTCCGTATTCAATTACTTCCGCATCTTTTGATTTATCAGAAAGGGGATAATCAGGACTACAATCACTCGCGTCACAATGACGATGTTCAGCAAAACCACCGGGGCCCAACGTTCGAAATCTCTCAAGCGCTTCTTTCCCAGATTTCATCGATGCATCATGATAAGTTATCGCCGCCCCAGCGCTATAGACCACCGTTGCAGCAGCGGCACGTTTACTAACATTTTTAAGCAACGCAACAAATCGAAGAGCCATTTCAGCTGACGCGAATAACAAATTAATTCAATAAAGAACATATCAAATACTTCAATCTTCAATTTTTAATACCTTATACTCAGCCCATCCCTCGCCTGAAATATATATTTAAATCTCCCATGACAATTCGCCCTACACGAATGCTTTTTCACTTCGCAATTCCCCGTCGAACAACTACACTCCCCATAATAATCCCCATGATTCTTCGCCAAACATTCATGTCCTTTCAAATTATCATGAATACAATTATGTAACTCCGCATCACAATATCTATATTTATACCTACAACGACAATCATTATATTTATTCCTCAAATAATCAATATCTTTACTCTCAAAGCATATACACTCGTGCTCCAATACTTTACATTCTTTCGCGTTTTTTCTACATGTACAACGATGAAACCTACCCAAGCAAATCGACGAATTATAACATACGCAATCATGATAAATAGCTTTACATTCTGTTTTCAAAAAAGGATCATAGCACGTACAACCATGCTTTAACGATTTACATTTCCCCGGATTATTCAAACAAATGCATACATGCTTCCCAGACGTACACTCCCCAGTGATTTTATTCCCCGTGCATTTACTTTCCTCCAAACAAAACCCCTTACAATCACACCGACTCAAATAATAAAAGCATTTGCATTCTGAATCGTCGCTTCCCATACTTATCCATAACCAATATTACACATTCCATCTCCAAACATTAGATATTCAAATTTATGCAATCCCGAGCGACTTAAAATGACTCAACGCTTCTTCGTAACCAACCTTTCCGACACTATACCTCTTTTCACATATTTTAAAATAATCTCGAATTATACGCCCCATGATTAAAATGATCTTCTTAAAATATTTTATTCGCTTCTTGATGATCAAATTATATTTATCTTTTAACTCTTTTGTCACTGCCTTATATTGTTGTGTATATAGTATCGCTATTATTTCATCAGGGTACGTATTGGCGTACTTGTTGATAATATCATCATTGAATTTTTCCACAGATAGCAACCATCGAATGATCCAAAAATGTTTTTTCTCGCATGCATCTTTGAATGGTTCGTCGCTTCTTATATGTACATCAACACCACCGCACGAATAGAGCCACTCAGCCATTTCTATTAACCCTCTAAAACAACTAATCCTAAATGCTACTTGATCATAACTACGAATATCATGATTATATTCAACGACCATTTTTTTGCAAATATCTAACGCCCCCCAAGCAACAGCACTCTTGAATAAATATTCGACCGAGTATCTATCCTGACTCGCAATAAAAACTTTGACTCCATCCCAATCATTTTTATCGCATAAATCTCCGAAAAAATGCAAACGTTCCATTTCATCTTAATTTATCCTATCGGAATACCCTAATATTTTATAATTCAATTTTTCGAAAAATTGAAATAATTTGTCTGTGTAGATCCCTTTGTTTGGTATTGTTTAATCATAGTGCACGAGAAACAATGGCATTACCCTTAAAAATTTCATTGGTGAACAGTAAGGAGCAATTTAATGTGTTATTTGGGGCTTTCCGGGATTCGGCTCGGATACGAACAACGCCGGATATGTTTTTGATTGGATTGGATATTGAGTATATATGTCAGGCCAATAACCCGAGATCTTTTTCGCGATGTTTGTCTTGGGTCAAAAAAGCTGATAAGATCGCTGTGTGCAAACTACAAATGGCCACGGAGTCACAAGTAATCGTAATTGATTTGTGCAAATTTGGAGCAGATCTACCTGATTCGCTTCGCAAGATACTTACATGCGATTCATGGATAAAAACTGGCGTTGGTATCTCGAGCGATCTATCTTATTTGTCTTACAATTTTGATCTCGGCCACTGTAATGGTGGTATTGATCTGAAGCTTATCGCACAATTGATAGGTTGCCGAACTCCTAATTTATTCGATTTGTATCAAAGTACTACTGATAAGAAATACATTGATTTCGTTGAGAAACATAAAAAGAAATCAGGGCTCAATGGAAGGATAGATTGGTCCATGGAGATAACAGCCGAGCAGATTGACTATTGCGTTATGGATGCGGTTATGTCTTATAAAGTGGGAAGATTTTTTGTCGATGGAATTAGGACGGCGCCTCAATTAGCGAGCATGAATTTTACTTTTTTGATGGTACCGACCATAGCTGCGCCGGCTGTAGCTGCTGCTATTGCTGCAAGTACAAGTGGAGATGTTCCATTGGTATTTGTGAGCGATAAACCACCATCACCATCTGTTGAAGCTCCATTCGTATTCGTTAGCGCACCGGCAGCTGCTACAGCAGTTCCGTCGCCCCCGGTTGAAAATTCATTGGTATTCGTCGGAGTTCCTCCATCATTACCATTAACGGACGTTCCCCTCATCATTGAATCAAAAGGTAGCGCAGCTCCTCCAACAGCGCCTATGATAGCTAATCCAAATCTTAATTATATTGGAACACTTCAAGAAATAGGGCAAAGGCATGCGTACCCATTACCACAATATACAGATCTAATGTACGGCGGTGGCCCATATTCGTTCGCTGTCAAGTGTGAATTTATGGGAAAAGAAACAAACGGATACGGCAAGACAAAAAAAGCGGCCAAAACAGATGCTGCCATGAATATGCTAAACAAATTATCCATACGTTAATTTATAATAAAATTGAATTAAATTTGAATTCGAACGAATATAGTTCAATAGCTACACGAAAAGATGAAATTAGTGGTTGATGGGAAAATTTATACGATTCCACTTTCGACGAGAGTTACTGAATTGTACGATAGATATATAGCTGGGAATATGACAGTTGTATGCAATGGAATGTACATTTTGCCGAATCAGATAGTCGATAATTATATTTTAAAAAAAGCTGATTTGCCGTTAAGATTTGATGAGATATTTCATCGAAGGCTTGGAGTTAAAGATGCAATAGTTAAAGATAAGTGCTTATATTTCCCTGCATCTCAAACGACTATCGAATTTAAGCGGACCTTAAAAGTGCCTGACACTGAAAAAACATATCCGCTTCCGCCAGATTTAGGTAATATTCCTTTGATATTGAACGACACGAAAGCAATAGTGTTGCCGATGCGTCAATCTGAAGCTATGTGGATGAATTTTGATTCGAGCAAGTTTATCGCTTTAAAAATTGGTATTGGTAATATTAATGCTATTTCAGGAGAACCATGGGAAGAAAATCGCGGTAAATTAACGTCAATGCCACAAAATTATGTGGTATTACCAAATCAAAAATGGTTGGATGGTATAAATTCTACAGGTACATCAAAGATGGATGATGATTTTATTCATACGGTTAGACAATTTATAGCGATGCCTTTGACTTCTAAGAGTTTGGTTGAAGCACAACTGAAAGAGCTTGGAATTATAGATAGCGTTAAAGGCGGTTTAAATTTTGAACTTTACCAAAAAAAAATCTATTTTCAAGGGAAAATAGGTTGCAACAAAACAAAAGAATTATATTCAGGATACATGATACCAAGGGAAGAAGGCTTGAAAGAAGGAGACGAAATCCTATTTACACACTTATCCCAAAAATCCGATACGTGTCTACGGGATTATAAATTTAATGATTCTGATTCGATTCAATGCAATTATGCAGGAGGTGACTTGCAAATTTTTGTTAAAACATTAACGGGAAAAACTATTACATTGGATTGTAGCAGTTATGATCTAATTTATAATATTAAACAGATGATTCAGAAAAGGGAAGGAATACCTGTGGATGATTTAAGAGTAGTATTCGCAGGGAAACAATTGGAGGATGAGAATCGAATGTGTGATTATAATATTCAAACGAATTCAACTTTCCATGTGACTTTGAAGTTAAGGGGAGGCGGTGAAATTGATCCGTCGTTAAAAAATGAGCGTAACATGGGAATAGCGGCTGGTGGACAAATATCACAGAAAATTTATAAGGATAGATCTTTTCGTTGGAATACTGAAAGTTATGAAAGCGGTCACATAGCTATGGTTAATAGCTCCCAATATACTGGTATCAATTCTATATTAGCATTAACAGCTGAAACTTACACTTCTTATGGGTATCCATGGTTCAAATTATATGAGGAAAATATCATTGCTGTTGACGATTGTAACATTTTCGAAAAAATAAAATCTTTATCTTCTTTTGATGAGATGCAACTGCAACATAATGGGCGAGAATGTGCGATATGCCTTAATAATTACTGCAATGTGATATATAATCCATGCCAACATGGGGTTTGCTACGAATGCTTTATAAAAATGAAACGGAAAATGAAAGCCATTCAATGTCAAATGTGTCGCAAAACTATTGACACAAAAAATGTTACCATCGGAGCAGCTACCCTACCTCTCGAAGACGTTGATCTAATCATAAAAGATATACAAATTATCAAAATTTTATAAAACTCTTGATGAATGACACACAAAGCACCTTATTATCACATCTGCTGGCTCATCTGCACTTCTCCTTTGTACTGCCATCACTGAAACACTTCGACTATCACATTTATTACATTTATACTCAATAACATCCTCATTATCATCAAATTCCACATGAATGTTCTTCTGCAACAATCCCACATAAACGGATAAATATCCGACCGACATATCGGACATACCTTCTTCTCTAACAACATCACACAATCTTCACATATCTTATGACCACAATGGGTTGTCTCCAATATTTTTTCATCCAAACAAACACAACATTCTAAACACTCCATTCTACCCACAAATATAACGATCTCTCTAAATTCTCACCCATTTAAATTCATTTTTTTTCATACCCACTCAAATCGATAACTCCCGATTCAATTGTTTAAAATACGACGGCAGTTCAGCCATCATTTGTTTTATTACTGGATTCTCATCCGGTTTAACAAATTTTATGATAGTCGCACTCTCTGGATTAGCTACCCCCAAAAAGCTTGCGAAATTCTGTATATATTCCCATAAATCTCCTTCCGACGTAAATTTCACAACCAACAACTCTAAATCACTACCAAATTTCTTCAACGGAAACAACGCGAAATTATTCTCGTTGCTCTGAATGTTCGCTTTAATAAATTCATCTATATCGTTACCCTTCAATTCTTTACTCGGGGAAATCAAAGCATAATGATCTCCATTTTTATAATTAAATATATCAAAATATGTCACAGTATTATTTTTCATCGGAAATTTAATCGAAATAGCACTATCTAACACTGCGATCAGCTTCGGAATATCTTGCCATTTTATCTCGGGATCGTTTCGCTTTAATTTTAATTTGAGATACTTACTTTTATATTTATTATATTTTTCGAAATATTTAGTCATATATAATTAAATCAGATGAAAAAAATTGAAATGAATTAATAATTGTATAGTGGTTAAGATTTTTGAAGTGGACAGACAATGGCGGCAGTCAGGGATTGCTTTTTTGGGCAGAAATGCAACAAGATGGATCGGTGTCGTTTTGTTCATCCAGCGATATGTTTGTTGGGGTTGATTTGTGAAGATGCCTCTTGCAAATTAACTCATCGCGGCAGGATCTATTTTAGCTGTTATAATGGAAATACTTGTGTACGGTGGCCGAAAGGGACATGTCGCTATATTCACATGGGCGCAGTTGCGCATATCACTTGGCGGAAGATAATATAGCTGTTGTTGGGTTTATTACTCTCCGTGAATGCAGCCTGTGATACGCCGATTTGAAACCTCAAAAAAAATTGAATATCGAAATAGATTGAAGGATCTTTGGTGAAAGGAAATGAAGTAGAATTCTTTCGAAGTTGAGTGAGAGCCAACATGTGGTTTTATTGTCGTGGATTGGGGTGTAGTTTCGTGGTGAAGTCAGGTGAGGAGTTGCAAGAACATCAGGCCGGATGTCGATCATTTTTGGAGAAGAAGCGTGATCGTTGGCGCCCCCCACAAGAAGCAGTGTATTGTGAAAATTGGGATTAGTTCTTTTGACGAGTTAATGGATGAATTTCAGCTAGTTCATCGGGATATGGAATGGAGCGGAATGGACTTTGGCCGCCCAGAATTTCTTGATCGAACCATGTATTTCACTTGGGGCATGCGAGAAACTGAGACGATTATTGTCACATTTGATGATCCCCGCCCAGGATTTGAAACATGCGAACCACCCGATCACAGTTGGGAAAGAAAAAGAGAACACACTAAACCGTTTCAATCTTACTTATACGCATTTGAGATCATACGACGGCCAATTGGATTAACGGCATTCGCTTTGTCTGCTAAACGTTATTTTACAAGTGTTTATGGCGGAAGTTCCGAATTGCCACCAGGAAAATTTCCACGAAGCGGCTTTAAAATTACCGAACCACCATCGTTTTCCGACGTAGTTTACAGCTTGCCGCGACACCAAATTATCTCGGGCACGGTACGTCATATTTTCTCCGCCTATGTTCTCCCTTCACCTCAACCGCATTCCGCCGCTTTCTATCGAGCGATCAGGAAAAAGAAAAAGCATCTCTCACGCCTTGCAATTCCGCTCAGACGCAAGCTTTCTGATATTCTCACCCCCTATTTGTTTTCAGCATGCTATAGCATAATCGCCGATTATTTTCTGGGTGCATAATTTTTTTTATAGATCTAAGTCAAATGCCTCCTCTGGATCAGGTTCCTCTTTTGTATCTTCGTCTGGCTCGCTGGGTTGATTATAAACCAACGATGATGCTAAAATTGGCTCCCGACTCAAATATTTATGAACGACATCTTTTGATAATTGATTATATTTTTCAATAGACAACTCCAATTCCGTCATAAAATATTTACTATCGAATCGAATACAATCTGGGTAACCACTCAAATATAATGCTAACATATATTTTTCTTTTGATATCGAAAAGAAATTGTACTTCAGAGCTACAATACAATCTTCGAGCGTTTTATTATAAAGATCGTCAGGTATCGCTATAATACCGCTTCCATCCGAATTTAGCCCACTCACATCATATATAGACTTCACATCAATTTCCGTAAATGAGAATATCCCTTTTCCCAAATAACAAGACAACATTCTAAAGATTTCTGGTGGTGACTTTGCTACAGATTTCTTATCCAACAAATATTTAAATTCTGAAATGGAAAATTCCGTACTCTTAATTCGCACGTAAAAATCTACCCCAACCCCAAATAAAAATTTCGCATGTTTCGAATTTGCAACAACTGAAATTAGTTCAATAATACTATTTGCTTGGATACCACAAAATTCTAGCGCATTATCATTAACCCCCAGCACTTCTAATTTATACCCCTTACAATCCACTCGCACATTCAATCTCTTCAGTCCCAATTTCCCAGTTATTCGTTTAACAACTCCGGCATACTGAAATATTTCATACACACAATATTCTTCCCCATATCCCTTTGAAGGAATTTTGCTCATCCAAATCGCATATTTCACTATATCTTCAGACAAATTATAAAATTTGCTCATCCGTTTCATCTCTTCGCCTGTTATTGACTTTTTTTTACAGCGACCAATAATTTCATCCACACAACAATTAATTGATTCAATATCAATATGCCACTCAATATTTCCAACACTTATTTTTCCATCAGCTGATATCTCTCTCTTGAACTCTTCAGAATTAACAATTTGAATTTCCCCAGCTAAAATATACGTTCGAATTAGATGGGGGACACTCCAACAAATAATTGGATGCTTTTTATATGAATAACGAACAGGAGTATTGTTATTCGATGCGGGAAAATAAATCATCCATTTAGAATCTTGTGGATCATTATATTGTACATGCATGGAACACCCTATATTTCTTGCCAGAAACAACAAGCTCTTTTTATTAAATTTAACAATAAAAATTTTATCAAGCCTTGCAACCAAATCTAAAAACTCTTTTGGAGACACAATATCAAATTTAAAATATTTGATCCCAACTTGGATTATTTCTAACAATTCCGACGCATATATCAAATATTCTTCTGGAAATGGCTCCCTAATTAATTTATCCCAAAATTTTTTTATCCAAGAAATAAATATCCCATCTGTAAACCGAATATTAAAATATTTAATATATCTCCATACTGTCACCATTGACCCCAAACTAATTTTATCCCATTTAGATTCTAACTCTGATTCTATATTTATCGATGTTATCATATCCCACAAAATATCAAATTCCGGGCTAACATCTTTATCATGCATCAGAAGATGAATACCACTTCCCTCTTTAACGCACCGCAAGAAACCCATCGGAGAAAAATCCTTCGATGGAGCTACACCACTTAAATCCACCGCCAACTCATTATCATCTTGATCAAAATCCACATGATTTGCTAACACAACTGGCGACCCCCAATATTCCCTCTTCCCTTCGCCAACATAAAATAATTCAAAATACCGTTTCCTTAATTCAGGAATTTTAAATAATCGCTCAGCGGAAGCACTCATTTTGGTTAATTCCATATCAAATTAAATCTATCGAATCAATATATGTTTCAATTTTTTGTATGATAAAAATTGAATTAAATAATTTTTGAATCTGGTATGTTTAAATAGATTCGCTAGAAAGATGAATTTGGTGATAGATGGAAAAACATGTACGATTCCACTTTCGATGAAAGTTAGTGAATTGTATGATCGATATGTGGTGGGAATTATGAAAGTTGAATGTAACGGAATATATATTTTGCCGAATCAGGTGGTTGAGAATTATATTTTGAAAAGCGATGATTTAAATTTGAGATTTGATCAGCTATTTGACAGAAGGCACGGAATTCGCGAGGGGATAATTAATGGGAAGTGTTTATATTTTCCTGCTTCAGAAACTAGTATTGGGTTTAAGCGGACGTTGAAAGTCCCTGATACTGAGAAAACGTATCCGCTTCCGCCAGATTTGGGTAGTTTTCCGTTGGTATTGAATGAGGATAAATCGATTGTGTTGCCGATGCGGCAATCAGAAGCTATGTGGATGGATTTTAATTCTAGTAAAAGTGTTGCGGTGAAAATTGGGGTTGGGAACGTGAATGCTATTTCTGGAGAGTCGTGGGAAGAAAATCGCGGGAAATTAAGAGACGATCCACAAAATTATGTTGTGCTACCATATCAAAAATGGTTAGATGGCATAAATGCAACACCGAAAAAATGTACAGAAGAATATGATAGTTTTATTCATAGTGTCCGACAATTTATCGCGATGCCGCTAACTTCAAAGAGTTTGGTTGAAGCGCAAATGAAAGAGCTCGGGATTATCGATACCGTGAAAGGTGGGTTAAACTTTGAGCTTTACCAACGGAAAATAGATTTTGAGGGGAAAATATATGATCATAAGAGGAAGACCATATATTCAGAATATAGAACGCCCAAGGAACAAGGATTGAAGGAAGGAGACGAAATCCAATATGTGTATCTATCCAAAAATTCGCAGAAAACAGCCACATGCCTCAAAGACTATGGATTTGATAATTCTGATTCAATCCAATGTAATTATCCAGAACGTTATATGCAGCTTTTTGTTAAAACACTAACGGGCAAAACAATTACATTGGAATGTGGTAGCTCTGACATAATCTATAATGTGAAGCAAATGATTCACGAAAAAGAAGGAATCCCTCCAGACCAACAACGATTGATATTCGCGGGGAAATCATTGCAGGCTGATTATCAAATTTGTGATTATAATATCCAAAAAGAATCAACGTTACATATGGTTCTAAAGTTAAGAGGAGGCGGAAGTGATGAACCGGAAAACGATAAGCATAGTATGGGAATAGCGGCTGGCGGAAAAATATTGCAGAAAATTTATAAGAATGGAATCTATAATTGGGGCGAAACTTGGAATACTGAAAGTTTTGAAACTGGGCGTGTAGCTATGGTAAATAGTTCTCAATATATGGGCTCAAATTCCATGCCACCATTAACACCGGAAACATACACCTCTCATGGCTACCCTTGGTTCAAATTATACGAAGAAAATATCATCGCTATCGATGATTCAAGCATTTTGGGAAAAATTAAATCTTTAGCTTCTTTTGATGAACATAGTGAAGAAAAAGAATGCGCGATATGCCTTTCTAATTATTGTAATGTGACATATAATCCGTGTCACCATGGGGTTTGCTATGAATGTTTTATCGAAATGAAACGAAAAATGAAGGTCATCCAATGTCACATGTGTCGCAAAACTATCGCTACAAAAAATGTAACGATCGGATCAGCTACAATTCCTTTAGAAGAAGTTGATCTGCTCATAAACGAAAAACAAATTATAGGGATAAAAGTTAACTCGTCAATTTAGGGGGCATATCATAATCAATCATATAACCGTGCTCGGGAAGTGGTTTCGCTTTGCTAAGCAGTGCAGCCATGGATCCAGCATAGCGGAAAATATCGTTCTGAATCGTTGATAATATCTTTTCTAAATACCAAAATTGCCATGGAAGAAAATCGCGAACTATACCGTTTAGAACCTCAGGTAAGTTAGTCGCAGCCATGCCAACAGCAATTAGTGCAATATTGGAACGTATGTTTGCTAGAAAAATAGATCCATGAACCACCACTTCTTTTATTTCCTCTGGTGTGCGCAAAATTTTACGATCTCGATCCTTAAATAAAATTTTGCGCCATGTTTTCCAACTATAATGATTTATTGCATAATTTTCATAATCCGTAATTTGTTCGATGTGCCCATCTTTTAATAATTCCGTTAAAAATTCGGCATGGATATCGATGTTTTCTAAACCTAGGATAGTGTTCAATAGAAGTCTCTCGATATAAACTCAAACTCGCTTAACGACACCATTTCCCACGCGATACACCTGAAATATATATAAAGAACCTCCCATTGAATCAATCTATTCAATTTTTAACACGACACGCCATCAGAGTCCGTTTTTTCTGCAAAGAAACATTTGTCGAATCCTTCACGAATCATTAAGGTCATATGTGACTTCTGAACTAATTCTCGATCTAGTAATTTTAGAGCATGGAGTACTTTTCGATCTTTGACAGCTAGAAAGTAGTCTAGTTCGGGATTCTCAGTGAACGGATCAATCCAACCACAAAATGTTATCCCCCCATTTGTTGATTCAAATCCTTTTACCAATAATTTACGTACTAATTTTTTCCCATATTGAGATACAAACTTATCAAAAGCTTTCACACCCAGCGGTAAACAATCGTAATAATGATCTAACCATTTACTAACATCCCCCCTCATACCAAAAAATTCACCGCAAAAAAAACAATCAATCTTTGCTTCACCGCATTGTTTCATATGACTCACAAGCATTATTGCTGTCGCCCCCTCCCCACATATTTCGCATAACACCATACGATGATCACAAATTAAAACATGTGAACCAACCTCACCCGATGTTCCGACGAATTCGCAAAACTCGCATTTAACAAATTTACACTCCCCCCTATGATTATTCCCCAAATTCCACAAACTCTCAGTCACGCGACAGCCATTATTATAATTCCAACAACAACATAACTTACAATACATCTCATGATAATCTAGCTCCCTCAAAATATCTGTCTTAAAATTACAACCTGGTATTTTATTACAAGAATGCGCCATTTCAGTCATCATAGTTTATTCAGTCTGTCCATTTTTATTTTGTATTATTCAATTTTTTTATGGAATCGCCGCCTGCCTCCCTATCTTTAAACACTTCTCCATAAAATTACTTCGCGCTTCACGAAAACCATCCTTCCCAAAGGAATAACGCTTATCACAAATTTTATAATACCACACGACCAACGAACCAATCATCTTTGATACTTTCTTAAAATATCTCACTCTCTTCTTAACCTCCAAAATATATCTATCCTTCAACTTCTTATCCGTCGCCTCATACCCTTGCTTATAAACCAGCCCCACTATCGCATCATCATAATATTTCGCATAACTATTTATCACCAAATTAGAAAATCTTTCCCTTCCCAATAAAAACACCACAAAACGATATCGCGAATTCCGAGCAGCACATCGAAATATAATATCATCATAACCGTGAATATCTAACTGCCCTAAACTAAAAATCCAAATTAGTTGATCGTCATAATATCGCCAAGTACCGATAAACACATACTCTTCCACCATATGAACATCAACAGCCCCCAAACTATACACCCATTTGCACAAATCTAAATTCCCTTTAACGAAACTGTGTTTGAATACCGTAAAATCCCTTCCATTCACATCAATACCTCCAAATTTATATAACCATTTTGCAACTTGGATACGATTATTAAAGCAAGCAAAATAAAAAGCATCATTGTCAAATGCATGTATATCAAATGGTACCGATAACGATTTGAGCCATTGGATCATTTCTAAATATCCGTATTCGCAACCGGTTAAGAATAAACGATATATATCTTTCCTAATATCTATTTTGCCAAGCGAATATAACCATACAGCCATTTCCATACGATTGTGAGTACAAGCTATTCGAAATTCTTTATTCAGCATTATATTATTGATTCCTCCCAAACTGAATAACCATTTCGCTAATTTCATTTGATCACCACAACAAGCTAATCTGAATGCTGCCCCGTCCTCGATACGAGGATCGACATTATTTTGCTTATAAAGCCATTCCGCAAGAGTAAAGAAACCACGATAACAACAAGTTCGAAATAATTGATCCTTGCGTGCTCCCTTCTTAAAGTCCACATTTTTTAAGAGAGATTCCAATTTAAATTTATTTCCCTTAGAACATGCATATTCAAGCTGTGCGATAGTTTTTAAATCTTTTCGGGTACTTAGGACTGACATCTGCTGATATTTCTCAATCAACGGTTCATTATTCATTCGAGATATAATTCAATTTTTAATTTGAAAAAATTGAAAAAGTGATAATTTGAAGAGGCCTTGATATTGGGATGTTGGTAGATTCGACAGGAATGAGTTTCAGTGAGGCAAAACAGGTTGAACTTGCAGAGAAGTGGAAGCAGTTCTTTTCTTGGGATGAGAAATCAGAAAGGCTCATCACTCATCCTGATGGGGATTTATATAATATCAATCGCACAGTCGCTGATGAAAAAGAACGCGATGAATGCGTTGCGTATAAAAGATTCCTTGAAGAGAAAGCGGGTGCTGCTTATGATAAGCACTGGAATGCTTTTAAAGTGCGTCCTGAGGTGAAAACATTTGCTGATCTTTCCCCGGAAGAAGTGGTCCAATTGGAGGAGAAATGGTCGGGGCTCATCTGGTATAATTTCGAAAATAATGATATTTGTAGTGACGGGTTGAAAAATAATTGGACTCCAAAGGATTGGGATACAAATAATCCTTATCAGTTTCGACCTGAAATGATGCTTCTTTACGCCTTTCTGGGTGCTCGCATAAAACGAGTTTCAGCAACTTTAAAAGAGTTGAATAAGAGAAAAAAAATCCAAATGATTGGAGGAACAACCATCATATTAATGATAGGTATGTTTATGATAGGTAAGACCATAAAAAAAATTCGGGCGTAATTAAAGTTGAAATTAAAACTGGATACCGTCCATTCGCATATTTTTGAGAACCAACTATGTTACGATTATCGGCGAGGATTGCGAGACAAATAAGGATACAACCAGTATTGCACAGATGTAACAGAAATCGCACATTTTCGAGTCCAATTTTTAGTCAGAATATTCCAAGGCCTCCCAGACCTATTATGATTCGCCAGGAATTGCCCGTGTTTCAAAGAAATTCCCCCTTTATGAGAAAACAGATCTCCCGCCCATCCAATAAATCGCTTACTCAAAAAAGTTTAACCACCAAAATTAAAAATGATCACGTGAACTCATTTAAAAATTTCAGCGCATTATGTATTATATTTTTGACTGTAAGCTGCTTCACATTATTTTTCCTAACATGGATAATACATGGAATCGTGTTTGTTCTTAAATTTATTATCGATAGTTATTAAGTTTTGTTTAGATTGCGAATATTTATTCTCACCCAAAAATTCCAAGAGAAAGAAATTTCTCCGTAGGTGGGATTTCAGAGCTATAGGTGCGTAATGTGATCAGAGTGGTAAATAATAGTTGTAGCACATCTCCATTTTTTATTGGACCAGTCAGAACTTGCTCGGTGGAGAAGCTTCTCTCTAGTCCTAAATCCACTACATTAAATATTCCTATCTGTATCTCATTTAGGAATACGATCGCAAATTTCGCATCTGGATTTAAAATGAAACCAACTAAAGCTATTGATTCCCCCTGTGGTAAATCTATATCGAATATAATGCGGCTATGATCCAATGGATCTAACATTATCCCAGCCCGCGAATCTATTTCTTTCATATCAAATTTAACAAATCCTGCCGGTATTGTCATAACAGGAGGAACTAGTGGTTGGTTAACAACAAATACATCAAACTGTTCGGCCAATGGAGGACCACGATTAACACTAATAACTGTTACCGGCTTACATTTATGATCTATTTCATTTTTTATAACTACCATTTCTCCGGGTAATAGCATATCAGGAATATCACCAAATGCTTGATTATCAATTAAAGTTATCGTATTCGCTGAAACATTTTTTATTTTAATTTTATCACACGGACAGCGATCTAAACATGGATTTATTTCTCTATATAAAGTTACGCTTGTGACATCAAATTCACCCACTATATTATTACGCGCAATATAAATATCTTTTTTATGTTGGGTAACCGCTATACCACTTGGTTCGACGATGCGTACGCAATCCTCCGTTCGTGTTTTTATAATCAATGCAACAGAGCCAAGATCATCTATATTTATTTTTTTTTCGGGCATTTCTATAATATATAACAATAATAATAATTTATTGATCCACCGATATAGTGGGTTTTGTTAAAAAATTGATTAACCAATATATTGTTGTAGATCTTCATGGGATGGTGCTTGGTAATGCCTTGTATCTCAGGTATTGGATTAGAAGGACTTCCTCTGGATTGAAGGCATTGGGGCCAACAAAAGTTTTCAGCAATGCGATCACCATTTAGGTCGCCGATTTTCTGCTTCACGAAGATACCTGTTGGGATATCGCCTGTGCACCATACTTCGAAACCGTCCAGACCAAATTCTGCCAACTTTTGCGTAATAATATCTTTGACACTTTCAGGATGTGATGTCACAAAAGTGACTCGGGGTCCAAAAGCCTTTAGCTTATCTAGACTGTCTTTTGCGCCGGTCTCACAACGAGTGTAACTATTCATTCGAAAAGGTTCATCTGGAGAAGGTTCAGCGAACTTGATTTCCGGACCTTTAACACGTGACTGATCGTAAAAGCCACGCAAGGCCAGAGTCTCCGTTTTGCAAATCAAAGTGCACGGATTTGGTGAACTGCCACAGCCAGCTTTTTCTCCTCCGCTTTCGAAGAAGCAGCCATAGCAGATAAAAGAGATGCTCGCATTTAAGTACTAAGGGGTCTTCAAATAGTATGACTTTTTTTTTATAAATACCCGAAAAAATTGAAACATTGCAATATATGAAGATCCCAAAAAATTAATAAATACTTATTTCCTTGATAAAATGGGTGTGACCACGAGCGAGGGGAATTTTCACATTTTTGATAATCAAATAGAGAAAATTAACTGGGCAGATAATCCTGACCTCGAGGATACCATTGGACCGTCAACCGATTTATCATTCTGTAGTAAATGTCATCAGTTCATGGATGATTTGAAAAAGTCCGACCGTCAAGGCCGATTTCAATGCCTCAATGAATGTTTATCTACCCCAGCCCCTGTTCCACTTGATACCGCTGATGTCAAACCCATCGATGATCCCGACGTTAATTTCATATGCGCCACAATTATTACAAACAGTTGTTTCAAAAAGCCTAAATCACGAAAACGTAAATCCGCGAAACATGTAAAATTCGATCCATCACTCCCTCACGATCCCCGGTATGATCCCCCAATAATGAATATGAAATCAACAACTCTCAAAGCACGCCTTCAAGCATTAAAGAACGACGGCAGGCTTTGCCGGGATTATTATCAAACATCTCTCGTAACCTGAGGTTGCATTATCACATTAAAATTGATTCACTTTCAATGACGAGTTCTTGCCCAACTTGTACATTCATCATACGCAGGTTACCACAGGAAATCGGTGCGTGCTCAGAATGCAAAGAAATGATTGGTGTTGCCGAATATAAATATTGTGGTGGATGCGCAGAAAAATTAAACAAATGTGACTTATGTGGCAACGATTTTAAACCATGCCGTGAATATCTCGCGGATCTCAAGAGTCGCTTTGACCGTAACATAATCTTCTGGACCGAAAAAGCCAATGCTGACGTAGTAGCAGGATTTAAAAAACAATATGAGATCATTCAAAAATTTTTTGATAATGATAAACCCGCATCAGAAACAACAAAAATAACTCTCGAATGTTACCTCTATATGAGGACAAACTAACGGCTCTATGCAAGCTTATCAAAAAAATCACTATATCTGGGCTCCCCAGGCCCCATATAAAAACTATCGCGAACCATAATCCCTTCTTTCCTTAACGAAGCGAGCAATTTCTTATCCACCTGATGTTCACGTACTACTATCGAAAATAGTTTATCCAAATTATTGAAAGACGAACTATCGATTCTTACATCTAATGCGCACACAGAAAGATATTTCAGATTAGGAACCGCCCTAAAAGACGCACCATACATGAAACAACGATACGCATGTATGCACAAACTTTGTAAACTATCGCTTACAAATAATGAATGATTTATCACACAGTGCTTTGAAGTATCATCCAAAACAGTCAACGAAGTTAACTCACTCAACCGAGAAATATCGCAACAATACCCAACATTTCGCAAAACTAACTTTTTGAGATTTTTTAAATCGTGCAGTTCTTGATTAATCCAACCAGGACCAACATCCAAAAAAGTCAAATTTCTCACAAACTGTAAATTTATTTTATATCTGTCCCCCCTTATCTCCAAATGTGACAAACTATCTAACGGCACCTTTGGAAAATAACGATCATATATTTTATCTATAACCAACGTTCCTAGCAACGGTAAACCAGCTATCCCGACATCAATGCCTCTATCATTCCCCGAATATGGTAATTCCAGATACGTAAGATTTGTTAGATATTTAAAAACATCTTCCGTCGAATAGTAATCAACAGCAATTAATTTTCTGAGATTTGTCATTTTTGCAAAAGTAGGTATGTAGCATATATAATCCATATTTGTCCCCTTGAGATTTAAATCTGTTATCGTTGTACACCGAAGAATTTCATCCGTCGCAGCTGGGGAACCTACGCTGAGACCCACTTGAGTCAATTTTAGTTTCCTAAATATGGAATCAGTTATTCTATAATTGCCCACAAGAGACAAAGACTCCAACGGAAGCGATTCAATATCCAGGTCACTAATGCACGTGTTATTGTCTAGATTCAATTTCCTTAGACAAATTAGTTTCGCCAGAGCTGATCCGTTGATTTGTGAATTACTATTTAAACTTAGGGAAACTAATTTTGTCAACCATAATCCGATATCAATTGTTTTTATAAACTCGCAGTCGTTTAGGCGTAACGAAATTAAATTAGTCATTTGAGAGAGTTCGTTTGGTTGAATAAAGCTGTGCGAGAGATTTGCGGAAGTTATGTTTGAGAGTATGGTGGGATCTTTGATATGGAAGTTGTAACTTTTTGGGCCGGGGTAAACATATTTTGCTTTGGGAAATTGAATGTATGTGGGGCTAGGTTCTGAGCCAAATATGTTAATAATTGGTGATGCTACCTGGCATAATTTCCCCGAAACAAAAAAAGGATGTGTGCGCCTTAACATAACAAGATCATCTATGTTAAGAAAATCCGAAAGAACATATGGTGGAACAGCAAAAAGCCGATGAACTTTGTCTCTCACGCGCCTAATTTTCATTTATATAACTTTACATATATTTAATTCTCTGATTTTCATTTATTCAATTTTTTTAAAAAGTTGATATTTGATGATTTAGTTGTGTTGTTATTATTGTTGATTAAGCGGAGGGAATGATTTTGGCCATTTCGGGGTGTTTGGTAGAATCAATATTTTCATGGTTAGAGCCACGTGATTTGTCGCGGACGGCATCTGTTTGTAGTGTATGGCGTTATCATAGTGGTAGTGATACTGTATGGAAATCAATTGTGCTAGAACAATGGTATATTGGTGTAATGCCTACACGCGTCGCCAATTGTCTACCTTATGGGATTGAATCTGATGGTAAACGAAAGGAGGCTGATTGGCAAACAAGATATCGTGAACTCATGCGCATCAAAGGAAATTGGAAGAAGGGAAAATATGAAGAGATAAAATTAAGTGGACATACGGAACCTATAAGCACGATATTTTGTAGTGGTGATTTTGTTTTTAGTGGATCGCGAGATATGACTATTCGTGTGTGGCATGTACCAAGCCGCTTATGTTTGCATGTACTTCGTGGCCACAGGGGATCCGTTGATAGTATTTATGCTGAGGAGAACGAAATTATAAGTAGTTCGGAAGACGGGACTATTCGGATATGGTCTAGAGATAACGGGAACGAAAAGCATTGTCTGCGAGCGAGCGATCATAGTGGAGAATCGAGCGTTATGCGGCGATTTAAATGCACGGCTAATCGAATTATCGGTGGTGGATCTCATGGGCGTGTCTTTATTTGGGATCGTGAGACGGGGAGTCCTATCAAAGCATTGTTGATGCCATTGCAGATGGGGGCATCTGAGCATCCTACAGTTGAATCGATTGATGTAAGAGATAATAATATGGCAGTTGCCTTAGGTGATGCGGTTTTCATATTTGATTATGGTAAGATACTAGAAGAAATTTCTCCATGGTTAACATTGGAACAGAAGGAAGTGCGTGTCGTACGAATGCTTCCGCGATCAGAATACGCGCTGACGTATGGTTCGGGATATGTGCATATTTTTTCCATGGGAAATGGTGATTTAATCCAATCCTATCAGTATAACTCTTTGGGTTTCATTCCGATATCTAAAAGTGATTTGTTTGGCGAATTCGTATTTGAAACACCAGATTTGGAAAATATACGGCAACTGTACCCACGCCCCATCCGTGTATGCTACCTTTCGACTCAGAAATACAAACCCCGAGAATCACCAAATTTTATAATAACTGACAATATCAACGCATCCAATAGTATCGAAGTTTTAGCCTTCGCCAATTCTGCCAATGCCGTGTTGACTCTTCATGATTTCTCATCTCCAAGTCGCGACATTCCAACATCAAACGATTCATGGTGTGTTATCACCTAATGATGTTTATTCTCATACACTTCATTTATTTTGGATGTTTTAATTAAATTTGCAATTGCCTCATGGCATGCTTGCGCATCTTCATCGCTCTCGTGTTTGCATTGATATATAATATTATTTTCATGCCGGATTGTATTCGAGATACAACTTTTTATGACTGGTAAACTAATAATCGTATAAATTTGCCCCTGATGTTCAATTGTACTAATCAATCTGAAACGATTTAGCGTTTTTAGTATTTTCTTTGTCAAAGGACGAGCCGCACTTTTATCCGGATCCTGAAATGTTTTAATGGCATCGCATAACGCCGTTGTCGATGCCATGTCGAATCTTAATTTGGAAATAGATGGTTCGTCATTTTTTGATAAAGCTGTTTCGATGGATTGCTGGCAAGTATCTTTAAAATCCTGAATTGATTTATAACCGATTTCTAATTGATGTTGTTGGATGGTTTCGAGATTTGTTTCGATGAATTTGAATTGTTCTTGGAAATTATTTATTGTTTCGGAAAAGTATTCGTCAGTTATCATTTTTAAGTGATATTGCTATTGGTTATAAGCAAATGGATGATTCTGAATCAATTTTTTTATAAATGAAAAGAATCAAGATAGTCATCGTCTCCGTAGTTTCGGTGGGCCCAATCTTCGTCGGTCAATTCGAATTTTTCATTGAGTGCTTCACGGCATTCGCCAACTGGGCAGGCGACTAGACAGTTCGAGGGGGATATGTATACATATTTGTTCCATTCGCCGCAATTATCGCAATTCTTGGCAGTGTTTTCTCTTTGCAAAAGATAAATCTCCGAGCAACTCACGCAATACATCGTGCTCATCGCCTTTTGCATGTCCCACGGATAGGTTTCGTCCTTCCATTTCGAATGGACTGATAAATTTCGTCGGGCAGGCGGTTGGGAACGCTTGGTTGATTCTTCCAAGGCGTGAATTTCCGTTGCCTTCATTTTGATTTCATCCCGCAGCAAAGCCATATCGGCCCGCAGCAAAGCCATATCTGCCCGCATGCTCACAATGAGCGCCTGAGCGACCGTTGAAGAATCGGAATTAGGAATCAACAACCCTCGCAAAGCTTTCAAATGATTAGTAATTTTTTCCCGATCGACCGCTTCCCGAATTTTCGCCATCAATCTGTCACCTTCAACCTTGCGCTCGAATATGATTTTTTGCCGGCGATCGTATTCAGCTTTGGCATCCAAAAGCCATTTCTCATCTACTTCAGAGCGGATTTTGAATTCATCCGCCAGCTGACGAAAAGTACTCTCTTGAGTCGCAATCAGCGAAAGGGCCGCTTCCCTTCCCGCCGCTGCCGCGCGAGCCATATGTTCAACCGTTTCGGCTTTCTTTTTCTCTTCGCGAGCAATTTGAGCCTTTCGCGAGACAATTCGACGGCCACTCATCGCTCAACAACCTATGATAATCTCAAAATGTTATGAGCTTAACAAACAATCGACTATTTCAATTTTTTTATAAACAAAATGCTTATCCCGTAGCTGCTGCTGCCCCTTGGCGATGTGGTCCAACAGCCTTTAACGAACATGTAAAATCAGCAGAATTAAAAATTGTACCGGCTCCGCTTGTCACAAGCTCAACGAGATACTTATGGCAAATTAATGCTTGTTCTTCACTTTCATGGAAGCATATTATATGCATCCCTCCCTGCGGATCTTTCACACACGTTCGGATTTGCGCCTTTTGATAGTAATCATTCTTAGAAATAGTGAAAACAGACTCAGAGAAAACCCCAGGAAACGCAGTTGTAGCGCTTTTATATTCAACGGAAACGGTTGTGAATTTCTTGAATCCGGAGCTTTGGGAAATATTTGTTTTGATCTCTTTAGTCATTTCAGCTACTTTTTCGAACATTTTATCAAAATTCATGCTTAATGTTGCAACCGCTGCTGCCTCATCGCGAAATTTACGAACCAATGTTTGATCGGTATAGCAAGCTGCGAAGGAACGGATACACACTGCCTGAAATTCATCGACCGTCTTTTCACCACTGAACAGTTTCATTTTGGAAATTAAAGGATACAAGGAATTGCCCCGAATGAATGTGAAATAGGCCATCAAATCTGCTAATTCGTCCTCCATAACTTTCTCAACCGGCGCTGGGGTATGAATTGAACATCCACTTGAAAGTTCATATCCAAACAACTTATCTTTTTTCGGCACAGCTATCATTAAAAAACGCGAACCCGAGCAACCAGTGATAGGACAAGCAAATAAGCATTTTGCACATATGGCGTTAAATAATTCCGCCCCCGTACCTGATTTAGCAGTTGTGAATCGCGAAAATCCACATCGACATTTCGGCAGATGTTCCTCACAGAATGGTTGAGGATAAACTGGCACCTTTCCCAGGCCCATATATTTCTCTCGCGTTCCAGCATCAACAAAATCTCGTTTCCTTTCGGATTTGCAATCAGGAATTCCACATTTTGCGTGAACGTGCCTACAGCGGCGATCTTTCAAAGGACGAATCATAAACAAGGTATCGCTTATAATGAATACCTCGGTTTCTGTGCGGCCGGAACATTCTAAACTGCAAAATCCAAAACTAGTACTTTTGCATTCATGTGAACAAAAATAACACCCGCATGGATATGGAGCTCCAGTATACGGCTCGCGGCCTGGAAGCTTCAACGAAGTAAATTTCGTCTGGTAATCAATTTCCTCCGCCATTTCCAGGAATTCACGAAGTGATCTACTTCCAGGAAATAATTGAACTATTCAATAACTCGGTATTTCAATTTTTTATTCCAGATTTCTCACCGAATAGTGCCTCAGAGTATTAATTTTATCTTTCAGCCGACGAATTCCTATTGGGAAAAACATAACATTCACCGCAATAGATAACCCAAAAAAGAAGGGATGGGACGGTCCATTATTGAATAAAAACGCTACCAAATAAACTCCGGTAAGCATTAATGGAGCTATGAAAAGAATATTTAATTCATCATAAAAATTGTGAATCATTACGCTTAATTTAAGATTTGATAAACCTGGCCAATAACCTGTACCCAACATACTTACGGTGGTGGAAATTGATATAACAAGATAAAATATATACCCAATTTCGAACGAATAACAAATTGCCAAATTCATTAATAAATTATACGATAATGCGATACATCCTAATTGAAAAAATTCATCCGACATAAATTGTTTGAATGGAAAAGAATTCAATGGGGTTACTTCTTGAATGTAGACAGTTTGACATTCATTACATTTTTTATATGCGGTTAAGTTGGTTGCCCGCCACTTTTCCAAGCAAGCTCGGTGAATATATTTCATGGACCCTGCGCATTTACATGGTGTAATCATATCTGATTGGTTCTCTGCATCGTGGCAGATGCGACATTCAGATGGCTCAGTCATAGACTTGGGGATGCTATTTGTCTGAAATAATGGAGTTATCATTCAAATTTATATTCAATCTTTTTAAATTGAAAATACATCTGATTAAAATGGAGGGATTAGCAACAGCGAAAATATGCTTGGCGCGTTGTTATGGATAACGCGGAGCCACATATATGGTAAACATGTTATGATTCAATAGATTAAAATATATATTGAAACGAACTGCTTGAATCATTTATTTTAACATCGAAAGGCAACAACGGATTTATTAAGTCATGCATCGTCAACAGGAATATAACAATGCATGGAAACATATATTTGACATGTATTTTATCATCGCGGGAATCAATTTCGTCCAACACACGTATTCGTTTACGATACATACACAACGGGACCCTGCCTCAAGATCCATTCATAATACCTTTACCATTCAATAACTTGATGCCCCGATGCGTGAGGTCAGATGTTATTGAATGGTAACCAACGGTGGTAGTATGGGGCTTCAGTAATTAAAAATTGAAAATACATCTGTTTACAGTGAAGGATATATTCTTTTAAGACACATCAAATGGAACTAATATTATTGATTAGGAACCTCCCGATCGATTTACTTTATATCGTATCGGGTTATGATCATCGGGTAGTATTACTTTTGGGGGAAGAATCTGCGTTAATCAAATGTGATTGGTTCTTGTTAATTAAACTGAATTTCTCTCTTATTTATGAGCGAAAAATAAGCACGCAAAAAGAAATAATGAAAGTTTACTTTGATAATTGCAGTAATGAAAAACCAAGAATTGTCTGCGGTACTTCTAATACTATTCTAAGATTATCAGATGGAAGATTAATGGGTTGCGGAAATAATTGTTATGGGCAATTAGGTCTTGGTGATAATAAATGCAGAAATCTTTTTTTTGAAATAAGTGGGATACCCAAAAATATTGTGGAAGTGATATGTTGTACTCTTAGCACAATTATAAGATTGGGGAATGGCACGTTGATGACTTGTGGATATAATTTGTTTGGTCAATTGGGGTTGGGAGATAATGAAAGCAGATATAAATTTACCAAAATAGCTGGAATACCGAAGGATATTGTTGAAATTATATGCGGGGATCATCATGTGATTATTAGATTGGCGTGCGGAACTTTAATGGGTTGTGGGCTTAATAATTATGGACAATTAGGGGTGGGGGATTATGAAAACAGGAATGAATTCTGTGTGATACCTAATATACCGAAGAATATTGAGGAAGTGCTGTGTAATAATTATTGTACTATTATTAGATTAGCTTGCGGAACTTTAATGGCTTGTGGGTATAATGGATGTGGTCGATTGGGTTTTGGGAATGATTATAATATTAATAGGTTTAAAGAAATACCCGGAGTACCAAAAAATATTGCGCGGGTGGTATGTGGTCTTAATCATACGGTTATTTTGTTGAGAGATGGGACGTTAATGAGTTGTGGGAGTAATTATTATGGACAATTAGGTTTGGGAGATAATGTAAATAGAGGATCTTTTCAAAAAATAAATGGGATTCCGGAGAATATTGTTGATGTGGTAGGGAATTTTTATCATGTTGTAATTAGATTAACGGATGGAACATTAATGAGTTGTGGGAGTAATGAAAGGCGGCAACTGGGGCTTGGAGATTGTTTAAACAGAAATACGTTTTTTGAAATACGCGGGGTGCCCAAAAATGTTGCGAAAGTGATATTAGATGTATTATTTACGGTGGTTATATTAACGGATGGAACATTGATCGATTTGGCAAACTGCGAATCAAAAAGGCGGCCATTGAGTGCGTTAGGGGAAATTGAAATGAGCGAACCAAAAAATATTGTGGAAGTGATTGGTGCGGATGATTATATAATAATAAGATTAAGGGATGGGACAATAATGAGTTGTGGTTCGAATAGTTATGGAGAATTGGGTTTGGGGGATGAGAAATATAGAAACTCTTTTGAAAAAATAAATGGGATTCCAAAAATAAAAAGTTGATGTTCTAATGTTGTGTGATATCTTTTGTTATTGTTGTGGGGGGAATATGAGCTTGACTGTTGGGGTCGTGAGTGCGGCGGCCATTCTCAGGAATTCACTAAGTGATCATCTTATAGGAAATCATTGAGTTACCCAATAGCAAGGTATTTGAATTTTTTATTCAAGATTTTTGACCACATAATGGTATCGCAGGCTACTTATTTTTTCTTTCAGACGATGAATCCCTATTGGGAAAAAAATAATATTTAGAGCGACAGATAGTCCTAAAAAGCAGAAAGGGGCTAATCTACTATCACCAAATAAACACGCCGACAAAAAATTCCGGTAATGTTTCTTGGCATAACAAGAAACATTACACTTTGGATCAAATTTGTGAATCATCGTGCTTAATTTAATGTTTGATAAATCTGGGCAATAACGTGTGTGCCCATGATACTCACATGACGTTCTTAAAACAACAGGGTACTTCTACGAAGATTTTGAGTTATGAAAGACGCTCGGCTTTCTATAAATCCGTTTTTTTGAAGAACATTGTGTATCTTTGGTCATTAATAAAATTTTCCCACAATATTCTCACTTCAGCGTTTTTCATAATCGCTTTTTTATGGAAATAGTTACTAATTTGATACATAATCCAGAGTCCTAATGAGGCAATAGTTTTATTTTTTGAACCTGGTGGAGGCCTTTTCTTATTTTGATCCATATATAATTTAGCATCTTTTAAATGTTCTTTCCATGCATCTATACCTGTTCCTATATATTTTCTGTATTTTTCACTAGTAATGAACGCTATCCAAATTTTTTTTATTTCATCATTTTTCATTCTAAATATATTTTGAGAAAAATTGCTTATTTGTTTGGTCAGCCATCGCCCCAGCGAGTCGTCGTCTTTATTTTTCTTAAGGTATGGAGGTCGTTTTTTATGTATATCCATATATAATTTCACCTGTTCCAATTTATCTTTCCATAAATCTTCGCCGCTAATAAAATATTTTTTGTATATGTTATCATTCCGAACTTCTTCCCATTGTTTTCTAATTTCGCTTTTTCTCATCTGACCCATATTCTTGGAATAACAAACTGTTTGATTGATTATCCACTGTCCTAATTTTCGAATTTCCCCATTTTTACTTTTGTTGCAGGGCCTTCTTTTGTGGATATCTATATATTTTTTAATTTCACCAAATGTCTCAATCCACTTTTCTCTTTGAGTTAACAAATGGTTTTTGTATTTTGCATTTTCCGTGAAGTCAGTCCATAATTTTCTCATTTTATCATTCCCCATAATGTTTTCTTTTCTTGTATAATTACGTATTTGGCCCATTACCCAGGCTCCCATTCTCTGTACATCTATATTTTTGTCTTTGGCCGATGGTCTCTTGTTATTATTGTCGATATAATTTTTAACTTCGTCTAATTGTTCAATCCATTTTTTCATCCTATGCTCACTAGGATCAACTATTTTCCACAATTTTGTATCCAATTCTGATCCCCATTTATCGATATCAATCTCAGAAGATTTTTTAATTGTTTCAAATCTTTCATGCACTATTAATTTTCGGGCTGTGAGTTTCTTTTGATCTTGTGTCAGAAAATATTCAGCAATGCCTTCATCAGTAGATTTCAATGCTTTTAATATTCTGATTATATTACCGTATGGATTAACATCAAATTGGTCATTAATGTCATCAATAAATGTTGGAACAAAAACATGCGCCAAATTTTTTCCGACATACAATCTTAGAGCTCTTCCGATACACTGAACAATATCGATTGTACTAACACGCGAATCAACAAAACAAACTGAATCAATTATAGGAATATTGATTCCTTCATTCAGTACTCGAGCTGAAGTCAAAATAGCCTTCTTACTATTCACAAAATCTCTCACTATTTTTTTCCGGTTCTTCATCGATGTTTTTCCATCCAAACTGTTGGCGTAAAGTTTTTGATCTTTGTATAATAGATCATTGACTTTTATTAAAAAATCTTTGAATTTCTCCGCACGTTTTACCTTATTATGATAAGTTATTAAATGATTGCATGTCCCATCATGGATCTTCTTTAACACCATCAATATTGTCGCCAAATAGGTACTCTCTCGATTAGTAAATTCATTCTTGAAGCTTATTAATTTGTTCTGAACTATACTATCCTCAATGTCTTTGGCGGTTGCAACCATCGTTACCAACTGATAATCCACTAACCTTTTATCATTTATTGCAGTTCCTGTATTGTAACAGTATATTTCTTTTCCGTAGTACTTCTCATCATCCATGCTAAGTATTTCATCCGAATCTAGTTCTCCGTTGTATATTTTTGGTGTGGCCGTCATGAATAATCGTTTTCTAATCGTCATTTTATCATCAGTCAACATTTGAGAGAACTTCTTCGCTGCTTGCCCAACGGTCTTGTGGGCCTCATCAAAAATACCAAATTCAAACTTGAATTCTTTGTTGCATGCCTCTGCCAATTGATCCGCACTTTGATAAGTACAGATTACGACTTTCTTAGTATTGGTATGCAAATTATTTCGAATTTCTTTTGGATCTGTATATATCTTCAAACCATTCGAGATATATTCTGGTTCATCTTTAATATCAGCATCCGAACCAATCAGCAAATAACTAATTTCGATTTGCTCTGCATGACTCTGAGTGATCCAATCGCAATAAAACTGGGTCAATAAGTATAGTGATGGGACAAATATAACTGTTTTTTTGTTCCCTATTGCTTTATCAATCCAATATGATGTTAATGTCTTTCCAGCCCCACAAGCCATCACCATATGACCTCTTGTAGAATCGATCTTGTCATCCTCATCATCATCAGTGATATCATCTTGTTCATTTACAGTTTCGGCGTCATCAACATCTTCTTCATTTCCAACTTCATCCATATCTGATATTTCGTCTTCGTCTTCGTCTTCTATGTAATCAGTCTCGAGTTTATCTTGGATCTCATCTGGCCCATCTTCTTTCCCTGTAATACCGTAATGCTCTATACATCTGTTTATGCATTCCATTTGATACGGAAACGGTGTTTTCATTGCGGCTGGTTCTATTTTTTCTTTGTTAAAGTCATTACATATATTCTTGAAAAAATTGTCAGGAAGGTTCTCAAAGAAATCGCCGTAGATAGGAGAGACTTTAACTGATGTAATTACCTCATTGCACAAATCATAAGTATTCGTGACCAAATATCCTTTATGGACTTTATCGTTCATCCCAAATGCCATGCCAAAGAAAGTTCCAAGTTCCCCCCATTTGACACATATGGTTGGGTTCTGTCGAAACTTGCATTGTATTGCATAATATTGACCCTTTATCTGGGCCAACAAGTCGATACCTTTATCTTTGTCTGGTAGATTTAATTCTGTCAAAATCTGTTTGGGAATGTCATGATAGAGCCATATGGATTCTAGGTTACTGTTCAATAACGGAGACAATTTAAATAAATAATAAGTGATTATCTCAAAGAGATCACCCTTTTGTTTGTTCTCCAATTGTTCCGTCCTCTCGTATAGATCTTTAAAAGTGTGTATATCAGCTAATGCGCTTAGAGCTAGTTCTTTCAAGTTGGATTTCTTGACGTTTCGGGGAGTTCGTTTAATGATAACTTTGCCTTTGGGTTTAGACATTTTTTATATATATTTTAAATAAAGAAAAAAATTTATTATATTTTGATCTATACCTTGATGAAATTTAAATGATGTCTTTATTAGTTGTTCATGGTGTCATATTTATAAAGCAGATATCGATTTTTATAGGAATATTGTTAGGCGTAATGATATTTGTCAACAAGTTTTTTTGGTGTCTCGATTGTTCTAACACATTTTGATCGCACGCTTTTAACATATATATGTATGATTTATCGATCCATTAATTGTTATTTGTTACAGTCGCGGCTTCAATATGGTACTTGAATGACCCCTTCGTCAATAATAGGTTATCTGATAACGATACTAAATTATTCAAAACAATTTAAATGAGGTCACCAATGATAGCTTAAATTAAAAATTGATGTTCCAATGTTGTGTGATATCTTTTGTTATTATTGATGTTATTCTCGGGGCTAATATGAGCTTGGCTGTTGGGGTCGTGAGTGCGGCATTTGGTGCGGGCGGTGTTCTACAATTGAGGAGTGCTGTTGATGATCAAAAAATAGTCGAGAAAAAGATTGCTGATTTGGTGGGAGGGGCTAAGCTGTATGAAGAATTGGGTGGACTCCCCCATGGACATGAAGGTATCATCTCGGTAAATATGGCAGATATGGGTCATTTGAATGGTATAGTGTCTATTCGCAGGCAATCTAAAAGAACTGTTGAAACTGTTGTCACTACTGATCAAGCTTCGGCGGAGAATCGTCATGTGCATACACATACTGATCGGATTATTGAATCGGAATTATTTTGGCAGACAGTAAGCACCAAAATTCTTGGGTTGCTATTGAAGAATATCATTTTCTCGCCTGATATTAAAGATTTTGTAGGGTTGACTAAGATATTGCCAAAAAATAAAAGTGAAACGGGTACTCCCGGACAAATCGAATTATCGTTGTTGGCGAATTTCGGGATTAGGTATAATTGTAAGGCTGGGAAAGGATGTCATTTTCGATGGAATCATTATTCGTTTAATGGGTTGATGTTGTTTCTTGGGGGGACGAAGGTTGGTGATACTTTTCATGCGAATGCGATAGGTTTATCAGCGGAAAATGTTGCGTTTCTTATGACGAGGCGTGAATATAATGCGATTAATTCGAAATTTGTTATTGGCGCGATATTTTTGAGTGGAGGAATTATTGGTGTTGGTAGCCAGTTGATTTCGCGATTATAAAAAATTGATATACGTAATAATTGGGGGGTCTATTTCGTTTATCTTTTGTTAGATTTGTTCGTTATGGTGGAACCAGATAATGTTGCCGATGCGGTGAGCTTTCATGAGAAAAGGGTGCGTGAACTTGGGGTGATGGCGACGATGGGATTTGTTAATATTGCGAAATTTAATGCTTTTTCGAAGAGTAGTTCAATTATTGATGCGGTTGAATTGGGGGTAGTTGAAAGTAAGATGCCCCCGCCATGTAGTATTGTGGGGGAGCCGGATTCTATTGCCCAGGCGTTGAAGTTTCATCAGAAACGCATTGGGAAGCTTTCTGAGATTCAGAAGATGAATATCGGAAGTGTATCTTTGCATGAGAATTATCTGGCGAGCAAGCGTATCGTTAAGCGGATCACAAGTGAAATTGATGATCGCAAGGCTAAAGAGGCACAGTTGGCTGCGGCGGCAGAGGAGAAGCGAATTGAAGAAGAAAAAGGACGCCGCCTTTGGTACGAACAGGAACGATTGCGAGCTGCTAATTTTTTCAAAGAGTGGAAATCTTATCTTGAGAGATGTCTGCTGCGGGAATATGGTAAGATAGAGCCGCATCGTTTGGATTTTTATTTGAATAATGAGAGTTACCTTCGAGAATTTATTAAAGAGGTTCACGTAAAGCATAATGAAAAGCTATTGAAAGGAAAAATATTCCCTGGTTGTTGGTCGATTGGCTTGGATCGTTCTGATGAGAAAAAAGAATGCACCTGGACTTATCATGATAGTAGGTGCAGTTGTGGTTATTTTAGTGGGTTTAGATGGAGTACAAAATATGTTGATTGGTGTAATCGCGCCGTATTTTCGATAGATTCTGTTGAACGAGTCGGTGACCAAGTTAGGGAGCGGTGATGCATTTCCTTGTATACCAAGCTAGAACGTTACCGCACATGTCAGTACTATAAATTGCCCAAGCTGTCAATCGTTCCCACCCGATACTCAAATCGTGAAAAAACTCCGTTGTACCACAAGACGAATGAGCACTAAACCTATCACTCGCTAGAAGAACATTGTTCCCCCCAAATGCCTCCAGCGTGTTCTTAGCCATGGATGACCCATACTCCGGCCATAAAATTATCAACAGCGAATTTCCCTTCGCAGCCCTCAACAATTTCATTTGCTTGTCCTCACCGAATTTATAAACATCCATAAACGGCGATTTCACACGAACGATATCATAAGCAATAATTTTTAAATTAGCTTTATCTCCCTCAAGATAATATTTCAACAAAGCCGTAAAAAAAGCTCTTCCGCATCCAGCATCGATAATTACATCGATATCTTTCCAATCTAGGACCAAGGTTAGTTGCTCCCAAATATACATGTCAATCGGTAAATTAGCATAAATACCGCTTCTGTGCCACGCGGCATGAACAATTCCTTGTCCTTCAGATAATGCGCATTTGGTTCCATAAAATTCATACAACAATTTCCAAATATTTTTAATCGTGTCATATACCGGAATCAGAATATTTTCTCCCGGGGCTATTTTTCTCTCAGGAGCAACAATCGTGCCATTGGGATAGAATGGAAGCGTTTTAAGCAATTCTTCTATCATTTTGCTGGCTAATGTAATCTGGTAATCCGATAAAAGCGTGCCATCATACCATAAGGGGCTATTTGCTTTTAATTCAGGCCAAATTTTTCGTAACGTGGCCAATAACTTATCAGCGGCGGGGTTCGCCATTGGCCGATTAGGCAAATCATTATATTAAGGGGATTACAAATCATACGAATTTCAACTTTTATAAAAGAACCGCGAATCTTTCAATTATTTTATATATATATAATAATGAACGTGTTAACAATCATAATTATCGTTTTAGTGATCTCTTTGATTTATTGTGTTTATGAAAGATATTATGCTAACGACATGGAGTGCCCTCTTTCTCAATATCATAAAAATGCAAAAGATATGGGTTTGTTCATTTTGAATATCGAAACAGGTGAAAATATGTGGTCTCAAAAATTGAAAGACATTTATGGAATTAAATCAGCGGATAGTGGTGTGGATCTTACTCATTTTCTGTCAATGATTATTCCCAGTGATAGAGAAAAAGTACAAGCGGCTTTTCAAGAAGCACCGACAAGAGGTTATTATAATATACAATTCCGAATTAAAACACCTGATAATAAAATAAAGGTCATAGCATCATGCGGTAAAGTTTTATACGATTCTGGAAAACCAATTTTATTAGCGGGTTATGATATTGATATTAGTTAAGTTTCTGCGGCAGTGATGGGAACTGCCGCGGCAACAGTTAGAACGTTGATTTTTGAGAAATGGGTAAAGAAAGGGGTAAACAATCCGCTTTTCGGTAAATAAATAAATACCTTCGCTATGTGAAATTTACAACATCCGGATATGTGAAGTATCGAATCAGAACACCGCGTTTCTCCAATAAGGCAATGCAACGTTCATCTAAATTATGACATCTCTCGATTTTTAACATATAGAGCTTATGCAAATTTTGAAAGCAACACCTGGTTTTGCTGCACGACATCATTGACTTGCTCCTCAAACACAGATATTTTAAATTCGGGAATGCTTCCAATGTTGTACTATTGATGGTAGGGGTATTAACATTTATTGTTAAACTTTCCAAACTTTCGCTTCCGGCAAAAAATCTATTTTGTTCAAAAAAATGATCATCCGAAATTTCCAGTGAAGTGAGTGATACTAGCTGAGAAATATCAATTACTGAATCATATATTCCAGATCTTAGTTTTAATTTCTGTATTTTTTTCAATTTAGTTACATCTCGTAAAATACAACGGGCTCCAATATTCAAATGGGTCAAATTTCTTATAAAATCGAAATTAAACGAACAGGGGATATTATCGGCACTGTCTATTTCCAGGTGGGATAAATTAGGGAATGTATCTGCACCAAAATCAGGGAGATGGGATGATAATCTTTTTATAATTAGTGTTCGAAGTGATGGCAGCGTCGGGATTGTAATTTTTTTTTGGACCCATTCTAATGTTAACTGCGTAAGATTTGTTAGATATTTCCCGTAATCACCTTTTGGAAAATATGGATCAGCTATTGCTAATTTTCTGAGTTGAGTCATTTTTATTATCGTTTCTACGCCGCATGCAATTAAGTCATTCATGTGTATATGCAAATCAGTTACTGTTGTACATTGAATAATTGCCCCCTTTAATTTCGGATCCCCCCAACACCATATATGTAAATGCGTCAATTTTAGTTTTGTTAGTATGAAAGGAGTTATTGTTTTATTACCAATAAGAGATAGAGAGGTGAGAGGAAGTGATTCAATAACATAGTCAGTTATCATACTATTATGGTCAAGGTTTAATTTTTTTAGGGAAGTTAATTTTTGTAGCGTGGGTCCCGTGATTTTTTTATTATCGCTGAGATCGAGTTCAACTAATTTTGTCATGGAGTCTAACATTTTTGTTTCTACATCATTGCGTCCACGTAGAGTTAAAGAAGTTAAATTTTCCATTGCGGGCAAATATGTCGCAAGCAAAATTAGTCCATATGAACAAGTTGAAAGATCAATCGAAGTTACATTTTCTGATATTATTGCAAATTCGTCGAACATCATCCTATTTTGCTGTCCATTTATGACTAACCGCGCTTTGGGAAATAATGTATGCAGCCTACTATAATCATTACCACGAGCCAAATATATAATGGGTGATGCAACTTTGCATAATTTCCCTCCATGAAAAAATCGATTTGTTCGTTTTAGTATAATGAGATCATATATATCGAAATATACGGAAAGAACATATGGTGGTATAATCGAAAGCTGATAAAGAAAGCTTTTTTTGTCTAGTGCCATCGGTGAGCAGCCAGAGTTGAAATTGAATGATAATGTATAGAGAGGGACAATTTGAGAAAGATTCAATTTTTTCCATTCAAAAAATTGAAGCACGATACGTATTGTGGAGACTATATTGAATTATTGATTGCTAGTCATGTATTCGATAATTCGTAATCGATTGCGGTTGAGAACTACTTATGGGGAGTTGAGAAAATTATATGGTGATCTGGCCAGGATGGAAAGTAAGGAGAAATATGATATTTATAATGAAATCGAAGGTTTGGAGATAGGTGCTGCTGCGAAGTATCTTAATGATAAGGCGAAAGGGATTAAGGAAATACAAATTAAAATGGCTGCGGAACCGAAGGAAATGACCATTGAGGAGTTGCATGTTGTTTTGGGGAATAAGGGTGGGTACGATAACTTTGGGCAGCATTTGAAGAATTTATCGTTTTATAATTTGCATAAGATATCATTTGCAAAACAGCATGAGTTGGAAAATAGAATGTTAGACGGAACTTATGATGTCAAGACGTGTGGGGAGTTTTTAAGTGATTTGGTCGATAAGCATGTGCCGTATATGCGGGCGTTGAAATTTATGGGGATGTTGTTGATTACCAATAAGATTGAAAGTGATAAGGTGATTTCGCTTAAGAGATTGGGGAAGGAGACGGTTGATTATATCAAAAAAGGTTTTGTGCAGACGTATGGATTTGGTGAAATTTTGACGTTATGTAATTTAGAGAAGATTGTCGAAAATATCAGGAGGTGGCAAACTGAATTGGAACGTGGCGATGTGGTCGAAATTATAACCGAATGGAAACGCAGGAAACCGGGGAACTTTGTGTTGGCGAAGAATTTTATGGCAATGGAGATATATGCATCAATGGTGTGATGTAATAAATTAAATTTTTTTGCGGTGGGACTTCTTCTTTTTCTTCCCGGTGCGCACTCGGGGTTTTACGGTCGGGCCACTTCTGAATTGACCCTGAACCTTGTTACGGTACGCGGCTTCTTCGGGAGTTTGGTTCGTATGAATTATACGGCACCAACATTTGCAAACGCGCCCGCCGTCACACATGCATTCAACAACACACAAATCACGAATTGATACATTCGCTACGCAAATACGTTTCCCCGTCATTTCGAAATAACGATCAGCAAGCGAAAGAAATTTCTTCTCATCGCAGCAGATAAGAAGGGACGGAAGATCATCGCAACTCACCCGTTCTGAGAACCACATTCCATTCGCCCGGGCCCGCCTTTTGGCCATGATCTTTTCGTAGTTATCATCAAGCCACTTCACCAACGTTTCCTTCGACGAAAACAGATCGAGAATAGCAGTGTACACCTCCTCTATTTCCCCCTTTGTAAATGAACCAGCCGCAGCCGGTTTTTTGACCTCGGCCATCGACGACGATAAACATAATAAGTATAAACAAAAATGGACTCTTCAACGACTTACTAATTTCAATTTTTTAATCTGAATCTTGGTCCGAATCTGATGCACATCTAGCGATCTTTTTTTGTGTAAGAATACCTAAAATACCATCAGCTTCACCAGCGGGTCCGGCTGTGAAATAGATTCTATCTTTATACGTTAATAAACCCCACAGATTATTGATGAAAAGATTCGAACAACAATCTTTCTTAAATGTAGCCAATAAGCATCCATCAAAGTTAAATGCATTAATTGCACCATCTCCAAAATTACCAACTAGCAATGTTCCACGAGATTTACAGCTATTTCCTGGTTCAACAGCTAATCCCCATGGCGAATTTAGCACACCCTGATTGATCAATAGATTAAATTTTACATCCGGAGTATCGAGTCCATTAAATTTTATAGTTATTTCATTAACAAAACCATTTCCAACCCCGCGAACATCATCATGCTGCTCGAGATCTTGTTGGGCATACGTAACATAAAGTTTATTATTGAAAGAAATAATATTAAATGGACCATAATTATTTGGCAAGTTGGGATCTGTGAGAGCGTCTCCAATTTCGACTTGGGGGTTCCAATCAGAATCAAAAACATCGATAGTCCCCACTCCGAAATTACAAACAAATAAAAAATTATGGAAGATAACTAATCCTTTATACACACTTGGAAAATCATCCGGGTTAACTGGCAACGGCGATGTATATGTTATGATAGCATTTTCTTCATCAACTTCTTCATTATAGCCATAAAGCAATCCATCTTCTGTGCAACCTACTAAAGTACTCGGTTTTGTTACAGAGCCATTTGTAATTGGGAATCCTTCCGTCTTATTCACAACCAAACCACTCGGACTTCCACTCGCAGCAGGTGGCTCAACCAGTCGAGCAGGAACAGTTACAAATTGAGGATCCAATTTAATACCTTTTAAATTATAATGCGTTATCCCACCACTGCTATTGTCATTCACCCATAACGTTTTCCCAATTCGAACTATCCCCCACGGATTTTGTAAGTCAAAATCAACATTCTTATTAACCGGCTTGTATTTCTCATTGTTCGCAAGCAAAACGGTCTTTTCATATATATTTTTTTCTGGCATCTATATAATACCTATACATAATATTAACCATGAGGGCGATACTCACCAAATTTATTCTTCGATCCCCACATCTATTTTTTTATCCCCAACCGATCTAACTTTTATCCATTCAGCAAATAGCGTCACACCAACCTCTGTTTGTCGATAAAGTGTACCCACCTTATTTACCCAAAGATAAGGCACAATATTCGCAGTAATAACATATTTTTTTTCCCACTCTATCTCCCTGACAACCAAAACTGGATTATCAATTCCCATCTGCCCAACAATATCTAACGGCACCCCATCAATAATAATATTTTTTGTTTTCACAGAAATATATCTATCAACTTCCCCCTCAACAGCACTATCATCACCTTCATCATCCAACTGTGCCTGTCTCGTTTTAATAATTGGCATCACACTATAAGAAACCTTCTTCCCAGTCTTCCCAAGATATTCTTTGACATCCTCACCAAAAATATCTTTTTCATTAAGACAACCAACGTACAAATTTAAATTATTTATCACTTCCCGAGCATACGGACCCAACATTAAATACGGTATTTGCCATGTCGCCTTATCCGGAAACCGACCATAAAATCTATTATTCACCGATGTTACTTTAATCTCAAATTTTATCTTACACCCACCCCTATGTATTTCCAGTCGAATCTGATTAGTTGTTCTTCTTGCTCCTTTAAACGTTAATTCATTGATTACTGAACCAGTAAAATAACTTTCTATCGTTTTATCAAAATTAAACTCCATCAGTAACACTTTTATGGAATCAGTAACGGAATTATGGAAATTGTTCGCAAGGCAAAGCTGTTTAATATTTTCAGCATCATTCAATTTCGTCGGATAATATGGTTTAGGTATCTCAGGAGGAGAATTAATATATTCATCGTATTGAATTTTCTCTTCTTCTGTTAGGGAATATTTGAAGCCCTTAGATAACATTTTTTGAAGTCGAAAAGGCACAAAACGTTGGAGATGATTCCGCTGTATGACTTTTGTTTGTATTGAATTGATGAAATTTTTTGTGCAAAGTATTTGTTTGCCATCGTACAATATCTTGCAGCAGCAGTAGTCAAAATAATCGAGGACGTCATATTTTGTTAGATTGTTGGTATTGATAATTTGGAAACATCGCCTAATATCGATCGGAAAGAAATAAATGACGGATCCCTTGTGCGAATAATACCCGTCCATTTTGCTGGAAAGATGGTTTAGAACGTAGATTATTGCTTCTCGTCGTTGTTCTTTCGAGCCGTAGACCCAAATATCAACATCTGTATCGGGATTTAGTGTTTCTTTATGGATACTATCGAGAAGTGCTCCGCCGGCCATTATGATATTGTCCCATTTGAAATCTTTAGCGAAAACGTCGTTCGATATTTGATTGAATTTTTCGATAGCCGCTGCGAAATTATTGAGAATGGGCAACGGTTTACAAGTTGTGTAATCAAACAATAGAATATCAGATTCCAACTTCGACTCACAGATATGACGATTCCTATGAAGATGACTCCAAAGCATCTCCCTTTGGGCTAATTCCGATGTTTTATACAGTTCTTTGAACCCTTCTGGATCCCGCGCAATTAACCTATCGAAACAATTATCAATAGCAACACCCGGATCAACACGACCTATATCTAATAACTCCAAAACACTCGGGACTAATGGCAAACGAATAACTACCTCCTGCATTAATTCTAAAAATCGATCGTACCGTAGATCGAAATAAAGGCACGCAGAAAATGTATCAAATAATTCTTTCTCCGGAATTTTAGAAGATTTATGGAAGATAAAATTTAATAATTCTCTGGGATACTCGCTTGGGATTATAAGGGGAACATCTTCATTATAATCTTCGCTTGAAAATATAGCTGCAAAATATTTGCTTTTCTCTAGAGACGCCTTGGGAACATCATAGTCGGTTTCGCATGAAGTTGATGGATTCGTTATCTTAATTTTCATCGGATTTATATTTAATGTAAATCTTGCACGAATTCTATAAATTTATTTTTCAATTTTTTGCGATAGAGTGATACTACCCCCCAAACCTTTTTTGAAGCACGATTTTATTTTTTATTGGTTCATATGATTGATCTGCAGCGAACGAGTTCATTAGATTTATATACATTTGTTTGGTTAGTTCGGTTTTTTTATTGGATGCATCCTGGAAATAGATTTTTTTACCGCCTGATGTGGATCTATCATAATTTTTTTGTGGATCAGTAACATATCGTAGCGTGTATTCTTCTTCTCCAATGAAAAATCGTTTTATATATTGGGAAGTTTTAGGATGCTTCGGAGGAATTAATCCTTCGTCCGATGTTATTAAATTATAATCGTAGTAGTATGAATAGGGGTCATCATATTTTTGGATTTGTGTTTCTCTTTTGGGGTTGTGTTTGAGTACTACGTTTTCGATGAGTAAGTATATGTTTGCGGAACAGTCGATAGCGTATGGATATGGAACGTCGTTGTTGCCGACTGGGGAGACATAGTTGGTGATTTGTGCGTAGGAGTTGAATGAGAATATACTTTCGCCGATGTATATGTAGTTGAGATCTTCCATGTGTAATAAAATGCTATTACCATCGAAATCAGGGCCATGGCCGCCACTAAAAATTGTCATTTTTGTTGACGGGCTGTGGCCAATAAATATTGTTTTTGGATTAAATGTTAAAAAAGGGGTGGCTTCATAAATATATTCTGAGATGGCTTCGTTGTAATTTTTCATTTTGTGAATTAGAACTGTATTATTATTGATGATCACTTTGAAAGGCAGCCCTCCATTGTCATGAATAAAATAAGTTTGGGGATATTTCATTATAATATATATAAACTAGATCATCTATTCTTTAAATATGCTTTATGTTGCGTGGGCAGTGGTTGCTTCAATTTCCTCCTTTGTGTTGTTTCGAAAGAAATCGCGAAGGCGAATGAGTTCAGTGACCAACTCTTTTTCATCTTCAAAAGGCCTCGCGGATTCATAGCCGAGAGATTTGCGCAAGGTTAAGTAACGTTCGCCACGATCGTTTTCAAAAAGGCAAGTTTCTGCATATCTCAAAACGTACATTGGGGTGTAAATGCACAGTCCGAAAGGCGAACCAGTGAAATAGACTACATGGGTCATTCTTTTGACTACGGACTCATCATCATCAGCATCAGCTGCGGTCGGATCATCGGTTACAGGAGCGAAAGTGATTCCTTCCAATTCAGATTGCCGAGCCAAAAGCGATTCGCGAATAAGCCGATTTATCTTCCCTAGAATTCCCCAGGATTTAAACCTTAATACTAAGCGAAGGATGACATCTTTTTCTTCCGCTGCGGTCTGATTTTTCTCACGATAACTGGAAAAAAGTGCTTTGATTGCTCCGTCACTCATTGTCCTACAAGCGAATGTACAATTGTGACATTTTATGAGGTCTTCAAAATGTCAAATATTCAACTTTTAAAAATTGAAATTCGTTAGTGTTTGAAAAGTTCTTAACTTTTGGAGTGATATCAGTAGGTCTTCGAATGGCTTCTTTAACTGATGTTTCTTGTCGCGGACCAGGTTGTCGGGTAAGAAGTTCTCGTTGTGAAATGATTTTCCACGAGCGTTTCTGTTATCACTTCCTGACTTGTAATAAAGCCGCGCGGGAGTGGTCAGGGGAGTCAGAAGGGTTCGATGGGTCCGATGATGAGTCAGACTATGATTGTGATGATGATGACTCAGATATCGATTGAATCGGTGCCTGAGTACATCAAGAGCTAACTGCTATTTTGTTTTATCTGTAAATATAAATGGGTGTGTGTATCAGTGCGGTTGGTTGATTATAGAAAAAAAGCGATGAGGGAAATCAAGTGGGGTATTAAGTGTGGCTGCAAAGTATCGCGCATAGTTAGGTATTGGCGAGTTGGTGGGATGGGGATGGCGTCGGGGAGATCGTGGTACTGCATGAATGGGCCTTCGAAGTCATAACCGGTCTTGATGTGGTTGTTATGAATCCGTTGGCATAACATTCGCTTGAAGGCGTAAGGGGTTCGGAGATGCATTGGTACGGTGGAGCGCATGAGTTCAATGGTGATGAGGCGAGCGACGTGAAAGGTGATGGGATATATGTGAAATGGCTTCACGTTCTTTTGTCGGGCTGGTTGGACGGGGATGATGGAATGTACTGAGATTGGCTTAGGACCTTCGAACGGGCAGATTTGGCGAATGGCTGCGGCTAAATGCTGGGAACAGCGGGAAAACATTGACCAGTTGTGTCGGCGTGGCAAGCCATATTGGGGTAAATTCTTGCAGTCGGGGCAGTCGTGGGGACGGATACGATCGGAATGGTTTAATCCGTTGGGATGGAGATTTGGTAATCCTGAGGGCCACTTCACATGATCGGTTGCTGAGCCGCGATGATTCGGGAGGAGGCCCATGTCATCACCAACTGGGAGGCCTGATGGGGAAATGTCAGAATTATCACTGAGATAATCAATGGGTAGGTGGCCACTGAAAACACAGAATAATCCGATACACTGCAGGCATGCACCTGGAGTCAAACTGTGTCCCTGGGATCGGCACTCACGAATCCGACAAACGTTGATCGCAATAGTGCCACACGAACATTCAGCCGCAGAAGCTAACGGAAGCTGCGCCAGGTCCCTTGGACGATCGATAGTTCCTGGGCGATCCGACCGAACAATATCATTGCCGTTGCGAAACCTCCGAACATCGTTTTGTGCAGGACAAACGTACTGAATGACCACAACCCGATCAAACGGAAACGGAACGGGAACCAGATGCTGCGGAGCCCGAGAGCTGAAGCAACACACATTCAGTAATTGAATCCCAGCCGGACAACAATCATGTGCCAGCCCAAAAATACATTCAGATTGAATTGTGCGACACAATTGTGGACACGGACAATATCCCCGAAAACCCCGAATACCAGCTTCACGCAGAATTGCCGCACCAGCATTCAGAAATACATCAACCGAACGCATTTCCAGACGAGTAACATACCCCCCAATAATTGCACCGACAGCCAACGGAAGCCCAGTTAAAGCTCCAATAATTGAACCATACGATGGTCCCACACACGATGAACGCCGCGGCAATGCGGACAAAGCGGATCCTCCCATGGATGTAATCAAAAGACAACTAATAAGAATAAAGATAAAGAACTTTACAGTTAGTTTGACTTTTCAACTTTTTTATATAACAACCCTTCTATTCAAATAGGATCATCATTCCAACGGCCTTGCAGCTGCCATTTTCTTCAGGAACTTCTCCCGATACAATGGATGCATATATCTTACCATCGCGATAGCTTCTTTGACTGTATGAGCATCCTCCTTGATATATGCAATGATGATCCCACAAAATGGTTCAGCAGATATATCAAGATTCCTAACATATATTCCATTCATAAGCAATTTAATCAAAATTCCACCAAACCCTAAAATTTCTTCACGAGGGAGAAAAGCGAGAATCAAGCCATTAATCCGCGAATCGCTTGCTCCCTTTTCTTTCGACATGCAAGCAAGAAGGCGGCCGACTTTCGTAGCAACTTTTAGATTTTCAACATATGTTTTATGCGCCCGTATAGCTCTTAGATATAGTTTCCGCTTATCCATTTCTACGTTCCATTCATCAACGGTACAAAGAAACCCCTCTATTCCACAGTCAAAACTATCAGCGTCGTCTCGACTAAAAGGATCATCACTTTCATCTTCGCTCGCACCACCATCGCTAGTTTCGTCAAAGTGAACAATATCACCTAGCGAAAAGGTCCCTTTCGGAATTCCAATACCCCTCTGTAACATGTATCCCCTCAAAGAACTATTCAACCCAGCTAAAACCCTAGCCGCCCCCAACATATCCTCACGACCTAACCCCTCCAATGGACCAACATAACAACTATTCGCAAATTCTGCCGCCATTCCCATCGACCTAATTATCCCACTAAATTCATATGAATAACTCACCGACTTTTTTTTTCAACATTTTTTAACGGAACCATGCAACTCTGCGAGTTCTCGCTCCGCTCGGCGATGTACATCGCTCAATTGATATTATTTAACGAGCCATTGCTAAAAGTGCCGCGGCGGATGGACCTAAACGAATCATATCGGAATGAATTTTAGAAAAGATTCGTTCAAAATTCCATATTTGCCATGGTAGATAACAGTAAATTAATGGATGAAGCACTGCATGAAGCCCTGTCGCCACCAACGCATTATTGATCACCGAAATATCTGCCTGAATTGCATCCAAAAGCGGCTGTGTTGGTATTTTCATCTTCCGCACTTCCTCGGGCGTTCTTAGGCGCCTCACCGAACTGAAAAATGGCTTAACATAAAGCATAGCATACCACAAATCCGCAATGTAATGCGTAATCACATAATTATTACAATTCGGATACTCTGTGAAAAAAAAATCGACCTCTTCAAAATAGCTCCTCCTCAAAAAATCCGGTATAAATTTCGAACACAACGCAATATTCTTTTCCAAATTCTTAAAAGAATGCAGAAACATTTCAAGCCGTATATATTTCGGTTTAATATACAACGGCACACAAGTCTCATGCGAATAAATCGGAGGAAATGGTAACGAATCATGTCCTCCCATTTCTATCAATTCTTTCGGTATATGGATTCTTTTTTTATCCCAATCTTTGCAGTTCTGGCAAACCCGATTCGTAACACAATATTGCGTAAAATCAACATTACCGGCTATTTCTTCCGGGACCACCTGAGACCCTTTTACGTATCTTTCGTGTAATTCATTCAGAAGTCCCGCAGCATCGATATCATCTGCCAATCCCACCAAATCACAATTTCTCGGACCCGAAACACGATGACAAAAAGGACACCACTCCGCTCCCAATATTTTTGGTTCAACCGCCAAATCAATGAAATCATCCAAACCTATAATCTTTGACCAATGATCTTTATTCACATGATTCCAAAAACATTTCCTCCCGCAAACTATACTCAAACAAAAAGGGCAACTCCATGATGTTTTTTCGATAATTTGTTTCCATCTATATTTTTCACAACAACATGGATTGTACTTCTGAATATAATTTTTCTTCGCGAACATTTCATATGTTATATCCTTCTTTTCGCATTGGCAACTCCATGGAGTAAATGCTTCAATATATAAATCTTTGGAACGGTTGGGTTCTGGAAATCCTGGTATCTTTTTTTTTATGTCCGAAATTGATAATTTTTTTATCTCATCGGGGGTTTGGTTAATTATTTCTAAATCTTTCATCAAAATAATATTCTCTTGCGGTTTCAATGGTTCGGAGCAACTCCAGCATGGCCTTGTATAAACAGGAAAGAATCCCCTATTTGAACAGGAAAACCCCCCAAGAGTGACGTCAGTCATTGATGATGGTATGAAATAAATCAATAAAAGACAACCAAATTTTTTTATATTTCAATTTTTTTTAATAAATCTTCACCCCGTTAGTGAATTTATATATGTTTATAATTGCTGCGGGTGTCATTATAGCCCGGGTTTTGAAAAAGCGATAACATTTAATATTTGTATTTGGAAAAAATTAGATTTTCCTCTCGGGTATCCAGTCGGGTATAGCCTTCGTTAGTGACTGGAAGAGATGTCAGGTGGGACACAACTTCACGATATTCCTGGCAGTAACCCTCCATTTTCACATTGATCTCCACATGAACAATATATCTCGCCTCCTTCGTGTCAACAATAACCAAATCAGAAAGGGATTTTTTTTCGTAAATCTTTAACGAACATTTCACGCCCCCGATTATCAAATTAAATATCCGGGTATTTTCAACACTCTCGAGCTTATATACATTTTTAATTTCAAGAATGCCTTTCTCCGTAATCAAATATGTGAATTCCATTTTTTTCTTCCGATCTTTTCCATGAAGGAGATCAACTGATTTCATATCGGTAAACAAACGCCCGATTTCTTCAACCATTAATATAGGCCGATTCGCGCCCCCCCAAACATCAATAATATCCCATAGATTACACAAACACAATCATTTTCAACTTTTATTACGGAAAAATTGATTAAAACATTCGTTGTGTTATTTATATTTAATTTCGGCAAACATAAATTTCTATGACCTCGCTCGGACCATTTCATCCTATATATTATGCTCCGTTTCATATTCTATCCAAATTCCTTGATTTAGATGGACTGAAAAGCGTTTCTTATACAAACCGGTCTTTAAAAAAACTCATATCTAACACTGCTACTCCAACGGTGAAAATTAATAATGTAAAAATTGGCATCATCTGGATGAAAGTATGCCCAAAAGTCAAAATCGAAGCACCTTACGGGTTAAACCTAATTAGTGATCAACAACTCACTCGTTTGACCAGATTAACATATTTATTTCTCAAACCCTATACTTTACATAAAGTTACAAATGCAGCTCTATTGTCTTTGAAATGCCTAAATCATCTCAATCTCAGGAAAAATAATTGGATCGAAGATGAGCATTTGCTAAATTTAACATCAGTGACGAAGTTAAATCTTGCGCAAACCGCAAACATAACAAATGCTGCTATTTTGAATCTTCCCAATCTTAAAGTATTGATTCTATATAGAAATAATCTAATAACCGATGCTGGTATACAACATTTAACGAACCTTAGATGTTTATTTTTAGCTCAAAATAAGGGAATAACTGATGCAGGCATTCAACCCTTGACTGCTTTGACACATTTAATATTAAGATCTTGCGATCACATAACTGATCTTGGATTGCAACCGCTTACAAATCTTGTTGAATTAAAATTTGAATCACTCAAGATTACATCTCAAAGTATCATGAGACTAAAGAACCTAACTTCGTTGGATTTTGAGGGGACTAGAATCAATGATGAGGTACTTTCATTGCCTTTAAAGCATTTGGCGATAAAGCATACTATTATCACAGCCAAAGGAATAGGCGAAATGAAATATCTAAGAGAATTGACGCTGAGGTATAATCATAATAAGATAATTAATGACGATTTTAAAAACTTCGCTTTTTTGACAAAATTGACTGTCAACAGAGATGATAAAATAACTGACGAGGGATTGGGTAGTCTTATTGCTTTGAGGGATTTAAAGATTTATAGAAATAGTAAAATAGATGGTAATTGTTTTCGTTTTCTTAGTGATCTGACTTCTTTGACTATTTTTTGGTCTTCCGTGGGGGATATTAATATGAAATATTTGAGTAAACTTGAACGAATTTCTGTGAATAGCTGTCGATATATTACGGATGCTGGGATAAATGTTTTATCGAATTTGAAATATGCTTATCTCAGCGATGCGTATGAAGGCTTTGTCAATCGTAAGGTGATATACTCGTTTTCAGATGCGGCGTTAATTCCCTTGATGAAATTGAGGAGAGTTCATCTGACAATTAAAAATAATATATTTGATTGGGATATGATACTCTATAAAAGGGGCGTTAAGATTATTCGGAACTCCAATTTCATTACGGAGACAGTTTTTTGAATTATTTTTATCTTTCTATATATCAGCGACCGATTATGGATCAATTTTTTTGTGACTTATTACATTTGCTGGAATGCGCTAGCATTCATCATATTCGAGCCCATATCACAAAGATTCCTCGAAAAGATATTGAGCGAACCAATATACCCATTAAAAAAATTTCTATTAAAACTATAGAAAGAAATGACGTAGAAATATTTCAATTGGTTATTCAATGGGGTTTCTATTATCTTTTCGGAGATCGTTCTTACAGGACTATAGAATATACTGACAATTATTTCGTGCAATTTGTTGAGGCTTTAATCAAATATAATCCATCGCGGATTGACTCTATTATATTATACAATAATATTTATAGATTAGTAAATAGTTCGGAGCCTTCGTATTTCAGATCGATTTTAACTATTTGGAATTATGAAGAAACTAATTTTATGGAAGGGAGAGCTATTGGGATGCTTATTAGAACGTGTGATCTGAAAACTCTCCATAGGATAGTAATTGATGTTAATAAAACGTCGCAAGGTTTGAATTATTATCGTCGGATTAGAGATTATAGTGGAACGGAGATAGTTATTCTGAGGAATCGGATTAATAATATTTGTTGTCGTCGTGATTTTGATGAACTGGAGTCATTGGGGGAAGTCATTTTTGAATATATTTATCATTCGACACCGATAAAATTAATTTGTTCGGATGTGGTGTTGCATACTCCGCAGTTGATCAATATTGTTATTATGTTTGCCACTAAAAATTTTCCGAAGGGATTAGTTATGAACCTTTTGACGCAGGGGTTACGTGATCTGTTTGTTCCAGATGTGAATGTGATGCGGGTGAATGCGATTTTGTCTTATTTGTCCGAGGATTTGTATAAAGAAATTTTTGCGAAATATCGGGTCGGGGATGATAAACTTTTTAGGGGGATTAATTTGTTGTATAGGGAGAGTTTGGTGAATCAAAGTTATAGAAATTTGAGGTTTGTGCTATGTTTTTTGAAATACTTTGGGCGTGATCTCGAGGAGGATATGAGGGAATTCACGGTCAGGTTTCAGGATAGGAAGCAACTTGTGTTATTAGCTTTCGAAAAAGAGTATTTGCAGCGATGTTTCTTTCAATCGATGAGTAAGGCCGATTATTTATTTTTTGCAAATTTGCAAGAGAAACAACTTAGGATTCTCAAGCCTTTCTTCTATTTTTTAGATGAACAGTGTTTAATAAATATAATTTCAGAATATGTTGGTATCGAAAAAATGTTCTTATGATGCTGCTGGTGCTCGTTCTGGTGTTTTTCACGGAACCATAATATTCGCACCAGCCACCCATTCGAAACCCGGTATATTTTTAATTTGAGAACAGCCCGATAAATTTATCGAACGAACATCCTTTAAATTTCCTAACCCCCAAGCCGTTATACCTCTACAACAAGACAAATCAATCGTATGAACACCCTTTAAATATTCTAACCCACGATCTGTTATCCCACAACCATACAAATAGATTTCACGAACCCCTCTCAAATATTCCAAACCACGATCCCTGATCCTAACACAACCGGACAAATAAATCGTATTCACACCTCTTAAATATTCTAACCCATCATCCGTTATCAAACGACAATTCGACAAATTAATGGTATGAACACCTCTCAAATATTCTAGCCCACAATCTGTTATCTGCCCGATCCCACACAAATTAATCGCATAAACACCTTTCAAATATTCCAAACCCCGATCCGTTATTTTACTACAATAAGCCAAATTGATTCTCTGAACCCCTTTTAAATATTTTAAACCATCGTCTGTTATTTGATCGCAATAAGACAAATCAATAGATTGAACACCTTCTAAATATCTTAAGCCATCGTCCGTTATTTTATAGCAATAAGACAAATCAATAGATTGAACACCTTTTAAATATTTTAAACTGTTATCCATAATTTGAAAGCAATTTCTTAAATTAATTGTTGTGACACCTTTTAAAAAGCGAATGTCATCTATAGTTATAGAAGTGACTGCATCCGTTAATTTGAATTCTTTGATATATTTTTGCGTTATCAATTTGAAAGTAGTTTCAACTCGACATAATAGTATTAACTCGCTTGTTTCTAAATATGACAGTACTAATGCTATTATTGGCTCTATCATCAGTTAAGTTTCGAAGATTATTAGTTAATGATTATTTTTGATTTTAATTTTCAATTTTTAAGCCCGGAAAATATTAAAAATTGATCTTCCAGAGTTATTGCTGTATGGTACGAAAATTCAATAGACTTATCGATAGAAGTATGGCAGCGGCGCCAGTGGAACCGAATATAATTAGTTGGCCTATTTCTATATTTCCTACACGACTGCAGCCGATATTTTATGATACAAGGGATGCTATAATTATAATTGATTTTCTGAATGGAAGATTGATTTCGATCAATAAAAAAGTTCTGCCGGCGGAATTTAATCGTTGTTATTTGAAGGAAATTTATCGTGATAATGATAAAATTTATATTAATGCTCTGGGAAAAAAAGTTATCTGCGCTGATGTTGAATGGGGGGTGTTGATAGCAACAGGAAACGAATCGTTGAGTGAAAAAGAGGAGGAAAAAACTATTTGTAGAACAAAGTTTAGGAATAATTCGATAATAGATTGGGGGGATGGGTCTACATTAGATTGTTTTCAATTCGCACGACTGAGAGCAATTATGAGAAATGGTGAGAGGCTACCGGGGATGTTTATGACGAATCGGGGAATGATGGGGCGGCTTATAAAATTACATCCCAAAAAGAATGATCTTACCGAATTTTATAAGAAATATTTTTGTTGTAATGATGGAAATAGTCTGGTTATTGGAAGTATTCATAATGATGTGCTTCATTCCAAACAGATAACAGATCCGTTTTTTGATAAAGTCAATCAATTCTATTTGATGGAGGATAATGTGTTGATGTTAGTGATTATCATAGAAGTTAAGGGGGTATTTTCGCAACGATTAATGTTCGTTGATTGTGATGAAGTTATAATTGTTGGTTGTATTGAATTGCCGCGAGATATTCCACGACTGGTGTCAGCGGCCGATAATTTCACTGAATTGAAGCCGATTCGAAGAGATTTTCTGAGACTTCAAACGAAATTCATATTATTATTACCCGAGTGTATTATTCCGCCGTTAGCTCAAATAGTTTTTATATATATTTTTGGAAACATGCCTTAATCAGATTAGTTCAACTGGATCATTGCGGTGAATGCATTTTATTATTTCCGCGCGGAAACAGAGAAAGAGAATTGGTATGTGAATTATACAAAGAGCCAAGCCGAAGCTGATCGTATTTGTGCCGTAGAATAATTTGAACCAGAAGGAATCATCGCGGGTTACCATATTTGATATTTTTTCGTAAAAATAAAGTAGCAGCATAATTCGATATAGCGTTTGGAATATGAGATTGAAATTTGAATGATATTTTTGGAATTCGGTTCCAATATGTTCAATGAATGTTCTACAGGTTAACAGATCGCAGGACATCAAAAACGTATTGGCAGCTAGGAGCGGCATATATATATAGTGCGTAAATAGACCCTCTAGACTATATTTTGTTTTTGATGACAGCTCTACGAACAAAATTATTATGTTGCCGAGAAGCATTATTACGATAGCACCGTATAAAACGATCAATGATTGTCGCCATTGATTCGTGCAGTAACTATTTGATCGTCTATTTACGGGGCCGTCGGGCAATAAGGGATCAGATTGATACGAATTCATTTCGCTCTTCGGTATCATCGACTTAAGGTTGCAACAGTTTAATTTATCAGTTTTTTATGAAAAGTTGAAAAAAAATGATTTTCATTGGGGTATATCAAATTTTGGTTAATATACTATAATGACAACCGTTGCTCCCAAAGGATTTACATTTTGTATCAAATTTCCTGCTAAATCTGTATTTCTGGGAAATTTGAATAAGCACTTTAAAATAACCGAACAGTTTGATGTTCATGCTTACGGGCAGAATTTCACTGCGTTGCCAAAAAATGGTTATCTGGAACTAAATGATGTCAAATGTTGGGTTTTGAATAAACAGACGCAAGGGTTCGTTACATTATATTTTACGGCTTTCGAAGAATGGAAAAAGTTAGACGATTATATCAAAGAAAAGAATAGCGAAGGAGTGAGGGCTATTGATTATAAAATATATCGTTATGTGGCTCCGCAGAATTATTGGATGTTAGCGGATACGTATAAATTTAAGGGGGTGGAAGAATTGATTGGGTATGATGATTTTTTGGGGAGTATTGTTCATGATATTGATGTTGTGAATGAGCATGAAGAATTTTTGGAGTCGATTGGGGAGGTGAGGTCGTTGAATTATCTTTTGTATGGGCCGCCGGGGACTGGGAAGACAACTTTGATAAGAACGTTGGCGTCGAAATATAATTTGCCGATATTTATTGTTAATCCGTGCAATATTAATTTTGCGTTTTTGGCGACCGTTTTGAATCCTGTTATGGATACTGGGACCAAAAATAGGATCATTCTTTTCGAAGATTTTGATAGGTTCTTAGAAAATCCCGAGGTATCCAAAGCAATGTCGCAAATTTTGAATAGCCTCGATGGATTAGATGATAAGGCAAATACTATTAGATTTTTTACCGGGAATAACTGCGAGATTATTTTTAAGAACGATGCTTTGATCAATCGGATGAGTTCGAAATTCGAGTTTAAGTACCCGCACAAAGAAATATTCAGGAAGAAGTTATTGAGGATGTTATCGTATTTGACGGAATTCAAGGAAGATGCGCAATTCGATAGATATTTAGATATTGTAGTTTCGAAACGAATTACTGTGAGGCCGTTTATTAATTTTACGATTAGGTATTTGTTCGAGAAGGAGCCAATTGAGAAAATGATTTTGCATGCGGAGGAACTGAATACGATAGTTTTGGAGAAAGAGAAGAAGGTTTAGAAAAAATTGAAAATTGAATAAAATGGAATGCTTGTTAGATTTAGGGGGGTGGTTATTTTGGAAAATGGGGAATAGGCAACCCATTAGGAATGCGCCGGTTGCATTGGCTCCATTTGATTTGAAAGAATTGAAAGGTAGGGCTGTTTCTCAAGTTTTTGTTGATGGTTATGTTAAGGAAGAATGTTTGAAATATATTGAAGATGGGGGGGCGTGTTATCTGATGGGGTTATATTATTGTGGGCTTTCGCAGGAATGGGATGTGGATTTGGCGATGAAATATTTAGAGATGGCGATAGAGAGGGGAAATAAAGCAGCGTTGGTGAGTTATGCTTTATTTTATTTTTATGGGGGTGCGCTGGTTAGTAAATTTAAATGGGTTTTTCGGAAGGCGGCTTTGCCTGCTAAAGAATGGTGGAGAATGGGGCGGGAGAGTTATATTGATAATAAGCAGGATTATGGGAAACCTTTTAGTGTTGGGAAGGAGGTTTTGCGAGATCAGAAACGATCATTTGAACTGCTGAGTAGGGCGAGTGGCGAAGATGTTGAAAATTTATCGGTTGTATATGAAATTTTGGCAGCTCATTATGAACATGGGTTGGGTGTTGAGAAAGACCGTAAAAAGGCACTTGATCATTTGAAGTGTTGTTATGAGTTGGTTCAGAAGGATCGGTTTTTTAAGAAAGAGCATCTTTTATGGCAGGATTTGGAATGTTCGTTGAAGCGGATTAAAGAGTTATATTTGGAGATGGATGATTTGAGATCTGATGAGGCGTTAGGGTGGATGTTGAAGGTTGATCATGGAGAGAGGGGGTATAATATTAAGATTGCAAAGGTTTATGAGGCCCGGGGGGATTATTATCATGCGATTAAGTATTGTAGTAAGGAGATTATGTGTTTAAAGGGTTCGCCGGAAAAATTTGATGAATGTTATGATGCGAAACAATATAAAAAGAAATTGATGGAGGGTTCGAAGCCGGATGATGCCCAATTGAGGGAGAAAGTAGCTGAATTGACAGCTCAGATGGCAGAGCTGAGAAAGTTAGTGCCTGGAGCAATTGCTTCGGAAGTACCAATTGTTCCGGCTGTGCCTGTTGTAGAACCGCCGGCGTATGTGTGCTAGAGGGTTATTGGCATGTTGTAAATTGCGTAGATGTCGCAAACATATTTTCGTACATGGGCAAACATTTCTAGATATGGGCCTTTGATAGTTATTTTATTTTTTAGTTCTTCTGAGCGAGATTGTGTTTTGTATTGGGATATGGTGAACTCAGCAACGACTGTTTTCTCATCTGGTTCGAGGGAATGGACTTTGACGTTGAAGCGATACGTTTCGTAATCAAAACCGTTGCTGCTGATCATTTGGAGTACTGGGGGGTCTGTTTTTTCTTCAACGGGAGTTGGTGTTGGATCGGTTTTAAGCATGCTTTCGCCAAAATGTGCACAAAATGATATATCGCAATATATTTTATTCCGCAGCGAAACGCCGTTGTCGTAGTCATCTCCGTAACGATGGGAATCATATTTATCACCTGGAACATATCTTTCAAGATTTCCGTGATAATAATTATAACAATCATAGTGATCGCGTTGATGGCTTGCGGCGATATCTTCGAAGAGTTTGTTGAATTGTTTATCGTTGTAGTAGACGCCATTTTCTAGATATCCGTATTCATTTTTCAGAAATTGGAATAATAATTTTATTTGTATGAGGAGAGCGGGATAGTCTGCTGGGGAAGTATATTGAAGCGATTCTTTATTTGCTCGAGCGGTTAAGATGATTGCTTTTTTGCGATCGTCATAGGTGATCGTCAAAAGTGCGTTCTCGGCTACTTCCAATTTGAAGTAGATTTCTTCGGGGCGTAATTTTATGGTAGTTTGAGATTCTTTGATGGTGAAATCAGTTGATAATTTTAAGTTCAGATCTTCGAGGAAGCCCCATTTTGTTTTCAAGAAATCGTCGTAGCTGGGTGAGTGAGCCATTTCGAATAGATTTTCTGCATATGCGATTGATTTATTTTCGCCGAACATGTCGCAGTAGTAATCAAATCGCTCGTTGGTGATGCAATTAAATAGCTTCCAGACACCGAAAATTCCGTCGGGGCAGTCGTTATGGATATTGAGGTAGCAATTGAAGAACCAGTTATTTGCGCGGCATAAAAAGGTATAGGCAGAAGTATCTTCGGCAGAACTAAACCAATTCTGAACGTTGTATTTGGCCTCCGAGGGATCTTCATGGAATTCATAGATGACGCAACCGAATTTCTTCAAAGCATCGAGACATTTGACATAAAGCTCCGGCAAACAAACCACGCGTTCCTCCAATGATGCAAAAGTAATAGGCTCAAGAAATTTTACAGTTTTCGAATCCTCTGAATAATACTTTTTGAAATTAACATAGGTATCTTCTTTCTTTTTGATCACTCTCAATTCATTCTCCCGATTCCGTTCGAGAATCTTCAAAGCTAATTCTTTATATGCTCGCTTCGCTTCTTCAAGAATGGATTCCATCGTGCTTAGATAATTAGCCACATATGTTTAATGAATAGATCAGTTCGATTAGTATTCAATTTTTTGTGATAAAGTTGAAAAAGGCAGGCGCTGTAGAGTTTATTAGATTTGAAGGGGGAATAGCTTTAACGACGAACGATTGATGAAGGTGCTTGCTTTTATTCTCGCGCTTATTGTGGTTCAAACGTACAGTGAGACGATAGATTGTGCTAAAGGTTTGACACAATGTTTTGATATTGTGCGGAAAATGATTTATTCAAAGGATGCTTCAAACCCGCTGAACCACATGCAAAATATGGTTGAGGGATACACGTCAAAAGAAAAATTTAAACATCCATGTGACAATACGCGATCTTATGAATGTCGTGAAGCATTTACATCAGGGGAATTTGCTTCATATAAGATCAACAAATTTATTTCGAATATTCCTTCAGACCGAATTGATATCAGCGTTGGAAAGTTAAATTGTTTGTTTGGTTACGGTGCAAAGGGGGAGCAATATGATGCGATATTTCCTGTGGGGAAACAATATAAAGCGGATATCCTTTTACAAGTCGCGATAAATTACATGGCTTCTAGAGGGGGCGGAACACTACATATTACATCAGGGGATTTCGATATATCAGAAATGATTAAACTTCATGATAATATTCATATCAAAGGAATCGGTATAAACAAAACTAAATTCCATTTTAAAACTAATCATGCTGAATTCTTCATCAAAGACAAAAATAATGTCTCTATATCCGATTTGACAATCATTGGAAACAAGCAAAATTTACCGGTTTTAACGATTTCTGGATATGGTATTTATGTGCTTCGTTCCAAGTCGATTTATTTCGATCGTTTGCGTGTAACGAATACGCATAATAATGGAATTACGATAGGGGATAGTGCTGATATAACAATTACAAATACTATTGTTGATGGTTGCGGGTGGTCAGGATTTGATATTAAAGAGTCAGATGTACGCATTATCGATTCGAGTAGTTTTAACAATCTTGGTAATGGATTTGAGATTACATTAGGTAAGGTGGATAGCATTTTTATTAATAATGAAGCGAGCTTTAATGGATGGGGAGGATACAGAGGGTTTGGATTTAGTGCATCAATGTCGCATAATTTGCAGTTGAGTGATAATAAATTGTTCAATAATGAGGATGGGAATTTGTGTTTGTGGGGGTCGGAAATATATCTGGATGATAAATTTAATGTAAGGTGCAGTGGTCACGAAAATTGTATACTTTTTTGAGTGATAAAATTGAAAATGGAATGGTTTGAAGGGTTGTTTAATTTTTGGTTGAGGGTTTAGGGTTAGACCGAATCATGGCGTTTCGTGTTGTTCGAGCTATTAAATTTCGATGTCCGAGGGTTCAATCGATGAGGGGGTCAAAAAGGCTTATGAGTGATGCGTCTAAGTCGACAGCTGGGAAAACGGTTCAGGAAACAGTTTCGGTTGAAAATCTCAGCAAAGATAATACTCAAATCATTAAAAAAACGTTTACGGTTGTGAGTGAATCCTTTAATATGTTGCCACCTTTTTGGCGGCGTTGTATCTATGTTTACATGGGGGCTGCAACTGTGAGTTTGGGGGTTGCGACGTATAATGATGGGAAGGTTGCGTTGATGAGTTATCGACAAGATAGGAAAGATGCTGCGAGATTGAATTTGAGGGAAGAAAAGAATGAGTTTGGGGCTGTTTACAAAGGTTGTCGGGCCAATGGGTGGGGTAATTTTGCGAGTGCCTGTGTTTGGCCAAAAGATTTGTTCTCGAATATCATGCCCAGCGTTGTTTTGTTGTTGAATCCGGATCATGATCCCCGTGCTGATAAACCTGCTCCGGCTAAGCCTGCTAAGCCGACTGCTCCGCCAGCCAAAGGTTAATTTGTGTTTATAAAAAATTGAAATAAATATAGAATGTTCGTTGCTTTAACATTGGGAGGGACATTACTGGAAGGCTGAAAATGGCCGATAAATTTTTAAGCGTTGATGAATTATTGAAGCTATTCGGTGAGTGGGTGAAGAAAAAACCATTTGCGACGAGTGCGGTTAAATATGAAACGCCGAGTATGGTATTTTGGATTGATTGCCCTGAAAATGGATTTTTTCGGGAATGTGCATTGATGGGTTATGATGATGGAACGAATGAATTTACCATTAAATGTGATGAAAAATTTATGAATCAAGAAATTCGGAAAGTATGGGGAGAGTGTTCGCTTGAAATTTGTGAGGGGCCCATTATTATCGTTGATCGGGTGTGTAAGAGGGAGGTGTGGAATTTGATTAAGAAATTTTGCGAAGTTGATGATTCGGTGAAAAAAAGGATTGACGAAATGATTGTTAAAAATTGAATAATGATCTGATTAGTGGGATTGAGTTTTAGTTTATTAGTATCACAATGCCGCCGCGATCCTATGTTAGGAAAGATGAAATGATTCAGGCGATTATTGGTAGTCCAAAATATTTTTGGAATCTTTATCCTGCTTACTTTTATTTTGTCCAAACGTATCTTTTTTTTTGTGCCTCCCCGAATTAAAATTTTTTGGTTCATAAAATTTTAATATTATATATATGGCTGGTCCCCATCTGGTCAAGATTCAAGTGTTTAATCATTGCCAAATCAAACAAGATATTCATTAATATTATCCATTAATCGTTCAAGGAATATAAGTTATAAATTGATCCGTGGGGCAGTTAACGGTGAAATATTTATCGATTAGATAGTCAATGATGTTACCTGTCGAGATGGTGGATCTATACTTATGGATAATGCTCGCATACATCATTATAAGAAATTAAAAGAATATTTAGCGAATAAGGGTGTGCAGAACAAAATAATATATAATGTTCATATCATCCGGAATACAATCCGATCGAATATATTTTCGGAGTTATTAAGAAAAAAATAAAAGAATCATATGTAACCAATCATGAAGGTCTTGTCAATTGTCTTGATGGAGAATTTAAAAAATTAAATAAAAAGGGTTTAGTAAATATTTTGACCATTCAAAAAAAATTTTAGAATGGGCTTAAAGGGGAAAATATATAAATTTCTATGAAGGAACTATGGTTCTCAAAAAATCTGAAGGGCAATATATAACCCAAAAATATTTGTTATCGAGGATTACAAAAACTAGAGATCATGATGACATATTTGAACGAACCGTCCGGACTATTGATACTATTATAAAATATGTATGTTTCTTCCTGCGATCATATTTATTGTATCAGTTTAAAAATGACGAAGAGTTGATACACATAGACAGAGGCGTTCTGGATATTGTGATACAATGTATTACCAAAAAAGCTACCGGTGGCCCGCAGTCAACAAAACAAGCAATCTTAAGACAAACACTAAAGGATTTTTATAATAATCACTTCGCAGAATTGACACTTAATTTTGCACAATATCATTCAATAGAGGATATATCAGATTATGAATTTTTCAAAATCGACAAGAAAAATCTGAGTCAAATTTTAAATTATTCTCAAACAGAAATAATCACAAACATAGAGAACAATATAAAATTACACTTTCTTGATCATCTCAGACGTTTTGTCAATCAAACATTCAAGGAACAGAACAATCAAATATTGGATAAATTAAAGACTAAAAAACAAAAAATGGATTGCCGCAAAAGATTGACAGCAGAATTAACGAAAGTTAAGAATGATCTCATAAATTATACATTACTTTCGGAACAAAGATATCATCCATGGATAAACACATACAGAAATATAATATTGCCCAACAATATAGATAAAACATTAGAAGATGATATAAATGCAACTCCCCAAAAGTATTTAAAATATATGATAAGAATTTGCAGATTATTAGAATATGAAGGAAAAAAGACTTTCCAATTTTTCCCCATAAGGACATCTTTAATACCAAAAAATATTACATTAGATACAGCATCATTGGTTGATATATTTTTTCAAGAAAATAAAAAGGAATATTTCGATAATATAAGTCATTATAAAGAAGAATTATGGGGAGAAATATTCAATCTGCAAGATCCAATATTCCATAGAAAAAATGCGGTTTTCGATTATTCAATAATGACAGATGGTTATAGTGTATCCATCAGATTTCTAAAAAAGCAATACATAGAAGCAAATAAAAAGAAGAAAGATAATAAACAAAATGCTGGCAAGAAATCAAAAGAATTGTACAAAGATTTATCGGAGGAGGAAATACAAAAAATAAAAAATGATAAATCGATCAAAGATAAACAGAAAAAGGCAGATCAAAGCAAAGCCGCTAGGGAGAGAAAGAAGGAATTCAAACATATGTCTAAAGAACAACAATGTAAGATTCTTGAGAATGCAATGGAATTTATATATATTCATCAATTAGCGAAGAAGAAAAGGCGGGAACTAAGGACAGCCAAAAAAGTCTATGCAGATCCAGGTAAGCGATCACTTTTATATATGATAGATGACGAAGACAATACTCTCAATTACACAAATGCAACAAGAGTGAGAGGAACTAAGCGATTAATATTTCAGGAAAGGATAGAGAAATTGAAAATTAAAGAGAACATAAATGAAATAGAAAATCAATTGTGTAAATATAATTCAAAGACAACAAATTTTGAATGGTTTAAATGTTACATAGAGAAGAAGATCGAAATAGATGAAGCATTAAGAAATTTTTATCATCAGGAAGTATTTCGTAAACTTAAATGGTATGCATATATAAATAAAAAAAGAGAAGAAGCCAATATGCTAAATATGATTGAAAAGAAATATGGAAAAGACATAATAATCATAATAGGCGATTGGAACGATTCAGGTAGAATAAATTATATGAGTACTCCAGGAGTAGGATTAAGGAGGAAATTAGCAGAGAGATTCGAGGTTTATCTTATAGATGAATTCAGAACATCGTGTCTTCACAATGAAACAGAAGAAAGATGTTCAAATTTATATTTGGAACATAATAATAAAGTGCGAAAACTACATTCAGTCCTCACATATCGAATGAACAATAAGAGGTTGGGATGTATTAATCGTGATAAAAATGCCGTTCTGAATATGAGGAAAATAGTTCATCATTTTTTAGAGACAGGGGAACGCCTGGAAAGATACAGACGAGGAATAAATATAAAAGAGAAACCAACCCCTAAGTAGACGACCGTCATTTAGGAGTCAAATGTATCCATAAATACTAAGCTAAATGTGACAAATCAACAAAAAAGCTTAGATTTGAGGAGAATGTTTCAAGCTTTCCCCAAAGAGGGAGAGTTAATTGTATTTTTACAGAAAAATATTGGGGAGAGATTTTAGACCAGTAAAGTAGTACAAAAACGAAATATTGTGACGAAATCCTTTCCATAACTGGATCGGGATATATTCTCGTACGCTTAAGAACAAAAATTCTGTAAGTATACGAAAAAGAAAAGGGTTATTCAAGCCCATTTCCGAATTTATTTTGGACCAGTTATAATAAATTATATCATTGATTCGGGAGTTGATGTTAATTCCGGTGGATTAAGGGGGCCGATTGAGATCGCGATTGATAAAAGAAATGCCAGTTTGATAGAAACATTGTTGATTAGGGGAGCGAATGTAGAAAAATTAAATCCGTGGTTTGTTAGAAAACATTTTCATCCGACGTTATATTTTTGGCGGAGTTATCGGGTGTTTGCAGGGAAGGTCCCATTAGATAAAATAAAGGGGTATGAGCATGATATTTTTCGAAAGAATCTTAATTGGGTGTTTGATATTTTTTATAGGAATAACTTTCCGTTGGAGGTTGCGAAAATTTGTTTATCTTATGTTGATATTGAATAAAAATTGAAATGATGAATAGTTTGATGGATGGTTTGAAATTGGTCGTTATGTGCAGGCCTGTGATGGATTTGGTTGTATTCGAGGAGTATGAAGCTGGGACGAGAAATGGATTCGTTAAGAGTTATCTGAGGGAGACGAAGCGGTTATATTTGGTGGAGGAGTTTAAGGATGGGGTTAGGGATGGTGTGGTGAGGACGTATCATGATGATGGGATCACGGTGTGGTTATCTGAAATGTATAAAGGGGGGAAGAAAGATGGCCTGACAGTTAATTATGATAGGGATGGAAATAAATTTATTGAAAGGTTGTATGAGAAGGGCGTTTTGGTTAATTTAGTTGAATATAATTTCGGATTCAAAAAGGTTGAAGAGATCTATAAAGATGGGGTGATTGTTTCGAAGAAATACTTATAATGAAAAAGATCCGAATATTTCATGGAATGTAATGAATGATATTCAAATTTTTATTTCCAGCTGCCCTCATATCGCTAACATCATCAAGGATCTCTAAATTCTTGAAATAAGCGATAAAATCTGGATGATAATTTCGTAAATAGTTCCATGGCAAGTTATTTTTTTGCAAATCATAGACTTCTAAACTAATCTTTTTGATGTCCTTGGGGGTGAATTTATAATTGAGTTTGGTTATTTGATTTAATATATTTGGCCTCGCCGCGGGTTTGCCACTGAAAAGATAATTGTGGACAAGTTTGTTGGTTATCATTTTTCGGGTAGCGGGAGTATCGTCTATCTTCAAAAAATTGTTTATCACCTGTACAATATATTCATCGACTACATCGCTTTCTAATATAGTTTGTAAAAATATATCGAGATGTTCTGCTGAGATCATCCCGTTAGAATGCATCGCTTCTAACCACGAAGGTTTCACTGCATATTTAGCGAAATCTTTTAACCGGATTGGATTATTGGTGGTGGTGCTGTATTTTATTATCAAGTCTAGTATGAATTTGCGGGGCTGGTGAGTTAATAATGAATTGACAAATATGATTTCACTATCTTTTCCGGAAATGCGATTTGCAATAGCCATGATGCTGTTTACTCGTTCGGCATAGGCTTCGATAGTATGCTTTTCTTCGCGGTGATCGAAGAGGAAATAATCAGAAGTGAAAAAATTATCAAAATTTAAATTGTTTAAGGAACTTATATGTATTTCGAATGTGTCTAATATTCGAAGTACGTGCCTACTATCATATAGCTTGGTTGAACAAAATATGTTTAGGATATGATGTGGTTCCAAATTTTTGGGATAGGCTCCGTTTAGGGCGTGATATTGATTTATTTCGAGGAAGGCTGATTGTAAATATGGATAGTTGTTTTTTTCGAAGAGGGTGGGTAGTTGATGAGGTAGGTTCAAGAACGGATCGGGGAATGCATTTAGAGTGGACAGTGCCCCAGGAATAGTCAAAAAACCTGCGATTAGCAACAGTATTTTCATTGTGCCGGCGTTATTGAGTCCAATCAATTATGGGTCATTGAGAAAGTATAGATTTCAAATTTTTTTCTTTGGTTAATCATATGTCATCTCCAATAGTTATAAAAAGAGTTCAATATTCTTTTAATACTGATCCGAATACGCTAGTTAATGTATTGACTGAGTTTGCTAATCATACTCCCGGCGTGAATATTGTTGCGATAGTTTTGAGAAATATCGAAAATGATTGCACGTCAGTTATTTTAGTTCTTGGCCCACCTGGAGAGAATTCGCCTGTGATAAACAAGATTGCAGAAGATATTCTTAAAGAGAATTCCATCGATTATTCACGTAAAAAAATATTAGAAGTGTTAAATATCGAGGTTGCTTCAGCCACGCCAGGAGCATATAAACAATTTTATGCAGCGTTGGTTAAAAAATGCATTGAAGTCGACGGATCGTATATCGGGGAAGCAGAGCCGAATGAAATAATTTCGACGTTTTTTGATGTGAAATCATCGCAGATAAATAAAGCCAAAAGAATTTTAGAAAGCGTTTAATGAAAAATTTGAAAATCTATTCAGCTGGTATATTCATTGTTAATCCAATAATTATAACGCAAATGGATCTAATTTCGTTACTTAGCAGGCTTCCAATTGAATTACAATATCTAGTTACGAATTATAATCATGGAGTATTATTCATTCTCCCAAAATCAGAATTAGCAAAATATGATTGGTTCAGACTATTGAATATGAATTTCTCTTTGACTTATGATAAATCGATTTTTACAAATGAGCAAATAATGAAAGTTTATTTGGATAATTTGATCGCCAGGAAATTAAAAATTATCTGTCACGAAGATTTTACGGTTATTAAATTGACTGATGGATCGTTAATGGTCCGCGGGTGTGATGTGTATGGACAATTTGGTGAGATTAATAAGATGATTTCGGCATTTAAAGAAGTAGCTGGTGTGCCCAAAAATGTTGCGGATGTTATTTGTGGAAAATATTACACAATGATCAGGTTAAGGGATGGTACATTAATGAGTTCAGGATGTAATGAGAATGGACAATTAGGGCTTGGAGATAATTTATCGAGAACTTCTTTCAGTGTGATAGATCCCGTGGGATGTGGTATTGTTGAAATGGTATGTGGTCACTCTCATACGATCATAAGATTAACGGATGGAACATTAATGGGTTGCGGGGCTAATTATAATGGACAATTAGGGCTGGGAGATTATGTGGATAAATACCGTTTTAGAGAAATTATTGGAATACCAAAAAACATTGAGGCAGTGATGTGTGGGCAATGGCATACAATGATAAGATTGACCGATGGGACTTTAATGAGTACCGGATATAATTTCTACGGACAATTAGGGTTGGGGGATGAAAAACCTAGAAACGTGTTCAAAAAAATACCCCGTGTACCAAAAAACATTGCGAAAGTGATATGTCATGGATATCACACATTTATTCAATTAACGAATGGAACATTAATGAGTTGCGGTTATAATCTATATGGACAATTAGGTCTAGGATCTAATGAGGACAAAAATTATTTCTCCGTGGTAAAACGGATTCCAACAAATATTGCAGAAGTCGTTGGTAATAACAATTATACAATCATTAGATTCACAGATGGTAAATTATTTGCGTGCGGCTACAATGGCGATAGGCAGTTATGTCTCGGAGATTATTCAAATCGAAATATATTTACCGAAATAACTGATATGCCGAAAAATATTGCCCAAGTAATATGTTTGTTGCATCGAACAATCATAAGATTAACGGACGGAACATTAATAAATCATCCCGTGATAAAATATGCGCAGAAAATGGCTGAAATACCGAAAAATATCGCGGATATACTAGCTGGTCATTCACGACCAATCGTCAGATTAACAGACGGAACATTATTAGTTGGCGGATATGATGGATATGAACAAATACCGGAAATACCAAAAATATTGTGCCTATCTGATTGATAAAATTGAATTGTTATGGTTTTGAAGGGTGGTAAACTATTTGGGGGGTTGGCAGATCAGCGAGATGGATGATCGGGGAAATTGCAGGTTTAACTTTTGTTGTGCGATGGTGTTGGTGATATATATTTTGGCCGCGGGGTTATCAATTGGGTTTACATTTCCTCGTGGTGGGGAGAGTTTTGATAATGATTGCGGTTATGGGGTGATGGTGAATAATAGTTGCGTTTGTTATGATTATTATATGGTTGGTAATAATGGCGCCCCCGCGAAATGTACTGTTGCGATGAAAAGTTGGTTGACTGCATCTTTGTTGCAGACATTTTTTGGATTTGTTGGGAGTGGATTTTGGTATATTGGGAATTCTTTGTTGTTTGGATTCGAGTTGGGAATTTTTGTTATCATTGTTGTATTGATAGTCGCTCTTTGTGATGAGAAAAATAGTGATTATCAGGAAGCATCGTATTGTATGAGTCTTTGTTTTGCGTCTGTGTGTGGTTTTTTAATGTGGACGGTAACTTTGGCAATGATGTGGAATAATGATTATAATGATTGGAATGGTAATCCGCTTTTTAAGAGATAGATTTGTTGGCGAATAATTTGGCAATCACTTCATCTCGCATTGCTCCGGGAATATCTTTAAAGAGTGCTGCAAAATCGGTAGTATCTGCTCTAATTCCGTGTTCACAACAATTGTCTTTAAAATAATAATCATAACTCGGATCAGACTTATCTAAATTATTCAAAATAATACAAGTTATGATACCTTTGTCTTTTTTAAAATGATGTTTAGTATACGATTGTTTCAAATGAGGATATCTGATAGAAATTTCGGAAGCAGTTAATGGCTTAAAATGTTTACAGCAATAGCCTTCTGTATCGTCAAATTTTCTAGCAGACTTTCCCGGAACTAAATCATCGAAGCATGGTACAAAAATTTTTCCGATTCTCATTTCAGCTAGTTTTATTATACGGTCAACGCAAAAATTATGAATGTCTTCAGATATCGTTGGATAAATCTCGCACAGCTGCGTGATTTCGGCCATATGAGTTGCATGATCATCTTTAATAAGGATCTTCATTTTCTCAAAAAAATCGTCCAGGAGGTGAGAATGAAATAGTTCTAATAATTCGAATTTTTCTTTGAGATTTGGGCGATCGGGCTTATATAATGCTTCATAATAGCCAGTTCCACAATAGATATTAGAAAAAAATGCATTCAATATTACTAAATTATATTTCGTCATATGGATTCTTTTTTCTTTTTTCTCAGCGAACTCGTGTAGGAACATTTTTCTAAAATATATTGATTTCATTGATAAAATATTGCTATCAACAATCAGTGACCCATCCGATGCAACAACTGTGGTATCTCCTAATGATGATCTAAAATGATCTAATAATAATTCGTTCCCATCATCATATGTTTTATCATCCGATTGAATCGTCAAAGCCATGCGTGTATACAGATATAATTTTGTTATATAATTATTTCTATATAATTATCAATTTTTTAACATATTTACGAAATCAATGCGAGGTATAAATCGATCGTTAATGATATCGTAGATATCTGAGTGTAATCCGATAGTAATGTTTAGGCCCAGGTGAACTAATTCGGATGGACTATAGATTGTGTTATGTGGTACGTTGATGTCAAAAAATAATTGTTTGAATTCATTTTGTTGTTGCGTATTAAGTTTTTTTATTGAGAATATAGTTTGGAGGTCCTTTTGAGATTCGTGGTATAGTTGCATTACATATTCATAAGTTTCCGAATCCAATTCTAGCGGAGCAAAATCTTCCAAGACTGAGTGAGGTACGTCGAATTGACTAAAACGAATCCATGGATCAATTGGGCTGAGCATACTATTTTTTTCCATGAATATTTTATCACAATGGAAAGCAATAACTGTGCCAGCAGATAATGCGTATTCATGAATATAGCAAAGTTTGATCCCTGAATGATTATCGAGGATTTTCAATATATCATTTGTCGGTTCACTTTGACCACCCTCAGATCTGATAATGATTGTTAATGGTTCCTTATCATTCTGTATTTTTTCATATTGCTTTACAAATCGTCGTAATTCGCGCCAGTCTATCAAATCTTCAATTGTAATAATATTTAATCGTTGACATTCATTGACAGCCATTACATTTCCAATCAATATGATAGCAATCACGAAAAAAAACTTCATCAATGGCGGTATATTATAAATGAATGTGATATTAACTCGTTTTTTCAAATCTTTTATCAAATTTTTTATCTAGTACAACAGCGGCGAAGCCACATTTATAGTCCTCATTGACTTTTGAAAAATCTTCTATAAGCTGAAGCACAATATTATATAGGCCGCCGATCATTATGCATGTCATTAAAGTATAACGCATTACAGATGGCCAAAAATCATATGAGTATTCGGATATATAATAATCGAATATAGTCATAATTAGATAGCCCTGGATATTTTTCAGGCCAGTTGGCAAGTTATCAAACATGAGCAATGCGCCCGAAAATATTAAGATGTTAAAATTGATGCGAAGTAATGGATGAAATGCGTTTGCAGATTTGCAATTGAATATGTAGGGGATTGAGTATGTGGTAATATATATGTATATCCATAATTTGAAATAGGAGCGGATCATATTTTGAACGCAATTATAATATAATGTGACGCTCCGAAGGTAGCTATGATTACATGAAGGGCAGGATAATTCGTTTTGTTGAATGCATTGTTGATGAATATAGCCGGTACATAAACATGGGGAAATTAGCAGGGCTGATTCCCTCTCCGTAAAACAACGGCGGCATTTATCGGAATCCATCGCTGTCTGTGTGACGATTAGAATATTTCAATGAATCGTTCAAGGAATGGCGGATTCAATTTTTTTATCTATTCTTCCTGAAGCCAAAATAAAATGCTTCTCTGCATCCTTAAATCCATCACCACATGGCTGATACAATACCTCACTCTTTAGTTTTTCATTCTCTACTTCCAAAAGTATTTTCTTATCAACAAGTACAATCCATTCATGAATCAAATCGAAACTATGGTCCTTCATCAATTGAGTTATTTTTAATTTTAATTTCTCTGCTTCTATCCTATCCGTAATTTTTTCCACCGAACGAGCATAATATTTTAATGCTGAATCTATTTGTTTTTGCTCCAAATACAAATCTCCAATTTTGGTTAACCCTGCATACATTTTATTCTTTATCGCTTCTTCATACCACTTTATAGCAAAAGTAGCATTCTTTTCTGCATAAATGCCTTTTTGATATATATCACCTAATTGTAGCATTGCTTCCCCATACCCGGCTTCAGCTCCCTTTTTATACCATCTCACCACCTCCCCACCATCAGATTTGATATCTTCTCCTTTATAATAATCGGCAATATATAACGACGCCTTCACATATTTATGATCAAACGCCTTGGTATACCATTTAAGAGCCTCTGTATTATTTTTTTCGCATCCCAAACCATGGGAATACATGTATCCCACATTAGACATCCCCTCACCGTCTTTTAACGCCGCCGCTTTCCTATACCATTTCAAAGTTTCTATATAATCACGATCAACACCTGCTCCATCATAGTACAAATCACCAATTCTATTCATAGCTTTCGTATTCCCTAGGCCGGCTGATCTTATATACCACACCAATGCTTCCGTTACATTTTTTCTAACACCCTGACCTAACAAATACATACCACCAATTGCAAGCATTAAAATAGCACTTTCATGAATATCGTTGCTCATCTTATACCATTTCATCGCCTCTTTAAAATCTTGCGCGACATCAACACCTTCATAGTATTTACAGCCGATTGCCCTCATAGCACAATAACTACCTAAATTAGCCGACTTTAAATACCACTTCATGGATTCTTCGTTATTTTTAGGGAAATCTGGCCATCTTCCATCATTATAGATGTCTCCAATTTCATTCATAGCAGGTGTATTGCCTAAATCAGCCCCCCTGAGATACCATTTCATGGCCTCAGTAAACGACTTCTCAACGCCCTTCCCATTAGCATACATAAATCCCAACGACATTATGGCCGTAATATCCCTTGCATCAGCAGCCTTAAGATACCAATCTAAAGCCTTCTCGACAGAAATAGCAACTCCGCGACCATAAAAATAACAATCACCAATAGAACTCATGCAGTATGGATTTTTTTTATCTGCCCCTTTTGAAAAAAATTCCACCGCAAGATGATAATCTTGTTTAACGAAAAGCCCATTCGAATAATATCTTCCTACATTTTGCATGCCAAAGGAATCTCCCATTTCTGCTGATTTCATGTACCATTTCCAAGATTCCGCCAGAGATGACTGATTCTCATAAAAATTCCCGAGTAATTTTGCAACATAGCTATTATCTGATTTCTCACTCAAAAACGCTAATAATTTAATCTTATCCTCATCTGATAATTTTTTCAGACTATTCATAATATTTTCGTTTTTCGGTAAAATTTCTTCCATTGATGCGTTCATATATTTTTCAATCAATATCTGCAATTGATTGAAACATGGTTCGTCTGGGGATTCGGTACTCATGGGCAGCCATGGAGTGATATTTAAATATATGTGAATAGGTGAAACATTATTTTTCAATATTTTCCACTCCATTTAACGGGAGGAGAAGCCTACCCCCGGGCATTAATATAATATATATCTATATTATAATGCCAAATACAAAAAACGACCAATCTTCAAATAATTGTTCCAATAATAATTATGTCTCATCTAATGAAATAATGGATAGATGTTCACAAATCTCGAACGATCCGCCTGCTGCTATTACGTTCTATCAGAAGGTTCCATTTATAATAGGAAGAACCGAAAAAATGACGTTGGCGAATGGAATAGATGAATCAAAAATTACAGGGGTAGTAACTTTGACACCAGATTACATACAATTTACATCGTTGGCAGGACCAACTTTTCCATTAGTTCGAGTATTTAAATGGCCACCTAGTCTCAAGGTTTCAAAAAAGGAAGAGACTCCCAATCTAATAAAATACAACTATCGTCCCACCGGTACCATGGGAGACATGGGAAATTATACACTAATAGAGATAACTGGTGAGGTTGTAAATAACGATGGAATGATAAGATTATTAATGACAATCCAACCTAAATTCTAAAGTTAGTATTTCTTTTAAGAGAGTTTCTTTCAAATCATTGGGGATTGCTTCGAAAATGTTAGAGACATCGGTTGATGATGTTTCTGATAGGGGGCCGTGGGTGCAGCAGAAAACTCGGAAGGTTGATTCGAAGGTGTCGGGGACCATTGAGGGGTGCATGGTTTTGTAAATGCAGGTTGGTTTACCAATAAATTTTCCAGTTTCTCCTAGGATGGTTCGGATAGCGTTTCTTTTTACATAGATTTTTGATAAGTGAGAGGTTTCTTTGGTTCCAAAATGCTTGCAACAATATGGGTATATGTCTTTGCTATCGCGGTCGGCGGTTCCGGGTTTTAATGAATCGTAGCAATAGGGCTTTGTTAGATGAATCCTTTGGAGAATCATTTTTTTTATAAGATCGATGCAATGGAGCTTGATTTTATCTGTGATTATGGGAAAATATTTTATGGTGTCTAGCAAAGAAATTATTTCGGTTCCTTTGGTGTATATTTCCATTATGTGGGCTTCGAGGAAGTTATAATATTTTTCGAATTGGTAGCTGTGAAATAATGAGAGGACTTCGAGTTTCTGTTCGAGGGTTAAGTGTTCTTGGTATTGGCAGCCGGTGAAGAAATAGACATTTGCAAAGAATTCGTAGACTGCTTCGTATGAATATGATTGGAGGTTGATAATTTTTTCTTGGGCTTCGAGGAATATTGATTGAAACATCTTTTTGAAAAATGGTGATTTGAATGCTATAATCTCAGAAAAAATTTTTAGATGAGAGTCTTTCGTTAGGACGGTGATGTCTCCTTTTTTCTGAGAGAGTAGAAGGAGGAGAATTTGATTATTATCGGTGATGACTTCATCATTCGTTAATGAGGCCGCCATACTTTTTAGGTTGTTGGGTTAATTGAATCGAAAATATACAGATATTTGTAAATTCAATATTTTTCAGCGGTTGGAAATAAATCAAAACAATTTGGGAAGTCATGTGCCGTGGTATACCATGGTGTCAGTAAGAGAAAATCGGCGGGGGTTGCCGGTTTGCGTTAGGGATTGATCGGGGATCCCTCGTTCCAGCCGAAGTGACGTTTGTGCGGCTTCTGCAGATGGAGTGGCGAGAGTTTCGGTGAGGGCACATCCTTCGCCCGTGAAAATCCAGGCTTGCGTTGCCGACAATACGGGCAATGCTGGTGGCACCACTGGGGCAGTGTAGACAGATGGGGCAACGAGGGTTTCGGTCAAAGCTGCTTGCTGTGCCGCGGCGATTGCAGTTGCAGTTTTCTTCTCGTCGATTCGAGGCATTGCACTACGCAAAGATCGAACCGATCCGGTTTCGAACGGCCGTTTGGGAAGAGAGACGACGGGCCATGCGTCGCAGCGGGAAATGGCTCCTTGGGGACCCAATTTGGTTGCCTGAGGTCGACTCCGCGAAAGATGCAACACGGGCCACGCCTCCGGATTCTCGCTGGTTGTGTTTGCATTCAAATCGAAGAGATACAATTGCGAAATTTTGAACACCGTGTCCATCAGCCGAAAGATTGGCATCTGGGTGGCATTGGCGCGTTTGTAACACCCTTCGGTCTCAAAGCAAAACCGGCGCATATCCAACTTGTACTCGTGCTCCTTGTGATTGAAACAGATCAACGAGGGATATACGACAGCGCAATCAGTCTCTTGGGGATTTTCACGAAGGAAGTCCCTTGCCACAGTCACCATCTCGGCCATCTGAACAAGAAATTCATGTTCAGCAACCTTATCGAAAGGGAAATTGTCGACCATTTGAGAGTTCGTATGAAAGAAGCAGCTAATAAGAACAGAATAGTTAAGGACCCTTCAAAGACTCGGGAATTTCAATTTTTTTGTCATATAAGAAAAAGTTGAATATAACGATTGTTTGTTAAGTCGTGAGATATATTTGGAGGTTAGTTCACATGAGTCTCCCAGAAGTACATCATATCGTAGGGGGCCTTGACCATGAAATTGTTCGTTTTGATCCAGAAGAACTAGTTGTATTGCCGCCTCAAAAGACCAGTAAAGAAAATCTCGGGAGCGGTTGGGTTATTAAGCATCCTTTGCCACCCCCAACTGCTAAACGGAAACAAAAGACGAATGTGACCCTAAACTAATAACGTATTATCTTCGCACGTTTTAAATATTCTAACCCCTGATCTGTTATTTTATAGCCTCGTTTTTTCACGTGGAGATATCCCCAATTTATCTTGGCGTGCTACAATCTATTTTTTCTTCCATGTTTATTGCTGAGGGAATATCTATTTGTTCCAAATTTCCCTCAGCGCGCGATAATTTTCTCTTTCTCTTCGTGTTTGACTTGGAGATATCTTAGCGGCGTTCCCATTTAAAGTTTATCTTCGGTGTTTCTGTTCAATGTTTCTTGACTAGAAATAACATATTGGCCGCCCTATTATTTCCCCAAAACGCGCTATCGCGCTACCATTTAACCCCAACGCGCTGTCGCGGTATCATTTAATGTTTCTCTTTGGTGTTTCTTTTAAATGTTTCTTGACTGGAAATATCATATTGGCCCTCCTATTTACCCAAACGCGCTATCATTTAATGTTCCTCTTCGATGTTTCTTTTCAATGTTTCTTGACTGGAAATATCGTATTAGCCCTCTATTTACCCAAACGCGCTATCGCGCTACCATTTAACCCAACGCGCTGTCGCGCTATCATTTAATGTTTCCTCTTCAGTGTTTCTTTTCAATGTTTCTTGATTGGAAATATCATATTGGGCCTCTATTTACCCAAACGCGCTATCGCGCTACCATTTAACCCCAACGCGCTGTCGCGCTATCATTTAACGTTCCTCTTCAGTGTTTCTTTTCTATGTTTCTTGATTGGAAATATCATATTGGCCCTCCTATTTACCCAAACGCGCTATCGCGCTACCATTTAACCCCAACGCGCTGTCGCGCTATCATTTAACGTTCATCTTCAGTGTTTCTTTTCTATGTTTCTTGATTGGAAATATCATATTGGCCCTCCTATTTACCCAAACGCGCTATCGCGCTACCCCCAACGCGCTGTCGCGCTATCATTTAATGTTTCTGTTCAGTGTTTCTTTTGAGTGTTTCTTGACTTGGAATATCATATTGGCCCTCCTATTACCCCCAAACGCGCGATCACTTAATGTTTCTCTCAGTGTTTCTTTTGAGTGTTTCTTGACTTGGAATATCATATTGGCCCTCCTTTTACCCCCAAACGCGCTATCATTTAATGTTTCTCTGAGTGTTTTTTTTGAGTGTTTCTTGGCTGAAAATATCATATTTACGTTCCTATTTACCCAAACGCGCTGTCGCGCTACCCCCAACGCGCTGTCGCACTATCATTCGACGTTTCTTTCCAATCCTGTTGTTCGCTGTTTTTATAAAATGTTTCATTAATTAACAACTGTGTTGTAACATATGTTTTGATATGTTGTTATATTCCTACTCTTAATCGTCCATATGTTGTTTAACGTATTGATTCATATACCCTATTAACTAGGAGAAAAACAACCCCACTAACAAATTGGTAAAGCGTTAAATGAATTAACGCGATCATGTTATATGTAGGAACATTCATTATTACATTGATTCGATAATTTTCTGAAATAATAAAAGATCATCGCTTTGAAATAGTATCTTTTTGGTCAAATATATTGATAATAATATTATATCCAATTTCGTACCTTTTTTCGTATGATAATAATAATGACATGCAATGGCAAGCAAACATTTTATTAACCCGTTAATCCTCGCCGATCGCCATGGTGGATAATGATGCATCCCCATAATGAGATTCAGTTGGTTTTCTCGATATATATCTTCCAAGAATCCGCTATTATATAATTTATCCAGGGATCTTCCTATTGAATAAGTTGTGCCAATGTAGAGTATGCCTTTCATAATTTTAATTAGCGTTTGTTTAGTAATTTCATCGCATTCGGTGCATTTGTGGTAAGAGTAGGAGCCAAAAGTTTTGAGTTCGTGATTACATTTTTGATCTTTCAATAGTTTTATATTATTCCAAATTTTTTGTGGGAACAGGTTTGTGCCAATAATGATGCTACATGCGCTGAAGGGATGGATTGACATTGCGGTGGTGCTGTTTAATCATTTACATAGGGGAACTATTAAGGAATTAGAAATTCATTTTTTTCATTATAAAAATTGATGTTATTAAGTTGTTGGAATGTCTGAGAGAAAATCAATTGGTATGCTTATGGCTGCGTCTTTTGATGCGCCGATACTTACTACACGATTACGGCCGATATTATTAGTGACGATGGAATATATAATTGTTGTTGACTTTTTGAACGGGCGATTGACGCGGATGAATAAATCGGTGCTGAGACGAGAATTTTATTTGGGGTGGGATGGTATGGATATTCATCGGGAGGATAATCAAATTTATGTAGATCTTCATTGGAATAAGAGCGTGGGTGCTTCGTTTAAGATTGATTTGGGAATTCCTCACCAGGTGATGTCATTAGAAGGGTCATCAGGTGAAAAAAAACAGATTAGTCAATTAAAGTATGATGATGGTTCATGCATGGTTATAGACTGGGGGGATAATACTTTATTAAATCGTGATCGCTATGGACTAACGATTACGGAAAAGGGTGAAAAAAAGGATAGAATATTGTTCACAAACAATGAATCCGCGCGGTTGGTAAAACTACATCCGCGAGCAAATGATCCCACGGGGTTTTATAAAAAATATTTTTGCTTTAATGATGGGAATTATTTGCTCATTGGAACCATATGCGATGATAAGCTTTGTGCTGCTGAAAAAATAATAGATCAGCTGTTTGAAGATATTAGTTTGTTCTGTTTGACCGGAGATAATCTTTTGATGTTATTGTTGTCGGATCAATTGGTGTTTGTTGACTGTAATGAAGTTACGGTCGTAGGACGTATTGAATTAGAAGGAAATATTCCGATAAGTTTATCTCATCATATTTTCACAGAATTAAGTCCAATTCGAAAAGATTTCATTATGCTGGAAGGGAAATTCCGCCAATTCATATCTGCTTTTATCCTTGCGCCGTTGGCTGGAATAGTTTTTACGTATATATTTGGAGATATGCCTTAAGAATCATAATATGATAACATCAATAGAGAAATATCTTTTGGAATATTCGCTGGGAAATCCAGAAGAAATTTCGCCGTTTGAATATCGAACCCTTTGTGATCAAAGCCAGAGAGATCATACATTTTAACACCCCAATTAAATAAGCGTATAACCCTCTGATAATTTGTCATCGGATTGAAAAACGTTGCTATATATTCCCGCGATTTTTCATCTAAACAATTCGAGATATCGGACGAGATTTTTTAAGGATTTTTTTTAATTTAGTTGGTTCGATGAGTTTTAATTCTTGGGAGAGAATTTCGACTTGTTCGCGGGCTTGGGATTTCATCAATTGTTTTAATCGTCTGTATTTTAGGAGGAGAGATTCTGGGGGTTGGGTTATTTTGTTGCCCATTTGAGAATAGGTGAATGTGTAATAATTAATTTAAGGGAGAATAATCGTTGGGGAATTCAATTTTTAGAGATGGATGAAAAATTGAATTAGTCGTTCATTGGAGTACCTTTACAATTACGTTTGTGTATTCGTCTGATGCCTCATAAAAGGAAAATAAATCGCGTTAGGAAATGCTGTCGCGTTTGTTATGGTGAGAATAATCGGAAGGGGCTTATTGTTCCCTGCAATTGCAAGGGGACAATCAAATATATTCATCGTGAGTGCTTAGATCTTTCCCGCTTGGTGAGTCCGGAAGCTAATTTAAAATGTTCCATTTGTAAAAAAACTTTTATTCTGGATTATATGACGGCATTTGATCAACAACGGTATCGAGCGATCTTGAAAAATTTCTTAATTAAGTTGGTATGTGATAAAAGGTTATTCCCGTTGTATTTAATAATTCTGGGGGGTCTATCATGGAAAGATCCGGTGATTCCTGTTGAATATAATCGATTTGCGCGATCATGTATCTGGATAATGTTCAAACTGTTTCCATTGTTGGGGACATATTGTTTGTTAATATTGGTATCCTTTCTGGGGGATTATCAATTTCGATATGCATTATTGATAATATTTTATGTATATTTTTGTGTTCCAATGATGGGTGACAGAATAAGTGGACTGGGAGAGAAACAAAATATTTCTTTTTTGTTCATGTTTTTTCATAGTTTGGTTATTTTGATAGAAATTTGGGGAGGTTATATCATTTATTCTATTGTTAGGGATGATTATTATAGGAGCATTTGGGAGGTGATGGGGTTGAAGAAATTTGTGAGAGATTTGGAATAAAATTGAATTAGGGAGTTATTGAAATACGTTATTTTATATTGGAGGGTTGTTATCAAAGGATGCCTCACAAGAGAAAAATCAATCGGGTTAAAAAATTGTGTAGGATTTGTTATGGTGATAATAATAGAGTGGATTTCATTGTGCCGTGCGAGTGTAAGGGGAGTATGAAATATATTCATCGGGAATGCTTGGATATGTCCCGTTTGGTGAGTGAGGAGGCTAATTTGAAATGTTCTATTTGTAAAAGGAATTATGTTTTGGATTATGGGAAGAAGCCGAGTGGGAGGCAAAGTAGGGCGATTTGGATAAATTTTTTGAGAAATTTGTTGTGGGAGAAAAGGTTAATTGGGTTGTATTTAGTAATTTTGGGGCATGCGGTGTGGGGGAACTTGGGTATACCTGCGAGATACAATTTAATGCAATCATGTTTTTATGTAATATATTGTGTATATCCGTTGTTGTCAACTTATAGTATCTTGATGGTGTTGGAGTCGTTGCCGTTGCTACCGTTGCGTGGAAATGGTCAAGTTGTGGTTTCATTGTTGCTGGTATTGTATACAGAGATTTTGGCTCCGATTATCGCTGAAACGAAAAAAGTAGAGGAAATTGTTATAGCGACGAACGAATATGTTAAGATGAAATTTTCTCCATTTGCGATATATATTCAGATATTGCCTATAGTTTTGGCTATAGGTGTGCAAATTATTGGGGGTTATCATATTTATAGTATCGTTAAACAAGATTATTATATGAGCGTTTGCAGAGTAATGGGGTCCAAGAATTTTGTGAAGGATCTGGAACAGTTGGAGCATACGAGGAATGAATGGGGGAAATAGCGCGGGTAACAATTCTTCGGAATAGATCGATGCTAACAGTTCGTAAAAAGAAAACACGGAAAGATCCCCGAAGATGTGATCATCCATTGTTTCAATAAATTATTAAAAATAGTCCCAGATAATTATATCGTTAGTGTTTCTGACCAAGCAATTAAAGCTCACAAAGTATGATCCACCCGAATTTCTATAGCCAGCTCCAATAATCGTTTGATCCGAGACATCGCAAATCGCCTTCAATGGCCTTTGGAATCGCATTTCCTAAGCTGTGAACAACAAGATGAATCCGCCCAAATTTCCGTTTTCCCTCTACCATCTTCCATCCCCATTTGATCAACAAATACATATCAGTCCATCGCGGATCCCATAGTTTCTTCTCACTCAAATCTCTATCGCATCGCTCAATTGTTGTTCCAAGAAATATCTTCTTCTCCTCATCAACAGCCGAATTAACAAACAACATCGCCATCTCTTTCGACACACGATTTTGAACAATAACCCCATTATACCCGACCATTTTGACCTCCCCCCTATCAACAAATCCCTCCCACCCCTCACCACAAAAAAGAATCTCAAAATTAACCAACAACATCACCAAATCTTTTTCAATAATACACTCAGCCAATCCATATTTCCCCTTCATTTTATGATCGCTCAAACACATATTCGGAAGCACTACTCGCTCATTATTCTTCGGAAGACACGTAACACCCATCTCATCCACAATTAGCTCCGGAACCAACTTCATCATAATCGCCACCATACCAGCATTAATACTCACTCCCAGAATTTTTTCCAACTCAGGAATCGATTGATTATAACTCATGATTTCTTTTCCGATCCGTTCCATTCTTATCTCTGGCGATGCAGTCACCACCGAAAGAAGCCACAACCTATCCATAAGCGATTCAACAGCGGACCTCACATCAATCTCCCCCTTCAAATATTCAACCACACCCACCTTCCCATCAGCAACAGCAGCAGCATACACAAATCCCTCATCCCCGCTGATCTTCATCTCTTCCATAATATATTTCAAAATATCCAAATCACTACAAACTGACATACAACACTCCAACTCCTTCACCGTCGCTGCCTCAGCCAATTTAATAAATTCTGGATAACAACCACGCTTACTCGCATCAACAATTTTACTCTTAAGGACCTCACGAGACCATTTTTTCAACATTTTCTCGATCCTAACTTGATGATGTCCAGCCGAATAATCAGCCATTTCAAACAGCTGCACGCGCGCAGATAATAAACTAATAATGATAAAGGACCCAATAATTCTTCCTTTATTCAACTTTTTCCACAACCCCCTTTCTCAAAATTGCATCGATCTTACTCTGATAATTTCTCTCGGTGAATCCTTTAGCATTCTCCCAATCTTTATCATAAGACTCATCATAATATGACCTCTGAGAATCGCCATCCTTATAAATTTTACGAATCCCCTCCTTCGATAATGCATCCGGCAAAAAACTATAATGTATCTCAACCTTTTTCAAATTTGTCATCGGCAATACTTCTATCACCTCCGCAATCGTCTTTTGCCTATGCACCGTAGATCGCAAACTCTCAAGCGCTTTCGCATAACGCAACGCCCCAACAAACTCCGACAATTCATACGGCTCCGGATATGGCGGCCCCTCCGTAATAGCATAAAAATGTATATCCCTAAATACCGTCAAACTCTTCAAAACAGGCAACTCCCGAATAATCATAGCTAAATTCTTCTGAAATCTATCATCCAACTTATCAAAAGTATCAACCACCACCTCCAAACTACTCAACGCCCTACACCCACCAATCGAACTCGCCCCTATCTCTAGAAATCTGCCCGGCAAATATAAACTTTCCAATCCTCTATTCTCGCCTAAGAAAAATTCCATCAATTTCACCAATTTCTCATCCCTTTCAGTATCCATTCCAAACCGCTTATTCGTCAACAATTTAAAACTCCTCAACGATCTCATCCTACTCAAAAGCAATGCTGTCTCTATTGATTTCTCACATTGATAAACCCTCACCGATTCCAAAGCAGATCCACTAAATCCCACCCCCAATTTATTTATCTCATCCTCCCCCATCGTCAACCCTTCAACATTCTTCAAATTCTGCGACCAACTCGTCAAATCTTTCCCCCCCTCACCCGAAGCAACTTTATAATCCTCATGATGATGATACCCGCGCGGATTTATGTGCGACTCCCCTTTTTCAATATACCTACACTCCTTCAAAAAACAAATATGCTGCATTTCTAAAAATTTCAATCGCGGAAGGACCAAACAGAAATTCTCCAAATCTATCCTAAAATTACTAATCACCAAATAACTAATCTGCGACTCCCTCAAAGTATCCCCCAAACTATTCTCCCCCGCAAACGAAATCCGCCCACGACTAATATTCAACCTGTGCAAAGTCGGACACCTCTTAAGCATTTTCACCACCTCATCAGTCAACCCAATATTTTGAACCGTCAACGAAGTAACCTTCCCCGAATCAATCACCCCAACGAATTCTGAAACCTCCCCTAACGATAAATTATCCCTCAAAATAACCCCACTAGTTTGCACTTTCCCATAATACACATCATTATCAAAATCCTCCACATCTGTCAAACACCCAATCATCCAACTCCCAAGCGTCGCCGCAGGAACAATCACCAAATGAACTCTCTCCCCCTTAAAATCATCTAATTCAATCTTCGGTAAAATTTGTTGCTCCGCCATAATATAAATTCTAAACTCATCTCACGCCTACCAACCAAACCCAATAATTTTCATCTTTTTCTCTAAAATTGAAAATAACACCCACTGCATACAACTCAAATCAATCACTTCCACAACCATGCTATCCCGCCACTTCGCTCGAGCAGTTCGAAGTTTCTCTAATTCAGCAATCAAACCATGGAGCCATGTTGGACTTAAAACCAGTAATCTCTTTCGTTTACACTTATTCGAGGGATTCAACGTTCCCAAATTTGTGCATTACGATAAGGAACACTTCCGTGATATAGCAAAAAAAAGATCTAACATAACACATGAAAATTTTTTCGCGCACATTAATAAGATATTTCCCAGCGATATTAAATATTTCTGCTTGCGTTCTTCCGGATTAAATGGCCCTTACGCCTCGAAATTTGGTATCAAGCGATCAGATATTCTTACCGAAGGGACTATTATCGCAAATTCCATCGATGAAGGGACACTACTCGTTCAAGAATTTATTGCTGGCCCCAATACTAAATCTGGTGTACTTTTTATTGATACTAACAAAAATATAACAAGGATCAAAGCAATACCTGGCTTGTGCGATCCCGTTATAAACCGGGAGCGTTGTGATATATATTATCTGAATCGCGAATCCGGTGAGATTGCCGAGAGTTTTCTTAGAAAAGACAAACGAAGCAAATTTTTTATCGACAAATTTATCGAAGAGAATGTTGATCCCGAAGGCAAAGGAACCCTTTCGATAGAAGAAATCAAAACTATTTGGGAAGCGGGCTTAAAAGTCAAACGAATGCTTCCAAGAGATCAAGTTTCAATCGGGAACGAAGTGAGATGGACATTTCGAGATGGCCAGCTGTATGTTCTTAGAACTAACTCTTTAAAAAATTGAAATATCGTAATCATTGAGGGATCCATTAGTTAACTTTGGATATTTACTCAAAATCGTTCAAGCATGGCTGAGCCGGAGAAATGCAAGTATCCAAGGACAGCAGAAGAAGAGGCCAAATGTTCTTCCGCTGCCCACCCAAGTCATTTTTGCCTGGGGTGTCATCTTGTATCAATCCGCAAAAAACTCATCGAATGCAAACTCGAGAACGTATCCATCGATGAATCCCCCGAACCAGACGAAGGATACAGGGTTCGATCGTTCAAAATAAGATTCAGTGAACGATTTCAATTAACCGTCTCTGTCTGTAACAATCGCTGGCTCCCAAAGATGAAAGTCGGTGGACTATTTGTCGTTGCCCGCTATACCAATAAAGACATCGAAGCAAAAGCGGCCCTCGAAGACCCTATTTTCTCTGAAAAAACCGGCTATCTAATAAGCAACCGCGGATTGATCCTAAAAGAATTCAACACAGCAGAAGAATTGATCCCGGAGATTCGAAAAGTGAAAGAACTATTCGATATCTCCTACGGGTCATTCAAAGACGCTCCAACAAAGCTGGCCTAATTCCTTCGCAATATGCGGCATTCTCATCCACAAATTCTTCCCCTGCAATTATTTCTCCATATCTAAGAATATCCTTCTGAACAATAGAAATTATTTTCCCCATAATATCTGTTGGAGAATAACTATACGAATATATTATTTTTATCAAATCGATCGGAATGATGTCAACCACAGATGATTTTATTTCCCTTTCTAATCGATAAATATTCCCTTGAGCTATCGTTAAAAAATCAGTTTCAAATGCTCCTCGCAAAAATATTTTTTTTTGATCAAACCTAAGATTAAATTTTGGTTGTCGCAATATGTACCAACCGTAATTTGCAGCTGCCCAGTAATCAACTATAAAAGTACTGAGATGCGCTCCAAATTTAAGATGGTCAACATTTTTTAATTCGGATTGGAATTCATTCATCATGCCACCTTGTTCTCTCCTTCGATAGCCAGAAAAATTATTAATACAATTTGTTTCACCAGCGAGATGTTCACACGGTAGTACTTGTTCTTCTATCGTTATATATGGAACTAATTCAAAGTAATCACTAAATTTTGTTTTTTCTTTCGCGAGGGTTTTAATTTTATTTAAATATTTGGGATGGAATATTTTATTCAATCCGTTATTCCATGCGATGTGATGCAAAAAATTGCAGGGACACGTGAAATTATATATAGGTAAAATATATATTGGAACCTCGTTTGTATATTCCATTATTATAAACCCTGCTAGTTTTATTTCGGACATTTCATCGTTGAGAAGAGATATGTTTATGATTATGAATGCAAGTAGATTTCAATTTTTTTTGGAAAAATTTGAAGTTCTAATAATACTATTATCCCCGCTTACCAATCTCATGTATTCATAGGGAAGTTGCCGCAAATGATATTTATTTTTTTCCATGCGTTGAATGTGTTGGTGATCATAGTTTTATTGATATTGTATGCCAATGACCAATATTCGAAAGAAGGAGAATATAATTATCCTGGTGTTAAGAGATCGGCTGATTTTACTGTTGGGTACAATATTAGTTCATTGATTGGTAGTATTTTTGCTCTCAAACATCATATCGATATATGGTTAAAAATAGCTCCGCCGAATTATGTTACTGATGTTTCGGCTACATGGCGCAAGATTGTTGGAATTATTGTTCGCTATATAATATTTGGGATTTGTGTGCCGGTATTATCGATCAGTTCTTTTGGATTGCATTGTGGTTATGCGACTTGCTTTAAGATAGAAACGCCGTTATATCTAAATGTGTTGCTGTCACTTGTTCCGATCTTCAGTGCATTAGCATATATTATTCCGACGCTACTCGTGGGGATGATTTATTGGGTATGGACCGGCGAAATTATTAATATTCTCTGGATTAAGAAATTATGCTCTGGATCAACATACACACCAACAAATTACGTTCAACTCGAAATTGACCAAAGAGTAATCGACCGTGAATTAGCGCGAAAAATTTATTCATCCAAAAATCATATCTGCCCAAAATGCAAGGACCCCTTCTCAAATAGTAACGTCAGCATTAGGGATAACGATTTCTATCATAGTGGTTGCGTGGATCCGAATTAAAAAATTGATTTTATTAATGGATTGAACCGTTTAATAGCCCAAATATATAGCGTAGTATAGAAGTTATGCAGCCTCTCAATTTTGGAGGGAGGCTTTTTGTTATTTTTCTTGTGATATTTATTTTGTTTGATTTTGTTGGGATAATTATATATGCTGGAAAAGAAGCGGTTACAGTGACTGTAGTGAATGTGGCTACAATAGTGTCGGCGTTATTATTTTTGTGTTTGTGTGATAATAGGGATTCGACTTTGGGTTGTTTGGGGATGACGATACCGCTTACGTTAATATTTACGGCAATAAGTTTTGGTATCCATTGTTCTGATTCATCTTGTTTCGATGTGAGGACTCCCTTATATGTTCTGGTTCTTGTAGAGATTGGTGCTCTCGCGATTGGTATCATATTAGGGTTTTTAGTAGTAATAACTAACTTTTTTTCCAATATTTGTTTGAAAGAGAAGCATGATTGGATGTATGATGAAGCGTCGGTTCCGTATGAAATGGTGATGCATCTTGTAGATAATAAAGCTGTAAAATATTGTCCCATTTGTAAACTATCGGTTGAATCCGCTGATAAAATAAAAATAACAACAACCGGGACGAAACTGCATATTGATTGTGTGGCGCAATATAATAATATTCTTTATGCTTTATAAAAATTGAATATCTAAGTGGATGTACCTCTTTCATAATTGTTGTTCTCATTCAAAATGGAAAAGTTTCTAAAACTTCCCGAAGTTGTCCTACGATCCATTACTGAAAACTTGGAATTGAGAGACGCGATCAATATTTTATACGGATCGAGATTTCTGCTGAAACATTTGCGTGCTAGCATCATAACAACTAAAATTAGTTCATTCCACGTACTTTCTAAAGTTCTAACCCTTTTCCCTAAAAGTTCTGTGCAATTATTAAACTGCTTCTCTCCACTTACCAACTTGATTGATTTCGGCGCACACCTAACAGAAATCCATATCGATAACAATCATGTCAGTTTTTCTCTTCCATTGAACCATATGGTTAGATTGCGCAAATTGAGATGTCATCAATATAATTTATTTCGTATATTGAAGCCGGATCAATTGCCGCCGAATTTAGCGTATTTAGAAATCGCTGCGTCGGGGATGGATTTTAGTATGTTTGAGAAATTAACGGATTTGAGGGTTAGGTGGCAGAATGTGTATTATGGGCCAACGGGTTTTCCGAGTACGTTGACTAGATTGGTTATATTGGGTAATGTGCTATTGCCAGACAGTAAAATAAGTGGATTGGATGGGCTTCGAAGCGTAGAATTTTGTAATTTGGATGATTTTTTTACTATTTTCGAAAGTCCCGGGTGCCAGCTAAAATTAACGGACCTAGGAATTAAGCTGCCGCATCGTCATTATGTTGAAGCTAGTAAAAAACTAAAATTTACTGAAAATCTTAATGCGAGGATACTTGCAAATTTGCGTAGTATTGAGAGTTTGACTTGGCAATTCGCGGTTATTCCATTAAATTTCTTTGATTCGATGGTGTGCCTTAAGAGGATAAAAATTTTAGGATTTGGGGAGTTTGTTAGGGGGTCATTTATTGAGATTCCAAGTGTCACGGAAGTTGAATTTGATAATGTTTATCATTGGCAGGGGATTGTTAAGTATTTCCCAAATGTTAGGAGTCTAACGCTCCGTTTATGTGAATTTGAAAATCCATTAAAAAAACCGTTAATGGATTTGGAAGAGTTAGAAATTATGAATTGTGGGGTGTCGGATTTAGGATTAAAAAAATGGAATTGTATTATGCGAAGCGTTTATTTGAGGATTATTGATTGTAATATTGGTCCTGATGTATTTGAAAAAATAACGGGTGAATCGGTGACATGTAATTTTGGATTATGTTATGCATCTTTTGGGGGCGTGTTTCAGAAAATGTGGGGGTTACGTAAGCTATGTTTGCCTGATTTTTCTGGATTTCCGATTACAACTTTTAGGCAGGTTCCTTATGTGGTGGGGCGCTGTATTTGATTCATTTTATCATTCCCCGCAACACATTCAAATCATAAGGTTGTAAACAATGCATAAGCACCAAATAGTCCTTTCTCAAATTGATCCCCCCTTCATCAGTTAATCTTCCAATATATTCCTTCTAATGTCTTCAGAGATCTTGCGGGTTTTTGAGGGACTTCTTTTATATCTTAATTGATGCCTTTCTTGAGATCTTCATCGAGGTCTTCATCGAGATAATGCGGTTTTTTGAGGGGGATTTTGTTGTGATCATTGAGTTCTTCATTGAGATCTTGCGGTTTTTTGAGGGCGTTCATTGAGGGGGGTCATTGATAGGGTTCATTGAGGGGGGTTCATCGAGGGGGTCATTGAGGGGGCGTTCATTGTGGTCTTCATAGGTGAAAGGTTGACTAATTACATAGATGAGTAGTTTAGATGAAAAGCGAACTTTTTTAAATATATGTTACAGATTTAAGTCCAAAAATGAATAATATTATACGTTAGAGGCCCGGGAGGGGCATAAGTTCATCATTTGAGGGTTGCAAAAAACGCGGCCTCCGGAGGATGGGTTCAAGGAACCCGCTGGGGTGTAATATTGAGGAGTTTGGATAAATGAATAGTTTGAATGAAACAAGGACTGATTAGATAGACAAATAGGCTAGATGAAAGGTTGACTGATTAGATAGATGAGTAGCTTAGATGAAAAGTGAATTATTTTAAATATATGTTACAGATTTAAGTCCGAAAATGAACAATATTAAACGTTAGAGGCCTGGAAGGGGCCTAAGTTCATCAGTTAACGGTTGCAAAAAACGCGGCCTCCGGAGGATGGGTTCA
>Ga0206990_1004_pt1 | contig 145918 bp, 140 predicted proteins | sample Alteio_BWMinCont_8_FD_153283 | JGI IMG/M metagenome (GOLD analysis project Ga0206990, IMG submission 153283) | Enriched cells from forest soil in Barre Woods Harvard Forest LTER site, Petersham, Massachusetts, United States -... | ecosystem: Environmental > Terrestrial > Soil > Temperate forest >... | reverse complement strand
TTGCTTGCATATGTATGTTGGGGTTATGTGTGTTTCCGCGGTGCTTGGGATGCATTATTTTATCTCTTGAGCATACGTTTGTTTACATCCTTATCATAGAGACTTATGAAATTAGAGATGATTTATGCATAGATTCACCGCGGAAAAGGATATTTGTATCCTAATAATTTGAGATTGGAGGCAGTCACCACCGTTGCTTGCATATGTATGTTGGGGTCATGTGTGTTTCCGCGGAGCTTGTGATGCATGATTTTATCTCTTGAGCATACGTTTGTTTACATCCTTATCATAGAGACTTATGAAATTAGAGATGATTTATGCATTGATTTACCGCGGAAAAGGATATATGTATCCGAATAGTTTGAGATTGGGGGCAGTTAATCCGTTGTTTACGTCTGTTTGTTAGAATTATATATTTTCCGCGGTGCTTGGGATGCATGATTTTATCTCTTGGGCGTACGTTTGTTTATATCCTTATGATAGGTACTTATGAAATTGAGATGATTTTATCCATTGGAACATCGCGTGGAGAATAAGTAAGTTAATATTATGAGTTAAGAGGGAGACACTTCCTTATTTGGTTACATCTATATTGTCAACATATATATATACTCCGCGATGATTAGATGCATGATTTTCTCTATTGGCCATATGAAATAAGAGATGATTTTAAGCATTGGAACATCGCGTGGAGAATATGTATGTTAATATTATGAGTTAGGAGGGAGACATCCCCTTATTTGGTTACATCTATATTGTCAACATATATATAAATTCTCCGCGATGATCAGAAGCATGATTTTCTCTATTGGCCATATGAAATAAGAGATGATTTTAAGCATTGGAACATCGCGTGGAGAATATGTATGTTAATATTATGAGTTAGGAGGGAGACATCCGCTTATTTGGTTACATCTATATTGTCAACATATATATATATTCTCCGCGATGATCAGAAGCATGATTTTCTCTATTGGCCATATGAAATAAGAGATGATTTTATGCATTGGAACATTGCGTGGAGAATATGTGTGTTAAAATTAAGAGTTTGGAGGCAAACCCCCTTATTTGATTACATCTATATTGTCAACATATATATTTTTACGATGAGTAATGCAAAAAGAGTAACACGCTACGATCCCAAATTTGTTGTCGACCCATAGTGTTAGAATTTATAAGTTCTTATAAATTTCTCGTAGATCGTATAATATAAAAATTCTGAACAGTCGGGGTCGACAACAAATTTGGGATCGTAGCGTGTTACTCTTTTATATATAAATATAATGATGGAGTATATATATATATTCTACGGGATGATTCAATGCATGATTATATCTCTCCAGCATATGAAATAAGAGATTGTTTTTATGCATTGAAATTTCGCGGAGAATGTGTGCATGTTGATATTATGAGATAGGAGGTATGGACTCTCTTATTTGAGTGCATTCAATGGGACAAAGCATATAACAGTTAAATGTAATCAGGAAATCTATTATTGCATGGGGGATTATTTGGGTATTTTGATTGATAATTTATACCGCCGTCAATGAACGTTGCAATAAGAATACAAATAATGAACCACGGATTGTATAACCAAAATGTCTCATCTTTTCAACCATAGAATGAGTCGTTATCACTTTCATCATAACATAACATTCACTACAGTAGCTTCCCGAACTCATGATATTAAACATTTTCCTCTCGCATTCATTGTAAATGTCACCCTCAATGAAACAGCAAGACGTGAAATGAAGATCTCGCTGAAGACCTCGATGAACCCCTAAATAAAGACCTCAATAAAGTCCTCAATGAAACCTCAATAAACCCCTCAATAATGCCCTCAATTAAACCCTCAATTAAACCGCAAAACCTAGATGAAGATCTCGCTGAAGGCCTGAATAAATACCTCACTGAAGGCCTGAATAAATACCTCAATAAAGCCCTCAATTAAAGCCTCAATTAAACCGCAAAACCTAGATGAAAACCTCGCTGAAGGCCTAAATAAATACCTCAATAAAGCCCTCAATAAAGCCATCAATTAAACCCTCAATTAACCGCAAAACCTAGATGAAGACCTCGCTGAAGGCCTAAATAAATACCTCAATAAAGCCCTCAATAAAGCCCTCAATTAAACCCTCAATTAACCGCAAAACCTAGATGAAGACCTCGCTGAAAGCCTAAATAAATACCTCAATAAAGCCCTCAATAAAGCCCTCAATTAAACCCTCAATTAACCGCAAAACCTAGATGAAGACCTCGCTGAAGGCCTAAATAAATACCTCAATAAAGCCCTCAATTAAACCCTCAATTAACCGCAAAACCTAGATGAAGACCTCGCTGAAGGCCTAAATAAATACCTCAATAAAGCCCTCAATTAAACCCTCAATTTACCGCAAAACCTAGATGAAGACCTCGGTGAAGGCCTAAATAAATACCTCAATAAAGCCCTCATTAAAGCCCTCAATAAAGCCCTCAATTAACCGCAAAACCTAGATGAAGACCTCGGTGAAGGCCTAAATAAATACCTCAATAAAGCCCTCAATAAAGCCTCAATTAAACCGCAAAACCTACAAGACCTCAATGAACCCATCAATGAAACCGCAATGACTCAATGAGGCCCTCAACGTTTCCGTATATATTGCTTCCAACAGATCCGACACCGCTCTCTATCAATGGGTTGACTGCCGCATAATTCTATATATATCGTTGGATTAACTCTTTTCGGCGTTGTACTCGATTCATTCTAGCACCATTTCATACATGCATTCAAATCAATAGGTTATAAACAATGCATAAAACCAAATGGTTCTTACCTGAATTGACTCAACGCCCTCTTCATTTAATGTTTCCATATATTGCTCCCAACAGATCGTACCCCCGCGCTCTATCAGTGCAATGACTACCTCCTATTTCAAATTATATCGTTGCATTAACTCTTTCCTGGCGTTGTATTCGATTCATTCTTTCACCATTTGCCACATGCATTCAAATCATAAGGTTGTAAACAATGCATAAAACCAAATGGTTCTCACCTGAATTGACTCAACGCCCTCATCAGTTAATGTTCCCATATATTGCTCCCAATAGATCTTAACACCGCGCTCTATCAATGGGGTGACTGCCTCATATTTCTGATTATATGGTTGCATTAACTCTTTTTAGGCGTTGTACTCGATTCATTATATAACCATTTCCCACATGCATCCAAATCATAAGGTTGTAAGCAATGCATAAAACCAAATGGTTATAACTTGAATCGCCCCAACGCCCTTGATCAGTTAATCATTCCATATATTCCTCCAACAGATCCTACCCCCGCGTCCTATCAATGGGTTGACTGCCTCCTGTTTCAGTTTATATGGTTGCATTAACTCTTTTTAGGCGTCGTACTCGATTCATTATATAACCATTTCCCACATGCATCCAAATCATAAGGTTGTAAGCAATGCATAAAACTAAATGGTTATAACTTGAATCGCCTCAACGCCCTTGATCAGTTAATCATTCCATATATTCCTCCAACAGATCCTACCCCCGCGTCCTATCAATGGGGTGACTGCCTCCTATTTCAGTTTATATGGTTGCATTAACTCTTTTTAGGCGTTGTACTCGATTCATTATATAACCATTTCCCACATGCTTTCAAATCATAAGGTTGTAAGCAATGCATAAAACCAAATGGTTATAACTTGAATCGCCCCAACGCCCTTGATCAGTTAATCATTCCATATATTCATCCAACAGATCCTACCCCCGCGTCCTATCAATGGGGTGACTGCCTCCTACTTCAGATTATATGGTCGCATTAACTCTTTTTAGGCGTTGTACTCGATTCAAGTTATAACCATTTCCCACATGCATCCAAATCATAAGGTTGTAAACAATGCATAAAACCAAATGGTTATAACTTGAATCGCCCCAACGCCCTTGATCAGTTAATCATTCCATATATTCCTCCAATAGATCCTACCCCGCGCCCTATCAATGGGGTGACTGCCACCTATTTCAGATTATATGGTCGCATTAACTCTTTTTAGGCGTTGTACTCGATTCATTATATTACCATTTCCCACATGCATTCAAATCATAAGGTTGTAAACAATGCATAAAACCAAATGGTTCTTACCTGAATTGACTCAACGCCATCATCAGTTAATGTTCCCATATATTGCTCCCAATAGATCCTAACACCGCGCTCTATCAATGGGGTGACTGCCTCCTATTTCGAATTATATCGTTGCATTAACTCTTTTCCCATGTGTTGTATACGATTCATTTTATCACCGTTTCAGACATGCACTCAAATCATGAGGTTGTAAAGAATGCAAAAAAATTTATCAAGAAACAATAACCATTTCCAGTGTGTGGTCATTCTCATAAAAGCATCAATATCACATATCTCTTATATGTGATATTGAAAAATCATATAGGCAAACTATTCGAATACTATTATTTTTCATTCTTTAGATATCTATCATTCCTGGCATATAGATCTTCCGCAAATGGTTTCCCTTGATATTTCAAATATGAATGACGCTAATCTAAATCTAATCTCAGGCCATTCTTGACAATAGAAGCATATTTCAGATTTACAGGATATTTATCCTTAACATTTGATTTATGGTTCCTGCTCCCTAAATGTACTTCCAAATGAATCATATCTCTGAACGTCATTGAACATGCTAAACATTCATATTCTTTCCCTGTATGTATACACATATGTTTCTTTAGACTTGATCTATCTTTAGTCGTGAAAGAGCATTGATCACAATTATATTCGACTCCTTCGTGCATAAGCTTATGTCTATGGAAATTTGATCTATCTTTACATTTATATTCACATTGTCCACATCGATATCTATATTCATCAACTACATTATCAACTACTTTATCAACTACATCAACTACTGATTTTCCTCTGCCGCTAATTTTTCTTCTATGGAGAGGACTAATTAAATGCCTTACAATATTCCCTTTTCGATCTGTTGAATAATCACATATCTCGCATCTATAATTCTGACGACCAGCTTTTTTTTTCGATTTAGGATAATCATTCGTTTCATCATCTCCATCATTTTGACTACCACACGAAATTTTTTTATGTTGTGTATAAAAAAGATATATGACTATTAAATTTTTATAATCCCATGGAATACCAATACTATCTATATCACCAACCAAATATTTTTTTATTGTCTCGAGTAATACATTTATATCACTAATCTTATTATCTGGATTGTACCTAATAAATATGCATCTCATACCTATCTTAGCAACGATATCATACATCCTCTTATCTTCGCAAGTATAATTCCCATATTTATGTTCAAATTCATCCACTTCGATTATTAAGAAATAATAACCACAATCAATTCTGAAGTCAGGATACAAATGAGTGCCAGTACATTGGCATCCAACAGATTTGTTATGAACGAGTTTTTTGTCCCCTAATTCCTTAACTAAATTGATTTGTAAAAAATCTAAGACTATATATTCCTTCGTTTTGTGATAAAGCTTTTTGATTGGGAAGGGCACGCAATATTCACAAAAATCACCACCAGTCTCAAATAGTTGACAACTCGGACACTTATCCGTTTTTGCCTTCGCGACTGTATTTTGCTTATTGCCTTCATTAGTCAGTTGTTCATGCATAATTTCCGCCATAAAATTTTCTTATACTTTACATAAATAATTTTATAAATTTTGTTTGAACGCATAAAATTATTTGTCGCGACGCCAACGATCATACATTAAATATGTATTAGTAAATCTCAATTCGTGACATATTGTGTAACCATCCGATGATCAGCAAATCAAAAATTTGAAATATCAAACGATTGCCCACCTTATTGATTTTTAACGTAGTAATCTCTGCGATGAAGAGAACCGAAACAATTAAATACAACAGAGATCTATCATATGAAAAGATATCATATCTGGATGGCGTAATGGATGGATTATATGAATCCTACGATCGAGATGATAGGTTGCAACGGCGAAGCCTATACGTAAATGGCGCCATAAATGGATTCGATGAGATATATTTTCGAAAAATCCCCGTCACCAAAACTCATATTGTTAACGACATGAAAAATGGCATAGAGTCACTGTACGATGACTACGGAGTCATAGTATCTGAAAAAAATTACAAAGATGATCTTCTCGACGGAATCTCTACAGTTTATCACTCCGATGGGAAAAAAAAAGCAAGCGAAACATTATTCTCTGAAGGAAAAGCAATTAAAGTTCTATTGTCTCAAGATAAAACTGGCAAAAATAAAATTATCCCACCAGGAAATATCCTTGTGTGGAAAGCAGGGGATTCTCGGTATGGAAAGCCAGTTCTCATCCAAATTAGCGTTGACGAAAAAACAGAACGTGTAACGCCCCATCAGGTTTTGGGCCGATATAAATCCCGAATTGCCTCTGGAACTGTCGTACAAATTATTGATCTCGAAAAAAACCAATATGATGAGGCCATTTCATGCGTCTATAACCACAACACCATACTATATCAAAAAGGACAGCGCGCAGTTCCAGATAGATATGACCCCGATCCGAATAATGATTGCTCTCATGGAATCAATGTCCATCTAGATATCGAAGATTGTTATCAATGGTTCAAAAACCCTTCCTAATTCATATTTCCGGAACGTCCTCAAAAGGATCCTCCATCACATTATGCCCACCCCAATCAGACATATATTTCAATTTAGGCTCAGCAGCTATAAATAAAGTCACCCCAAAAATTATTAGAACAAATATTGTCCATATTTTGGCTAATTTTAACGAAGCATTGAAATTATCTCTGTTGGAATTATATTTCAGAGCGATCCATTTAGCTAGAACTTGATACCATGATGCGACAACATAAAATATAATCGCTGCCAAAATAACAGTGAGGAAATTAACCCCAATTAACGAAAATTGTCCGAAATGTTCAGCCATCTATATACAATCAATAAAAAAATTCAAAGCTGCTCATATAATTAGTTTGAGAGGTTGTCATGAAATCATAGTCTGCTAATCCCAAATCGCTTGTCCAATTGTTCTGGATAGAGATTCCATTGCCGCCATTGCCGCTGCTTCTGACGTTTCAGTTGATGGTAGTGCTGCGGTATGCTTCTCGAGGCAATTAAGGGAACAATATTTTGCAGCATAGCGCGTTAGTGGATCAATCCATACCGTTTCTTTACGACAGGAGACACATTTGTCTTCATGAAGTTTGCGGCAAATTGCGCCACAGTAATAACGCTCACCGAATGCTTTACTGCAATGGAGGCCAAATCGCAATTCAATCCAAGCACCTTGGGAACAGCGCACGCAATCGTAGAAGGAATAGCGCGGTTTTCTTATTGGTGGTAATCCTCTTTTCGAAGCCGCAATTTCTTCAACAGCCCGCGCATCATATTCTGCCCCGATCTCTAACACTTGCCTCGTGGCTTCAGAATAGATTATCACCTTCGGCGCCTCTTCAGGTACCTTTTGGCTTGCTGCAGGCACAGCAGCCCGTCGCATTTCGGACATTGGTATCCCCAATCGTCTCGCTCGCCATGAAGCAATCAGTTCCGATGTCTCCGCATTACGTTCAGCAGTTCTCGCTGCATTTGCGGCCTTCTTCTCTTCTTCTGGTGTTGGTACCACCAATGGCAACATCCCATTATGCTCAATACTGCATTCACGTGAACAATAATCCCAAGCTTCACGCGTATCCGGATCAATCCACACAGTTTTCATATCGCAAGAAATGCACCCTTTTTCAAAAGCAATTCGGCAAACGAAACTGCAATAATAACCTTTCGTCTTGCTACAATGGAGTCCCTTATTTTCCAACGGAACTACACCACAACATTTCACACAATTATCACCATCACCAGATGCAGCGGCGGCCATGTTAAAAAGGAAGGCTCTAATAATAACTTCAAACTAACTACCTTTCAGTGAATCACTATATTCAATTTTTTTAATACACGACGACGATTTCTCAATAAAAAATTTGAATTATATATTCTGTGTAATTCTTATAAAATTTATGGATTAACATATCTATAGAATCAAATGTCTGTCCCCGATGCTCGAGAGCTAGATATAATGACTTTCGCATCGCGCGGTCAATATATCCCCTTAAATAATGATCATATCAAGGACATAGATCTCTTCAATACTGACTACCTCTTTGATATGAAATGGTATCATATAAATCGAAACAGCGCAAAGTTAGAAAAAATATTGACTTTACTAATCAGAGATTTCGCGCACTTATCTAAATTAACAAATGTTATGTTTATAATTAGTGATTATTGCTGCTTGCCTCCTAGTAAGTCATCTAATGCGCATTTTGATAAATCCAGTAAATGTAATTCAAGAAATGGACTTTGGTGTAATGTTTTTCATTGCGAACCTTGTCGAAAACTCTCATTAAAGACGCCATTGAATACACCATTTTTACGTAACGATACATCTTTTGATTCAATGTGTCGTACATGTTCGAAAAAAGCATCGGTATGCATGTTGTATACGGGTAAACAATTTTCTTGGAAAGTATCATTTTGTCAAATTTGTTTTGAGAATCATGGATATACGACACACGATTCAGATGAATGCGACAACCCATTTGACTTTCACCCAATAATAATTTCTGAATCATCTCAAGAAGCATGTGGATTGCCGTGGATGACCGGTATAGAAGCTTCCGTAGTCGCTTGGTCAAGAGGATTGCCCCGACCGGTCTCAGCATGCAACCTATGCTTTAATAATTTTTTTCTAGGGCTCATTCATCCTACAAAACACCTCAATGTTAAAATTTTCCGATTGACAGACCCTATCCGCAATACATTAGTATGCGATAAAAATAAACCCCCCAAAAGCATTTTAAAGTACGATCCTCCAATAGAGAAAAATAATGTTATCTTCCGTCCAAAACAGAGAGCCTTCGCTTCAGCACATTTTTCAAATGAAAAAAGAAAATGTAACATCTGTAAAGGATGGAAGGAACCAATTTGTGACGTTTGCAATTGTATCGATGTGGAAAGCCCATATTGGTATATAGATGCCCTCGCAAATATATTTTTATGCTGTGATTCAAAGGATCCATATGAAATTTCAGATTGCGCCAAAAAGTTTGGCTATATAAAAGTTGCCCCAATTTTAATGTCGGAGCCGTTGAATCATACTGGAATGTGCGCGTGTTAAAGCCCCCGCCTACCAATATAAACTTTCTAAACGAAATTCGCCAAGGACATAATAAGATACAATATCAAGCAGCACTCTAGGTAACGCATTAAATACTCTTTCGAATCTATCAACATAAGATTTGTGCAACAATTTTAAATATATGATACCTTTCTTTGTATTGTGTTTACAACCAACACTACACCATCCGAATGAACTATCCCGATGGGTGAAGTCTTCAAGGAACCTAAGAATAGCAGATCAAGCTGTAAAAGAATTTGAAGCCGCGAAACGTAAAGGCGCAAAAAAATCAGAAGAATCGGAAGAGAAACCCGCCGCCCCAAACAGAGCGACGTTGAGCAGCACTGATTGATAAAATTGAAAATAATTCGGAAATAAATAAGGCGATCAAATAATGGATCCACGATCTCAATGAACTAATGATTGAGCCGGTGGTTGCGATTGTTTTATCATATTTGGAGACTCGGGAACTTGTATTATTATGTAGATCGGATAAGAATTTTCGCGTGATAACAAACAAATATATCAAAGAATTCCAATTGGAAGATTCTTTTATTCGGATAACCGATGATGATATAAATAATTTTAAAGGGATAGGGACAATTAATTTGAGAGGGTGCCATGAAATAACTGATGGTGCCTTAGAATGTTTAAAAGGAGTTCATACAATTGATTTGACTTATTGTCCTCAAATAACAGAACGCGGGCTGAAATATTTAAAAGGCATTCATACGATTAAATTGGGTAATTGGTGCGACCCAGCGACATTAACAGATCAGTGCTTAGAATATTTTCAAGGTGTTCACACGATTTATTTGTATAATTGCTGTCAAATAACTGATAACGGTTTGAAATATTTAAAAGGTGTTCACACTATTTATTTGAATAATTGCCATCAAATAACAGATGACGGTTTGAAATATTTAAAAGGGGTTCATACAATTGATTTGTCTAAGTGCGAACGAATAACAGATCGTGGTGTAGAGAATTTAAAAGGTGTTAAGAGGATCGATTTGTCTTGTTGTTGGCAAATAACAGATATTGGTTTGGGATATTTGAAAGGGGTTGAGAGAATCAATTTGAGTTATTGCAATAGAATAACAGATTGCGGGCTTGAACATTTGAGAGGGGTTGAGACAATTAATTTGTCGCACTGCGGTCAAATGTTCAATCGGGGATTAACGTATTTGGAGGGTGCAACAATAATAATGATGTAGTGATGAAATAAAAATTGAAATTAGGAGGTCAATAATTCGTTATTTATTTTTAGTTAGAAAAGGGAGTTATGGCTTTAGGCATAAAACGTTCTTGGTTGTTGGATTTACCAGGGGATATATGGGGGAAGATATTTGGGTTATTTCCAGTGAGAGATTTAATAAGATTGAGTTTGACGTGCACAAAAATTAGATCAGCTGTTCACGGGAAAGCGAATATTGAAGTGAGTGGAAATTCGTGTTCTGTTTTCCGGCGGTATAAAATGTTTAGGGGTATAAGATTTAATGTTGAGAGCCCGGATGATGTTTGTGGTTTGGTGAGAGAGATGGAAGAGAATCCGCAAATTGTGAGATTAATTGCATCTTTGAGTATTAAGATTGGGGGTACGGAAGTTAGTAAGATTTTAAGAAAGTTGGATTCGGGAAGCTTGGTACATCTGCGGGTCGGTAATGTTCTGAGTGGCGATGAGAAATCAATTTGTAGATTAACTAGATTGGAAAAATTATATATTCGCGATGCGGAGACGTTTCGTGATGGGGATTTGGTAAGATTGGTGAAGTTAACCGATTTAACATTGACAGGAGATGCACCAATGATTACATCGCATGGATTGTCTCAACTTAAGAATTTGACCCGTTTGTCAGTTTTAGCATTGACGAGTTTAACCTTTTTGAGTTCGACTAAGATCAAACATTTATCCCTTTGGAACAGACATATTGGATCGAACGATTGGATGTATATGACTAGGGTCACGAGATTGCGAGTTGCTGGTCAGATATACTCGGTGAAGATAAGTGGAGGAATTGGGCAGCTAAATAGGTTGAGGGATCTCGCCTTTTATGGTGTTGATGAAGTCGATATTCGGGAAATTAGGGAACTCAAATTGATATCACTCCAGTTATTTTCTGTTCGATTCAGTCAGGAAAATATTTCTGAGGGGAGCGCGAATATTTGGGATTTCACCGAATGGAATTTAGAAACTATTGGTCTCAGAAAATTTATTTTGAGCACTTGGGATTTCATAAAGGATAAATTATTATTACCGCTAACACTAAGAAAGTTAGAGATTAGCTATGGTTATCTAGCCGATCTAATGATAAGCAATAATTTGAGTAATTTAACTAGTTTGGTTTTGGGTTGTTCGCATGATCACAAAAAAATTAAGCACAGGTACATTGGAGCGTTGATAAATTTAAGAGAGTTGTGTCTCAATAGTACGGCTAAGATTTATAATGCAGACGTTGTAGGGTTGACTAATCTTACTCATTTAGTTATGAATGATACGATTACGGATCATGGAATCGCGGGGTTGACTGAGATGAGGAGATTGGTTTTAAATAGTTTGGTGACTGATCGTGGGATTAGTAGGATGAGAAAATTGAGGTTTATGGACTTGAATTATAATGTGAACGTAACTGATCGTGGGTTAGTTAGGTTGACGAAATTAACGGAGATTAACTTGCGAATGAATAAGAACATTAGTAATGTGTCGCTGAAAAAATTAATGAATTTGGAAAAGGTTGAGGTGGAATTTAGTGCGGTTAGGTTTAATTTTCGTTGGTTGGAGGGTAATGGTGTGCATGTGGTTTGGAATTATGCGGAGAGGGAGCAATTTTTACGATTATTTCCTGATATGTGCAAGGGGAAAGTTATTAAAAAAATAGATCGATTTTCTGTCGAGTTTGAACGATTTGATGATTATAATGGCGTTCATTGGGATGATTTAGTAATGCTGATGATATTTTCGATAGGGGTTATGTCAGTGTGTAATTTTTTTATATAGTGCGTTCAATTTAGAAATATATTTATGTAATTGTGTTATAGTATGGAAGAGTCAGATTATGATATAGAGAGCGATGCTGGTGACATGTTGCCGTCGAACCGGAAGAAATTCGGGGAGAGGTTGGAGGAGTTGAGGCTTTTTGTTTTAGATAATGGGCGATTTCCGAAAGAGAAAGTAAGTGCGGTGGAGAAAAAATTACATGGTTGGTGTGGATCGCAACGAATACGTAAGAGACAATCAGTATTGAGTGAGAATCAAATTTTAGAGTTGGAGGGTGTTCCGGGATGGTTTTGGAGCAGTGAGGATAAATTTACGAATAGGTGCGTGAAATTGATTGAGTGGATCGGGGGGAACGATAGATTGCCGAAGTCGACTTCGAAAGATCCAGATGAAAAGGTGTGGGCAACATTTTGTAAGAGGGTTTGGAGTCTGTCAGAGGCGAATCAATTAACGGAAGAACAGAAGGATTTATTTGAGGAAGTTGAGAAATGGGAGTGGAAGATTGGGGTGAGGAGAAATAATAAGAATATGATTTCGTTGTTGGAATTGTTTGTGAAGGAACATAATAGGTTGCCAATTAGAGGGGATGAGAAGGAGTTAGTGGTTTGGTGTAGAATACAGCAGATAGCGAAGGCTAAGGATACGATTACGGAAAAAATGGTTGGGAAATTGGAGGGGATTAAGGGGTGGGTGTGGGGGGATGCGGAGAGTTATTTGTTAGAGGGGTTTGATCGGAGATATAATGATTTGGTGGAGTGGGTGAAGAAGAAGGGGAAGGTGCCGAATACGAGGGAGAAGGATCAATTTGTGAGGAATTTAGCGCAGTGGTGTACGAATCAGCGGCAGAAGAAGAAAGTGAATTTGTTGACGCAAGATCAAATTGATAGATTTGAGAGGCTGCCGGGTTGGCACTGGGTAGTTAAGCCGGCGCCGATTAATAAATCATTTGAGGAAATATTGAAAGAGTATAAAGATGCTGTCACGGATAGATTACCGATAGAGCAGAGATTGAAGGATTGGTATGTGAGGCAGATTAAGAAGAAGGAAAGTGATAAATTAGATGCCGGGAAGCTTGAGAAATTAAATGAATTGATTGAAATTGTGAAAGCTATGCCGGTTCCAAAAAAGATTTTGGTGAAGGGGCGAAAGAGGGATGCGGTTAATGAGTTTGATTGAAATAATATATATTTTTATATATGCAATGCGATTCTCGCATAGCAGATGTTATAGTCGATCCCCAGATCAGTATCTGTTTGATCTTTAATTTGACCCTTAAAGGACAAAGTAAGGATATGTTCCATTGATGGCTTAAGAACATAATTATATAAATAACTATATAAATGATTGATTCTCTTAAGTTAATCGAAAAATATTTCATAACAAAGAACAAGAAATTTATTAACGTTACTGAATTGGTTAATTACAATAATCGTGAATCTTATGTCCGTAAATTTAGCAACATGACTTTTGTTGTGGGAATCTTTACAAAGACACTAGATAATTTCAGATTATTTAGCGGATCAAATGATGCTTGTCTTATATATGACGGTCGTTGTCTAAATTTCTCTCTTGAAGAAAAGTGTAAACCTCAATTAAATGAAAAATTTATATTTTTATTAGATGTATTTTTGGACAATATAACATCAGGTTATAATATAATGGAAAGTCTAGTGATTAATGGTCCAGCCAAATGTAAAGATGCACGAGATAGTCTCGAGCCATATTTGATACCAGAATTATCCTCAATAGTTCTAGATTATTTTTGTGAAACTACTACGCTACTTTTATTAACAGAATTGGAAAATAGTGAATGTAGTATAAAATACTTCTCCAGATCTTTTAAGGAAATAGACAACTACATACTATATATACCAAAAAAAATGATTCTGTTCAATGAAGAAAAATATATATCTAAGATGGATATGTGGACAAATAATAGGGGTGAAATAATTTATCAGCGCAGTCATTATGATCCACGAGTAGCATGTCATATACTGGATTTTCTTTTAGATATAAAAGAGCACAATATACGAAAAGAATGGGCTACAGACGATAAGCTGATGGATTTTCATGAAGAACAAATAAATTTGCCAAATTCTGATCATAATGATAATGTGTGGTGGGATAATCATCCCGACATGGAGGAAAGAAGCACTGATATACCAGAATATAAAAAACGACAAATTAAATTGTTCCAAGGAAAGATTGGGGGCGACAGATGGTCAATGATCGTTCCGATCGGATCGGATGCAAGTAAATATATAAAATAGAAAATAATCATAAAGATTCGCCCGACTATGGTATAAAGCGTTCAGCGTATCAGTTTGTCCCCCGATTTGTTTATTTGATTGATATCATTATTGATATCAGCCAATTGTTATCTTATTGTTTCTTATCTTACTGTTTAGATGTTTGGATGTTTAGATTCTTTGGTTAGTATGGATTATGCCATGGTCATATTTATTTAGTTAGAAGTCAGAGTTATCGACAGATGAATCGTAGATAAATATTATATCATACCCCGGTTTATAATGCGGATATTGATTTGTTCGATCAACGGATTTCTTCTTAAATTTACAATATAATTTAGCCTCCAGCTTATTTATCATCTGTTTCCCGAATGCAAAGCAATGAAATCTTTCCTCCCACTCTTCAAGATTGCCTTCATCGTCTTCTTCATTCTCATCATAGGGCTTTAGGTAATCATCTCTTATTTTGTCACAAATGGAGTCTTGAGCATCATTCATACCATTTTCTATTCTGTCACTAATAATATAATCTATCGAAGAATCGAGATCATCGTATTCTTTTATATTCGATTCATAACAATCCCAAATATTGCCATCGTCCCAATAGTAAGTCTCGAATTTCTTTGTTGCCGAGTTGAATAATATATTTGCCTGCCAAAGGTCACTGTCGGGAAATAAAACAAAAAGTTTCTTTCGATGTTCAAAAAATTTATCTTTGGTTTTCTTAAATTTATCCCTTTCTAATTGATCTCGCGTTTCTTTATAAGCATCCCATGTTTCATATTTTATTCCATCGTGGCCAATTACTGATGTTGACATCTACATATAATTATATATAAGTATGTTTTTAAGCTATATATATCGTGAACGAAATGCCGATATATTTTATTTCTTCTGATCAACAATATCTTCCCTCCTTGCAACATATGATTTAGAACGAAAGCTTAATGCAGGTACTTTATTAGGCGCGTTTCCATGGGGCGCTAAGGAGTTATCAAAGCCCGACAGCGCGTTTCCATGGGGCGTTAAGGTGTTATCAAAGCGCGACAGCGCGTTTCCATGGGGCGGTAAGGTATTATCAAAGCGCGACAGCGCGATTCCATGGGTGTATCCAATGAGTGTGTCCAATGAGTGGCCAAATGAGTATATCGAATGAGTGTAATCAATGCGTGTATTCAAAGATTTATCCAATTGGCGCATCCAATGAGTGCATCCAAAGAATCATCTAATCGGCGCATCCAGTGTATCCAATGGGTGTATCCAATCAGTGTATACAAAGCGTGTAACCATATCCATATCCATATCCATATCCAATGAGTGTATCCAAAGAGTGTATCCAATGAGTGTATTCAAACAGATATCTAATGGGCGCATCCACTGAGTGCATCTATTCTTTTTCAACGCAGTGGCTCAAAGCATAAAATCATGCATCACACCACCGCGGAAGATATATAACTAACCATCAAAAAAAAATTAGTTGCTTATCTATTGGTAACCCAACTCTTGCAAGGAGTGTGACTAAAGAGGGTGCATAACGCATAACGTCTCTCTGAATACGTGACATGAATCGTTCTACACTCCATAACTGCCACGGCAAATAACTTCGAATAATATCACATAATGGCGGCAGCACTCCAGTTTCTATTAGTGCCCCCTCTAAAAGAGCAATTTCTGTTTGGATCCTTGCAAGAACTTTTGCCCCAGGAATAGCTGTTGCTTTTATTTCTTCCAATGTCCGGAATCGCCGCCGTGCCAAACCCCAGTCCCACATATACAACATGCGATCCCATACAAGACTACAATATAACCTCTGAGATTCACCAAAAACTGACTCATTGATTTTCGCAAGCATGTCTTGTTTCAACAAATCGACAAAGAACTGCGAATTTTCATCATAATCTTCAATTGACCCTAACTCCAAAAGCTGAAAACTCTTTCTGGGAACATTACCCGGGATCCACACTTCCAATGGATAGAGATCAAGCTTACGTATTGCGGCGTGCTTCAATTCCCCCAACGATGCGGGAATTTCTAATTTTTTCTCCTCTATCCATTGAATACACCGCAAGCATATATTATTTCTAATTGCATATTCTTCTAGCATTTTTCTTCCATTCCCCCGTTTCCAGTTGTTTTGGATCCTACCATATAATTCTGCCATAGTTATCTTCCCACGCCATTCAACATTCCCAGGTAAAACAGCACCGCGATGAAATACTTTATCGCACAACACACAAACAACCCCACCCATAAAAGATTGATCGATAACTGTCCCTCTGCTGCCCCCTTTATGGACTTGTTCAATATGATTATGAAAACTGCCTGCCTCCCAAATGATTGCCCGACAAAATGGGCAACACCATGATTTTTTTCGCAAAAGTCCGGAAAATCCATCTTTTTGCGTCATACAATAGCCAATATAAGTTATATGCTCTTCTTGAGGTGTGTCGATGCTAATGATTTCCACTATGTCAAAACAATGACATTCCCTCGCGCCTGGCCGGCATTTTTTAGATGGAAGAAAAAGTGAACGCAGACGTGTAATTTCACTTTCCGGTAACTGTATTATTTCATCTGGTGTCATCCTAAGCGCGGCCGCAGCAAAATCACTATCAGTATGCACATTGACGTTTCTATCTAAGTGTTCCTCACATGGTTTATTATAAATTGCAAAGATTCCACGCTCATCACGCGATAAATGAAACCCAATTAATTCCATCGACATCGCGAACTTAACAATACAGAAATTTATAAAGCTCTCTGCAATTTGTGATATATTCAATTTTTCAAATCTTAGATAAACTATCAATCCACCACCAATTTATAGTTGTATCACCAGTAGTTTTGCGTATGTTTTGTTCCATCTTCGAAATCACTCGTGCGAATTCTGAAGTAAGTTCCCGAAGATAATCGATTGATGGCATTTCAAATTTGGTTTTTACAGTAACCAACGCTTCAATAAATTCGAATTCGGTTTTGAAAGAAACAAACGCATCAACGCGCAGCTTCATCGGATCTGCTTTTGATTCCTTGGATGCCTTCGTAGCAGCCATGACCAAATGAACCGTCGAGGGAGGCAGGGGCGTTAACTGCGCATACGCTGCCATAAACTCAGCGTCCTTCAACTCTTTTGCATCAGGTAACGGGCGCGGTGTTATAACTTCAAACTTGGTCTTACTGGCAGCAGTCCAACATGCATCGCATTTTTTCATAACCGGACAATTCCTCCAGAAAGCATCACATTTTTCGATTTGCCCTCTCACCCACTCCAGCCCCTTTCGATTCAGAAGCCATTGTCCTCAATTTCGCTCTCAATCTAATTAAAATGTTATAAACTCGTCAATCAGTCAATGATTTCAATTTTAGTCAGGATGATCACCATAAAATCCCCAGATTCATAAAATTGATGAAACTCACTATCTGAACAGCTGTTCAGATAGTATGTCGTTTAGTTGTAAGGTTCGAGCAATGTTTGATCCATCCGATGAAAAGGCGATATTTTGCGATTTTAAATTGATTGTGGTGAGGAGGGAGGAATTGAGGAATAGGTATTTATTGTATGATTCGCGAGGGATTGCACTTTCGCGGCCGGGGCGGCGAGGGGAGATTCCAGGGGGGAATTTGTTGAGTCCGAAAGCGTTTTTATGGTATAAAGTTTATGAGACATTTTCGAAGGAGATGCCAGTACCAATTGTTGCGCGTAATATAGGGGGGACGCGTGCATTTTTTGAGTATGAGAATGGGAAATTTTGGATGAAAGTTATCCGGGCTAATAATTCGTTTAAATGGGATATTAAGTTTGAATTTAATGTGTTTCCGGAGTATCGGAATTATCATCAACAATCTGTTAGTGATCCAATATTTCTTGGGGATGATAGGATTTTATTTTTCGTGCTTGTTTCAGATTATAATGACCGGGAGCCTAATAAGAAGGGGAAATATCCGAAGAGCGTTAGGAAAGAGAATTTGACTTTGAATTTTGTTGGCTGTATGTGTTTCCCCGGTGATAGTTTTCCAACATATCATGCCATATTCATGCATGTGGTGGATGCTAACTCTTGTAAACAAATATTATTTACCCGGCTCATTGGATGTGAAAAATTGAGTGATCCTTATTCCTATCCAAATATTGCCATCATGACTCCGAGTGATAAGCCTAACATTGTTCTGCATTTGAATGGACTTTGTCCCACAATTTTAAGGCCACTGTGTGGTATTGTGATAGAATATTTAATCGATTTTAATAACCAAGATCAAGCTCGATGAACAGATATTATTCACGGAGATAAATCAAATCGCGATAGAAGAAGGAAGAAACGGTTCGGTTGGAGCATTTGCTTTTATACATTCCCTACCACCTTTGACAAGCCGAAACCATAATTGTTCCAGCCACAATTTACGATTCGATGGAGACCCAACACTTAAATTAAGAGAGAACCCACTTGCAGTTTTTATGGAAAAACAATGTTGAGTCATAATTTCCGGCGATGGAATGAGATTCGAAAAGAAAGGACTTTTAGCCTCACTGTAGACATTAGTAATCGTTTTCAATGGGATGTAGTTATGAACCGATGAACCAACTTCCCTCCAACATAATGATCCCATATCGGTAGCGCCTTTCGTAAAAAAGATGCTAACATTAATTGCGCACGGTCGTACCTTTTTAATAATTCTTACTGGCGCTCGATCCGTTCGCTTATCAGGAATACTATTTGAATTGTTACAACAACCAAAAGGATCTGCATAATCGCGATATGCTAATGCATTCCCCAAGACAAAATACGTTTCAAAGATTTTTCTTTTCCCTTCGATCGGTAATGAAGTCATGTCTATTTTTAGGACCTGATGATCTTTCAATATGATAACATTTTTTTCCCCACCCGTATCCGACACATCCATAAAATATCCAAAATAAGGGTTAACTCGTTCATCCGCTTTCGTTTCCGCCATTTGCTCTGTGCCTTATCGCTATTTAAAGGACATTACAAATACTCCTATTTTTCAATTTTTTGTTTGATGTAAGGAAAATGTGGAAGAGCGCGAGACAGCATGTTGTTAATACTTCAGCGGCGCTCATAAATCAATGTCACAATGCAAACTACTACAACCAATGGCCATATAATGCTAAAAATCAAGCTCTCTGAAATATTTAGATATCCTCCAACGACCCGAATGAAAAAAATACAAAATGAAATCACTGAACCCATGCAATATGCAAACATAATACGATTACCACCCAAAGCAACTCTGCCTGTATTTGAATTATTTCGCGGAGGATCATAATTAGGTTGATGGACGGGTTTAATAGGCTCTCTTTTCTTGTCAACCTTCATTTCAATATCAGCTGAACGAAACTTTTCCGCCCAATTCTTCATAAATTCATTATATTGTTCCTGATCTAATGAATCATACTCCTTCCTAGTTGATTCATCTTTTAGTAGCAACCGCCCTTGGATAATTTCCTGAAATTTCATTGCATTTCCATTTTTTGTATCCGGATGGAATTTCTTACATTGTTCGACATACGCTGCTTTTATTTCTCCCTCAGTTGCAAATGCATTAACCGTAAGTATATTATATAAAAAGTAGTTCGGCGATGATGATCCAGAAGCAGCTGCAAGTTTTCTACACGGGGTTCTATTTGCTGGAGCACGAAATGCCCTCCCAGTAATTCGCACTCTGAACGGCTTATATAACACATTTAATCTGCGAAGCATTTCTCCTTTAGGCTCCAGCGATAAATATATGTCTCTAATAAAGAGCTCGTCATATAATAATTTAATCAATTTTTCGATATGTATGTCACACCGGGGGATACTGCTAAATATAATCAAAAAGTTGATAAATTTTTGTTTTGGCATAAAAACCATATTATATCAATCATATCACAAAACATGACAACCACTGATCCTTTCGTATTCATATCCAAAAAGGGTAATAAACAAATTCGCAATAACGGTTACGTTCTAATGCATTATCCTAAGATACCACAAAATATAAATTTCAAGCATATTGCCGTCAATGATTATAATCAGCATTTATGTGGCGGATGGTCTGTTTATCGCCATAACGAATTTGAAGCTCTTGATAGAGTGATGTTAGGATTAAAACCATTAGGAATTGAGATTACAAATGATCTCAATATCGCTACACAAAAAGCCAAAGAAATTGCCGATAAAGGGTTCCTATCATCATTCGAATTAATGGGTAACAACAGATACGTAATATCTGCATCAGTGAAAGGAACACTAGGAGATTACTTTGACATGAAAACATTGGTAACTGATTATAAAAAAAATGGTCTCAGCTGTAAACATATTAAAGATTATGCAAAGGTTACATTTGACGCATTCCACAATGGCAAATTTAATGTTGAACATCACCCAATTGAAATAGTCGGATTAGTACTCGGTTATCCCATCGAAAACACAATTTCACTTATCAAACGCGATTTATAGATATTATTTAGTTCTTAGTTTATTCTTGACTAAATAGCGCCCAGGTTACCATCAAGAAAACTATCAATTGCATTGCCCAAAATGGTATGGTATGTTATCGCGTCTAGTCAAACTCCGGATCATTAAATATAGGTAATCCTTCTACAACTAACTTAATAATTCCATTATAAAAAAAATGTAGTCCGATTTTTATCCCAGACACGCCTTCAGTATTTATAATCTTTTCATATCTCTTGGGGAAGGCCGATTGTTCAAGCCTCAATTCATATCGTCCCATTAAAATATTTATAACTGGATGCAGTTTTAATGCAAATGGTCCTAGCAACTCAATTATTATAAAAATTCTAAAATCTCTAAGTATGTTAAAATAATCAAAAGATCCTTTGACTAAATATAGAGCATCAGGATCATCAGGAGCATATGGATCATCTGGAGGAGGACGATAAGATGCATATATTTTTATAAAAGGTTCATCTGCAAAATCTATTTCATTAACTTCGCCTTGAAACGTTATTAGGTCGTCTTGGAATAGAAGTGGCACAATCTCATAAGCCGCCATCTCTTTAATAATATCAACTAAACTTCCATCATTTCCAGTATAATCATTTGACATAAGTGTATTGTATGGTACAAAATTATTACAAGTATCAGTATCGCGATCGGAACAATTACATATTTTTTTTTCATATATATTGAAATATATAATTAATATATATCGGATAGTGAGATCAATACCCTTGATTAGATATTGAATGTTGCATTATTATACTCAGCGCCATGCTTGTGATGTATAAATCAATTTTCCGCTCCCAACAAATTGATTTTTAGATGAACAGAGAGGGCATTTAAATTTCCCATCTTTTTCAAGCCTGTATACATCAAATTAGGCCGTTTTATATCATTGAATTAATTAAAAAAATTGAAAAATTCGGGATATTGGAAGATTCATTTTAAATATATAAGCAGTACTGCTCTAAAAATCAATGGCTGAAGAAACGAAGGGGCCACCTCCCAAGGTAACTCGCTATTATGGTGCTGATGGAATGAGCGAAGAGTACGAAAAAATGAATCCTGGTGAACCCGTAAATTTCGATCAATATATGGTATCGAAGGAAGATTTTGATGAATGGAAAGCGAAGAAAAGTTCTGGAGATAAACCATTAGAATTATTGTTAATCGATCAATCAAGAGTTCCAAGCCCTGAGGAAATGAAGTTCATCACAGAAAATCTTCAGCACAAAATTAAATTTTTGAAAACAGAACCAGTTATTCGATTGTATCGTGCGCTTGATTTGACTGTTCGAGGTTCAGACGTTCCCACTGTCGTGGATCGTATGATAGCAGCTAATGACACATTCAATAAATCAAAAACACTATTAAATTGGCTTGCATATGCCCGAATCGCTAACGCAATCATCGAACTATATAAAATCTATGATTCAGCCGTTTCGGGAATGCGAGAACAAGCATTTGATGAAAAAGGGAACCCGAAAGTTAATGTTGTTCGAAATATGACGACAGGATATTGCGAACCTGTAATGAGTAGTACAAGTTTCTGTCTAGGTGTAGGCAAATATGTCTTATTTTTTTCAGATCAACAGAAACTTATTACATTTGTTGGTTTTGATGGGGGAACTTATTGTGTAGTAACTGAAGTGTTAATAGGAGGCCACACGCTAGATAAAAGCAAGACAGAAGATGTAAGACGAACACATGTATATTATTCATCTGAAAATGATGGGGAGCCCTATCTATATTCGGATTATAATTCACGTCGAGATTTGGGTGTAGGATGCACACACTGCAATGATTCCTATTATAAACTTGATAGTGATGAATGTCATAAATATTTCTGCGACACAATCCGGAATAAAGGGAAACTCGACAAAGGGTATTGTCCAAAAAATGCATGGATGTATCGTAGCGCAGAAAAAATTGAAAAGTAAATTGTATTGTTGGGTTCTTTAAATTTTATTTGGATTACTCAAACTCTTTCTGGAAATGGCAGCAGCAGCCGCACCAGTCACTCTTGATTTGGATTCTGAGAGTTTTGTTCCGCATACTGTTGTATGGAAAGCTCGATATGTTCTAATAGATGTTGATCGCGCATCAGCACTCCGTTCGGACACTTACCGAGCCTATTTGAATTCCAATTTTGACAAAAAAGAGCCATTCTATGTCAATTGGTCTCCAGGTGATGTTGATAAACTCCTAGATATCCTTCGCGATACCCCTGAATTGATTCGCGTGGATTTATCCATTAAGCCAGCTACATTGGCCGCTCATTTGATGATTGATGTCTCCAAATGCCAAAAAAAGGATGAGGATGACCTGAAGAAAAAAGAGGAAGACACGAAGAATGAGAAGTTGACCTACATATCTGCTTTGAAGAAAGCAGCAAACTTTATCAAGAACAATGCATACCGCGATAATTTTGCTTTCCCATCGACATATAAAACGGACTGCGTATGGTATGATTGCGAGGGATTAATTCCACGACCTTTAACAATTTCGAAAGCGATACAATATTTATCTGATGTACCATTCATGTCTGAACCACTCGATACCCAAAAGTGGGAATGGGCTTGTCAGGGTCCAAGATTGTCACTTTACATTAAAAAAAGTCCCCGTCGTTAATTTATTTATTGTCGCAGAATCCGCGTACAGGCTGCATTCTATATTTCGAAAAATTGAAATTCTTTTATTATACATCATCTATCAAAAATTTATGACAGTACCAATTGCCATGACAGAGAGATCTTCTGAGCAATTCATTCTCGTTCAAGCAACATACGATTACCCAAAATATATTGCATCCAATCATAACATATATCTCCTCTATGCTGCTAAAATGGTCCAACAAACCTTCTTCGATCTATTCACCCAGCACGCTTCATTTCGCGGAATAAAATTAAGATACATAGTAGACCTTTTCAATAAATTCCACAATTTCCACCCATTTAAAGTTACCAAGAAAACTAACTCTAAAACATTAACTGACATCGAAACTTCCGATCTAATAGATTATGTTGAAAATAACACGATAAAAAATAACGATTGGCGCCCCATATTCACGGATCGGACTCTATTGATTAATATTGCTGGAATGATTGCATGCGATATTGGCGAGAATTTTTTCGGTCAGTTCATTCCCCCCTATACAAATTATAACAACAAAGAAGTACTTTATGCAGTCTACTCTGGATCTTCCCTTTACAATATAATTGTTAGTAAGAAACAATATTGTGTTTTTACTGAGGGCGTACCCAATGAAATCATTTATCACAGGCGCCGTCAACCCCAAAGAGATCGCTTTGAATGTAAAGGAAATGTCGCAACAGATGGCCTCATTGATATATTCGAAAAAGAATTCCATCTAACGGTTCCATTCGATAAATATCTCGAAATAACCCAAACAGATAAACTATACAAAATCACGGAAGGAGAAACCTTTATATCCTACAATACGCAACGCAAGGAATTTTCTATCAGTATTGATCACGGACCTATTCTATCTGAAAAATTCGAACAAATCTTCCAAATTAAGTTGCCCCTATCTCGCTCAGAATGCGAACAAATAATTTCATCAAATCAGATATCCCTTCACAGTAATATTCGAAAAGATATCTTCTCATATTTCACAGATTCTGAGCGATCAATATCTCGTTTCATTTTGCGTCTCACACCCGGTTTGGCTCCCAGAATCATTCCCGAGCATACAATATATTTCGGCAAAAATAGCTTTATTCGGACATTTGGGCGTTTACGTATCAATAGGGATTATCCCACCCTGATAGATGAGCCAGCAGTTAGTTTGTCCCAATATGAAGAATTATCCAATGGAATCGTCAACATTGCTAAAAATGTACTCATTGATTTAAGCGAAAGGGTTCCCATTCCAGCTGTCACAAATTCAAATGGCCTTTTTGGAACGGTTCTCGGAACACTTTTTTTCACTTACGCCTTCTCGAATCTAATGGTCATGTACAGCCCAGGTCCCACGGAAATGACTATTTCATCTTCGTCGACTTGGTCTCGAACAAAAGTAACAACAAGAGATATATTCTCCGGAGAAAAATCTTTCGAAATAAATTTAACCACCGGCGAAGATTATAATGTTCTCACAGCATCGGAGGAACATATGACAAAAGATGGAGATCTAATCGTTTGGAAAGGTGTATGCTTTGCAGATGGTTCACCAGGAATTGTACAATTGCTCATCCCCAAAAACGCAAGGATTATGCCTAACACAGAAGGATTAAAATTCCGCACAGACAGATGCAAAGTACAAAACATCTACAAACCGAATATCTACGAATGTTACAACTGTAAGAATTGTGCCCTATACGACTACGATGGAATTTTCTATTGTACCGGTTGTGCAACACTAATAGTGAAAGAACTAGAAGCAGCAGACCGAACTGAATTAAAGATACACCTCATTGATATAACGAAATCCGAACGCCGCGATACAGCGTATTCTCAACTGTTTCCCGGTTTCACATACAAACTAGCGGAAGAAATCAAGATTCCAGATTTCAAGCTCGAAATGAGCAAATGCGATAAACAAGGTATCTATTTCTTTTTTAGAATTGAGCAAGTGTTCAATTATATGTTCAAACCAATGATGAAGCAAGATGTTAAAATCGGCGAACATAAAAATAAAGCGGCTGCACCAGAAGAAATTTATGACGAGGATGATGGGATTCCTCAAGATGAAATTAGAAGAAACGGTTTACGTTTAAGACGAATTCTCGGCGCTGTAAATGACCGTGATGATATTCCTTTGCTACGATCTATTTCGCCCCGTTCGAGTTCAGTGATAAAGAAGCACCCGAACAAGAAAAAATGTGTTATCCAATAAGCAACATTCCGGGTGTTAGTGTTACAGGAAGTTTAGAATTAGCGCGGTGAAAAATTGAAATTAAATCTTTTAACGAGATATATATCAAATTTGACATTAGCGTATAACAATCATGGACCCCGAATCATCTTTCATTCAATTGCTGGCATCAATTGAAAAATGTATGATTCGCCCATTTGAAGTCAGCTTAGAGGATAACGATAATATAATAACAAACATGGAACAATTATTGGACGCAGAGAACATAAAATTATTTCGCTTCCTCAATGAAAAATCGGATAATGCATATGCTGCAAAATTGATTGGTAATTTTTATGAAATCAAATATGATGAAGGCAAAATGAGCGATATTGCAGCCCGAACAGAAGCTTCTAAATGGTTCAGGAAATCAGCAGAAATGGGGCAACCTATCGCCCTAACAAAGATTGGTCTAGATCATATGAAAGGTGAGTACGGAGAAAAAAATTATCAACTCGCAATGGAATTTTTTAAAAAAGCTGCAGATAAAAAACATCCAGATGCGATGTTCAATATTGGTGAGATGTATTACTATGGCCATGGAATCCCTATATCTCTCCCAGATGCATTCAATTGGTATCTGAATGCTGCTAAATTAGGGGATATTGCGGGAGTATTATCAGTTGCATATATGTATCTCAATGGAGAAGCGGTAGATAAATCATGCACCGAAGGCTTAAAATGGTCTCATGAAGCAGCAAAAATGGGAGATCCAATGGGTATGTGCAATATTGCAGATTTATATAATGGAACGTATCCAGATTTCACCCCCACAGATAAAAAAGTAGCAATGGAATGGTATCTCAAGGCAGCAAATTTGGGCTCGGCTTATGCCATGAGAGTTTTGGGGAACACGCATTATGAAAAAGATCAAAAACAATCGCTTGAATGGTACAAAAAAAGTAGTGATGTTGAACCAGACGATAGCATAATGTATTCTATTGGTCAAATGTATGAATTCGATATAGGTTGTACAGCAAGTCTGTCTGAATCACTATTATGGTATGCAAGATCCGCGGCACTGAATAACGCGCGCGCAATGAACAAAATGGGCACATATTATTTCTACGGATGGGCAGTCACCCCCGATTATAATGCTGCATTCAGCTGGTATATGAAAGCAGCCCAATTGAAAGACGCTGAAGGGATAGCCAATGTCGGCTATATGTATTATCATGGATTAGGCTGTATCCAAGATAAAAAAAAAGCTTTTAAATGGCTTCTGAAATCGCTCGACAAAAAATACAGCCACGCATGCCACGAACTAGGGGTCTTCTACAAAAATGCTTATCTAGAGACAAAAACAGGAAGCCAAGAAATAATCAAAACCTATGAAAAAGGCGCTGAATTAGGCAATATTGAAGCGATGCTAGAATTAGGCGATCTTTACCAAAAAGGTGTTTATACAGAGAAAGATGAAAAATTGGCCCTGAAATGGTACCATGAAGCGGCTAATAATAAAAACCACACCGCTCTCACCAAAATAGGAGAAATCTATGAAGACCAAAAAAATATAGATCAAGCCATAAAATATTTTGCTCGTTCACTGCAAAAAATAACAGATAAGGCTGAAGCCGAGCGCATGAAAAAAAAAATAACCAAACTAATGGACACTAACAACATTGATTTGCTTATCGAATGGATAAAACTCGTTGATGAAAAAGCGGAGAAAGCAAATAAGATTCCGGAAGCAGTAACTGACAAAAAAAAAGAAGTATTGCATCAGCCAGAAGGAGATGGGTATATCTTGTGTTAAAGCTAAATTAATTCACACCATGATTCCATCAAATATAGCGCATGTGCGGCGAAGCCGCGCCTCTGGCCCCAACGACACATAAAATAATATCAGATCTAGCTAACGTTTCAATTAGCATATGTCCGGTCCTGGGGACCCTAATTGAACGAACAATGAATTCAGATCGAGATTACATTTTATATATATCATATGTCACGAAGGCCGCTGAACTTAATCTTTTGCTTTCACAACCTCTAACGTTTATATTATCGCCGTCCCAAAAAATTGAAATATTGAGTATTTGAGCACTCCATTACTTTTCGGGGACACCTATCACTCTCAAATGGCCCGTCGATGCGGTTGCCCTTTTTGTTGCAATGAATGCGATGACAAGTCATATCCCTTTTGCAGCCCTGAGTGCAAAGACAAAAATGGTTGTACTCTCCCTCATTCAAAATGCCCAATCCCCGATTGCAATTCCCGCAAAAAACCAAATTTCGCTGATGCTGAGACCCGACAAAAAATGGAGCGACTGGGTACTACAGATATCTATGAGCGTACCCCCTACTATCCTCAACCATTCTGTGAGCAACATCTCCCCAAATGCCCGTGTGGAAAATCGCGCTTTACCGCCGGGGCAGCCTCAGTGTTCAGCGACACATGCCTCGAATGTTATTTAGCCTGTAACATTCCCAAATGTCGCAAAAAATGTTTTTTCAGATCCCCGAACAAAGATGCATTATTCGGATTCGACCTATCATTCGGCTGCTACGATCACGATGGTAAAACTCACTGCGATCCCGTCTGGGATATCCAAACGAATGCTGCCGACCTAATAAAAAACTATGAATTCCTTCGCGAACACCCCATCTATCCCATGATTCGCGATATGAAACTATTAACTGGCAAAACGCTTGATGAATACCAGGCTATGTGCTTCACCTCATACCACTCATGCACGATCAATCCCGCCAACGCCGAAAAATTCTGCAGACACGCTGGAGCTGTAGCAATACTACGAGGAAATGCTGATCGCTATATGGAAAAGCTAAAGGGAGCCATCTCAGAAATCATATCAGAACTCACCACACCAATCCAATTCCGGAAGCGCTCAAGGGTTTTCGTCCATTGCAAAAGTCCCCCGCACATACACGAAGCAAAATCTGTTATCCCGATGGTAATATCCGAGTCCCTTATCGAAGGCCTCAAATGCGGAAAAACTGAAATCCAAACGACTCTATACGATTCCTGGGGCAATTCCCACAAAATATGCATTCACGATAATGAAAAACAAGCGATACTTTGTCACGATTTTCTGGCTTCTCACCTCCAAAGTTACCATTATTCCAAAGGGATTTTCGATCTGACCACCTTCAAGTGTTTGCTTCATACTTCACACCGGCTTCCAGGAGCAGGAGCCGCCGCCGCCGATTAATTTATTTATCCACAACTGATACATCCACTTGACGAATAGGTCAGCGGAAAACTGTAAAATTAGTGCCGCTATCGATGATGATTCTATTCCTCTTCTGATTCATCTGTGAATTCATAGTCTGATCCATCTGCTGATTCATAATCTGATTCGTCTGTTGATTCATATGCAGCTTCGTTATTCAATTGACAGTTGAAGTGGTCAACCTGATTGGCGATTTCTGCAGCAACTGAAGTACAAGCCACGCAATAATATATATAAGGTTTAATGTTACTACACGGATTATTATAGGCGCAATCTATACAGAATGCTTCAGTGCATTTCGTATATATTATCTGTAGCATTTCGCATTGTGTACAATATATTTTCTGACACATTTGACATTTATGGCACCTTCCCAGATAACTCGGATATTCAATTTCTTCATATCCACACCCACAGCATATTATAATAATGTCTATATACCCTGCTATCACATTAGTCGCGACATCAATGGAAATTCCAGTCACTCCAGCTATCTCCCGGCATATTTTTTTCAAATTTTGATTCCAATCTGGATAATATCTATCATCAACACATTTCATCTCCCACCCCAATTCTTCATTGGACTAAGCAATTATATCCCATTTAATTTCAATTTTTAAAAAGTTATACGCTCAAAGATATTCACTACAGGCACATATTCCATACAAAACGGCAATTTTATTGATCGAATAACTTTAAAATCATCGGACAATTGTTTTTTAAAATTTCCGGAACCAACTGTTGGATGATCTACTTCCTCGCAAACAAATACCACATATTTCCCTTCAAACCGCTCCAGCGCCCGTTCATCATATCCTTCATCCTCAATCCATTGATCCTCCTCATCCGTATCCGGTTGTGACCAAATTACAATAAGCACATCAATATCCCCAACAGCTCTAATAATATTTCGCCTAATCAATTCTAAAAAAACATCGCTTCCACCAATGATCTCACTCCTCTTAAACATTATATCATAAATCGCAATATCACTCGAAATAACACCCCACCCATTCTTTTCTAATAAATATTCCCACAAACCCATTCCAGAACCGACCGATAACGCTCGACAATTCTTAACATCAACCGTGGATATTATTTGACTCAATGCATCTTTAGTAGGTATCGTATGCCCCAAAATATATGTCCACCACCAAATATCACCACCGGTTTCCCAATTTATCAATAGCTTTACACGATAATATTTTTCATTATATATCTCACCTGTTTCCTGATCATAAATATTATGCCTTTCTATAATTTCAAATATTTTTTTCTCCGACAACTCACAAGACTCATTCCGATATCGTTTCAATCCGGCAACCGCATATTCCTCATAGAATGATTTTACAAATGGATCTCCCTCCGGATTATGCCAATATCTTCTTCTCAAATATCGGAAAATTTCTCTCCCAATAATTACAGCAAAAATGATAGCCCCAATGATACTCATCCTTATGACATCAATTCAATAATTGAGAAAACTATCAACTCCAAATATCAAATTTTTAATAATTTTTTGTAGCTCCTTGGTGGAATCTCTACTCTTACCATATAAAGTGTCGGTGGCTTCTTAACCGGTTTCCATTCCCGTCCATACACATGATCATCAAAGCCAATCCAAATTCCTTGTGGGTACGTAACCTTTTTCCATTCCCATCTATACACATCGCCTTTATCTGGAACCAATGGTACATCCTTGGAGAATCGATATAATGTATCAACGCAATACGTTTCCGGAATTAAGATTGCACAATTACATACAAATTTATATGTCAAACGATGCCCCCTGCAACTATATTGGTCGGGATTCTTTTTGATCTCTGCTGCAATTGAGAGCAAGAGAGATACGTTCTTTTTCTCATCCTCTGCAATAATACGTTTTTTGTCATCATCATCCTTTTTTTGACAACTTGCAACATCGATCATCAGATAAGCGATCAAACTAGTTGGTTTAATGGACAAATCAACGCGAATTAATGCAGAATCACGAACTAAGTCCAGCAGCTTATGCACTTCTTCTTCTGACCAGTTGATGTAAAATTTTTGCTCTTTCGATAAACGATATGTTTCGAACGCTCTATATCTATCAGACCGTAATGCTGATTCGCGCTCCACTTCTATCATTTTACCGCGCGCATTCCACCACACAGTATATTGAATAGGACTTTTGTCAGGACTTACTGCTCCTGCTGCTGCCATCGTCCTAATGGTATAACGTGATAATGTAACTCAATAAGAAGAAACTGATAATAAGTCCACTGTTTCAATTTTTTATGACTATTCTTTGAATATCCCGCATGTCATTCCGAAGATGAACCTGAAGATGAATCAGAAGATGAAGCACCGGGCGACCGAAGGGAGCACACCCCTCAGAGAAGGGGTCGATGCGATAGCAGCGGGGGATTTGAGTGCATCTAGGTGTAACGCCTGATAGAATGTCAGGTGAATTACTTAAATGGGAACATATGAAAAGGAGCGGAGCGACACAATGCGACACAATGCGATAGCTGTGAGCATGTAATACGAATAAAATTAAAGATCAAACCAAGTATATATTATAGTTCGTCACATCCACATCCACAATAATTCTTATCAGCCATACACCGGCCATCACAAGGTTCGCCGGGAATACACATGTTGTGATGCTCAGCAAATCGCATTGCTGCGTTATAGATCGACTTCACATAAAATTTTCCTTTTATCGTCACTTCATCCATCCCATCCTTATCCCGATAAGAATACCGCGAATGAAACTCACCGTAAAACTGCGGTTTATCGAAATAGTGTGCCATAACATTATCAAGACATCCCATAACGAATGCATGATGCCCGTCTTCACGATATTCGCCCCCGATTTTATTGTCCCGAGCCCTCAATTCTTGTTCAATATCTCCATCCCACTTTGGAAAAATATCCTTCAACACAGGATCCTTTCGAGCACACCATCCACATAAAAACACTGTTTTCATCTCTTCATCATCCGGAATGAAAGAATCGACTCCACGCACATATTCCGGATCACAAACATCGCCTGCATCGACACAATCCTCACCCTCACAAGTCAGACCACCCAAATATGATTTCTCTCCCCACTTTTTCTCTTTTTCCTCCCAAAAAAGATACGTTTTTGACTCTACCGTGGACACTTTCACCTCATCAGTATCACCAGTCGCCATCAGAAACCTAATTAAAATCATATCTTTTGGAATCTTCAATATGTACGATTATTCAATTTTTCCAATCAAAACAATTAAGCTAGCCAGAGAAGGCGCATATCGTACTGCATCGCTCTGGACCTGATATAGCAGTCGTTCTAAATTCCTTAATGATGACGCATATTCGCAAATTATTCTACCTACCTCTCGTACAATACCCATTTCTACCACACATGCTTCTAAACTTGCTATTTCTGTTTGAATCGCAGCTAGAATTTTTCCGCCGGGAATAGGTCTCACTTCATCTCGCCTTCCGATAGATAACATTTGTTTCCAAACTTCACAAATATAAGATTGGAAATTAAATCGATCAACCAATAATAACTCATTAACCTCTTCAAAAGTGCCACGTTTCAATAGCTCCACGAGAAATCCTGGATGTTCATCATAACTTGCAAGACGACCGAGGTCACGGAAGCGCATTTCCGGTTGAAAAACATAAGGCGGTGCTCCTAATGGATAAAAATGCATAACCGCTGTTCCTTCCAATTGTTTTACCAAAGAGTCAGGTATCGCCAATAATTTTTTCTCGTCCCATTGCGAACAATCGGAACATACAGTATTTTTAATTGCATAATTGGCGCAATCAAACAAATCTAAACTACGCCAGTTCATCTCATCCGACGACAATGGACCCTTCCTAATAACTTTCCGACATAAGGGACACCATTCGCCAGACACCAATGATAGATCAAAGGGTTTTGATATCCTACCATTCCAGCCATCATGTTCACCTCGGAAATGATGACTATAACAGCGTTCATTGCAAATAGGATATGCACAAAAAACACACGACCATGATGACGTGCCACGCAAAACCGTTGCAGTGCTACTGTGACAGCAAAAACAATGGTTCATCATGTAAACTTTTCCAACAAATGGATTTTTTGTCAGATCATCTCGAACCAACTCCCTTTGCGGACAACTAGGTCGAGAAACCCAACTTCCCCGGGCTATTGAACGCAAACGTACTACTTCAGTTTCATCTAATCCTCCTATTGTTTCCGGTGTCCCATTAACCACAACCGCAAGATCCTCTATACTAGCACCTAAGTTATCAAGCGGCCCCAACACAATATTCTCACGCGGCAAACTATACACCGGATAAGCAGGAACTGTCCTCAGCGAAAATCCAACCAAACGAACCGCCATCGGACATGAACAACGACAAAAAATTAATGAATCTTCCAAAATAAACAACATTTCAATTTTTAATCCACCCACCGATCGGTTTATCCCAAAAAAGATACGAAAGACAATTTTTCGAAAAATTGAAATTATAATAATTTGTTAAGTAGTTAATTTCAGGGCGATAGAATAGTTTGAATGGATCACTGTTATATCTGCAAAGATGATGGTGGCGACAAGAAGTTAATTTCACCATGTAAATGCGCCGGTTCAATGAAATATATCCACATAGATTGTCTTGAGCAATGGAGATCGACAAACTTAAACGCGAACTTAAAATGCATGACCTGTAACACATTTTATAAATTTAAATACGGCCAAATACGATGCAATCAAATGTACTTCAATTATTTTTTCGATCGCCATGATTTTATAAAGTATGCTCTCTTTCTCCCATTTATGATCTTCTTATACTTCCTCCAAAATTATCTAGCAGAATACCGTATGAGAAAATATTGCCCAGAAAAAGAAAATAATTATATCGTCCAAGCGTATATTTCGTCGGTCTTATTAAAAGTATTACATTTTCAGGTCGTTATGTTCATTAGTCTTGTGTGTATGTATGGCACAAATCAGACAAATTATATTCCCCTACGCCTAATATTATTAATGTCCATAGGTTGGTGGGTAATTTTAACAAGCGGTTATCCATTCTTATGCGACGAAAAAGATGTGTCCCTCTCATATGAATGTTCCATTATTTTCACGAATATAACACTGTTTACTATTTCAATAAAAAATTTTATTAGATATAACATCGAAACATTCCAGAATCTATATGGATTTATGCGCGAGAAATCGATATTAAATTATTAAATTTTTTCTGGAATTTATATAGAATGAAATTTTCAAATCAAATACTAGATATACATTTTAATGCAAAGAATGATGAAGCTACGGGTAAATGTGGCCGCTGGGCAATCGATAATGCTCGCATTGATGTTAAAGCATGGCGATTATCAACGGGAGAAATATATGTTTACGTTAAAATAGTTGGAACCTGGAATACCATTAAAGGAGCACGTGCACCAAACAGTAGTAATTGCACTGTTTTACAAAAAGCGGATGCCTCTGGAGATATAATAGAGTTTATAAATGCCTATCTCCCAAAAGGAACAAAAATCACTCTAGAAAAAACGTGCGGATTTATCGGAACATTTAACTTGCAAGGAACATATGAAGATCTATTGCTCCCCAAAGATAAACAAAAAGGAAGTATCCCTTTATTAACGGTATTAAATTTATTCTTTTCCAAACGGTTAATAATTATAAATACAACTGCTAAATATTATTTTTGCGACAAATTGCTATGGATTGATAGTGACGTAGTGAGTATTGGTGATGTAGTTATTGATAAAAATCACCCGAAGCGATATATCCCTTAAAATTTGAAAATACCAACTTTTGAAGACCCCTTTGTGTTTTAAGTTATGAGTAGGCCTGTGTATAATGATTTCTGCAGCAGCTGGAGAGATTACGCCTTCCCTCTCCAAAGGTATGATTGTTTCGTTCATACGCGGCGGCCCTGAATATGATTTGAATCGTGTTCTCACAAGGAAAGGCGTTCAGTTGGTTAAAGGAGGCGCTCGAACCTTGCAAATTATTCGCGATGGCATTGTTATTTCGGGTTTGAAATTAAAGTATCCTCAAGATTTTCTCCCGAGTGATGAAGTTCTTACCAATGAAGTTGAACGTAAGACTCAGGAAGCCGCCCGCGAGATAGAACATCAGGCTCGGGAAACAGAACAAAAAGTTCAAGAAACTGTCCGAGAAGCAGAACGAACAGCTCGGGAAGGAGCCCTTATAGCTCGGGAATCAGCACATATGGCCCGTGAAATTGCGGGATATAGTAATCATTTTCATGGTATTTTTAGAGTTTATCAACATATGTAATCATTATTGCAATTTTTAAAAAGTTGAAATAGTGAACTCATTGAAAGGTTCTTAATTTTAGAGAGTATAATACTTGTTATTCGCTCTTTGACATAATGGCTACTACTGCTGTGATCGAAAAGCTCTCGTTTGAGGAGAAAGCTGAATACGAATTTCTGGTGCAACTTGCTCGTGCTATGCAAGCTGCAAAGGACTGCTTGGATGCGATTCCCGGCGAAGTGTTCTGCACCTTCGAGTATCCACGGGTGATCACATTTGCGCACGAGGGAAAGAAGTACGAGTACGATATCCGCCGCTTCCTTTTTGAAGGGGCAGGCTGGATCAAGCGCCCGGGTGTTTTGCAGATGCCGATCTTCCATTTCATGGAAACCGTGCACGAACATTCCGGTTTGTATGTGTTTGACCGAAATGCTCCCGTTGGTGATTTGTCTGCGTACCCACTTCTCGTCCTTTCACGGATCCAGCCGCCCGCAGATCGATTGGGTCCCATTGGATCCATTTCGCGATGCTCGGCGTGGAATTTCGCGTCAGACTATTCGGCCCCATCGTTGACGTCTACTATCCCGCCTCTTGCTCCCACTACCGCCCGCACTCAGTTGACGGATACCGTGCTTATCTCTGATACCGCCCGTTCCTCGCTCACGGCTACTCGTGTGTCCTCACCGCTCACGGATACCATCCGCACTCCTCCTCGGGCCTCATTGACTGATACGGCCTTCGCTGCTACCGTCAAATCATTGACCGAACCCCAAACCACTTCCGGCAAACCAACCGCATTCTCTTTCGGTGAGGGGTCCAGCGGCAACCCGATGCTTTTGATCACCCTATGAAAACATACAATTAATTTATCTCACCACCATCACCATTCTATTCGACGCTTCATTCATTCGATCATAAACTAAACCCCCTACATAATCCGTAAATAGTCAAAACTACTAATTTATTACGTTTAGGATCTCAGTGCGCTTGGTTTTTATTCCCATATATATATATAGTAACATTTAATTTTTACTGACAATTGATATCTTTGTCTATTATTTAAATCGGTTATCACCCGTGACTAAATATATTATTCCCTTTTATTTTAATGAAATCAATATTAAATCATTCATGTTCTTGTAATTGCCATTCCTGTAAACATTGTTCACAATGTGAAAATATTCCGTGTTCAGAAATAATGGACCAGTCTATTTGGAATCCAGATGAAAATCCAACTGAAATAATTTATGACCCATATATCAATGATGGGAATTTTAATACATTTTTACCACCAAATGGTTTATCATGCGGTTTGATTTTAAATGCGAGTCATCCCGAATTTAAAGTTAAGCCCTTGGGAGAAATGCCTGTTATACCTTTTAATTATTCCTCTAATAATGAGATAATCCAATTAATTAATCCCGGTCTATCCGGTAATTATGGAGCTGTCAAATTTTTACTTGATCTCATCACGGATACACATATTCAAATACATTTTGATCATCTAATTAGTCCGAATACCAGGATTATAGTTACTGTTGAAAGAAATGGGGGTGAATATCAGCAAGGTTTCATTGGAGTAAGAAATGGTCCTCTGAATATTAGCATAGTAACTCCACTTTATTATGGAGATATTATTAGATTATATAACGGAAATGACGAAAATCTATATATACATCGAGGTGGCTTTTCTATGTCTTTTTCATAGACAATTGGAAAATTGATTAATTTGGTGATGCAGCCACTGCGGCTGCTACTATTGCTTTGAGCCATCACTCATACGCTAATCATCATATTATTTATAAAGGCATCCACACACGAATAAGATATATATGTAGCAGTTGAATGAGATTGCGAAATAAAATATTTAACGATACCATCTCAATTTTTTCGAAATATGAGCGCATCCTAATTTTTTCTAATAGTAACATTAGGGATGCAACACAGTCATCTCACCCAATTTATTAAAAGAGATGCCACCTTTAGCATTACACTTACTACAAGCGATAGTTGCATCCTCCATTGAAAAATGCATTCCCTTAATACAATTATAACAATAACTTGCACCACATTTCGTACATGGAATTGATGGACCGATCACTTTTTCTTTACACATCGCACATCTATTTTCGGGATTATCCCCATTTATCATCTTCTTAATATTAGCCTCAACATCACAAATTCCCATATCACCATCAAACATCAAATATCTATTCAAATAAAAAAGTGCAAGACTCTTATCCGGCCCACTAAATATACCCGAATTTATCCCATTACGCTTTACCCAAAAGACTTTCACATGATCCTCCTTAATACCCGCCAAGTGTTTTTTATATGTCTTCAACGTAAATTTTAAAGACATGTCTACCAGAATAACGTCTTTATTCAATACCTTTAGCCAATTAGATAGCTCGTCAAATTTCATATATTAAAAAATATGATCCATCTATTTAAGCCTTTATTATCTATGGAAAAAAGTTGATTTCATTTTATCATGGATCGTTTTTAATGATTGATAACTATGGCTTTCTTTGGAAGAATGATGCATCAACTTCCCTTCTTCTCAGTTCCATTAGTTTTGTCATGGTTAGAAGCAACTGATTTGTCGCGAACAGCGCATGTATGTAGGGCATGGCGTAAACAGAGTGCCACTGATATGGCATGGGAAGCATGCATTCTATCACAATGGGCCCCAGCTACTCTAAGGGCCACGCGCATTGCAAATTTGGCGACCACCGAACACACGTCTTGGCGAACTCGATATCGCCTCCTAATGCGCATTAGAGAAAATTGGAAGACAAATAATTATGATACAATAAAACTATCTGGCCATACTGCTCCTATCTATGCCATAGCCTGTAATGCCGATTTCGTCTTCACAGCTTCAAAAGATAATACGATTCGTATATGGCACATAGCGAGTCGGTTATGTTCCCATGTACTTTCTGATCACACCGGAGGAATTACTGCAATGCTACCTGATCAAAATGAACTCCTATGCGGCTCACAAGATGGCAGCATTCGTATATGGGCTATTGATACCGGTAAAGAAATACGATGTCTACAAACCTCAGCTCACAGCATTCATGTCATATATTGTACCCAAAATCTGATCTTTTCTGGTCACAAATCAGCTCAAGTTTTCATATGGGATCGAGAAACAGGCGATCGCGTCACATCATTATTAATCCCTATTCTACCATATAAAAGTTCCCAGATCATCAGTATTGATGTCCTCTATAATAATATGGCTGTTGCTACACATGATGCCATTTTTTCTTACTCTCTTCCCAACAATACCCCATCCCTTATCATACCCCACGACGAAATGATTTCTGTACGAATCTTAGAGCGATCAGAAAATATATTAATCAACAGCCGAACCAAAGTGAATATTCTTTCACTGTTAAACGGTGAATTACTTCAATCATGCCTGAAGAATAATTTATATCATCTCCCCCAGCCCATCAAACCTGATTCTATTCGAACGAGAACATATGGTAAATTCATATTAGAAGCATCATCACTTGGAACTAACCCTCGCCATCCTTATCCCCATGCGCTCTGCCTATACAGATTCTTGAAACACAATTCCTTCTACCGAGATTCCCCACGTTTTTTACATTCTGTCCATGCCGCCAAATCCTGTAATATCGAAGTGTACGCCTTCATTCGCAACAGAGATGACACCGTATTAACCCTTCTTGATTACGCATCGCCAAGCATTGGCATACCTAACCCCAAAGATTCGAGCTGTGTCATCAGTTAATAATTAATTGTGAATTTATAGTATCGAATGCGCATGAATATTACACGACTGTTTCAAGCGAATTGCCCAATTCTCCAGTGGCCCCATAAAAATGTTTTTTAGCTTTCAATGCGCCTTTTCCATCTGGCCGATAGTGGAATTCGTTCAAAACACATGAAAATTCTTTCAATTCTTTAGATCGCATTCGAACCCCATCCATTGACGCGGATATGATTGTGTTAAAATACTCATCCCCATAATTTTTTTCCCAAACTCTCCGAACCAAAAATATGACTTCATAATCATCGTTCAATATGATAAAATCCTCGGTAATTGTATTAAACACAAGAAGAAAATATGTTACGTCCGATGGTATTCGCCACGAGTCGAACTTCAAATTCTTATTAAATTTGATATTGCGATAGACCCTATAAATACATTTTATGTCATACTTAGATTCATAATTAAAAAAATAGTCATTTCGGGGGTTACCTCTACGATAAATAACAACGTCTTTTAGATTGCAAACCCAACAATTGCCCATGACTCATAAATAATAATTTATCTATTAAAGAACATATAGCGTACGATAAATTCAATTTTTATTAAAGCATCCCAATCGATAAAATTGAAAAAGCGATAATTTGATTATCCCTTAACATTAGATTTTTATGTTAGATGCCTGCGCCCAATGGCTGTCTCAAGGATTCCACTTTGTCACTTGACCGTTTGTTGTTTGTGTTCGAAACTGTTCGGCCGTGATGAGAAGATGAAAACATGTTGTGCTTTGACGTATTGCGGTAATTGTTATCCCAAACATAAAGAGAATAAATCCCCGGGGCATATTATCTGTCAGGAAGAGTTGCCTGATAATATCATTGAAACTCATAAACCTGTGACAAATATCCTTTGCATGCATTGTCATTTTCCCTTATCATTTCTGGTAGACATTCCATATTGTTTGAAATGCGAGATCGGTGCTATCTATAAAGCTGGCATACCCCTTATATTTCTAAAAATATGTTCCATTTGTTGCAAATTACAAAACCATGAAGTTCTCAAACCAAATGGACGGAAAGATTATCTAAGTTGTTGTGGCTTATATTTTTGCAAGCGATGTATTCCAAAGCATGAGGCAAAACATCCCAAATATCTCTCTTGTTGCCCGGCGCCCGATCCTTCCAACAAAATGTTTCGACAGCAATGCCGCGAATGTAAAAATATTGTCCATCTTAAATGTGGCAGTATTATAAAAACGACTGAAGATCACAATTCTGAAACATATCATATTGATATTCGTAATGTTGATTTTTTCAATAGCAAATTTGTCTGCAATAAATGTATTTTCTTGAGCGGAATCAAAATCGAATGCGAAAATTCTTTGTGGAGCGATCCGACTGAATTGCTAGCTATGATAAGGACAAACCGACCCATAAAGTGTAATCGTGAAATTGAATTATTTCAGGCTCCGAAATGCCGGTCATGCAATATATCAATATGTTTGGAACACATCAATACATGCCATGATTGTAACAACACATTTTGCTCCTTTTGCAGCGAAAAACATAAATGTCAAAGATGTCATCAATGTCATTTCAATATAGATAACATCCAATGTGATTTTTGTAACATGGCAACCCATTGCGAAAAGTTATATTATTATTTTGAAGCGAATACGATAGATTCCCCTCTCATCCAAAGGAATATCTGTTGTAAATGCAAAGACTACGAAGCCGAGGATAATGCAATAAACCAGGGCAGATGTAATGAATGTAAGATTGATTTCAGGGTCCCCGACGGACATTACTGTGATTGTTGTAATAAACTAATCCATCTTGAGAATAAAATAGATTTGGGTCAGACATGCTCCATATGTGAAGATAATTTGGCCATTCCAGTTAAATCACGCATATGTTGTGATTGTATGAAGCAAGTTTCTAATCAAATAAGAATATTGAAGCCAATCTTGACTATTTTCCCTGATGGTATCATTTCGATCATTTCAGAACTTGTCTCTAAACCTATCAACAATTGGCATTTTACGAGATGTGTAAACTGCCAAAAATATACTTGCCTTCGCCATTTAAAAGGACCAGAAAAATCAATATGTATTCATTGCCGCGATAATGAAGAAATAGATTACGACATTTCATCCTTATCGCTTGACTAGATATCAAAAAATTGAAAAATTGATTTATAATAGAGTTATTTATTAAATTAGGAACATCATTATATGTCGCGAACTGGACTAATTCTTGGCGGAGCTGGAGCCGCTATATTAATTACCGGTTTCATAACATATAAAAAATATCGCTTAACAAAACAACCAAAAATTTTAGCAAAACAACCCTCAAACCCATATCTGCTATATCTATCAACATTCGATATTCTGGTTGAATTTCTCCAAACGAAAGACTTACTAACCCTAAAACAGACACATCGATCTTTACAAAAAATAATATACGATAAAGCCAATCCACTAATTACTGTGCATGTCGGGAAAACAGAAAAATCAATGATAATTCCAACTATGTTTAAAAAATATTCCCTCAACATAATAGCATACCCATTTTCATCCCCTAGCGATCTTCTCATCACAAACATTTCTTCCTTAGATTTGAAAGAAGCGCGCCATATTACTGATTCAACTGTTCGCTTAATGTCGAATTTGACCTCACTCCATATTTATGGTAATTCCGGAATCGCTCCCATACAACTTTCAACATATACACAATTGAAATCTCTAATAATGGAATCCTATCCAATTACTGATGCAACCCTGATGCATCTAACCAATCTAACTTCTATCGAGAACAGAGAAAGTTTTGCATGGTTAATTCCCCGTAGCCGCATAACAATGACTTCTCTCTCGAAATTAAAAAAATTAAAACATTTGTTTTTGACGGCATATTCAATTACTTCTGATGATGGTTTCTCCGAATTATCCAATTTGTCATCATTACAGTTAGTATTAAGCTTGGCAAACGATAAAGAGCCTATGTCTCCCTCAAATATTGGTCTTCTAAAATCATTCAAGAATTTATTGTCATTAGAACTTAACAATATTAAAGGTGTAACGGATGAAGGCTTGAACGCTTTAACAAATTTGACTCAATTGAGGTTACACGGTACCGTCTGGAAAGGTTCATTAATTACGGACCTTGGATTTAAAAATTTAACCAATCTAAAATCGCTAGATCTTTATCTCTGGTATTATTGTGAACCAACTCTAAACATTGATAAACTAGTTAGCCGTATTCCAAATTTGACAAATTTAGAGATGCATATTGATGAACTATTAACTGATGCCGGCCTCAGAAATCTAAGAAATCTTCGCAGATTGCATATAGCTCATAATAAATTTGTAACAAACCGATCAATTGGAAATCTGCGAAAATTAACATACTTGGACATCAGCTCAAACAGAAAAGTCACCGATTCGTCAATTTCAAAATTAACATCACTTGAATATTTATCGATTCATGAACGTTGGACACCAGCCTACTTAGAGCGTCGGACGATAAATTGCAGTATAACCTTTAATTCTTTGATGCATTTGACTAAATTGACAGATTTGAACTTACAATTCCATAAAAAACTCTCTAGTGAAATTACGCACCATCTCACAAATTTAACGCGACTAACTGTTGTGGGAGACGCCTATCCGTGAAATAATGGATAAAAAATTGATTAATTTTCTCCCATCACATCCCCATTAATCCGATATCACTCACAACGATACTCTATTATGGAACCCCTTAATCTAAAATCTATCAACCTTGATTATTGGATAAACTTCAACTCTCATCTTTCATTACCAAATTTAGCCTACAGCACCCAACTAAATCGGGACTTTTTAGAAGCCATCACCCTCAACAATGACGAAAAAATCGAGGCCATATTCCTAAATTTTCCAAATCGAAAGGCATATGAAAGCACATTTAACGCAAAACAAAGATTTAATATATTCATGACCACCGCGAATTTCGGAAGAACCACACTTCTCAGACGCTTAGAAAAGTTAACTGATTATCAAAGTCATACAGAAGTAGAATATCGTATGGCACTGATTAAAGCTATAGAAAATGGTCACATTGATACAGTGAAATATCTTCTCATACTACAGGCAATAAACCGAAATCATAATTATTATGAATTGTTAGATAAATGTTTTGGACGATCCATCGATCCTAATAGTGATCCGTATAGCCCCACGTCTTCTAGTCCTCAAGAGGGAAGATATGCCCAGTATAAGATAAGAAATATAAAACACGAAATAACAAACTGTGATAACGAAGACATAGCACGAAGGGAACTATTCGCATATGTTTATTCATTGACGAAAGCTGGGATTTCAATAACAGAATTAGCTCAATTGGCCCACGGAGCTATATATTTTGGATTTGATCAAATAACATTATACATTTTCTCCCTCCTCATTCCAGAACACTTCGAAATCGGTTCATGGATCCATTATGAGCTACAAGAATTTTATAGAACAGCCACAGACAATAATCGATGGAATATTATCTCTCAATTATTAAAATTATCAGAGAATTTAGATTCCCCATACGCATTTTCCCAATTATATTCAATAACGCATGAAAGCACCCCATACATTCTCGATGAATTATTCCTATATGTTAAACTACGACCACACAAAATAAAAACACATATATGCGACGAATTTCTTAACGGCGATAAAAATATTTTGAGATGCATGAAACTTGAAAGAAACATGAATCTCGAATGTATCGAAGGATTTGATTCAGATAAATTCCATGAAAGAAAAAAAAATGTTCTCAAAATAATGACTCCCCAATTCCCAGAAGTTTTGATTAATATCATGATCGATTATTGCTAATCACCATTCCAAAAAAATTGTCAAACTAAACATATTGTACACCCTAATAATTTTCTGTTTTAAAGCACTGTTTGCTTTGTGATGGATACCAAGACTCATGGTGATTTAGTTGCTAAATGCGCTGCTCTACTGGCTAAATTTACTGAATCTTCGGAAGCAGTGAATAAGGCAACTCTAGAGAAAGATCATGCTAAATCGGCTCTTGATCAAGCGCGCAAAGAGTTAAAGCAATTCGAAACTGAACAAAAGTTAATGCCTTTTATTATCGAAGCAAAGGCAGCAATAACTGAATGGTCCTCGCAAAAATCTCCCGCCGAAGCTGCAAAACGATATTATAAAGCTATTCGACCGATTATCGATGAAGATCCTCAATATGCCCCAATACTTCCTGTTACCGCTCACGAAGATATGTTGATCTTGATTCACGAAATGTTTTCAAAATCATTGGATTCATTCGAAATTACGCGAAAATTTGCGGAAAATCATTTATGCCTCTTCATAAGTGAGAATACTGAAGGAGCTCTAGATGAGGCAATGGTTCGCAAAATTATCAAATCGTTCGGAATATTTGATGATGATATAGCAATAGTACAACCTTGGTTGTCGTTTCATAATAATCGTGAGTTCGTCGTGATGCAAAAAGGATCCAAATATAAATTGTTAACCGGCGGAGCTTGGATTGATAAGACAATTTTTAATTTTTCGCGACAAGCCGAAAAATGTAATGCGTGCAATAAATGGATCCCAATCTGTCCTGCTTGTAAATCTAACGGCAAGTTCATATACTGCAATATGTACAAAGATAAGTATGGCCCTGTTTGTTCTGATCCCATCTGTAAAGATAAACTCGGATATGTTGAAATCTCGAAATCGCACGAACATCGACCGCTCAAAATGCGTGCGTGCGAATGTGGTTGATTTTATACGACGCATCGATAGGAGATAAAAATTGATATCCCAAGTCATTGCGATCTCTTTGAAAAAATCAATGCACATATATTGATCATGGGATCGGCTTTTGGAAGAGATCGCAATGAGCGTCTCATCAGTCGCCAGATATCAATATTTCCCTCACGATTGAGACCAATATTTTTCATGTGTCGGGGATTCATTATTATAATTGATTTCCTACGCGGAAGGGTGATCACCATTAACGATAAAAAATTTCCACCAGAATTAAAATTATCTGATAGATGTTTCGAAATAGAAATTGAACACGAAGATAATAAAATTTATTTTCATTCCTATTGGGATAAAACAGATATCAAATTTGTCCCGAACATTGATTTAGAAATTATGGACATAACAGCGGTAAAATACGAATCTTCTCCAAAGAAATTGAGAAGTCATGCAAGGTTTAATGACGGTTCATCCTTATGGATACACTGGGATGATGGTAGTTCATTGATTAGTGATGAGGTACTGCACTCGGCCATTAAGAAAAAAGGTCATAAGAAATATCGAAAATATATCCGGAAAAAATTTTATCCAAGATCAAGTGATCGTCCGTGTCACTCTCTTGTTAAATTGCATCCGTTGTTAAATGATCCCACTGGATTCTTTCGAAAATATTTTTGTTGGCACATCGGCAATAATTTATCAATCGGAACAATTAGCTCAGGTGAACTCTATGTTAAAGATCTTGTACACCCATCCTTCGTTAATATCGATCGCTTCTGTTTGACGGAAGATAATCTGTTAATACTATCGATAAAAAAAGAATTAATGTTTATTGACTGCAATGAAGTTAAGATCGTTGGAGTCATTGAATTAGATCAAAATATTCCAAAATATGTACCTTACGATATGAGGGAATATTTTGTTGAGTTAAATCCTTCTCGAAAAGATCTATTGATTGTAAGAGATAAATTTATATCGGTACTATCTGATTTTATGATTCGTTCTTTGGGAGAAATCGTTTTTTATTATTACAGTACGGTTGAATGGCATTGTAAAAAATTGAATACTTGATCAACTGAAAGATGCTTTGATTCCAAGGCATTATCAGATCGAAATTGTAACATCAATGGCGGCAGAAACCAAGGTAATGTCAAAGAAAATGGCGGAGGCTATCGCCGAGGCAACGGTAACTGCAATGAGGACAGCAATGGCCAATTCAGTTAAAGCGCGGAAGAAACTATTATGGGCAAAAGTAGAGTCAGAGGAAGCCGCTGCGGCATTGGTAGCGGCCGGAGAAATGCTAGATGAAGCAAGAGCAGCAATGGAAAAAGCAGCAACGATTAAGGAATCGCAAGCATTTAACGACATGAGGACGAGAAGTTCATTGTCGGCAGTAGCAGTAATAGCACATGCAAAAGCAGCGGAAGCCGACACAGCAGCGCGGGCGAAAGTAATAGATGCAAAAAAGGTAGCAACGGCGGCAATGGATTGGGCAGCAACTTTTAGCGATTAGATATGTTAACAATCTCTCCGCCTAATACCGTTTGAACAAGATCTAACATTAAAAAAAGATCGATACTATCACGTGTGGAAAAATCTCGTACCGCTTTCCTAACTGCTTCCCCATGTGCAAAATCGCAATCATATTTGACTAAAAGGGAATGGGCCGAACAGTTAATGCGAAAAATAATAAAATTCTCAGATTCGCACTCTACGGTCGCTTCGGGAACAAATTTAGGGATTGATTTGATCGGTATCGAATCATGTATACCACATGAACCCGGTGTTTCTTCTTCAGTTTTCCATAATTCAACACGGTGGGCCGCAAACCTTTTTCGAATTTCAGGACCAACCAAAGAGAGAGTATAATTGCCGAACTTTTTAATAATTTCTTTATTGCAATCAATCACGGCGTTCACAAAAAGAGACATTTGTGAATCCATCACAAAAATTTGCCAATCATTATCCCTGTCACTCCATGAAATTTTAAAATCGCGGGATTCCAAGAAGACTCTCAAAAACGCATGGTATTTCGCGTCTATACCCAATGCACCACTGACTTTTTCAAATAGCAGAATCTTAGGAGTTAATGCGACAAGCTCTAAAATTTTTTCGGGAATAAATTTAGATTCAATTGGAGTAGCAGCCATTGTGACTTTTGCGACAATATTCTATAAAGAATCATTTAACAATTACGTTTTTCAATTTTATCGCTATTACCAATATAAACTTTCCAAAAGGAATTCACCGAGAACATAAGAAGATATCATATCAATTAACACTCTTGGCAACTCGTCAAACACTTTTGATAACCTATCAACATACGAGGCATGTAATAATTTTAAATATTTCATCCCTTTCTTTGTATTGTGCTCACAACGTAGTGGTCCATCAAGTCTATGCAATCTCACACTAATCTGTGGATAAAATTGTCGAAACGTTCCATATTTCTTTTTAAAGCTACCTCCAAATATCTCCATATGACATTCTGACTCCCACATTAGAAATCCGTGCGATATGAATTCTTGTTCCATTACTGTTTCTGCAATACTCGAAGGACCGAGTAGCATTATAGTCTTCTGAGTGTCACATAAAGATGCTGTCACGCAATATGGAAACGTTCCCATCGGTATCCCTGAATAACTTGCATCCAAACAAAAAACAATCGAATCTCCAAGCTCAACGAAAAAGCATAATTGATTACAAAGAAAATCTTCAGAAGTAATATTTGTCGCCTGCCACCTAAGCGTTTGAGCAATAGATTCAAAATATCTTGGCACCATATGAAACGAAAGGTCCGAATCCGTTTCTGTAAAGATCGGAAGTGCCCCAAGACACTCAACTTTTAATCCAGCATAAAAAGCATCTTCAATTGAAAACTCCATCATGTCCACGAAAGCATATTTGAGAAATCTGCTAACGACTTATACATTCAAATTTTTCTAAAAAAGAAACAAACTTAATTAGTTATACCATCTATCAACCATTGTCTACTCGAATGCTGCCACACGTGAAAGTAAGCGGCATCATCTTCGTTCCCCGATTTACCTTCTAACAATATACTTTTTAAACCGTAAAATACATCAATATCGGTCCCTATGTATTTCGGATAAATTATATCCAGAGCTGCTTTTAATTTATTATCATTAGATATTTTAATACACTCAAAAATATCCCTCAAAGTCCGATAAGCATTGAAAGAGAACTGTAATGATTTATATTCGTATTTTGATTTATTCTTCAAATATTCTTCAACACATGAATTCCATTCTAAAATATCCATGGCTTTATAACAAATAACGTCAGGTTCGTAATCCCCTCCGCAAACACCCGTTCCATGAAAAATAAGAGCAACCGATTCTAAATAATATTCTCCAATGATTGAGATAATTGATGGAATTAAAAGATGATCCAATGCATTGGCTGCGGTCGTTTTTAACTGATGTATACTAGTCATTATGTTTAATATTATTAACAACGCTTTATGTAACAATCAATCTTTCAATTTTTATCACCCAGTCAATTATTTTAAATAACATTCAATGGAATTGATTGGCCTCCCGATAAATCATGTTTGGCCGAATACTTCCATTGACAAAACCACATTGTAAATCTCCCTATAACTCGAAATCCAAGAGCAAAAGTCGTCCACACCGAAGCGAATTCGATAGTAAATTCTTGTAGACTCTGTGGCATACTAACATTTATAATAATATAAGCAGCAATCCCTGCTAAATAGAACGCCAAAAATAAACTCTGTATCCAAAGAAATTTCTTCGCCATCACCGTCTCAACTTTATTTTTCTCCTCATGATCCCCCGAAACCAAATCATCATAAGTCATCTGCTTTCCATAATAAAATCGTATCAATTGTGGAAAACTCAATAAATTAGCCAACGAAATCACAAATGTTCCCACTATGACATAAGGTTCATTCAAATACAGATTCTTAATACCAAAACAAAGCCCCAGAAATACCGCAATCAATGAAATCGATACGCCCTGCCAGATTCTATCGCGACTCATCTTCTGCAGCAACTAGATCTGATAAAATCAAAGGATAGCTTATTCCCTCCTTATTTCAATTTTTTCTTGAACCAGACAATAAAAAATTGATTATATTTGTTTTTGTTATCTGTAATATAGCATCAAACAATCACCACATTTTCATGGGCAACAATTCTTCAACAAAGTCATTCGAAGACGAATTTAAAAGGCACTATTATTTCACCCCAGATCGCGCCAGGGAAGTTTGTGAAAAACATATTGCTGCAAATGGAAATGCCGCAGCATGTTATACTCTCGCAATGCTGTATTTAAATAAAGCTAATTGTGATATCGATTTCGCTTACAAATATTTAAACTTAGCGGTAGAGCAGGGCCATAAAGAAGCATTGATCAATCTCGGAATCCTATATTATTATGGACCAACTATAAAAGAGAATGATAGGGGCTCTAGTTTTATCGATAGAGATGACTATCCCCGACCTTTCCAAATGAAAAAACATTATCCCGCCGATGAAAAGAAAGCACCAATGCATTCAGATAAAAAAAAATCATTCGAATTATTTACACAAGCAGAAGCGCATTTCAAAGGAGCCAAACCAATGTTGTATGTATGGATTGGAGCGCACTATGAATACGGTTATAATGTCGATGCATGCGATAAAAAAGCTTTGGAATACTTCGAAAAGGCATACGTAGCAGGCTATCGATGTACCCCCTGCATATACCGACTATACAGCGAATACAAATCTATCGACATCAGCACAGATGAATGCTTATATTGGATACTAAAAGCGGATGCTGACAAAGTCGAGGGAGCAAACATGTTACTAATAAAAATATACGATGCAAGAAAGAATTATGATTTGGCCATAGAGCATTGCTCTAAAGAATTAGAAAAATATGGAAGCACGTATGGTAATTATGATTCTTACGTGAAATGTAAATTAATTTTGGCTTCATTGACTGATAAAAAAAATGCCGCAGAAGCTGAAGCAAAAATGAAATCTGATAAAATGGCAGCACTCGAGCAACTTGTTGATAGCATGGCAAAAGAGATCACCGTTTTGAAGAGTTCAATGATCAAAGCCGATCCCCCGGTAGCTGTAGCAGTTCCGTTGATATCTCCGCCGCCACCACCATATTAACGAAAATGAGTAATAGCACACTCTGAGCGAAGTACCATTATTTTGCATTCGCGACAAGCATCACTTTATGCTTAAGTCCGCATTCAGACGAACAATAATTCCATGCATTGCCTGCTCAATCTATGTATTGTCCCTTTAGAGTCATATTTAAAGTAGCAAGACCGATCGTCTTATTAAAAACTAAATTAAATGTTCCAATTTTATTTCCACCTCGTGTCATTATAGAATCCATTGGGTTGAGCGTGAATGTCACAGTTTCAATTGTTTCGGCGGATTTCGCGATTCGAAAAAAAACATAATCACTAGTTAGGGGAACACCCGGATCTTCAATAAAAAAATATATAACTACAGTCAACAATTCTTCAGATTGATTTGTCCATAATATATTATTATATGGCGTTAGAAATGCCCGCGATTTCATCATAAACGGTTTAAATTCTATATGTAATGGATCGATAAAATTGAATGTTGGAGGTGGATTTGAGGTTTCATAATTTTGAAAAAGTGGTGTAGATAGATTTAGAGTTTGATCCTCATCAAATGCTAGAGGTAGATCTGGAGTTCGATACTCGTCAAATTCTAGAGGTTGTAACTCATTAAAAAAAGGTGGAATAGGATGATCAATACTAGTAAAAATCGGGTTCCGAGATCTCCGACAATATCGTGATGAAGGAATAAGGAACTTCGATCTTTTATCCATTATTTCGGAGTAATTAATATAATTGTTCTCGTTATCATTATCACATGGATTTGGCATTTTTATGTTGTAATATAATCGTAGACAATTAAATAATGGATGGGTGTTATATCGCATGATATATTTAAAATTGCAATGCTCGCGGGATAACCACGCAAGCATCTGAGGTATTTTTTTTACCTCACTGAGCAATCTGATTGTTGGTGCCCTCGCACACAACAACTTGAAAAGATTTGACACTAATGGGTTCTTCTCTCTTTCTTTTAAATTTTTCGGGCCTTTCCCCGGTCTCTAATATACTCTTAACTATTTTCCGTATATTCTTCACTGCATTGATATCTCTGTTTATACATCCCATCCTTCCGTTTGACATTTTATATGTTAGGACTGAATGTATTTTTCGGATTTTTCTCTTCTTATCTGGCAGTTCCAAATTACTATTCTCTTCTTCTGTCTTGTGATTTAATTTCGATGTTCTATATTCATCCATTAGATACACCTTAAAATGTCTCGCTAATAATCTTCTTAACCCTATCCCTGGAGTGCTGATTCTTTTTATCGGCATATTTGACGACCAATCTCCTATTATTATTACCGCGTCTTTTCCATATTTACTCATCAGATCATTTATCATTTTCGCTTCTGATCTCTTTGTATTTATAACATTGTACCATTCTAATTTTTTAAATATTCTGTTATTGTTGTATACTTCATATAGACCCAAATCTAAATCTTCTCCGTCTTGTATATAATCTAGTTCGTTGCGATCTTTTACATATTCCATAAATTTTTCGAAATTACATGTCTTTGCATTGTGTTTGTTTAATCTTTCCTCATTCTCTGTTATATAATGATAATCCTTAAATTTCTCTCTTTTATTTTGATATTCTAACCTCTTTGTTTCCATCAATCGTTGCCCACATGTGTATTTGTATACTTCGTCGTCGTCATCAATTGCTGTTATTATTCGGATTTTCCCTGGGTCTATATATACTTTCTTTGCTTTCTTCACATATTCCAATTCCGTTCCGGTTAGATCTTGTATATATTTAAACTCATAACGTGGATCCACTTCTTTGATCTTTTTCTCTCCCTTAATCTGTTTGACCTTTATTTCCGTAGGTTTTTGACTAGATACCTTTTTGTTATTTATTTTCTCGCTGAGCAAATAATTTACTATTTTTGTTGTGTCTGATATATCTAAATTCATGTATGTTTTGTTATCGGTATCATCTGTCTCCAAATAATCTGTTATCAGACTATTAACCGTAATGCACGCATCTTTCTGGTCTTCCATGGAAATCCTTCGTTCCCTTCGTGCTTTTGCCGTATTTGTTCGTCCGACACGCTTCTTTGTCTTCGTGTTATTATTTTGTTCCAAATATTTTTTATTTAGAAACCTAATGGATGCTACATATCCATTTGTCGTTATTGTATAATCAAATACATACTTTTTCCTCTTAAATAATTTAGACTTCGTTCTAAAAAAAAGATCCCACAGAGATTGTTGATTCTCCATCATATTATCGTGATAAAATTTTTTCGTACCGTTCTCACACAATAAATCTATGACGGATTTAGTATCTATTGTTACGGATTTTTCTATCGGAGATCTACGTAACGGTAGGCACTGGAAAGTTTTCAATTCTTTCCTCTCCAATTCCGAATTCATATTCATCATACATTTTAAATATTTTTGTGGATCTACAGTCACATCATATGCATAACTTTCACTATAATTAACGGGAAATATTTTGGACCTTATCTCCTTAATCCATTGATGAAATTGTGGGTCCGATACTAATGTTTCATTATTATCAATTAGATCTTTCTTGACCTGTTCGATTTTCTTATGTAATTCTTTCCGCTTCTCAACTAATTCGGACTTAGTTGCCCCTGTCATTTTGTCAATTTCTTGAGGAATAAAATCTACGAAATTCTGGTTAACGAAAAATCTAACACGATTAATAAAATGCATGGAGATGTTATTTTCGATGTTAGTCAGAATAGTTGTTGTTGCATAGCCGATCATATAACTTAGACTTTGACCATCTATAAGATGATGAGGATTTGTTAAGATAAAATGGTCTTCGTAAAATTTTTGCATTGCCTTGAATAAAATTTGATTCTCTTTGGTCATGGCTGCTCCTCGCTTTGGTTTGATACAGAATAGTCTAAAAATTAGTCGAATATACGGTTTGTCAATGATAGGAAACTCTTTATTATTTTTATATAAATAGAGAAGGTACGCATTTATAAAAAATAGGACATGTCTAATTAATATGTTCATGTTCTTGACCGCCTCAGCAATATTCTTCAGACAATCGCTATTCTGTGAAATTTGATTTAATCGAACCTTTATAGTTGTATATTTATCTGGTGGATCAATCTTGGGCATTAATTTCTATACTATACAGAAATATATTTATATCGGAGAATGCGCCCACGAAAAAATTCTAAACTATATCTTTTAAAATTTCTTATACCGTGAAAAATATCAAGTCCATAAAATGAGCAGATATACTCGAAACAATTTAGAATCGAAGAGGGATATTCTTATAATGTAATGTAATGAAAAATATCAATGCCCGGTGAATAAGTTAGCAGACTATAATCCACACTGCTTAAAATATATAGCTATATTTATCAAATGAAAAATATCTATACTGCCGGATAATTTAATGTCCCAAATCCATTTTAAATAATATAGCTATATTTATTTAATGAAGAATATAAACATAAACAAACTATTTCTCTATCGAAATTTATTAATAATTTCCTAATTGGCAAAAATTACAATCCCAGCGGGATAATTAAATGTACCTCAATCCATTTAAAATAATATAGCTATATTTATTTAATGAAGAATATAGATATAAGCAAATTGATTTCCTTATCGAAAACTATTAATAAGTTCCTAATTGGCAAAAATTATGATTATCTCAAGCGTGTTAGGAAAACATCTATAATTGATGGATTAGTATTTAGATTGATATATGGTTAAAAAAATATGAGTAAAGATCAGGCTACAATACTAATGAATACCTTTTAAGACGTCGCGTGCAAAGCCGATAAAATTAATCGATCAAGCTATTCAGACAGAGATAAACAAATAGGTATTGACCTGTACAAACAACTACATGAACTTATAGGAAACCATATTGATGACAATTACTTACGGAAGAGAACTACGGAGATATTTGCGATAGATTGCACACAATCCCATTTGCCAAAAATATTAGCTGAAGATGGGTTTAAACTAAATAAAAACGGACTTTCTGTTAATGGTTTAACCTTGGGAGTTTATAATATAACGCATAATTTCCCAGTAGCTCTCGAATTAGTTCAACATAAAAATGAAAGGAAAGCTTTTTTAGATTATATTCGAAACAAAGACATGTACCAAAATGCAATATTTCTATTTGATAGAGGATATATCGGACCTGAGCTCTTCAATAAACTGGATGATAGTAAAATGAAATTTATATGTCGTCTGAGAGATGATTCCTTATTGATTCCTGTTTCGGATGAAAATGATAAAATTATTGACGATCAAGGTTACCAGAGGCGAATTATAACTTATTCAATAAGCGGTAACAAATATTATCTTATTACGAATCTATTGGATCAGAAAGAATATACCCCAAGCATATTATGTCAACTCTATCATAAAAGATGGACAGTCGAGGAATTCTTTAAATCTCTTAAGGGCACAACAAATTTTGAGAATATGAAAGAGCATACTACGGAGGCTCTGAAGAAAAATATATATGGACAATTAATTATTTGCAGATTGAGAGATTTAATCAAATTTGTTTATGGACAAGATAATTGTCCAGGCAATCAAATTTTTAATAATGTTACACTCACAAATGGTATATATAATCATTTCATTTATAAATTTTTCAATGGAACCCTAAGCAGAAGGAAAGTACGTCAATTTACCAATATCCATATTACTTTTGTTACCACAAACGCCGGTAAACATGTTCCTAGAATTTCATCAATACCTTTCAGTAAATGGTATATTAAAGGATTCTACAACAAATATGTAGAGAGAAAGAAGGAAGCAAGCAAATGCAGAAAAAAGGGCACAGAAGATGGCTAAGCGAATAAAGAAAAAGGAAGCAATTGCAGAGAAGAAGGCACAGAAGCTGACTAAGCGGATAAAAAAGAAGCAAGAGATTGGTGGTAAACGATTAATTAAGATCAGGGCAAAAGAAACAAAATTAAGAGGGAAATTAGATAAAAAATTTCAGAATAATCTTTCAGAAAATCCGTAAATCAATTTGTTTACAGATCAGGGGAGGAGGAGACTTTAATATTTATGAAAAAAAGGCTTAAAGAGGGATCAATAGATAGGCCGAATTTTAAGATAAAAAACAGATGAATTATTTTATGAAAAAAAGTGGTTCTGTGGGATATAAAGACCAGATCAAATTGGCTTAAAGCTTTACCGACAAAATTCGTGAAACCCAGCTAACAGAAGACAATTTCCATTTAGAGAGCTCCTGCGCGCTTTCGTATCCCGCGAGCATTGTTAAAATTGAAATATAAAGTATTTGCACTATCCTTTAAATTACCAAATTATATTACGCTGCGACTTAGCAATCATGAAAGGGATCGCATTTTTCGGGAGTTTGCTTATCATTGGAACCTTCGCATTGGGAGAACTCTGCCAAGATGAGGTATGTTCATTTGCAAAAACGTATAACTCTTCTTTGCCCATAATGAACGCTGTGGCCACTTGCAATTATGGAAATCCGTGTGCCTACAATATCCCCAACGGATGGATGCTCCAATTTACAATGCCCGCGACATCACGCCGATTTTCATTCACAATCACAGGAAGCGGTCCATTTTATGCTGATTTTGGTCCAGACACTCATCATTATTTCTCTGGTTCCTGTTGTGCATTTGGATCTAACACAAATGCAAGCGTATGCACCGGTGATTTCATGTCACAGGTAAGCTACACCGGTTCTTGCCCAACAACCTGTCCAACAAGTATTGGAGTCTGGAATAAAAATACTTTTTCAATCAATGTGAAACTATCTGTCTACGGTGAAGGAGGGCCTATGTAATTCGCTAAATACACCGTTTCAGCAATACGAATCCATTTCTCTTTATCATCTACGCTATTGCAATTTTCAACTACCACTAACATTAATCATATTATTATCATCTAAAATATATAATGAGCAAAATAGGAAACCGAGTCACTGCCGAATGGGTGAAGCAGTCAATAATACTGGATAATCCCGCAACCAGCAGGATATACATCTCTTCTTTGACAAGCGACCCCCGGGGAAATGTATACGCAATTGGTTCATTCATGGGAAGTGCAAAAATCGGGGACTTCCCGGCAATCCATAGTCCAAATTTAGTTCCATTTATAATTAAACTGACACAATACGGTAAAATTAAATATATCACCACCGCCGAAATTATAATTGCTCAAAATAAAGTATCAACCAATCAAAAAAGCAACCAAATGAAACGTTCTTGCACAAACATCATTAATTCATCCATCGATCCTGGATCACAAGGCTATAGTATTACCGTAGATGATGCCAATAATCTATTCGTCACGGGTTCATTTTTGGGCATTTTACAATTCAAAGGCGTTCCTCCCGTAATAAATAAACAACCCGGCACCATGATGTTTGTCGCTCGATTTAATGCCAATAATGGTATCCCTGTATGGGCCATCGCAACATACACCGATTCAGATAGCGAAGACACAATAGCTCTCGCAAACGCTATTACAGCTGATACACATAATAGTCTTTACATAACCGGACAATTCACAGGCCCGATAAATTTCGAATCTAAATCCATTAATACTAAAAATACATTAGACATGTTTCTCACAAAAATTAGAAAGACTGATGGCAAATTCATATGGGTCAATCAATCCAAAGAAATTTCAGACTTGGATATCGAAGTCGTTGGGAATGGACTAAATCTAATATCACATTGTCATAAACTAATTTATGTGGTTGGATCGTTCTTAAATCTTGCTGAGTTTGGAGATAAAATAACTCTTGAGACAGAGGCAGGATTAATTGATGCGTATGTTATAGCCGCTGATATTAGAACAGGTGAATGGCTCTCCGCTACACAAACTTTTTCGACGACCGTAGATGGCATAATGGGAAGTGCTTTTGGATATGGTATAGTCATAAGCAACGCTGATGAAATATTCATAACAGGTTATTTCAATGGGAAAACAACTTTTGGTGGTAACGAAACATATCAAAATCTTACAGGAGCAATCGCCACCACATATATTTCCAAAATAAAACGCCATTCGAATAAATATATTTGGCTCGATACAGTTATTGTAAATCCAATTGCGGTATCAGTTGCACCCGGAGTGGTTATCTTTAATGTTTCGACAGGAATCATCATAGATAATTCAAATAAACATATTTTTGTTGCAGGTGTATTCAGTGGGAAATACAGATGTGGCGACATAGAGCCAATAAATTCCACACCAAATTTCGCATCTTTTATAATGAGACTTAATGTTGAACATAAATTGAAATTTGTTGCTGTTTTCCAATCTGTTAATTTAACCGATCTTTCTGTAGTCCAGTTCAGTCTAAGGCAGCCGATAGCGATAAATGAATGCGACACGAACACGGTTTATTTGGGCGGCTTAACGCAAGGAGATATGCGTATTGGTCAACTATTGATTGAATCACCCCCACCTCCAGGACCTTATAATTTTTGGATATCGTCGTTGGAATTTTGTCCCTAGTTTATAAAAAAATATCTCTTTCCTAGTATTATATGAATAGTGATGAGATTAACTACAAACGGGATAAATATAAGCATAAAATGATGCAGACCGGCGGGAGTCATAATGCCGCTCTTTATCAGACCAAACTTGACCAATATAATAAATTGATGGAGCAGATGGGAGGAAAAGATGATGTTTATGTGAGTCCATTTCATTCGACTCAGGCAGGCGGGGCACCAGGAATGCAAGTTCAAACTTTAAGTGACAGCGGGGGAAGCAAGACTTATGCTATAATATTTAGCAAAGGAGACGAGGCTTTCTCAGGTTTGAACGATTTCGCCCGAGAATATAATGTTACAGCTGCCCACTTCAAGGGAATTGGCGCATTACGTAGAGGGACACTGGGTTGGTTCTCGGCCGAGAAGATGATGTATAAGAAAATCCCCATAGAAGAACAAGTTGAAGTAGCCTCAATAATCGGTGACATCGCAATGTTTGAGGGAAAACCTGTAGTACATTGTCATATGGTAGTAGGCCTCCCCGATGGTTCAGCCAAAGCGGGACACGTAATTGAAGCACACGTATGGCCAACACTCGAGATAATAATCACTGTCGAACCTACTGCATTGCTCAAGAGTCGCGATCCAGCAACAGGATTATCCCTAATCAATCCAAGTCTCGCAAAAAATTGATTAATTTAAGCATAGCATTCTCCGTAAAATATATCATATATCATCGAAAGTATGGACGAATCCCCGCTGGTTTTTCTTTGCCTGAAGGAATTGATTGAACACGACGATGCCAAAATTGACTCCATAAATGCATTTAAAAAGGTAGAAGAATGCAATATATATAGCTCAATATGCGAAATAGGTTTCGAGGAATTGGAATGTTCATTGTTTGCCCTAATGTGTGAAGCCAAAGAATTAACCACAGAATCGTTTAATTTTGCGCTTAAGCATGAATTGATTAAGCGGAATGATATTAAATTTTTAGCAGGATACATTAACAATTTACGTTCATCTGATCAATGGGGAATACTGTATCATTTTATTAGAAATTTTTATGATTTGGAGCGAATTAAAACAATGAGAACTGATTCTGAGGGGACGAGTTTGTTGACTTATCTTGTGTTCTTGCCGTGTTTTAATGAAGGATGGTTCATGGTTATACTTCATTATTTGGAGCAAAATGGTTATGACATAAAATATAAAGGAGCGACAAATAGAACGCTGTTAGATGGAGCCATATATCAACGAAGTGTTAAGCTAGTAAATTATTTGGTCTCGAAGGGAATTAAATTTAGTGAAGGGGTACGCATGGCCGAAAAGAAAGGGTGTGATTTTGTTCAGTGGCATATCGCTTTTCCATATAATTATATGGACCATTCGCCATGTAAGGATTATCAGAATGCTTGTTTCGAAATTGTGGCTGCTTGTGTTAAAGCGGGCTATGATATATCTTTGAAGGATGCCGATGGATTAAATATCAAGGACTACGTCGAAAAATATATCAATAAAGACAAATTTTTGGACAGCTATGCTAAACATATGGAATTACTTGGCGTCTAATGCTGAATATATCGTCCCAGAACGGACTATGGCCCTAATCTGTATTAAAATTTCTCACTGCTACTTGAAAAAAATATGTTATAATATATATATATGACGTTCCCAGAAGTAGATCCACAACCCTCTGTACCAATACCAATATTTGCTAGTTACTGCATTGATTATAGATATGATGCATTAGCAAGCAATTATTTAAGAGAGATTGGTTTTCCGAATTCTTATTATTTAGCGACAAATGCCGGAGCAGCTTTGCCATTAGGATATAAAAAATCGTGTAAAAATATTAAATGTAATTGCGAAAGTGAAGCTCATCAGCACTGTTGTCCCGGTACTGACGAAATGGATAATTTGAAAAAATCTTTTGTCACGAATTTACAAATCGCTCTTACATTGAGACCAATTGAGATCGTATATTTGCTCAATCATCAAGAATGTGGGGCCATTCGAGCTTTTTTACCATGTAGTGGTTATCCGCAGCTCGGAGAACAAAATAAACATAACGAAAAATGTATAAATGCTAAAATTTTGACCTATGCTAGAGAATACGTAAAGAAAAAATTTGGGAATATGACAGTTCAATTGGGTTTACTAGATTCAAATGGGACAGTAGCTGATTATAATGTAGAATTAAAACAATGGGTTATAATGTACGTAGGCCCGTCAGATAATCCAGATGGTTTATGGTTTGGATATAATCAAGGTGAGACAATCCCATCAAACTGTGATTGCTAATCTTACTGGATCGATTGGAACATCAGCTAGCCCTACGATTTGTTTTGAAACACAACTGGTCATTATCTCAATAGCTATACTAGGACCCATTGGTGCATAATAGAATGCATGTCGCCACTTAGCTGGATAAGATGAAACTTTTTCGAGTTTAGTGACCGAACCAACTATTGCTGAATACATGAAACAAGACGTAATCGTACTATATTCATAAAATGTATGTCCCCCGGGCAATTCTTTTCTCTCAATTTGCTGTTGCACGAGTTCAAGCCGCTGAATTTCATCACTCGATCTTCCATCCTGAACTAAATGCAACAACGCATGACTTGCTTCCCCCCGAATATCTTTCTCCAATTCATTCGAAGGCCGCCTCTCCACCAAATCTTTGAAATTCATCCGATGATATTCCCTCTCCTGTTCCTCCGCAACTCTAATCTGATTCCCAATATAATTCAATTCCAGTTTATTCAAAAGAAAATCCGTCCCAAACATCTCTTTAACTTCGGGACTTTCTAATAGTCCAACTCTATCATTCAATTCAATTGACAACTCATCAAACTTTTCCCCCAAAAATTCGATGACTTTATCGAGTCCTTCGCTAATCAATCTAATTTCTAAATATTTCGGATCATTTAAAACAATCATTGCCTTCTTATTAACAACTTCAATATCTCTGAAGCGAACACACAATGATCTTATTTTCTCAATCATCAATTTATGAACTTCTTTTGGCTTTAGACTTTCAGACATTACGGCTAAAACAGCCCCTTCAATCTCAGAAGCCATTTAATATATATATAATTTCAATCTTTATTAAAAAATTGATTTATTCGATCTTTGAAAGGGTCATTATATTCAACAAATTATCAACTCAGTGAACATAAATGGCTGGGACTCGTACGAAAGTTTTTGTTTCAGAGAAAACACGAATTGATGCCGCAGAAGAGATGTGGCAAGATCTCACCAATCATAAAGACGAATTGAAGATTATGGTCGGCGCTATACTTCCTGCATCACGAACTGGTTTTCGGATTTGGTACCCGGGAACCTCTTACGGACTTTCGATCTTAAAACCGCCCGATTCCCTCCACTATGCTGAGACGGCTGTTCTCAGATCTCCCGCGGAAATTGATGAGAAACAGGATCCCTCATTCATTAAATCCTTCGCTGATTTTTCCACCTTACGTAAGCTCGAATCGCGCGATGATCTGATAAAAGAAATTTCCCGCGTAAGAAATATGGAAAAAGTAATACCTCCCACAGATGTCTTGACCCACTCTTTGATTACCCTGATCTCTCTTCTAAAACCAAAAGATATCCCATAACGCCCCTATTTTTTATAAAATGCCAGCGGGAGCTCGTGCTCGAAACAGCGCAACTCGTTTTCCTGAAATCGTTGTGTAGATCCTTGAGATTTGCTGTGCATATGCCCCATCAACTTCATCAATTAGATGAAAGAAACAGTTATAAATCTGATCGCTAGTAGGTGGAATTATATTATACGCGCTGTAATAATATTTACCACGTCCGATAACACCCTCCCTAATCCAGCTCAAAAGCCATTGTCCCACACACGAGTCAATGTTATCGAGACAGGATCGCGGATGATTCGGCGCCGATACCCACAACATATCCTGTGCAGCAATTGAAACTTCGTGGAACGTGAAACCGCGTTTGTAAAAATGAGTATCCCATCCAAGTGCGATAAGTCCATTCAATACTGCCAAACCCAAATCGTCAACAGGTGTACCATTTTTGAGAAGGCATCCCCGGTAATCTTTGGTTACCGATTTGCGAGAAAACTTTATGACATCGGTACGGTAACCTCGAATGGCACGACCATTTAATATTATAGAATATTCGAAATAACGTTTCTTAGCGGTCACCGTAAGCGGAAGAAAAACAGCAGCTGACACGAGATCTACAACCGCTGACAAATCCCGATTTTTGAGCATCCCCCATATTTGATTGCTCGAATGCCCATCATTAATCACGCTACAACACAGCCGATTAATTCGCGAATAACAAAGAACTTCCTTTGCTGTGAGAAGCCCTGTGACAAAGAGAGTGATATCAGCTCGATCAAACGCCATTCGACCAGCCGCCAATGATTGTGCTGACAATTTGAAACTATTGCCAATAAATCATTAAATTCAATTTTTTAATCTATTATAATGGCCAAGCAGTCTTAATAGCGACAGAATACGTAATTGCATTATAATACATTGTTCGGAGTTTTTAATAAAGAAACCGAAGATGAGGCACAAGTTGAAACGCCGCAGGCGCGACCGAAGGGAGCGCAACCCCTCAGAGAAGGGGTAGATGCGAAGCATCGGGGATTTGAGTGTATATGAGCAACAACTGATAGCAACACCAAATGATACGCCCATGTACCGCGCGCCGATCAGGCCTCAATGCTCGCAAATTGATAAAAATTGTAATGCTGGCTAAATTTGCCTAACACTCCACTAAATTGGTCGATCCCCAAGGGTTGATTCACATACTGGGAGAATATCATGTAAAGCATATTGCATAGCCCATAAAGGACTTTCGCGCATTATTTTTGAAAGAGATCTACCGTGCGTATAAATCATTGTCCATTTCCGTCGTGGATCTAACTCACCCAAATCCTCACAAATCGGCAGCAGATCCTGATCTGCAGATATCAGAACAACATTTGCATAATCTTTCACCCGAAGTAACTTTATGAACAATATGCTAAACAACATCTTCTCCGCATGATTCTTTTTCAGAGACCGAACATCGCGACTCGAAAAGGAATGCCTCATCAGATTACTTTTCACACCAATACCAATTTCTCCAGCTCCCGCTTGATTTTCCTTCGTTTCATCATAAGCTAACTCAACATGAACATCGGATATTTTACACCCACTCATCGCTGCAACAAATGAGATTATTTTATCATATCCCCCAGACGCCGAAACAACAGGTAAACACACATTAGCATAATCCCAAAGCACCAGAGTTTGTTTTGTCAAACCGAAAGCAATTGACCTCTCCGGACTCTCATAATAATGTTCCATCAAAATCCCCTTTTCATTGATCCCATATATGAATTCCTTTGATTCCATCAATTCCTTTTCATCATCCGTTCGGAATTTCATGGCAAACGCGAAAAAAATATTTTCTTTCTTCCCGATCGCCAAATTAATACAATTGCCAAATGCCTCTTCGTTTTTAACTAGAATCATTTTACCCTCTCCCAAAATATTAAAACAGTAATGATTCGACAAAGAAACATTAAGAAATAATAGATGTTTTTGAAATTCAATCCACGAGCATGACGGGAACGCAAAAAAGGATTTTTTGAACGAAATAGTGACCATAATCCCAGAAATTATAGCTCCAGCTACCGCCATCTCTACAACTTCGTATCTCTTAGGGGAAATAAACAAAGGAGATCCTATAAAGTCATTAAATCAATTTTTAAACTTTTCCGGCAGCTGCAGTTCCACGACGACCACCACGTTCATATCGACGTTCACGACATGATTTACTGTTCTTTTCAATGGAGAGCAAATCTCGAAATTGATATCGCATTGACCATAGCGGACTTTCGCGCATTATTGTTGCAATTCCTATCTCCTTTTCCTGTGAATGAATCAGAATCCATTTCCGGCGCATATCAAATTTCGATAAAATAGCACATGTTCCCAGAAGATCCTGGTCTGCAGAAATAATAACGACATTTGTATAATGTTCTATTCGTAATAACTTTTTATACATAATCCGAATCAAAATTTTCTCTGCACGATTTTTCCTTTTTTTCTTCGACCGATTATTATCTCGGTTACAAAAAGAATGATGAGTCAGATTTTTCTTTTCCCCCAGCATCACAGCACCACGATAAGCTTTTTCTGATTTATCATAAGACATCTCTACATGAACATCTGATTTCTTACACTGAACCATTCCACTAACAACTGATATCAATTTCTCATAAACCTCCTCCACCACACACCCACCAGGAAACGGACAATTTTCATAATCCCAAACCACCAGCGCTTGATTTGTCAATCCAAACGGAACACAAACAAGATTTTCATTCTTCTTTTCCATCAAAACCCCCCTATCATCAATTGAATACACGAACTCTTTCGATTCGATCTTCAACCCTAAATCATCCGGGTCTGTTTCGAATTTCAAAGCAAAAGTGAAAAAAATATTCTCCCCTATTGCGACATTCATGCACCTATTATACGACTCTTCATTTTGAATCCGCGCCCGAACTATTTTCTCTTTCGATACATAAAAGCAGTAATGATTTGAAAACGAAACATTAAGCGGTATCAGATATTTTTGAAATTCAGCCCAAGAACATGGAGCAAATTCCAAAGAGGATCCCCAAAACGAAATAGTAACCATCTTGATCGTCGGAGCAGCCATCTAGCCCCAACAGAATAATAAAAGAACCACAAATAAAGGATATCATATTAAGTCAATACATCAATTTTTTATTAAACTGAACTTAACGATCCAGCCGACCTTAATGGAACCCCCATATTTTCAACAACATCACAATCACTAACAATACCATTTCTAGAACAACGATAACCACACCCGTTGGGAAAATATTATCTATATATATATATATGACCAAAAAAAGACTTGCTTGTAGTTATGTTTCGTATCAAGAATTAATGTATAAGAATCATTATGAAAATGATCTTGTTACTTGCGAGTCACACAAGCAATTTACTGAACACAACTGTAATTGCTATTCAAAAATTTCTGAAGTTAATGGACCTTGGTTCGAATCTTTACCGGATATTGTGGAGCCTATCATTATAGATGGTCTTCTTGGATGCCCGGTGGGTTCTCATAATTGTAGAGGAAAACCAGAACTAGGAATAAAACCAGCATGTATTCGTTGTAGGGATACTATTTTTGGAGCTTGTTTAGAAAGATGTCAAGATACGTGTCTCCATTGGGGTGGATGTTGATAAAGAAAAACTATGATTCTGCCATTTTTTAGATTAAATGATAGCCCAAACACCGCGCGCCGATCAGCCTCAATGCTCGAAAATTCAGAAATTGAAAAGCTTTACAAAATATTTTCGAGAAGATCTATTCTTGCGGTTATTTTGAAAAAATGGCATCGGATGTAAAAACTGTAGCTGCAGTAGCAGAGATAAAATAAGAACAAGGATACAAAAAATTGATTTTTAAAATGAATTAGACTTGCTTCTCTCATAATATGTACCCATATTAAGATGGCGAAACGAACCGTTCATAAAGATTTAGACCAGGAATCAAAACAGAAGAAATCTAAAAGCGAAAAAATACCCGATTCACCAGCTCCCTCCGAACCTGAGAAGGCACATTGGCAAATAAAAGATGAACATTTTTTGGATCTAATGTGGGGAGAATCAATTTCTGGAACTTATGGATTGACTGTGATATGTAATGTTTGCGATGGAGGAAGCAGGTCATTTTGTATTTGCGCCAAAAATAAATTTATCAATAGTATAACATTCGAAAACCTACAATCCTTCAAAGAACAGAAGGGATATCGCAAATGGCGCGAAGACTATAAAAATGAAATTGAGGAGTTTTGGCAATATAAAGTTGATTGTAATAATTCATTATTTGGAAAACATTTTCAAATAAAATGCGCGAAGTGTCACGGTAATAATTTTGTATGTGAATGTCAAAAAAAGAAATATTTGGACACTTTAACCCCGTCAATTCTTTATGAATATTTAAACAAACGTTTAGTACGGGCTGACGACAGCTGTTCATAGAGTTCACTATCAGCCTCAATTCCTTCCTTATGAGCTTCAAGAACTGTATTCCAAGAGGAATAGACACGGCCTGAAAGGAATGTATGAACAAAGTCTTCCGTTAAAATAATTTCTAATTCGGATTTTTCGGTAATTTTTAACTTTTCATAGAATTCTGATAGATCCGAACGCCAGTTGCCATCACCTCTGTAATGATATTTAATGAATATTTCATTCTTCATCCCCGTTATTCCCTTCGATACAACCCGAAAAAAAATATATCGAACAATAAAAATACTAACTTTCTTCTCGAGGGTGTATTGTTTTCTTGAACCGGGGATCAAGTCCGACATATCAAAAAATGGATCTATAGGCCTATTCATCAATGGACTTTTTTCATTGTATCTTTTGGTATATTCAAGCGAATAACGTTTTTGTGCTTCAGGAAGAAGTTTTTCAAGAATCACTTTGCTTTCCGCTGTGTATTTCCCGAAATGGGTATTCCAATCAGAAATAGTCTGGGTTAACAAAGCTGCCTTCGCATCGGGAACCATGACAAGAGGATCTGCAGTTTCATTATATGTAATGCTAAAAAGAGATGACAAATGGTGCAATAAAAGTGGAGACATGTTTGGTCCCAAGCCAAACATCTCGCAGATCTTTGATATCGGAACACATTTAGGAACTGAACCCAAAAGTGTTTCCATAGAACCTTTGATTTCTTTGTGTTCAACCATTTTGGATCTCGGATAAATAATTATAATGTTTTACATAGATTCTTCAACGTATGTGTTTTTTCAACTTTTTATTTGTGCTTTGCATTCATCGGTTTCTCTCTGCAATTAGGCGCCAGTCACAATTTTTACGGACCCATTAAGCTTATGAAGTGATCCTTGGCTTCATGAAATCCACTTCCTTCCGGTCTAAATTTCAGCTCAAGTTTCATATTACGGTTCTCCTTTCTTAATTTCTTGACGTCCCGCCGAAGATTTTTCACAGAACAAAACTCAGTCACAAATATTTTCATAATGTTCCTATCTTGAAACTTATTTTTAACATAATCATCTAACAATATTTTTGTATTATCCCCTATACTCACACCATTGATAAAATCAACCAAATATGCCAAAAATTCCATCTGATCAGAACCATTGGTTATCATCGATTCTAACATATCTAACGTTTTCCCCATAGCTACGGGCTCAAGCTCTCTCTCAATATATTTCTTCAAGTACAACTTAGCTTCCACCAAATATCCAGCTTTATAAAACATCTCTCCAACATCATAATATAAATGTGTCTCATGGCACCAATTATTTTTCAACATTCTGCGAGCTTCTACAAATTTCTTCTCAAACAAATAAACATATCCGAGCATGAAGCTTCCCGAAGAGCAATTTCTTTTACGAAGCTCCAAAAGAGAGTATTTTAATAAATCCATACTGTCTGAATCGAGAGTATTTATGGGGATCATCATATGATAAGTACCTATCAAAGCAGCGCAAGGATGTGCTTGACTAAGTGCCTCGAATATCAATTTCCGCGCATGGGTTTTTTTTTCTGGATCATTGTTGTATATTTTCCAAAGATTAAACATTGCAGACGGATTATTATCGCTCACTTGCAAAAAAATAGAGCACGCCTGAGCTTCATTTCCAGAATAATATTCATATAATCCAAGACAATTGATGGCATACGAATTTTTCTGATCGGACAATTTTTGAATTTGGGCCCTGTTGTCATTAACCATTTTTAAAAAATGATTTTTGTTCCATTTGGGTCCGCTGTAAATCTCTTGTTCAACGCTCAATAATAAATTCTCGTGTTTATCATATTCTGGACCTGGGCGAATAATCTCAATATATTCAAGATATCGAGCAACTTTTTGAGGATGCATGGTTCTTATATCAATTCCAGATTCTTTAAATAGGGAAAATGGAACTTTCTCTAAAATAGTCAATTTTTTGATGGGATAATGAGTTGTACTTTATGTAAACGTTAACATTCTCATTGATTCAGAGCGTCTTATGGTAGATTCATTGGAATTTTCATGAGAATCAAGCTGTTAATTAAAAAATTGAAATGTCCAATATTTTGTAGAGTCCTTTAGAAACGATTTGAGCATCTTTGTTGAGCTGTTATGAGTGAAGCAATTCGTGCGCTTTTTGTGGGTTTTGAGCGCGCCCGATTTCAGTGTGGAAGACGGTGCTTTCTTGATAGGGTTCATGGGGCGCGATTCCGGCCAATTGATGAGAAGAGCCCGTTCACAGCATTGCAACAGGCGATTTCGGCGACGATGGAGTTTGAGTCAGGCTACCGAGCTGCAATTAGTGTGATGCAGGGTTTGAAGGTGGAACTGGCAAAGTATGAGGAGTCTCGTGCAAAAGGGCTGCAAACTTCGTCTACTGGCGAGTGTCTTGTGTACGATCGCCTGCAACGTCAGTGTCATGCGGTGAAAATGGCCCAGCGGTTGCTACTGTTAATGGCTGTCAAGGAGAGGGAGGCATTCGAGGCGGAGAAGAAACGTTATTCGATGCAAATGCCCGTTCAACCATATGTTCGCAAAATGATTGCTCTTGAGGAGCAGCTGTTGGCCAAAATTGAATTTCGAGAATGGCAATCGCTGAAGATCGATCAGATTCTTTCTCTCGGAGAAGCTCAACTGAGCTATGTCTTTTACATGGTCGCGGGAAGCTTTCATCTCGTACGTGAGTGTAAAGATCCGGCTCTGTATAAAAAAGAGTTCTTGCAATTGGCTAGCTGCACTTATTGCAAAAGACTCTCCCATATTGGCAAGCCGTGTCCTATTCTGAAAGCGAAACGAAGACGAGACCGCCGCCGACCTCCCGCCGTGGCAATTCCGCCTTTAGCGACATCCCTACACCACCAGCCACCGCTTCATTTCACTTTCAGTGATCTAAGCAGTTAAATGGTATTCTTGACTCACCTACCATGTTTATCATTAAGTGTTCTTCAAAGATTGTTTTATTATCTATATATGTACAAATGAGTTACAACGGCATTATTTTCCCAACGACTCCATCGGCTTTTTGATTCGGTCCGGCACAAAAGAACAGTGCCCGCTTATAAGCAACTAGTGTTGACAAATGATTAATATAAAAATCCTTAACTCCATCGCCACATTTAACTTCTATCTTTCCCAAATATTTAGCTGGGCAACCCGTATCATTAATATCCCACGCATTAATTTTTCCTGCTCCGAAGTTACCCACTAAGAACTTCCCTGAAAATTTTCCAAAATTCTTAGGGGCAATTACCAGCGAATAGGGTGTATCCAAATGATTATCAACTCCGATAAGTGTCTTTATAAACTCCCCTTTATCATCATACACCGCAATAAACCCCAATCCAGGCCCACTCATATATCCGGGCGCCGTATTCTTTTTCTTAGCATATGGAACATACAACAACCCATCAATCGCCACAATATTAAACACAACATAACCCTTCGGCTGATCACCCGGATATTTAAATTCATACGACCCATGCTTAACAATTCTCTCAAAATCTGCCCCAAACACATCTATCCTATTATTCCCAAAATCTGCCGCATACAACTTATCATCAAGCAACGTAATTCCATTATAAACGGCTTTATCCGGAGAAATAAATTTCACGATTCCGTGATCTAAATTAACATCTTTATTATATCCTCCAATCGTCCCCTCATTGCTACTAAAAAACAACGCACTCGGCTTAATATTTTCAACCCTCTCAGCTATAGCAAATCCAATAGTACTATTAACGATAACCGCTGTCGGACCAGATATCTCTCCATCAACACCTGGTATTGTTATCACCGGCTCTTTCTTCCTTCCCTCCCGCGAATACTTAATCAATTTCCCACCAACATTCGCAGTAACCCACAATAATTTCTCATAAATTGTCAACCCATAAGCATTAATTAACTCCGGATCGATAAATCTTGCATCAAAACCTTCCCGATTAGCTACAAGATTAACCGATTTATAAATTTTAGACGCCATATATATTATAATACCATATTTTAATCCACGGCCAGGGAGTGATGCATGATTATCAAAACCCCCCAATTTTTTATTGACTACTTAATTTATAATGTATCATCAAAAATATTTAAAATATAAAGCCAAATATTACAATTACCTTCACTTACATGGAGGCAACGCTATCTCTAACACAAAAGCATTAATCGATAAGAAATTAACGAATCTTCCGCAATGCTACAAATTACCGTTTTCTTGTATGGTTCCAATAAACTTTGATGCTTCTTGGCTTCAAATTAAAAAATTTTTAGGAGGTGGTCGCATAAATGAAATATTTGATGCTGAAATATCTGACGACATCAAGAGATCTATCATCGTAAGGATCAGACCAATAACAGCAAGCACACTAAGGGATGAATCCATTGCCAGCATATTTCGTGAATTACGCATACACTTTCAAGTTAACACATTGCGGGAAATGAATTATTCTCCTAATTTTGTTTATTTGTTTAATTATTTTATATGTGAAACCCCAAAGGAATTGACGGATGAATATAAAAAAAATCTATCATCACCTGAAAGAATCAATCGTTTGGAAGAAATTAAAAATAAAAAGCTTATTGATGCTGTTCAGGAAGGGATTTCTCCGGATGAATGGATGGAAGCGCAACTATATGAACCATCTAGTAATATCTCGCTTTTAGATTTTAGTAGAAAGTATGTTGGGACCCAATTATGTGAAACCCGACCCTCATTAGAAGGAATATATTCTCCTGACACAGACAGTTATTCCATATATACTCTCTTAGAAAAAGCAGATACGGACCTCAGAAAAATTGCTTCAGAATTAGATCCCCTAATCTTAATGAATATATATCAACAAACCATAATCTCTTTAGAAATAGCGTACGCATCCATAGGATTAATTCACAATGATCTAATCCCAGCCAATATATTTATAAAATATATACCAAAAGACATAAAATATTTTCAATATGGCATAAGCGGAAAAAGAATTCTATTAAATAATCTTGGCTATCTCGTATTGATAGGCGATTTTGGTGAATCCCGCACAAACACCAATGAAAACCCAGATATCTCCGCCAAGGAGAGAGTGAACGACTATATACAACTTTTACGCGCAAATCCACACCCAGCTTTAACAGATTTTAGTTCCCTCAAAGCCATAATGGATGTGTTGATCCCCAAAAAATGAGATCGTCCTTGGCCAAACTATTCATTTTTTATCATAAATATTCAACTATAATATTTTTTAATACAGTAATCAAATGAGAATTAATCTCCTTTGTCAATTCATTTAATGCTATTTGATAAGGAACAGGATCAAAATTTTTCAGAGAGGCGAATTTAAATTGTGCTTTTCCCAAGATCCAACAATTCCAGAAATTTTTATCACCTGTCAAATGATTAACGACAAACTTGGAGATTTCAGGGGTTATATTTGCTCCAGCTGCAATTAATTTTAAAGCTATTTGGACACGATTATTTGAGACGGCAGCATGAATAGCCTCACCATCATTGACATATGACTTATTAGCGATGAGGCAATCAACTATCCCAACACGACCCTCTTTGGCAGCATACGTCAATATTGAATATTTTTTTTGAAGAAACCCTCGTAATTCTACCCTATAATTTGGATCAGCACCAATTTCGCGAATCAGGTAATCTGCTATTTTATCATAATCATCCTCAATAGATTGTATCAATATATTATTGATCCCGGCATAGTAACCCACAATATTAACATTTCTAAAATCAACATACGAATTAAAATGTTTCATTATTTCTAACCGTGCCAACTCGACTTCATTTTTATTCAAGATACCACCATCATAATATAGAATTGTGTCACTGTATCTTATTTTCGAAGCCCAACTACAAATCTTTCGTAAAATGGATAGATATAGTTGATACAGAGCTTCCCCCGACGGCCCATAAGGAACGGACAATTCATCGATCAAAAACCCCGATTCAAAAAAGTGAGTAATTGAAGTCCTAGCATCGAGATATCCATTTAAAATAACATCGCTGAAAATATATAATATATTATTTTTCAGAAGAAAATCTGTCATTGTTTGTTGAATGAGTCTAAAATGTTCACTAATAATGTTTGTCTTGATCATAACAGAGACGATTTGAGCGAATACTTTAGTTATCTTCTCCGGGCGTTTATTTTTAAATGAGTTTAAGAGCTCATCAATAAATTTCATAAGGGCATCATTAGAATCAAGCCAACGTGTTGCAAATAATAATGGCTCTAAGAGTAAGTCGAAATCATTATCGCCTAATGCTTCATGAAAAGCTTCTGATAAAGATATTTTTAAATTGTTTTTTTCATGAAGAAAGATATATACAATAATATTTATTTTTTTCACGATGTGAGAATGGTTATTCATCTTGAGTAGAATCCTTATGTTAGTATCCGAAGCCATTGTTAGGCACGCTTCAAAATTTTTATCGATCATAGCTGAGGATAATGCGTCAAAATATGTTTGGAGTAGTTCTTCATGATTATCCATTTTTTTGGACCGTTTATATATATATCTAGAAAAAACGCTAGGCCTATAAAATTCAATTTTATTCGGCGATCTTAAACCGTTCAGCTACAATTTTCTCGTTAAGCGTGATGCAGCTGAAAATGATTAACCAGATGTTGGAACCAGCGTTAAGCAAAATAGAGTCACCTGTTGATATTGACGAGTGAATATTAAACCGGAGTCATGCAATTGTTACAAAAATCGTTAAATTTAATTTTTCAGTAAGCTGAAACTTATCGGTTCGATCGACCCTGAAAACATAACCGATGTGCTCTTCATTTTCGAATACTTGTCCGCACTCTGAATCGACTGCCTTGCGTAGCTTTAGTATAACATCGTCTTTAGGCAAAAGAGAAGAACAGTTACTTACATTTTTAAGATTGCTGAGTATGATACATGACTTTCTACTCAAAATATTACCAGTAATTTCATCTACGCCTTTTAGATCGACAGCGCTGAATAGGCCACTATATAATCTCATATTATTAAAATACCCGAATAAGACTGGAGGTTCTGGATTTTTTAGGTTTGCAGAACACGTATCTCGATTCATTAATTGGTAACATGTGACACTATTATCTTCACACATTTTGTTTCGCATAACTTTCTATATACAGGCGCACATAGAAAATTATATTATTACGGGGGGTGATTTAGGCACAATATCGAGGAAATGCCCTTATCATGGTAACACGAGCCGGATCCTCAGAAAAATCATCCCATACGTTAATAATAATAAATCACTAATTTTTTTAGTTGATTATATATATGATCTCGCTAGGATACGCAGCAATAAATAAAACTTTAAGAGATATAAACATATATACTAATCGAACAATAACTTTAAAAAAAATTAAAGGATTAGAACAACTAGAACAATTAGCACTAAAAAATATTGCGGATCTAAAAACTATCATTGAATGGAATGAAGAACATGGCATACGATTTTATAGACTATCAAGCGCCTTATTCCCCCATTTAGACAACATAAAATTAGATAATCAATTAAATTATTCAGTGGAATTTGCTAAAGATAAATTAAAAGAAATCGGGGAGTTTTGTAGGAAAAATTCTCATCGCATAACTATGCATCCGCCCCAATTTTTGCAATTGGGTAGTCCGAACGAGACTGTTGTGACTAATTCAATTGTATCACTGACACAACATGTCAATATTCTTGAAGCAATGGGATTGACACCAGAAATGGGCACATGTTTAATATTACACGGTGGAGGGACATATGGAAATAAACAAACTGCCATTGAACGCTGGAAAAATATTTATAAAAATCTCAATCATCGCATCAGACAATATATTGTATTGGAAAATGATGAATGGAATTATTCGGTTGCTGATTTGTTGCCTATTTGTGAAGAGCTAAATATACCATTTTGCTTGGATATATTTCATAATTCCATTTCGAACGATAGAATAAAAATTACTAAATCACTCATAAGACGGGTATTCAATACATGGAGGGTTTCAGAACCTAAAATGCATTATTCACAACAGGATCCAACTTTAAGAAAGGGAGCTCATAGCAAAACAGTCACGAAAATTCCAAAATGGTTATTATTGCTGCCTCAAACTATGAAAATAAATCGATTGGATATTATGTTAGAAGTCAAAGACAAAGAATTATCTGTTTTGAAAATTTATAACAAATTTTTTCACAAAACTTTTGTAAAAGGTAAATTAATTTATGTTCTTAATGTTTTCTAAAAAATGATGACTTCAGCAATAGTTATCAATGGCGTGGATCTAAAGTCTTTCAACAGATGAATTTCTGGCAGCGTGGATGCACTGTATGATTTGGGAATAATGCTGCGCCTGGAACACATCAGATGCAATAAAAATCTGGAAGAGGCTCATTCCAAATATTGATTGTTGCGTATATTCTACATACTATTCTCGCCGTGCTTCTAGCCATTAAGATACAACGATTATAACATAAAATGTAGACAGCTTGATACACGGCGGAATATTGTATGTTGCATCAAAGTGAAATAAAATCATTGCAGAAACAGAGAAGAAAACAAAAGAACGAAGCGATCGCCTCAAAGCCTATCAATTATTATGTCATAATATTGGGCGGAACTATATACTCTGAACTGAACCCTCCAGACTGGAAGTATAAGTATGGATTACGATACAGTATATCTTTGAAGATTCATAAAATTTAAAAATATATAAAAAATTTGATTTTTCCAGATCTCTTATTATTACAATGACGTCATTTAAGGCAAGAGGCATATTATTTTTCAATTCGTTCCCTTAATCGCTTTTCCGAAATAATACAAACCTTATAATTTGTTTCCATATTACCATTGGGAGATTTCAGGCATATGAGGCAGATATTTCAAAAAACAATTTGGAATGTGCCGCATAATCACTAATATCTAATATTAACAATCTAGGCAAATTTTTTCACCCAATAAAAAATCACGATGCTTATAAAATAATATCGAAATTTTAATTTAAATCTTGTAACCATTCTGAAGTCATATATCGTGCCGCTCCATAGACCTAATGAGGGGGTCATCTGATAGGAGCGGAGCGACACCCCTCAGAGAAGGGGTCGATGCGATAGCATCGGGGGATTTAAGTGGATCCAATGGAACACCGAATATTACAGTTAAATTTAATAGATAACCGGTATCATATCATGCCACCGTCGTTTGAATTAGCATAACCCCCAAAAGCAGAATACCCCCAATAACCATGATATTATTACGAACTGATCCATTTGCTGATTTATTGACGATGTGATCCGATTGAATACATTTGATGGAACTAACTTATTTGTATTCAATATCAACGGCCAAAAAACCAATTGGAATAAAATAGATGAGTAAGCAAAATACATACCTTCACCACTGATGAATATAAGCTAAATTTCCGTATACGCGCTTCTCGAAACATTATAACAAACACACAACAAACATTTAGACTTTTCACGGTATAAAAACTCCTTGAATAAAAAAAATTATATCCGCATATAGTATATGGACACCGTTGAAGAATCCTGTAAAATTTTGAACAAGACATCAGATATGAAACAATATAAACGCGAATATAATAAGGCCAATAAAGATAAGTGGTCCGAACTAAGAATATGTGAAGAATGTGGCTCCGAATATAAAAGATGTAACCATAGTCACCACATGAAGAGCAAACGACATCAATACGGGGTTTTAGTCAAAGAACATCGCAAATTACAACAAATAAAAAATTTATTAGAGGTATAAGAAAATATATTTTTCACTGAAAATAATTTCGTTGAAAAATTTTATATGGATCTATAATATCAATATACTGAATGACCTCAGAATTAAATGAAGAAGTAAAGGCACGACAGAAGGCTGAGAGAGCCCAAAAAAAAGCTGCAGATACAGCCAAAAAAGCAGCTACTAAGGCCGCAGAGACAGAAAGAAAGCGTGCGGAGAAGGTAGCGAACGAAGCCCTAAAGGCAAAGAACAAGGCAGACAAGGCGGCCAAGAAACAGGAAGAATACGAACTGAATTTACCTAAAACAAATTTTTGGAGATTTACATTATTTAATTATCTTGATAAGTTAGATGGTAATTTAAATGGCTACGAGCAATTATGTTCATTGGAAATAGGCGGTAAATTAAGATGTATAATATTCCAATCAGAAATATGTCCATTAACAAACAAGCCGCATTTACAAGGATATATGGAATTTAATGTCCAATTTCGAAGACCAGAAGTGAAGAAGTATATTGGAATATACCCAATTGATTTGAGAATGAGAGATTTGACAAGGGAAGCATGCATAGAATATAGTAGAAAATCTGAAACATTCGACGGCAACTATAGATATGAAATAGGTATCAACCCGGGAAATAAGACAACCAATCAAGGAAAAAGAAATGATTGGCACGATGTATGGAGAATGGTGAAAGACAAAGACACGCCGTTAATAATGATCAAAGATAAATATCCCGGACTATATTTATCTCACGACAAGACGATAAAAAATGAATATAATCTATTCCACCCCAAAGTGAACAAAGAACCGAATATAATACTATATCCTTGGCAGAAAGAAATCATTGAATTACTACAAGGTCCAGTAGTGGACAGAAGAATAATATGGATACATTCAAATGATAGTAATACAGGGAAAACAACATTTTCTAAATATATCGGATGGCTAATGAAGACATATTACACACCTAATTTTAAATGGACAGATATAATACATAATTATAGCGAAGATTCAAAAGTAATATGGATAAATTTACCAAGAGAAATGGATGACATTGAGGGCACTTTGATAACTAATTTGGAAAGATTGAGCGACGGGGGATTATGCACATCTGGAAAATATGAAGGTTCTGAAAAGATAGTGGAATCCCATATAGTAGTAACCTCGAATATAGCTCCCCCTGTGAAAAAAATTCCAGAAAGAATAGTTGAATATGAAATTGGCAAAAATGGCGTATTAGTGAAAAAGATAGATCACCTACAAATTTCAATTGATATGAAAAATATTAAAAAATCTGAAGACGCTACCAACAATAATAATTTAGATAACGGTATCGATCATAAACAGAATGAAAAATTGAGAGTTGAGATCGATCCCAAATCTCAAATACCCATAACAACAAAAGGGAAGATAGTTGTCCGAGGGAAGAAACCCAAGAAGAAATCTAATGATGAAGCATATATATAAAATTTAATATCTGAAGATTAATTGGCGTCAATATCAGAATCTATATATAACTAATTTAATTGAAGGAAATTATTTATATAATAAACCATATCGAATTGGAAGGATTTGAAATATAATTTTAATCATCAAACCCATATATTTCACAAATTAGAGATGTTTGAATACCATAGCCCAAATATTTTTCCAGATGATGTCTAATTTGATTGGATATATATTTTAATTCATCTATATCAAAACTATCTTTTCCATAATTCCTAAGAATCATGTTGTATTTATTAAACATATGTGGTTGAAGATACTCTGCCACAACCAATCTCAATTGTTTATTCTCATCAAGAGTCGAAATAGCCGGTTCAGTTCTGTCTAAAAATTTAATATCATTCAAATTTAATTTTCGGAATATTTCCTTTAGATGATTCTTGTACAAATCTTTTTTAATCTGAATGTGTTTATCAGTAATTATGATCGAACGACTAAATAGTCTGAATCTTATATCGAATCGCGATGCATCAGTTTTAACCATGTATATAATATATTTAGATGTTGTTAACACCTAAAACTAACTCTTTTTTTTGCTCCATCAACGCTTAACCATTTAAGATTCTCTTTGCTAAGGGGTTCTAATGTTAGACCATAATCTGATATGCGCTAATCATAAATTCTCAATAATAAAGATATGGGCTGACTGATATACCAGAGCACCGCCCGGTCCGTTAGGCCCCATGGTGTGAAAATTCACATCAATATATAGAAGCACTAAATGATATGTTTAAACAGCCTGCTTGTCGATTAGGCCAAAGCTCGCAAATTCAGATCCATATAGAGAAACACTAAATGATACGCCGCAGGCGCGACCGAAGGGAGCGCAACCCCTCAGAGAAGGGGTAGATGCGAAGCATCGGGGATTTGAGTGCATATGATCAACAACTGATAGCAACGTCAAATGATAAACCTGAGCACCGCTTCGTTAGTGGGTATTAATGCTCTGAAATTCACATCAATAAGAGAAACGCCAAATGATACGCCCGAACACCGCTCCATTTGTTGGGCCTCAATGCCCCAAATTCAAATCAATCAGGAAATATTTATATTCCTCAATCTGATCCTATCTGCCGATTCCCTTCTCATTGATGATTCAATTGTTTGACATAATCTTCTACCTGTAAATCAATTTCTAATATCCAATCTCTAAACTGTTCATCAATTTTTTTAAATCTGTCATCACAATATAGAACAGGATCCTGCGACTTTTTTATCATATTCTCGCTATTCTGCATAGCATGCCGGGTCTACTTTTACGACGATATCTCTGAATTTGGAACAAAAATTCTGGCACATTTGCATTGCGGACAAACTGCGCCGTGTTTCTCTCTACAGCTCAGACACATTCTAAACGAGCATTGAAAACATCCAGTTAAGCCTTTAATATCATCCCCGTAACATATCGTACATTGTAATTCCTTATGTTTCAGGATGAGCTCAAGATTTATTTTTATCGTGTTGTCAAATTCCGTCATAAAGATAGCGCATACTCTCTTTTGTCTGAATAAAATTATTGTCGCATCCTGAATCATACCATATGCCAAATTAAAATAATGAAAAATAGGTGCAGTTTGTTCAGTACGAAAGAAAAATAATACCACGTCATTCTTATGTTCTATGGAATCTCTATATTTCTCGAGATTATTGATCTTTATACTTTTTGTTAAATCCATTTCTAAAAGGTTGTTATCCCTTAAATATTTTTTCAATTTAAAAATTTCGCTCTCACCGACTGGCGCGACTAACGAAACACTTTCTTTCCTATGGCAATACATTGTATGTATTCATAATACACATAATACTTTAAATCAGAAATTTTTTTAATTCTGTTTCAGGGGTCTATCGAAAGTCCTCCCGTTAACTGCTTTGACGGACGGAAGATAAGTCAGAAGATGAACCAGAAAATGAATCCGAAGATGAAATCACGCGCGCGCGACCGCAGGGAGCGTAACCCCTCAGAGAAGGGGTCGATGCGTTAGCATCGGGGGATTTGAGTGGATCCAATGCAACGATAAATAGTTAAGTTGCCTAAATTGCCTTTCCATTTCAGATAATTAGTTACATTATACACTTTCCATGAATGAGTGAATGACCAAGCGCGCGCGGAGTAACAATGCTCGCAATTATCTCTAAAATCAGACCGTACGACCAAAAAGATTTAAACGAACGTATGTTCAAGAGATAAAATCATGCATCATAAGGACCACGCGGGAAATATATAATGCTAACAAACAGATTTAACAACGGGTTGTCTGCCTCCTATTTCGAATTATATCGTTGAATTAACTATTTTCGGTGGGTGGGGCGTTGTATTCGATTCATATTATCACCATTCCCCCACATGCATTCAAATCATATGGTTATAAGCAATGCATGAGGGGTTTATTAAGGGGTTTATTGAGGGGTTTATTGAGGGGTTTATTGAGGGGTTTATTGAGGGGTTTATTGAGGGGTTTATTGAGGGGTTTATTGAGGGGCTTCAATAAACCCCCCCTCAATAAAGCCCCTCAATAACCCCCAATGAACTATCACCTAAAGCCCCGCAAAGATGTCCAGACGCGCACAAAACTCATTGGATATAATGCTAAATCCCTTTACAGTAACACAATCAAAACCTCATCAATTCTGTCCGTTGGAGGCTTGGCAATATCTAATATTCAAATCTTACCAAAATACCATTACTTAAATTTTTCATAAACCCTTCCCCAAAATGTTATTTCCCTAACAAATCCATATTTTATAAAATTCATTACACAAATTTTGTGTTGAATAACATAGATTTCTCGGGATTTTTAAAATTGAACTGAAATTTCGGACTTTTTTAAGATTTTTAAGTAATGGTATTTTTTTTAGAAAGACGCATTATGGTCTCAGCACTTATCAGACTTATGGTTGTACGTCTTTAGCGTCTTGAATCAGAAAAATCATGTAGGCACTATTCTTATAATTATAGATTCAAAAGATCATCCAGGTCTTGAACAATATATGAACGTGAATTGAAAAATTTAACCCCCTCCGAAGTATGGGATATATTTAAACAACCATTTCGTGAAACAGCTGTTTGATGAAAATAACAAAAAAGGGAACGAGAGGGAAGAAGAGCAAAGCATATAAAATATGATATGATCATATAGAGCCTAACTCATGTTATAAATCTAAAAGGAACGAAAAGGAACGAAACGAATGAAATTATAGCGAAAATATGATGCAATCATGAGATCATAATTTATTTTATCATGACGCTAAGGGGCATAATTTTATAAAAGGAATGAAAAGGAACGAGACGTTAAATTATGAATGTCTTGGCAGGTTACTTTTTTGACGATCATGATGATGATTATGCAATACATGATATTCGCCTGTGTATTGATCTGTATTACATTTTCTGTTAAAGCCATTATATGTTAACCGGCTCAATGCACGGCGCAACAGTATCGGTCACTTCAATGAAGACCTCAATGAAGCCTTTAATGAAAACATCAATGAAGCCCTCAATGAACCCCCTCAATGACCCTCCTCAATGAACCCCCTCAATGAACCCCTTATATTGCTCCCAATAGATCCTAACACCGCGCTCTATCAATGGGGTGTCTGCCTCCTATTTCGAATTATATTGTTGCATTAACTCTTTTTGGGCGTTGTATTCGATTCATATTATCACCATTCCCCACATGCATTCAAATCATATGGTTGTAAGCAATGCATAAAACCAAATGGTTCTTTCTTGAATTGATTCAACGCCCTCATCAGTTAATGTCCCTTTATATTGCTCCCAATAGATCCTAACACCGCGCTCTATCAATGGGGTGTCTGCATCCTATTTCGAATTATATCGTTGCATTAACTCTTTTCGGTGGGTGGGGCGTTATATTCGATTCATATTATCACCATTCCCCACATGCATTCAAATCATATGGTTGTAAGCAATGCATAAAACCAAATGGTTCTTTCTTGAATTGATTCAAAGCCCTCATCAGTTAATGTCTCCTCATATTGCTCCCAATAGATCCTAACACCGCGCTCTATCAATGGGATGTCTACCTCCTAATTCAAAATATTTGTATCCTTATCTACTTTCAGCGGTTGTTCAGGATTCCCGACGAATTTGATGTATTGACGCCCTAACCTACGCTATTTACTTATTCCCAGCCGGTGGTCAAACAGAATATCATCTCTAAAGATATATGTTAGCGCACGTTCCAAATTTACTAAGATGCTTGATGCTAATTGTTTCATAGCTTCACATTTTTGCACCAGACAAAGATGATACGTGTCAGTGTTATCGTGGACATGATTAGCGAGAATGACCCATTAGAGATGGAGCATCAACGTGAAACAACATAATGATGAGAGCGCGCGGTCAAAAAGAGTAAGCCAGGTTGGATTAGAAAAAAATGCGGAAAAAAATATCTGAATCAAATCGCTATTGATAATCGAGTGAAAATAATTATTTCAAATGTCCTACAATGAATTGTTATTATTGTAAGAAGGGCTGTTGTTCCAATATTAAGCAAACAGATGGTCCATATTGTGAGGGATGCTTCGAATTAGTTCTGATTCCGATGTTGAAATTATCAATGAATCAGAAGATGAATCAGAAAATGAAGCACGCGCGACCGAAGGGAGCGCACCCCCTCAGAGAAGGGGTCGATGCGCTAGCATCGGGGGATTTGAGTGGGGACGATGAATAATCTGTTGGATAAATGAATGTATACGGTAGATTTAAACAATAAAACACTAATAGATGGGCACCAGTCTGTTGTTATATAATTATATTTTAGCAGCTTGATCGGGATGTTTAACGGCGCATTGACGTGAACAATACTAGATCCATTACCCGTCTGAGAATCGATAAACACAGTAGTACCATACAACAAACACACACGTTTCCATCGTAGTCAATTCCCTTATCTATTTCCGTCATTACAGTTGAGGCCCTTATCTTCAAGCGGAACAGCAGCCGTACATTTCAAGCCGGCATCTCCAAAACATATGATATAACTAGGGGCAACAGAAATTGCACCAGAAGACACACAGACCAAATGAGACATATGTTGATAAATGAACCACTAAGCAACATAATAAGCATCCCGGGAAATATATAATGCTAAACCCTAGATGAAAACAACAGTGTCTGCCTTCCAATTCAAAATATGTGTATCCATATTTACTTTCCGCGGCATTATCTGAAATTAATTGAATCTGGGGTTATTCCAGTATCCTCTGAACAATTTGGGCAATGATTTCAACAACTGATAGCAACGCCAAATGATACATCCAAGCAATGTTTTGTTGGTTAAACCTCAATGCTCCCAAATTCCCATCCACAAGAGAAACGCCAAATGATACGTCCGAGCACCGTTCCGTTGGTCTGACCTCGACGTAAGAAACGTTAAATAATCACATCACAATGTGATTCCCAATCTCAGATTCCTGGACTCGGCCTTATTACAATTGCTCTTATTCCCGTGGTTTTGCAATTACAATAACTGACTTCATTGAAAATATTACGGAACCCGGAAGCGTCGCCTCCTTGGCTTTTGGAAACTGCGGAGACATCGCTGACATCACTATTCGAAATAGCTGTTCCCTTCCCAACTTGACAAAGAACCCCGTAAGCATTCCCGTTGATCATGGCATTATGAATACCAGAAATCGTACATTGGTTAACAACCGCATGATCAATTCCGCCAGTACTGGGGAAACCAATTATACCAATCCCCAGGACATTCCCCTCATTAGACCCAATAATTCTATCAATATGGCAATCTGATATATTCGGACCAATCAAAGGCAATTCATCATCATTATAAATCTCTATCCCCGCCGCACCAGTATTGGAAATACAATTAGACACATTGCAGTTCCTAATAGTAGCAATGGATCCCGGTAAAAATATACCAAATACTGCAAAAGCTTGCCCACTGGATAGTTTTATATCGGCAATAGAACAATTTTTTATTTTTATATCTCGACACCCAATTCCTACAATTCCACCAGCAATAAACCCAATATTATTAATGTCACTAATCCTGACACAACTTATGCGAGAATTCGTGGATCCATTATCCCAAATTCCAGCTGTTACGAAATTTTGGATCAAACCATTAGATAAAGTGCAATTGATAAGATCCGTTTCAAATTCTCTCCCGATATCTATTCCAATATAAGCATTTTCGTTTCCTCCCATGATCTTAAAATTCATTAGATCTATATCGACATCGTCAGCTAATATAGTTATTGCTGATTTCAAAGGCGCCGTTGGGCTGAAAACGACATTTTCGGTCAAATAATATCCAACATTTGGCTGATCAAGAATCAATCCACCCCCATCGAAATCTTTTTGTGACAGAGCGACGTTTTTTTTATCGCAGAATTTAGTTTTTTTTCTGGAATCCTTTGTCGATGGTCTTATCATAGCAGGGATATCGGTTATTGGAACATGGATAAACCCTTTCTTTTTGTCCAAAATCATTTTCATTCCTGGCGGCGGCGGCCGATTGAAGAATCCAATATTATATTGCTGCTCCTCAGTCATTTATATAGTTATAGTTTAGATAAATAAATAGCGTAGTATACCTATGAAATGGTCAAAGAAATATTGTCTTGAAATGCTTTGACCATTTCATTCATTGATCTAATAGTTCGTGTTAGCGCAAAATGGTTCCATCACAAGCACCGCGGAAAATATATATTGTTAACAACCATATGTAATCAGGGAATAATGATGCCGTAATTAAAATATTTGTATCTATATCTACATTCTGAATTACGTCATAAAGACAGGAGCCATATCTGAATACGGAAGATGAGTCACAAGCTGAAACGCCTGAGGCGCGACCGAAGGGAGCGCAACCCCTGCAACTCTACGAGTTCTCGCTCCGCTCGGCGATGTAGAACATCGCTCAATCGAATATCCATCCAATACCCACTGAATGACTGTTTAATAATATCATTTGAGCGATGTAAAACATCGCCGAGTGAAGCGAGACACTTTTAAGTGTTCAGGGGTAGATGCGAAGCATCGGGGATTTGAGTGCATATGATCAACACAGATAGCAACGCTAAATGATACACTTGAGGACCACTGAGTTGGATGGGCCTCGATGCTCGCAAATTCACATCAACAAAGATAAATACTAAACGATTCAACAAAGAGAAATACTAAACGATATGCGAAAGCACTGCTCCGTTGGTTAGAAGGGGTCCATGCGCTAAGCATCGGGAGATTTGAGTGGGGGCGATGAATAATCAGTTGAATCAATCAGTTGAATCAATTAGTTGAATCAATCTGTTGAATATATATGGTTAAGAAGTGTAATGGATAAAAAATTGAATAAGCCGATAATTGAAGAATTCATTATTTGTTTATCGTCTTGTGTGAACGAAATGGCGGCATCATTTCAGAGGTTTTCGGTTGATGAAGTCAATGCATGGTTTACGCGAAGACAGGTACGAAAGCTGAAGCGTAAGGTGACTTTGGTCTCGTTGGAGGAGATTTGGAAAGCATCCCCGAGTGAGCTGTTGTTGCTAATGCGGTCGTGGGGGCCTCTTTTCGTTCCTTATCTGGGTTCCGACCGCGTTACTACTGCATGCATCTGTTACAAGGCAGGAATCCTAATCGAAGGGGATAGTATCTGGGTTAGTCATCCAGATTTTATCATTGTTATGAGGAGTGCGGCGACATTGGCAGCTGGTCTTAATATTCTACAGCGGCCATTCACAAACCGATTATTAATGCTGTATACATCGGTTGTGGCTGCCGACACCATCATAAATGCACCGTATTATCTAGGTTATATCCGTCCGTCGGAATCTTTTGTGGCTAGGCAGATGTATATTGAAATCATGTGTAGGGTCGCTCCAGAAATAAAAGACTTTTCGTGGGATGGGGCTGTGACAAAGATTGTCAGGAACATTGTTCATCCGCTTGATTTGGGTGAACTTCATGCTACTGTTTGGGAAAAATATCAGCACTTACGGGATCCCGCTCAACAGAGATGCCATGTGCAGCAAGTTGTCGAGAAAATGGCTTGGTCAAACGTAATTGGATTCGACAGTATACTTAGGGCTGCTATTATGAACGTGAACTCACCCCTTGTGTTCAATCCAGTGTTAGTGATCAAACAATTGCTGAAGATAAACATGGCTTATCTAGAGTTTAAGGACTCGCGAGCCCAATATGTATTTATTCATGCATTCTACGAATTATTAGCGCTAGTCAATATACCACAGATGAAAGCCCAGTTAGATGCGTATATCGAGAAACGCGGATTTACGGCTATTTTTAGCGATATACCGATAAAGATTACGGGTGACTTGTGCCCGATGATTAACGACCTGGGTGGAATCACTGGGGAACATGTGGGAGTGCTGATTGGTCAATACGCTGGTGGACGGCGACCAACTATTGAACAGATCATTTCTCGAGTCTGACAAAACGTGTTATTTTATTTCTGCTTCGCGGGCTTCAATCGATATATCGCCATAGATAAAAATGAAATGGACTCATAGCATTTAAAAAAATAATTCTTAAATATATATATAAAAATATTCATGAAAAATTATGTTATATTCTTGGAAAAAAAAATTAGGGAGATGGAAGAAATTATTAAGGGTTTTAGAAATGAGTTGGCAACGGATACCCAAGATTTGGGTTATGTACATAAGATCATATCTAATTTAGCGGATGAATTATTGAGAGAGAGAGATTTGACTAGTGCTCTCAGGGAAGAAGTGACCAAACGGGATGATGAGATAGCTCAATTGAAAGATGAGTTTAAGTGTAAAGACGAAATTATTTCGCAGAATTTGGAAACTCCCGAGCAAATTGAAATAATCCCGAAAAATGAAGAGGGCAGTCCCGAAGTTTTAGATGTATGGTTGGAGACAACAATAGAGAAACTTGGGTTTGATGCGGAAGATTATAGAGAACTGATCGATGAACGCACATTTGGCGAATTAAAAAATTTATGTAAAGTACATTCCGTGGATTCCTTCAAGAATAATAAAGCTGATATGGTGGGGACAATTCTGGGAGGTCCTTCGAAAAAGTTAAATATGATAGTTAAAGATATTGCTTTTGAGAAAGCGCGTGATATAATGATATCTATGAAAGATCCGGCTATGGATGAAAAATATATTGTAAAAACATACAGTACGTATTCATTATCACGTTCCTCGAAGAAAGCGGTATTGGTGCTCGATGTGGCGAAGTTAAAAATTATGGAAGAATTATTCGTATGTCAGCTGAAGAATCAAACTGTCAAAAAATTAAAAGAAATCTGCATGCCATATAATGTATCTAAATCTGGTAAGAAATCAGATATTGTTAACAGGTTGGCTATTGCGAAGGCTTTAGAAATTGTTAAACCACGGGTTAGTTCAAGACCATCTGATTGTTCTGATGGAGATAGTCTCGGAAGTGCCCATCCGGGATCATATTTCCAAATATCTAGATCAGGGTAATCCGAATGATTTTATATTGTGTTTTATTTGTGTTTCTTATGGATGAATTGAATCAGAGTAATTAAATCGGACTGCCAGTTGTCCATCATTATTTGAAATTCTTCGGCGAATTCATTTTATTTTAAATCTGTAAAAATTATTGCAGATTTAAAGATTTCTAGAGATCGAAGCCGTCCTTTGAAATTCAGCGGGTTTGTTTTTTTAACACATATTTTAGATATTTGTGTTTGTATTTTTTATATTTATATTCATAATCCTGATGGGATCCTTTATTATTTCCCCCCATTTGTTCCACATCACTGTCATGATCATGATATTTTTGTTCATCCGCGATTTCCGTGTAGATTCTAAATTCAATCTCTTCTTCAGCACCTAAATCTAGGAAAGTGTGATTATGATTCGCGTCTAAATGGCGTGACAATTCACAACGATCCACAAGATTTGTACATTTGTCGCAATAAAATTCTCCGCGTGTGAAATTATCACATTTAAGAATTGCGTCAACCACAATTTTTTTCTTGCATTTGTAATATTCTTTGTTCTCTCTGTACTGATATTTTTTCAACATAGTTTTTAGACATGTTTCAACTCCATCTGGATCATCAACATATAAAAAATATAAGAGCTTCATGTTGTCTGGAACGCCTGTATTATAAGTTCTTATACGCTTTTCAAGATCACGTGTTTTGCCAATTTTTAGAAAGGCCGGATCCCCTGCAAGTGGTCGTATTATATAGATCGCCCCTCCTTTGGGATATTTAATTTTCTTGGCGTTGTGTTTCATATTTTTGACATTTTGTTTCAACGCATACATCTCTTTTCTAGTTTTCTCCATCTCAATTTGATGCTTCTTGGACAATTCATATTTACCATATTTATGAATTTCTGGAAGTACATCATTAAAGAGCCATGTTCTAAAATCTATCGCAATTTGTTTTGTACTTTTTGTAACGAGTTCGTATAATCCAGGTTCATTAATATAAACTGAATGTGGTTGCACATTAAGATGCAACTCTGAATAATTAGGCATAATCTTTTTGAGTATTCGTCGATTATCTGGAGAAACATTTTCACGGATAGCAAGTTCTCTTTTTGAATATTGCAACAATTTTGCAACTTGTGCAGCTGAAAACCACGGTTCATTATCCTCCCTAAATACGATGATCAGTAGTTATTAGATGTCGATATGCAATAATTCTTTAGATAGCCATATTTTTGTATCATATACATCTTTATGGCTATTTATTATAAGAGAATATAATCCATTTCTATTTATAAATATTGTGTTGGGTTGGCAATTTTTATAAAATTTTTTATAATTCTTACAGATATCCTCGATTTTCTCTTTGCATCCTTTCACAACATTTTCTCTTATAGCTAATTCAGGTTTGGAATAGCACAACAATTTAGCTATTTGTGAAGCACTGAACCATTGGGACATATTTTCATCAAAAATAATCATTATTTCTTTTCCATTATATTTAGTTTTTGGTAATCTATCTCGTATCAGCGTTGACTTAAACGCCCCATTTGTATCATCCGTTTCTGAAAATATATGTTCATATTTTTCCATTTTTAATCGTTCATTTACTTCCTCGAAAATTTCATTTGTGCTCAAAGGTTCATAATTAATAATATTTGGTTCACTTTTTTCAAAATTAATATCCAGATTTAAAAATAATTTTTCTAATTCTTGTAGATCAAACTCTTCATAGAATTCAATTCCTCCATTTGAATTAATATTGTGATGTTTCAATTGTGTTTTAATTATATTATCCAACTTATAACAATTATAATTCAAAATCTTATATAAACACAATAGTATAATAGGATACGGGTTACCTGTTTTTAAGTTTTGTAGACGCGCCTTAATATTTTTTGTTGAACCGATTTTAAATATTTGTTTTCCATCTTTAATCCAATTGTTGGCTTTTAATACATATATATTGTGCTCCATGATTACTTTACTTTTATGTGCTTACAAATATCTGTTTTAATTTTTTTAAATTCAATTTTTTTAGCGCATATTCTTACTGGCAATCACCACGGCAGTCGTAGCTGTAATCCTAAAGGTGATCCTATAACAATCTCAACGGCACTTCGAATAACAATCCGGACGGTGTTTTCATGCAATTCCTAATGACAATGACGATTTAGATGGTGTGATTTTCCCGTCACTCCGACTGGCATTCTTGATGATAATCTTATTAGTAATCAGAACATCAATTCAATGGCTATCATAACTCCGATCATCGCGACAATCTTTACAGAAAACTACTATCCGCGGACTTCTTAATTCCTAAAGACAAAAGTAATAATCTTTACCGCCTGAATCCCTTGAGTGCTTTAAAAATTGTTTGTCCCAAGTTCTCATATATCCGCTGTCTGAATTTTAGCCGTATACAGATATGTATAGTCGGACCCATCCCACCCTACAGTTTTAGTCTTCTAAGCCTAATAATTAGGTGCGTTCTCGGCACGAACAACAATAAATGAAAATAAGCGCCAACGAAGATGAACCCAGAAATGAATCCAACGATGAACCAGAAGATGATTCAGATGAATCTCCGGATTTTTAACGCATTCTGATGACCTAAATCCTATGCAATAAAATTTGGGAAGGGGCATCATATGGTTGGTATAGAATGATCGCTCCCGTTTAGCCAGGAACGAAATTATGTATTGCATGCTGAATTTGAGAGCTAACAGAACATCTAAAATCTGAATAAAGACAGAGGTAGGTGAATCGCCGACCTTGTTTCCATATATTTTTAATAAATTTGATATATATATATATAGTTAATGTCGAATTTAATCGATTTGTTCAATAACATATTGAAATATGACGATCAAGAAATAACGGTTCTTATGAATGTAGACGGCGAGCCTTGGTTTTCGGGTGGACAAATTGCAAAAATTTTAGGCTACCAAGACACGGCAAGTGCGGTCTCTACTCACGTCGACTCAACAAACAAAGCGTATTATGATGATATCAAATATGATCTGATAGGAATTAAACAAAAAATACATCGACAAACCGTTTTTATAAATGAAACTGGATTGTACGAATTTTTAAACAACAGCGAAATGCCCAAAGCTAAGGAATTCCGGAAATGGATCGAGGAATCCGTCGCTCCATCAATTCGGAAAACTGGTAGCTATTTTTTGGCAGAAAAATATCGTGAGGAACTCCAGAAGATCAAAGGTAAATTAGCAGAATCCCGCCGCCGTGTAAGAATATTATTACACAATCAAAAGAAGACCAAATATCCAAAAGGCGGCACAATTTATATAATGCGTCCAATCGATGCTAAAAATAAATTTGTAAAAATTGGTATTTCGGAAAATTTCTTACCGCGTATCAACACTTATAATTCGACGGTTCCGGATAACGTCAAAATATTATATTCGATTACACTGCAAAATGTGAAAGCAATTGAATATTGTATGAAAGGTGATCTTTATAAATACCGCTATCGGAAAAATAAAGAATATTACGTTTGTACAATAAGAAGAGCAATCGAATCAATCAATAAATGTAACAAATTGGTAAATAATATTGACGAACCTGTCGTTCCCCTTGATAACCTTAACAGATTACTTGCGACTGACCCTGATTATGATGAAGCTATCTTATTCGGTTTATCGTTCGTCAGAGATGTTCCTTTAAATCCACACGAGGAGGAAGAAGAAGCCAAAGAAGCTGATGAAAATGAGTGTTTTTGCATTCAATCTGGTGGCCTATTTGCTAATTCTTATGAATACAAATTTTATAAATATAAACTGAAGTATCTGGAGGAAAGGCTTAAAAGGAGCTATTTTGGCATCTCATAAGTTTCAATAGATGAATATATCCCTGGCATTCAACATTGAAAAACTGGAGGGAAATAGATAATATAGGATAAATCGATAAAATATATAATCCTTGATTAAATGATTATATAGTGTCCTTTATTGTATCATATGAAATGCACTAATATAATGCTCCAAAGAAATGAATTGATAAAGCCACTAATGAAATGCCCCAACGAAATGCAATAATATATTAGCCATAGCTACCTGTTTTAATTTCGATTCTAGATTTAACTTCTGTACTGATTTCTTTTAAATTGAACTTCTTATTATCTTTTATATTTAGTATTGTGAGATTTATCAGATTATCCAATCCTTTCGGAGTTATCATACTGTATTCAACTAATTTTAAAACATTCAGATTGGTCAAATGACTTATTCCAATATCGGTAATACATTTATTATATGATACATCGAGAGACTTTAAATTAATAAGATTTTGAATTCCCTCGTTTGTTATTAATCGATGGGCCGAAATATCTAAAGCTTCCAGATTCGTTAAATTTAATATACCATCGTTGGTAATCAAATTATCTTCACAAATACCCAGATTTGTTAAACTTGATAATTTTTTTAATCCGTTATCTGTTATTTTCTCATTAAAATAAAGATCTAATGCCTTAAGCTTCGACAAATAAGGAAATACATCATCTGTTATTTTCGAATTGCAAGTCAGCTTTAAAATTTCTATATTTGTTAATTTCATAATCACCTCTTGATCCCCACTATTACAAAATTCCAATATCGTATCATCAATTTGTACTGTATCTTTCACTTTTTGTCTATGAACTTTCTTCCGATATCTAATAAAATCATCCAAAGAAAGATTTGGATTGGAACTCTTGATATTTCGAATCGTCTCCTCACAATCTACTCCTCCCTTAAGATAATTCGTATAAAACGGCTCCACTGGCAACAACTGCATCTCCCTTAAAACTTTATCAAACGCCTCCTTCCTCAAAATCAAATCAACCTTAGTCCGAATCGTGTCAATAATCTTATTAAAATTCTCAACAGGTTTCTTGAAAAAATTAACACACAAACGATCTCCCAACACGAAATCCATATACTCCTCCGGAACTACCTCACTCAATCTCTTCCTAAACCGTTTCCACATATCATCTCTCTCCTTAATCACACCAAAAACATCATTCAAATTACCTTTGTTATGGATTTGAGTGCATATGATCAACAACTGATAGCAACGGTAAATGATACACCTGAGCACTGATTACTGTATTCCGCGATTTTAAAAATTGAAATCTTATAATTTTACCCCCATTAATTACATATTCTATTGCATTATCCCCACATGACCGCCAAAAGACTCTGCCTCTCCACATCTTTCACCAAAAAAATATATTCAGCACTCATCTTAAAAATATGCGATTACCTCAGCGATCGCTCTTCCCTCCGCTTATTGTTCGTCACAAGAAACCATCTCGCAACAAACTACCAAATAAAAAGTTACATCAACGCCGCATTTATTAAAAATATAAAATATCCCATCAAAAAAATTTGGAATGTCACCTCAACCGAAAACTTGTCAGAAAATATTACTCACCTAACTTTTGAAGCCTGGTTTAACAAACCTGTTACGACCTTACCCAAATGTATCACCCGTTTAACTTTCGGACAATATTTTAATTCCCCCGTTGACAAGTTGCCCAAATATGTCACCCATTTAACTTTAGGCAGAAATTTTAACCAACCAGTAGACAATTTACCAAAATCTATCACCCATTTAACTTTTAAAAACGATTTCAATCAGCCCGTCAACAATTTGCCCCAATCAATCACCAAGCTGATTTTCGGAGAATGCTTCAACCAACCGATAAACAATTTGCCCAAATCAATTACACATCTACGTTTAAAATCGCGGTTTACCCAGCCCATCAACAATTTACCGCAAACAATCACTCATTTAACTTTGGGCATGTATTTCAATCATCCAGTAGACAATTTGCCCCCAACCGTTACACATTTGACCTTCGGCGAGAAATTCAACCAACCGGTAGACAATTTGCCCGAATCCGTTACTCATTTAATTTTCGGCGCGTATTTCAACCACCCGGTAGACAAATTACCCAAATTTGTCACCCATTTAACTTTTGGATGCTTCTTCAACCAACCAGTAGACAATTTGCCTCAAACACTTACCCATTTGACCTTCGAATATGATTTCAACCAATCCGTTGATAAGCTCCCACAGTCAATAACTCACTTATTTTTTAATGGTCTATTCAATCAAACCATCGATAATTTGCCCCACTTCCTAACTCATTTAACTTTAACAGGTCCCTTCAATCAACCCATTGACAATTTGCCCCACTCCCTAACTCATTTAATATTGGGTGACAATTTCAACCAATCCGTTAACCATTTACCGAAATCCATCACTCATTTGACTTTCGGAAAATCGTTTAATTGGGACGTCAATAATTTACCGCAATCGATTAGGCATCTAACTTTTTCGCGGAAATTTCGCGGAGCTATTTCTAATCTTCCGAGATCCCTACAATCATTTGTTCACAGCAAACCATGAACGAATGTTATTATGCCAATAGATGGTCCGGTCCATATTGCGAGGAATGATTCGAATTTAAACCAACGTATGCTCTCGCAGCAAATCGCAGAGCAGTTCAGCGGATTTTATCCAAAAACTTTTTTAATCTTGGTCCAATGTCTTTTGCATCCTGATGAATTTGAATTATAGTTTCGATGAATACTTTAATTTCTGAACTATAATCGACGATATAACAAATTAAGTCCCGAAACCCACCAGGTAGAACTTTACATACCTCGCAGGAAAATAATCCAAGCTCATCCTCGAGAGGTTTAACAACATTACACACAAATCGGCGATATTTTTTATCATCTCGATCTCCCGACAGAATTAGTTCATCCCATATCGCTTCCAGAGTACTTTTGAATATTGGGGATTCTAAAATATTTTCTCCATAACTTCTCATGCAATTTATCAACCGCCGATATGTATTATATTCCTCGTGGAAAGCATTAATGAATACATCTATGAAAAATTTATTAATTTCTTTCATAGAAACAGATTGTCTTTTTTGTTCAATTGAATTTTCACACATGCATTCGGATGATGATGCCGCGTGTATAGTTGGGATAACGATTGCATATGGAATATCATATTGTATATTCAGGAAAAATTCTCGAAGCGATTTAGTATTGACCTCCATTGTTAAATAATCCAAATTTTTTTCAGTCATGCCAAATATTTCCGATCCATTTATGTGTCTTGTGAACGCACGTTGTTTTTTTGGAACACAAGTAGAAAACTTGTATCGTTCACATCTAAAACATCTATAGGCATACAACGGAATTATTCTTATCTCAATAACTGGATCATTCCAAGCACATACATATCTAAAAATGTAAACCCCCATTAATTTTAGAGTCATGTTATTAGTATGTTAATTTATATCAATCAGAACGAGAATGCTTAATAATTCATTTTCATTTTTTTACTACGCTATGTTGACACAACGCACGAAATGATCTCTAATATCATATATTACTATCATGAAGATTTAAAAAATGTATGGTCAAGAGATAAAATCATGTTCAAATATCATTATGAAAACAAATAATTTAAACCGTAGTTATTCATTTGTAAAATCTAAAAAGAAGGGTGGGGTAAGATATATAGAATTTGTTAAATTACTGGCATATTAATTGGCAGTGTGATTCAACCCTATCGGAATTATGATCGAAAAATTTGAATTACGGATTATATGACTCAATGAATTGATATCAAAGTATAATATAAAATGGAGAATATAACGATAGGTCATCTGAATTGCAGAGGAAAAATCATTATGGTGAACAGAAATATATTGAGATCTGATGTAATCAAACATGCTTATGACAAACTCAGATCTGTATATCCAACTGCAGCATTGGTTTTCCAATTAGATTATAACCCTCGACACGTTAATGCATTGTTAGATTATTTAGCGGGATACACAACGAATACCGACGGAATAGAATATATGTTGAATGATTTGCAAATCGACATTGACATCTCCGCTCAAGATAAAAATAAACTTGCCAGAGAGAAAATCGAAAAAATAATTGCTTCAATGAAAGATGGTTCGTTCAGCTATTGTGCTAAATTCATATGGAGCAAGAAAATAGCCCCAGATGTTCCAAAGGGTGCTATAATTCCCATCGATCTAAAAAAACTCCCAGCCAATGGAGCAACAGAACCATCGTTCGCTGAAGAAATTTATGAGGTTGTGCCCGATTTAGACATTAGCAGAACGTCTATGATGAAATATATTAAAGAGTCGACCAAATTTTCGAAGATTGAAGGATTTTTTTTCTTTTTTGAGAAGACCCTTACCGAAAAAGAATTTGATTACATTTTGAAATCAGTGTGTGAGAATCATGAATTCAATACAAATGTTTTAGAAACTGACAAGAGATCCCCGTTTTCAACATACGAACGGTACGATGCTTTTCAGAATGTAGAATCCATATCTGATTATAAATCTAAAATGGTTGCTTTTTATAAACGATATACATTGGTCGAATAGAGTCCGGATTTTAAGGGCTTCCGACGTGTGAATACGGAGATGAGTCACAAGCTGAATGCCGCAGGCGCGACCGCAGGGAGCGCAACCCCTCAGAGAAGGGGTAGATGCGAAGCATCGGGGATTTGAGTGCATATGATCAACAACTGATAGCAACGGTAAATGATACACCTGAGCACAGATTACTGTATTCCGCGATTTTAAAAATTGAAATCTTATAATTTTACCCCCCATCAATTACATATTCTATTGCATTATCCCTGCAATTCATACGCTTTTCCTACATTATTATAATAAATAAAATGACTAAGTATAATATAAATGCACAAATCACACTACCATAAAAAATATACCAAATATAAAAATAAATATTTAAACTTAAAACGATTAATCGGCGGCGATGGCGATGGCGATACAGAACCACTAGATATATTGGATTGGCTCGATCTCGCAATGGATCGCGGTTTATTATTAAAATGGGATACACTGAAAAATCTTAATAAAGGAGACAAACTCGAATTAGTTGTCGCTATAATACAACACCCATACCAACAAACATTTACTAAACTAATAGTCCGCCCAGAAGAATATTTCACCAAAGAGATTTACATTTATCCAAATATATTAGATGGAAAATTGTACAAATCACACACTTCATCAGATATAGCGCCATTTTACGAAGAAGCTATACAAGGTTTAGATTATAAATTAGCAGTGACTGGATCAGGCGGGGATAGCGCCATTGAATGGGAAAATTTAAAAAAGATGCCAAGCATTAAAATAGAGGATTATCTATTAGCCGTTCCCGATCGAGCCTTATCGAAGTGATTCATCGCTTCCTGAAATCCACTTCCATAAGGCCTAATATGACTCGCCATCGAATTCGGTCAGTCTATATACGATATACATTGATAAATTATAATCGATATCTCTTTATGTAGCCGCAGTCAAATAAAGATCTGTTGCTAATTTCCCTCTCTCGTACATATATAATTTTTCACAGGCCACGCCCGTTCTCGGATCATTTGTTAATTTCAAGTAGTCGCTTTTAATTTTGAAACACTTATGTTCATCGAGGCATTTGGGGCATACGATTTTTTGGCAGGCGATGCAATATGAGAGATCGTCGGTGGCGCAGTACTCACATGTCGCGCATTGATATCGCGGGGTTTTGTTTTGTGATAAGATTTTGATTTTAAATGGTGTGGATTCTTTGGCACCCTTTATTATTTGGATCAACGTAATTGTCAAGCGGGTGGTGAGAACAGAATCGAAGTGAACCTTAACTGAATCGTATAGATGCCTGGAAAGATTGGAATATTCCGTATCCCATGACTCATCATCCCCTTTTAATTCTCCATTCGTGAATGTTTTATCGCCATTAATAAAATCAGTAAGATGGGTATCGTCACAGCATTTCAGCCAAATTGTTCTGATCGCTTGATTGACTTCCGGGATCAGATTATCTTTTGAGATCACCATATGAAACCAATAATGGGTTTTTTTAGATGCAGTCCATTTGTCTCCGGGCTCTTTGTCTTTCTCCTTCGTTTCTACACGCAATACATAAAGATCCCCAGCAGATTTCCATTTCTCCAAATCATCTGCATAGCAGCCCTTCAGATGGGCTTCCATATTCTTAAATAAAAATTCGTTGTTGCACTTTCCACACATACCAAGATCGCTCATAATAATCATATATCGATTCACATCTTTAAATCGGTATATGCCCCCTATAAACCCCCCTTATTTCTTTTTAATCGGATTCAAATAATTTATCGAATCTTGAAATTGATACGACTGATCAACTCTGTCTAATTTCCCGTTTATTTTATTCAGACATTTTAATATGTTATCCTCCTTGCTCACTTTATTGGCTTTCAATAGCCCCAGCAGCTCCTCGTCCAGATGACTAAGTAGTTCATCGTCGTATTCTTCCAATTCGTCATTTTCGATTGATTGAACTAATTCTTCCATATCTTTATTCATCTCCTTCAACACTTTCCAGAATTTCTTATCGATATTAGTTAGATTCATCGGCCCGAGTTCCAACTTAACGAATTCTGCCAGTTTGCTAAATGTTGGTATACTCTCTTGGTTTTGTTCCATAAAATTTTTGATCAGTCCGACGAGTTGATTTTTATTATTTGGTTTTTCCAATAATTTGATTGCATCTGCTATTTCTTTGGGTAATGTCATTTGCTCCTATATATAGAAGCAGGTATGCTCTAATTTTTTAAGTGTTTTCTTGGACTCGGGAGAAATTCGAATACGTCGCGTGCACGCGGATCTTCAGAATGTGTTTTTAGACTACATCCGGCTTATTTGAAAAAAAATCAATTATATCACCAAATAATAATCTGGCTTTATTTTCTCTTAATTTCGCATTAAATATATTTACACAATTCAAAATATATTTATCTTTAATTGGACATCCAAACTTTTTTAGATCCCCAATCAACGCGTCACTATATTCTTCAATCTGATCTGTATCTGCATATTCCCATTCCCATTGATGGTTCAATTGTTCAATATAATCTTTCAGCTGTAAATCAATTTCTAATATCCAATCTCGAAACTTTTCATCAACTTTATTTAAATCTATATCATCACAATATAGACCATTATCAGCCAATGATTCAGTACATCCTTTGACTTTTTTTTTCATATATATAAGTATAATACTAATTCTTTATATAAAGTTAATATTATCGATGATTGCAATTACAATGTGATTGATCTAGTTGGAATATCATTCTAAAAAGGCCGATTGCTTCATAATTTTATACACCAAAGTGGGTTCCTTGAACCCATCCTCCGGAGGCCGCGATTTTGAGGGCTCCTGTCGACGAAATTCTTTGATCCCCGCCCTCTCTGCTAATTTATTTTTATCTTCGCCGATGATCAAACAGAGCTCATAAAAATAACAATCCGTGATTCGATTCATCTTCGGTTTCTTCATTAGGGATACCGATTGCACAATATTGAAATGAGCAACATCCGTCTTTATGATAAAGTTATTGCCTATCATAAGACACCGATCTGAATTGCAATGAAAATAGTAAACAAACTATAACGATTATTGAGATGAAGGGGCAATATAAACGAGAAACCAAAGATGAATCAGAATATGGCAGCACCGGGCGACCGAAGGGAGCAACCCCTCAGAGAAGGGGTCGATGCGTTAGCATCGGGGGATTTGAGTGGATCTAATGCAACGATGAATAGTAAAGTTAAATTGCCAAAATTATCTTCGATTTCATATAATTTGTTACCCGCTACACTTCCCGTGAGTGAGTGATTGACCAAGCGCGATATGATCGCCGAATGATATAACTGATCGATACGAATAACATAGATATCCCATCGTTTAAGCTGGAAAGCATCGACGTGATCTATATGAATTTACCTTATAGCTTATTTATAGATATAAAGAGGTAGGGAGGCTGCCAAAGCCAAAGCCCCTCGTAAATATATATACAAATGCAAAGAAAAATTGAAATTTAATATCCCAAAAAATAAACTACTATTGATATAAAAAGAAACTATAATAACATGAAGGAGAATTTTAATAAACTATTTACGAGGTTTCTGAAGGAATTAACGCCCGTTGAATCTTGGACGAAATTAATTCTTTTAACCAGAAGCAACGGTAAACCTATAGCAGAAAATGCGACCGTTAAATCAGGTTCTTGGTACAAATTAGGCATATCAATCACCAAGATCAATATGGGGTATAGATTCATATCACGAACGATAGAGAATTGCGAAGAAAAAATCAATTCTGACGCGATTATTTCGGACTCACATCAATTCATTTCGGGCATCGTCAATGTGTTCGCTTTAGGCTTCACAAAAGATATCGGCGGCGATTATCACAAAGTACTCTTATCAGAACTCTTAGAAGCTAAAACGTTGATTTGGGACAAAAAAGAATAAAATTGTAATGGGAAACTTCGTGTGATATAGAAAGCCAAATTTCGCTAGGTGTGGCATTGACGGCGACGGTTCTCCGCATAGCGCTTCCTCTTGGCACGTTTTTTGTCACGTTTATTGGCGTAAAGCTCCCATGCGGACGCATATTCTTCCCTAACCATACCGCCAAAATTGGCCCACGAGTCGATTGGCTCTCCAAAGGGAAGCGGAAACTGCTGAAGCACACCACCGGTAAAATCTTCCCCAACTTCGCCCAAAAAACAAAATTGAGGAACTTCTAATGGACCAAACTCTACAAAGGCGGATCGCTTAGATTCTGCTGACATGCGAAAGAAAGAAAACTGCTAAAGTAATTTAAGAAAAGACCTTCCAATCATTCACTTATTTCAATTTTTTATTTTTTATCGCTCCTTTCTTTATTTTAAAAATTGAATATCCAATACCCTGTTCTCCAAAATAAACTCATCACTGAGATAACCCAATTGATGAAATTTAAGGACCATTTAAAAGCCCCAATCATCGGAATACTGCTTGGATTATCTTTTTTAAAATTGTACAGCATTTATAAAAAGAAATATTTTCTCAATATGAGCGGATTCATATTGCCAGCCCATACGGATGCACCACATCTGGATCCCACTATCCATATATCATCTAAAATAGATTTTCACCTCGTTGACGATTTTAGAAAACAATATCACGATATAATTTGCCTAGACCGCCATACTCATCTCTGCCGGCTCGATAAACCATCAAACAAAAATATCAAAATTTTAATAAACACGTATGGCGGGCGAGCCCTTTGTGCTCATATTATTTATGATATTCTTAGAAATCACGCAGGAAGAACGACGATCAGCGTGAATGAGGCATTCAGCGCCGGAACCGTTATCGTATTGGCGTGCGATCAAATCGAAATGACCCCCTGCAGCCTATTATCTCCTATAAACGTACTCATCACCAAATATATTTTCTTCGGCGAACCAATAGCTTGCTCAAAAGCAATTAAAAACCCATTCTCATCAAACATAATCGCATTCCTAGCGATAATAGCCACATACCCTCTTTTAAAATATCACGAGCTAAAAATAATTAAAAACTTAAGAACCAAGCACCCTAATATAAATATCGATTTATTCAAAAAATTCTTCTTAGGTGAGGTAAATCACGATACTCCCTATAATTATTCCTCGGTGAAAGATATCGGATTAAATATTATGTATTCATAAAATTGAATATTAGTCTTTCTGATCACCTTAAATCAATCATGAATAGATTTATTAAAAGCTATGATAACAATTCGCCATCCACGTGGAGAAATAAATGTACCTCCGAAGACTTCTATTAGTGATATTTATGAAAAATATTTGACCTCTGGCGATGATTCATGTGAACTATTTTTGAAAGGGGTTGAATTAAAAAGCTCATCCGTTCCCTGGCGTGTTCCTTTAGAGGAGAAACATCTTGGGATGCCATTATCGAAAATAATAGAGGAGCGAATTTTACCCAAAACGGATGCTAAAGCGCCTGTTGATAACGGTGACGTATCATTTGAATCATCCCATGTGAGGTTCAATTCTTCGGACTGCGGTGTGGAGTTTCATCGAACGTTGCGGGTACCAGATAATGGAAAACCATATCCATTACCTCCAAGTTTCGGTAAATTTGGGCTCCTACGTAAATCAAAAAATATCATCCTACCAATGTTGCAGCGAGAAGCGATGTGGTTAAATTTTAGAAGGGATCTAATAAAAAATGGCGATCACGTCGCAATCAAAATTGGTATCGGCAATGTTAACGCAATAAATGGTGAACGATGGGATACAAATTGTGGTATCCTAAATACTCAAAATTATATTGTTCTACCGTATCAACCATGGTTGGACGGTATCAAAGTACGAGCTTTCTCCTCTCCACCTACTTCTACATATGAAACGAAACATTTTGTCCGTCAATTCGTTGCTATGCCCCTAGCTAGTAAAGCATTAATCGAAGCACAATTAAAAGAGAAAGGCCTCATCGAAGAGATAGAGGGATCGCTCCAATTTGAAGTTTTTAAAGCATCATGCACCGAATATAATGTCTATAGTCCAACGACTCGTGCATTTGTTGACATCACCGCAACTCCCAATGAGCTTAAAATATCCAAAGGCCACGATCTAATCTATATTCCAAAATATCCCACTGCCCCCACCTCATCCACCCTAGAAGATTTTGGATTACTACACGGTGACGTCCTAGATGCCATCGCATATCTGCAATTAATCATCATAACTCTCTCCCAAAAAGAAATCATAATCGACTGTTTTCCATCCACAACTATCGAAAATCTAAAAATAAAGATTCAGGATAAAGAGGGAATTCCCCCAGATCAACAGCGACTTATTTACAAGGGAAAACAATTAGAAGACGGTCGAAATCTTTTATCATACAATGTTGAAAAGAAAGGGAAAATAAGTTTAATCTTACGATTGAGCGGCGGAGATAGTAATCCCGAATTGACAGCATTGAAATCAAAATCTATGGGAATAGCTGCTGGAGGATTAATAATTCAGAAGATCTACGTTGATGATCACAAATTATCTTTCTGGAATACTCATAACTATGAGAAGCTAAAAGTGATGATTGTTAATTCCGCTCAGTTTGGAAGTTCTCGGATGGATACTCCTATTACGGCTGAGACTTATATAAATCAAGGTTATCCATGGTTCGAATTGTATGATGAAACCATAACTGCGCTAGGCACGCCAACGGTTTTAGATGAAGTAAAATCACTTGGGACTATGCCTGATGAAATGAGCGGATCCTCAGGTGAATGCGCGATTTGTCTGAGTAATTATACTAACGTTATATTCCAACCGTGCATGCACGGATCATGTATAAGCTGCTTCTTGAGATTAGTGAAGGATGGCAAAACGGGAAAAATCCAGTGTATGCTATGTCGTGGATACATTACCACTGAAAAGGCAAAGTTAATTTCCGGAACTATCCCAGATAATGAACCAACAATAACTGTCGACAAGGCGAATATCATCAAAGTTTGCACTGAAAAAATATTATGGAAGTGATATGATTAAATTGATTGAAATTTATAAAAAAATTTTGCGAATTACATTTAAGCTTCACATCTACAAACCATGACACAGGTTCCAGTTGAACTTGAACTGCTTGACTCGCTCGAACCAGTTGATCCGCCATGTGAACCACCCGAGCTCGAACTAGAGCTTTCGCATGAAGGTAATCGGATCTCGTTGGATTGCATTACAACTGCTGCATTTCGGGCTAGAAGACGTCCTTTGACAATCGTACCGGTGTTTGCTGTAATCGAATCTAACGCCATCACAGTTCCTTCGAATGCAGTATGGGTTCCTAAAGTAGCAGAGCTTCCAACTTGCCAAAAAATATCACATGCATTAGCCCCATCTGTTAAGACTACCGAACTCGATGATGCTGTAGTCAATGTACTTCCGATCTTGAATACATATTCGCCAAAACCCGTAAGAGTCAACTTCCCGATCAGATGTGCAGAACTCGAAAATGAATAAACGCCGGGCCCCAATGAAGAAATCTCGCCGCCAGTTCCTAAAGTTTTACCGGTCAAATCTCTGGTCGCCTCCATATCAGCTGCTGAAATATATGCCGACGTCAAATGATTTTTTGCATGTTGAGTAACCGTATCACCATAGTGATTTACACCGTGCGATATTGTTACAGAACTAAATCCAGTTTCTGATATCGTTGGAAAAGTACCGACATCACCAGTAATTGACGTTGTACCTGTGTTAGTTATACCTGATCCCGCTAATACAGCAAAAATACTGGCAGATTGCAAAGTAATAGATGCATTTACGGCACCAAATAGCGTATAAGCGAGCGAAATCAATAACACAGCTAGTTTCATGATGGTCTATAGAATTGCTTTAATTCTATTATCTTGTGCAGCGACTAGATTATTCAACTTTTTAAAAAAAATTTAGCTAAAAATTCTGTATTTCAATTTTTGTGTGTGGGGGTTGTCGGCCTCCTACTACGATTCAATTATTGGTCGATCTCTATCGGTGTATCTGCTCCAGGCGGTATTTCCGGATATTTAGCCATTTCCTCTTCGAGAGATTTGAATGTTTGTTTCGGGAATTCACGTCCATGGAATACTTCTCTTTGAAATATGCCATCTCTAAAAAGTGCACTAGTTTGAGCATCTAGCAATGTGTCTGAACGGATGGACCCATCGTGAGAAGCAAATTCTCGATAAAAACCATGTCGATAAGTGCCTTTATATTGAGTCCCAGTAACCAAATATGATTTTTCGTCAACTTTATCTATTTCGATGTGATTCCATTTATGTTTGTCATCAAACCTGCCCCAGACTTTGTGAAATTTTTCAGGATAGTTGTAAAAAAGTACTGCCGCGGTTACAATTGCCCCACCAGCAAAACAAGCTCCATTAATAGCCCTTTTAGAAACGCGTGTAGCCATGGCCCCAGCGGATTGTTTATCTGCACTGAATCCGCGAACCGGTACAGAGCCAATACGCCTGTGTGCACGCTGGGCCATACGGGATAATGCGGATCGAATTGCAATCATTGCGGCGAATACTCATAAGTTTATTTTATGGATGTTTCATAGGCGGAGAATTTCAATTTTTTAGTGCAGGTTGACTTTGTACTGATTTATAGACAGAACAACATCCAGGGAATAATATAAATGTAACAATTAGTTTAAAGTAGCTGTTTTAAGTTTAGTCTTCTTTTTTAATGCTTGCTTTCTCTTTCTAGTTTTCTCTTTGTCCCTTCGATTTTGTTCGCGTGTTATGATCTCCATATCTTGATCCTGTAAACCATTCAATAATGCTTGTTTGAAGACTTCATACGTATTTTTCTCTCTTAGACCTGATGGATCGAATATTATACGCGAATGTAAATTTTCGGGCAATCGACTGATCACATAATCATAAAGGGGAAGATCTGCGACACGTATAGGCCGCCCATCAGGATTCGCTTCCAAAGTTGGAAATAAATCCATCTCGAATAATTGTTTATGCCGACAATTATAACTACATAAATGACATCTTGCCTCGGGATCATCTGCATTTCTAATAGTATAACTTCGAGGAAAAGACATATTGAATAATGCACAGGTTCTTTTATACGCCGGTATATCTTCTTCATACGAACAGGAACAGATAAATTCTCGGTTACATTCCATACAACAATATTTTGTTAGTTCTTTTTGGTCCATGATAGTTAAATTATTAACAAATCTTTATATATTATCGCCAATAAATATTGAATTTATTAATTTCTGATGACTTATCTGACCGAACAATCAATCAACCGATCAGCATACATGGATAACTTACAGTCCGCATTAAATCAGAGCTCGAACAATTCAATCTTATTATCAAATGCACTTGAACGTGGGGATAATAAAAAATACGGATTGTATGCATACATTGAAGTCCCGGAAAAGAACACTAAAAAGATCATAAGACAACGGATAGAGATATTAAGACATTGTTCATCAAAAGACATCGATGAGCTATTTTTGAAAATCACCGACAAAAATTGTATATGCGGTATCTATTTTGAACAATTTGAAATCTCATCTGCTGTCCTAACCATGTTGGAACGTTGCACGAAAATTAACAGATTAAGAATATATTATTGCACATCGCCTTTTAATATCAAAAAAATATTATTAAAAAGCAATATCAAACATTTCTCATTAACCGCAACTTATATTTCTCCCGCTGACTTGGGATTTATTTTGGACAAAGATCTATGTTCACTTGAGCTTCGAGATATATCATTTGTTTCTAGCACAGACTCCCTAAAAACAAGACCCAATACCTACGGACCAATAAAAGAACATCTTCTATCCTCACACGAAATTACTCTCCTAACGAAAAAATTCTCCACCGCAAACTTAACTTCAATAGACTTGAATCACTGCGATAACAAATTTGCCGAAATCTTATTTTCCAGTGAAAACATCTCACTTCAAAATCTATATTACACTCCTTATCCTCGTTACAAATCAACAATTCCCGAATCCCTATACGCTCTATTCGAAAAATTTATATCAACCCACCCCAAAATAGTCGATCTCAGAACATCCGAAAATATCGCATCAAAAATAGTAAATGGTCTAATAATATCTCCAAGCATCGAACGAATTCACTTAGCAATCGAATCAAAATATTCTAACGCCACGGAGATCCATCAAGACTATCTAATCCCTCTCACGGAATTAATCAAACATACTAAAAAAATAAACGACTTCACATTAACGCATAGACTAAGTAGCAGTGCCCTTACTGAAGGCCCCCCATTTCCAGATCTCCAATCCTGCATCAAAATATTTCAAGCTCTTCTAGAAAATAAAACTATCGAACAATTTCAATGCACTGTTCATTCATTTGATGAAATCATAGAATTCATAAAAATAATCCCCCACACATCAAAAACTCTCCGAAAAGCGACCATCGAATACGAATTTTGTCCAATAGGAGACAATGATTTCGATTCGGAAAAATTCAACACCAAATACAACAATTATCAACAAATAATAGATACTCTCTTAACCGAAAAATTTATTCAATATAATCATGAATCATAATCTCATTCCTTACACCTGCCAAACGTTTAAATAAATCCCCTTCAACCAACGTTTTATTTTTATAAACATCCAATATCTCCAAATTATTTAAACTCATAACCCCTTCTTCTGTTATATTCGATTTCATTGACAAATTCAAAATTCGCAACTCACCGAGAAATTTCATAATTCCATCCGTAATCAGAGTATTATTAGTCAAATTTAAATATGTCAACGATCGCTTATTCATCAAACCCATATCAGTTATTTTCTTATTATGGGCTAAATCTAATGCTGTCAAATTTTTTAAATCAACCAAACCATCATCTGTAATATTTATGTTATCTCCCAACTTCAACATTTTTAGATTCGATCCAAATGACACTAACCCTCCATCTGTTATATTATTATTATAATTAATCGATAACGATGTCAAACACGAAAGCTCTTTCAACACCAAATCAGTAATTCTTGTATTCCCATCAATATTCAAAGTTGTCAAATTAGTCATTTGAATCAATGTCTCATCACCGATATTTGAATTATCTCCCAAAATCAACGTCTTTAGCGTTCCAGAAACACTTAACAAACCCGCTCTCGAAATATAATTATTTTGTCTAATATATAATTTTTCCAAAGAAATCAATCGAGAACAGCCATCATTTGTGATTTGCGCACTACAATTCGTTAAATCAAGAGAAGTCAAATTTGACAAATGATATAATCCCTGATTACTAATCATAGCATTATCACGCAACGATAATATTTTAAGTTTAGGCGCAATCACTTCTAAACAGTTATCACTAATCTTGTCATTAGAATCTAAATCCAACGATATCAATCCCGTTAAAATTCCCAAACCCTGATCAGTCACAAACTTATTCGAATAAAGATTTAATGATGTCAACCGCGGTAATAATTTAATATCCTCATCAACCAACAAATTTGGATAATCTACAGTCAGTTTAACATTTTTAATACACGCCATTATCATCTCTCCTCTAGCTCGCGACGATACATTAATTCTAATTCCCCTCGTCTTAAAAAAAATCTCCTTTCTCACCCAATCATTTAATTTCGACAATTTCAACAAATCATCAATCTCCAAATATTCAGTGAACACAAAAAAGGGAATATTTTCGAATGATCTTAGATCGCACATAAGTGTTCAATAAGGATATTTGCATCCAATGAACATTCTATTATATTTTCAATCTTTCATAAAAAATTGAAATATAATCTATTATTATATTTAATGATAATACTAAACAACAAAAACCCTATGATCAAATTAATTCACCCGACCGATGGAAATATATCACTCCCTTTGACAACTGATATCGATACTCTTCGAAAGAAATACATGAAATTGACCAATTATTCAATTACTTGGAATGATCTGGCAGTAGTCGATACAATTGTGGTAAATGACTTTAAATTTAATACCGAAGTAGCTGGATCGAAAAGCTGGATGCCATTTTATGAATATTTCTCGGCTATATCATCTCTTGAAAAAGATAAGGTATCGGTGAAAGCTTCCATAAAAACAAGATGGAATAAAAATGAAGTCCTCCAATTTCCCGTTTCTAAATGTGAGATAGAATTTAATCGTACCATTCGTGTGCCCGATAATGGGAAAACATATCCGCTACCTCCTAAATTAGGTTCATTTAATTTGCACTGTGACCCAAAAAACGAAAACCAGATAACTCTTGCCATGTATCAGAGAGAGGCTTTATGGTTAAATTTCGCAAAATATGATTATGAAGGCGGATCACCAAATATTGCATTAAAAGTTGGCGTGGGTAATGTCAATGCAATTAATGGTGAAGCATGGGACAAAAACTTGGGAATATTAAGCCACAAATCTCAAAATTATGTCGTTTTACCAACCCAACCATGGCTGGATGGAGTTCGTGTGTCAGATACAAAATCGAAAAAACTAAAAGGAGAAATGTACCATTATGGTCTTGACGCGGCATCTCGAGAACAATATGTAAGGCAATTCGTCGCAATGCCCCTCCTAAATAAAACAACAATTGAGAATCAAATGAAATCACAAGGAGTAATCGATGCAGTTTCAGGAGGTTTCAAATTTGAAGTTTTTATTCCCTATGATAAGAATTTCTCGGTGTACATCCCTTCGCAAAAAGTATTTGTTGACTCATCAATAAACATTAACGATTGTAAATTGGAAGCACATACACAATTAAAATTATTTCGTCACATGAACTATGGTGATGGTAAAAAGACTACATTGCAAGATCTCGGCATGGCTGATGGTGATACTCTACTTTGCCAAAAATATGTAGTTCTCTTCGTAAAAACATTAACAGGAAAAACAATAACGATCCCATATGATGTTAACATGACTATCGAAACTGTTAAAGATAAAATTGAGAAAAAGGAGCACATACCTCCCGATCAACAAAGATTGATATTCGCCGGATACCAGTTAGAAGATGGAAGAACCCTGCGTGATTATAAGATAGAAGTAGAAAGTACTTTGCATCTTGTCTTAAGATTACGTGGAGGCGGTGAACCACCAGATCCGCGAAAAAGCGCTGCGATGGGTCTTGCAGCAGGTGGTTTAATAATTCAAAAGATTTATAATGATCCAAATGGGGTAGATTTCTGGAATGTTCATCAATATGAAACATGTTTTGTTAATATAGTTAATTCAACAGAATGGAGTACCTTCGGGATAAAAATGCCTGATACACCCATAACCGCCGCGACTTACATAAAGAACGGTTTCCCCTGGTATGAGCTCTATGATGAAAAGAACGGCTTGCTAGATAAGACCAATTTGGATAATATTAAATCTCTTGGAGAAATTGATGACGATTACATTGGAGATATCGAGGAAGAATGTTGTATATGTTTCGCGAATTATTCAAATGTTAAATTCAATCCATGTGGACACGAACTGTGTTTTGAATGTTTTAAAACAATGACGGATCCTAAGAAGTGTGCGGATGGAAGATTACAATGCCATCTCTGCCGCGGATTTGTATCTACGGAACGAGTCAAATTAATCTCTGGAATTATGCCGTTGGACGAGAGTCATGTTGTTGTTGATGCTAAAAATATTATTAAATTGCTGTCAAAAGGGTAGCTGCTTCATTAAGGAATTTTGTATGTCCTTGCACATTTTTATAAAGGATTTTATAATTTTCTATTATATCTTTTAAATAAGCTATATCGTTTTCATCTACATGTCTCCTTATGACATCACGACAATCTGCATATTCCAATAATTCGCATAATTGATTTGCATGAAAAAAGGGATCACCAGTTATTTTATGGAATGCAATATACACTATATCCTTATTGTATTTTAATATATGTCTATATACATCTATCAATTTTTGAGCCATTTATTTTATTCTTTATATTTCTACTTAATCTACAGATATTTAAATATTCATTTTTTTCACATATAAAGGGGTGGGGCAGTCTCCCCCACCCCTTTATCTCACATTCAACTGTGCAAAAATGAATATCTGAACAATTTGAAATTCTTGACCAACTTCATGATAGGTAAATCGGTATCTCTCTACAAAGAATGAGTTACAAGAAGTTTGCTATCATTGCAACCCGAATGATTATATTGCAAAAGTACGTTAGGAAACATTTCGAGAAACCATCATGCTATTCAGAAATCTATTATCCTCGGACGCCTTAATTCTTTGCCATTTTTTATTTCGTAAAATATAAAACGTTATCAAAACTATAACGTCTTATTCTGTGATATAAAAATTGAAAAGATTTAAAGCTGAAATTATATTTTATTACAATATAAATGGTAAATAGAATGCTAGATGACCCAATAATTTCGAAGGATTTTGAACGCATGTTTAAATCTGTTATAAAAAAAAATATGGAAAGAAAAAGTGAAGAAGATACTTCATTAATATCTGATGAATTTCAGAAGATCATTGAAATAAAATCGCAATCGCTTATAAAATTATGTGATATGCCTTTGTATTTAGATAAAAAAGAACTAGCACCTTTGTCTACTATCGAGTTGTTGATGGTTTTTTACGTACTTATCGAAAATAAACAAATAAAAGATCGGCAGAGAAAAATGCGAAATATTTTAGAATGTGGAATAGAAATTAATAAACCGTATGGAAGGATGCGATTGCTCGAAATGGCAATAATGCATGAAGATTTGTTAGGAATAAAACTTTTGTTAGAATACGGAGCCGAAGTTAATTTTATTAAGCAAATCTCCGGTGTTTCATTATTACATAGTTTAGAATATCGAAATCTAGAAAATAAAATGACAAAATATATAGCTAAATTACTTTTAGATCACTCTATAGATGTTAACAGTAAATGTTCTATAAATTCAATATCTGTTACTCCACTAGCAATGGCAGTGCTTTTTGGGAATTATGAATGTGCTAAATTATTTTTGGAATATGGCGCTGATCCATTTATAAAACTAGATAAATATGGATCGTTATTGTCACAAGTTATTGGATCTTATTCATCCGGAAAAAGAAACAAAATCAACGAAATAATTGAATTATTAGTAGAACGAACAGGAATGGGATTGATTGAATTTTGTAAATTATGCGAAGTGATAGAGACAAAAAAATTTAAATATACAGGAGAATTACGAAGTTTAATTGATTTGTTGGTTGAGAAAACTCCAAAAATTTTAGAGATGACGAATATGCAAGGCAATAATTTATTGTTAGCAGCGGCCCACAGTAATAATGTTGAGCTATTTGTTTTTTTAAAGGATAAATATTATAATTCAAAAGTAGAATCATTAGTTAACAATAACAATTGTAACTGTTTTCTCCTCTTCGCGCTAACTTTGAATAATGATATGATAACTAAATTAGCTCAAGAATATCCGAATATGATCCATTCACGCTGTTCAATAGGAAAAACTGCAATAGATTATTCGATGGAACCGCACTATATTCGAAAACATTCAGACAATATAATCAAGACAATTAAATTGCTCATCAAGCTTGGTGTCGATCTAAATAATTGTAACAAAATTGGATTCAGGACAATAGAATATGCAATATATTGTGATATGCCACCTATAGTGGAATTTTTAATAGAAAGTACAAATATTGAATATAAAACTGAAGTAATTCATGATATTAAATCAACACTATTAAATCGAGATATATTGTCTTATGCATGTTTAATGGGAAATTATAGCATTGTTCAAATATTATTAGATCATGATCCGCGAATAATATCTGATGAAAAAACCGACATTCCAATAGCAATTCTTCATGCACTAATCAGTAGAAATTGGAAAATTGTTTGCCAAATATTGGATATAATTAAGTTAAATCCTTCAGCAAAAGATATATTATTTAAATCTGTATTGCAACATGGCTGCTTTTATAAGCCTCTATTGGAAAAATTAGAAGATAAAGCAATAATCGATAAAATTAATTTCACAAAAATAAGTAAGGTTTATGAAAAGATTAATATTGAAAATTTACTGAAACATAACATTACGAGTTATGCTCAGAATAAAAAGATAGCTTTGAGATGTATTTATGTATGTACGCATTTAATGGTAGTGCTAGGGAGCGACAATTTAAAAAATATTCAGCAGATGTTTAATGGCTTAGCGGATGTTATGAGTGTGCTGACAGATACAAAATATCACGATATTTATGATGAAATATTTGAAGAAACTATAAAGGTTATCAAACTTTGGTTAGAAGATTTTGAGTTCAGTGAGGTTCAGAGATGTATATATAAGCTATTAAATATGGTAAATAAATATGGAATTGTGGCAGAAAAAATGAAAGAAGATAAGGATAATAAAGGTCTGATATCGTTTGTTAAATTGAATGTTAATCAAAAAAAGAAGTTACAGGCAATAAATTTTGTTAATCTACAGAAAGAAATCTCAAAATTTTCCCTGGATAAAATAGATGCGTTACGAAATTATATTCATGCAATGTTATTGGACGATGATTTGGCAGCGATAATAGACCAACCGACTGTTAACGGGCATCGAGATAAAGAATTTGATGTTTTACAGAGTATTGATGTTTTGAAAATTAAACATGAAGAGCGTAAGATAAAGGAGCTGAGAGATGATATTGAAATAAAATTAAAGCAACTGGTAATTCCGTACTTGGTTGATCACTATTATTATCTCTGGGAATGCCTCGAGGATAAGAATTTTAATGTTGATAATACGAATCAGAATATAATAGCGTTTGATGATCTAACAAATAATATAAAAATAAATGTGTGGTCTATTGGTGATAACAAAGCGTCCACATGGTTTAAATATTATGGAAGAAATATCAGTAAAGAAGGGAAACAAGATATCTTACATATGTTCTCTTTTAAGATCGATTCATACTTAAAACAAGCAAACTGTATAGAAAGAATATTTGAGGACAATAAATTGCTGTATTTTCCAGCAACAATAACTTTTGAAGATGAACGTAAAATATATGGTTGTTTAGAGTTTTTCAGCAATAGGAGAGAAATACTTTATCATAGATTTTTTAATGAGTTGAAATATCTTCCTGATTTTATGAAATATACCATTCATCAGTCAAAAATATGGTATTGATTAGGGTTGGTAATAATTTTGGAAACATAGCCTATTTATTTTTGCTGTCAAGAGGTAGTAAATAAGCGATACATATTTGGACAAGAACGATCGGAATGAGGGGCATTGTTTCTGTCAATTTTTTTTTGATATCGTACTTTTGACTTTCGGTAAATGGAATCAGTCGAAATGATAGGGTAGTATCGAATCTGAAGTTTAATTTTTGAATATCGGATTCTATTTCAAGAAGCGGTTTATCAACTTCTAAATGTGTTGTACTATCGATAATTTTTGTTCCAGTTATAGCTTGATTGCAATACATTATAAAAACGCGTCCGTCACCCAATGAACACATTATGACACGACTCATTAGAGAGATCCCACTTAAATAGAAATCTTTATGATTACTTTTTAGAGTAATTTCGGGATCGTCATTGTCAGTGATTCTAAAATTACCAAAGTGTGAATCATACGTGCACATATTGACAGTACAACCGCGTCTCTTAGCATCAGCCGGAATGGGGATAGAAATAGCACTACGATAAAATTCAGGGAATGGATACCCACGCGAATCGCCTGAACCGATATCTCTTAAAAACGTTAGTGTACCTGTGCGAGGATTAAGTGTATAATAAACGCGATTACCGACTACCATTTCTAAAATCGGATCACAGAAGCCTTCTTTCAAACTATCAGAAATTTTTTCAAATCGGTCCCTTATTATTGGTCGCAATTGATTCAGTTTATTGAGCATGATTTTATACGCTGCTATCATTTGATTATGTCTTCTTGTCTTAAGAGTCTTTATTTTTAACCGTTTTGATAATGCCTTCCCATAAACGATGATGTCATTTGCGCACGGTGGACAATGAAAACCTATACCCTCGGCTCCTTGCCAGCTGATTATACTCTTTTCCACAAAAAAACCCATCTTTAAAAATCTCTTTTGATCGACGGGCTCATGTTCAAACAGATAAAGTTCAGAAAGCTGTTTGAATAAAATTCTTGATTTTATATCCAACGAATAGACTTCCTTGTAAGGAACAAACATACGCTTTTTCCTATTGGAAGTCGCCATTGTTGATCCTACTGAACGATATAAGATCTTATAAAAAGATTGATTTTCATTTTTTATTTACCACTAATAACACTTCTCATCTGTTCGCTTGGTGTTTCATCAATTAACTGATAACACATCGCGATTCTCTGGTCGGGGGCGATTTTGATATTGCCGCATAATCATAAACAGCCAATTGACCATCGGTCGGATCGACAAAAGTGAACATTACCCTACCCACATATGCCTTATTACAAGCATGCGTTGTAAAATAAATTGTGATTGACTCATTGTATTTGCATATCCGTGAAAAAAAAAGGCGACGCATACGCAGATACCCTGGATCCATCATATCAGCTTCCCCGTATCCTGTTTCTAAAACCAATTTCCCAAAGAAACCAGGCGTTTCAAGAATAGGAGTGACACGAGAGGAAATTATAAGATACGATTGCATTAAATCTCCATTTCGCAAATTAAAAATGTGTACATAACAACTACTAAAGGTTAAAACATATTTGTCTTCCCGCAAGATTCGTACTAAAGAGACATTCCCATGCTTTAATGTCAGAGAAAGACTAGCCTGATCGTAAATGAAAACAGCATTCCCCAATCCAACAGCCATTTTATTGTGTCCTACATCAATGCATGTTACTGGAGGACGCGCTGATGCGCCATTCTGGAATGGCATCAATAATACTTTAACGGGCTCACCTGTCACACGATCCCAAACAAATACCTCTCCTTGAGGTCCACCACTGAAGATTCGATCATGAGAGCATATAAATTTCATCACGTTAATGCTAGCTCCACCTGTATGATCAGTCGTTCTAAAACATCGCTTTTCTCTCCCATTCTGAACCGACCAAACCCGAATAGTCCCATCTTCCGAACCGCTTATAACTTCATCACCATCAACATGTATTTGATTAATTGATCCAGTATGGCCGCGAAGTACATGCAAACAAATGCGAGTAGCTATAACCCAAATACGAATTGTTTTGTCCCTGGAGCAACTAAATGCGAAATCAACAGTACAAAAAGTTGCTGTGATGGGTTCCGTATGTCCGTGTAGTTTGATCACATCATATCTTTTCTTTTTCTTATTTTCTCTGATGCGCATTAGTTCTTGACATCTAATCTTCCAACTAGCTTCTTTTTGGACACCATCATAGGCGGCGATTTCCGGAGTTCCATGCGGTGGACAATAGGCTATGCGCGCAGCCGTGGCGGTAGAAATATCCCACTCATATAAAACATACGCTTTCCAAACAATATCGTTCTCACTACAAGAACGCCATTTAGTACACACGCGGGCAGTACGCGACAAATCTCGAGGCTCCAACAACGATAACACCAATTCCATCAAACATCTCGGAACACATGCGATCATCCCGGTAGATTCATGTCAAACGATATAACGAGCAAACTAGATAAATCGATATCAATTTTCTAACTCCTCCACCAATGTATTTATTCCGATTTTTAATTTAGAGTGAGAGCATGGTTCTCACTTCATCCGGTGCCTGAAACATCATAACTAAAGATAAACGCCAAATGATACGCCGGCGGCGCGACCGAAGGGAGCGCAACCCCTCAGAGAAGGGGTAGATGCGAAGCATCGGGGATTTGAGTGCAGATGATCAACATAGATAGGAACGCTAAATGATACGCCACCGCTCCGTTGGTTGGGACTCAAATGCAGGCAAATTGACATCTACACAGAGAGAAATACTATGATATCCCAAAGCACCACTCCGTTAATTGTACCCCAAAGCCCGCAAATTCATATCAATAAACAGAAACGCCAAATGAAACGCCGCAGGCGCGACCGAAGGGAGCGCAACCCCTCAGAAAAGGGGTAGATGCGAAGCATCGGGGATTTGAGTGTAGATGATCAACAACTGATACCAACGCTAAATGATACACCGGAGCATCGTTTCGTTGGTTGGGCCTAATGCTCGAAATTCACAAACAGATAGAAACTCTAAATAATACGCCTGACCACCACTGAGTTGTTACTGGCCGCAATGCTCACAAAGTCACATCAACAAACAGAAACACGCCCAATCAATCAGAAAAAATAAAAAAAGCATGCAGCGACATATTTTTAAGAATTATCACATAATTGATTGCTATTCAAGCTTGGAAGCATCACTGAACGATTGGCATAAACTTATCGGAAATGAAGCACTGAATAAAATAACTCCTCAAGTACAAATGGGGGTAGATGCTCTCGTGGTCAAAGAGCTCCGTTCAAATATCTTAAATACATCAGATTTGATCAACCCATTTACAGGTATTTATGTGCTGATGCTGCCATTGCTTTTGTCAATGCTTTTTCGGCACGGATTTCAGCTGTCCTTGCCTGCGTTGCTGATGCCATTGCCGCATTCATTTCTCCGAGCGCTTGATTTGCCTTTGTCTGTGCGTCTTTAGCTTTTTTTAATAGGGCCGCTGTAATTTGGTCTGTAATCGTGAAGCCTTCTGAAGCCATTTGGGCCCACATTTTTCTGATGTTTTCACCTGACGTTGTCACTGTTTTTTCTGCTTCATTTATTAGTGCCGAAGCTGTTTCACTTGCTATTGCGACTGCATTTCCCGCTTTCTCTGCCGTTTGCGTTGCCAAAGCTAATGCTATTTCCTCTGTGATTGTGGGTAAGCCATATGTTGGTATTTTTCTGTTATGGGTGTCAGTGCATAGACGCGAACAATATTTTGCTGCAATGCGCGTTGAGGGGTCGATCCAAGCGGTTTCGTGACAAGAAATGCATTTTGCGGCCTTTTTTTCTTCTTCCGGTGTTGACACCACTGCTGGCAAGCTTGCGTTATGGTCAACACTGCATTTATGCGAACAATACTCGAACCCTTCACGCGTATCGGGATCGATCCACACAGTTCTCTGCTGGCATGAAAAGCACGATTTTTCCATTCCAATTCGGCAAACGAAACTACAATAGTACCCTTTGCTCCCGCTGCAATGTAGACCCTCCCGTTCGAAAGGACCAACCTTAGAACATAACTCGCACTTGATATCACCTCGGGAAGCGGCGGCCATGGTCAAATGTAACAGAAATTCTCTCTTAACACCGCCCATCAAACTAAAAGACCCTCAATGAATCATAATATTCAATTTTCTATGTACAAACGGATAAAATTGATTTTTTCATTCCATAGTGAATCATAAACATTAACAAAATGAATCACCATGAACTCCATATATTATATTCCATTCCAAATCTTATCAGAATACTTAACTATCGATGATCTGGTTACACTAAGCCAATTTGATGAATATTTCAATAAAAAAATATATAAAAACATTGACGTATCCCTTGATTTCACATCAGATGATTTTGTTTCATATAACACGATTTTGGACACATTTAAAACATCTGTTGTAAGATTGTCAACTCACTCCTATAGAGAATTTTCTGAAATCCCTGCAAAATTTGCTGAAAAAATTGTCGAATTATTATGGGAATTATCAAGAGATATCACCATTGTGGAACTAAAATCCTGCGTTAACTTAAAAAAATTAACCATCGACGGAAGTAATTTTACCGACTCACAATTGTCACTCTTAACAGAGCTAACATCATTAACTTGTGCAAGAGGTGAAAACACACCTTTTGATACGATAACTGATCTAGGATTAAGGCATTGCACAAAATTAGTTGAATTAGGACTATTTGGTTGGCAGCTTCCTATTACTGATTATGGAATTGAAACATTAACAAATCTGACTAAATTATCTATCGGAGGAGATGGCGAATGCATTGATTTAACCGCCCGATCATTAACAAAACTTTCAAAATTGAGATCACTTGGAGCAAATTGTAATGGAACTATAGATGATCAATTATTAGCATCACTTTCGCATCTCACTTCATTATGCCTATCAAATGACGCAACTATAACAAATGAAGGAATTAAACCGCTAACGAACTTACTCTCGCTAAATTTATATGCAACCCGGGGGATAACAGAAGTTGGTTTTCAGCACTTAACTTTGTTAGAAGACCTAACATTAGACCACATGGACATCAAATCTGACTCGTTCAAATATTTAGTTAATCTTACTTCATTTTCGATGTGCACTCCAAATAATCTTATCCCCGAAGATTTATTAAAAATGACTAAGCTCGGATCATTAGCTTTGAAATACCAATACCTACCATCCATTTCGGACGATACACTCAGTAAACTAACGAATCTAACCGCTCTTGATCTGACATACAATAAAATAATTACCGATCATGGTATCATATCGCTTTTAAATTTGGGAGTTTTTAATGGACCCGACTCGAATATTACAACCAAAGCACTTTTGCAGCTGCCATCTTTGAGGGAATTAACAATTTATGGAAATAGTCAATTTGGTCGTGATGAAGCATTATTTGTTGCGAAAGGGCTAAGAATAACAAACAGTCATCCACCTGAAAAATTTAAAGAGATTGAAAGGCACTATAGTAATAACTATTGGTAATGCAAGACGAATCAACCAGCTGCAATAATGGCCCCATATTTAAGAATATCACACTGAACTACGGAAATAATTTTCCCCATAATATCAGCAGCTGAATACCCATACGAATAAATTATTTTTATTAAATCAATCGGCATCCCGCTTAAAATAGATTTAATTTCTTTTTCGAACCGTGAGATATTTCCCTGAATCATCGTTAAAAAATTAGTCTCAGGTGTCTCTCTCAATGATTCTTTTATTTCAATAAACGTTCGATTAAATTGTTTGTCAATTGATTTATACCAATTATAACAACCATTACCCCAATAATCAGCAATAAAGTGAGCCATATGAGTTCCGCTCGATATATTGGACATTAGTTTTAAGTTTGAGAGCAAATTTTTTTCGTCCCCCAATCTAAACCTTTGATAATGTTGAAAACTACTGAAAAAATTTATTGTGCTAAGATCTTCGGGTAAAATATGTTCACACCCCTTGATTTTATCTAACGTAATATGTGGGATTAAATCCTGAGCTTCAGAATAAGATATACTCTTTTTATTTTGGAGCTCCATGTATTTTTTTAAATATTTTGGACGAAAGATTTTAAACAAAGCATACGATCCATCATTAAGCCAGATAATATAGTGATTTAAATTACATGAACACCTATAACTATATATGGGTACTACGTATAATGTAGTCGGATTCCAATAATGGAAAATATGAAAGCCCTCGAGTTTTATTTCGGTCATTTGGTATGTATGAAAATATTATAATTTCAATGGTGTAGCAGATATTATTTCAATTTTAAATGGAACGTGGGCTGGTTCGATAAGCATAAATAAAAGATTAGGGTACAAATTTAAGTTTGTCGGAAAAGTGCTGGGCCACGGTTTTTGACCCCAATTTCGTGATGGAGGATACCTTGACGTGATAGATGCGGGCCTGTAACATGTGGGTTGCAACTCCTCGCTTGACTGCTTCCAACGCGTTATCGAAAGCAATGATTGTAATTTGTGATCCGGGCGAAACAGATTCCAACTTCAGTTCTCCATCGGAATCAACGAATTTGCGATGACAGACAGTCACCGCCTGATGAACCTTTAACAAACGGGGATTGCTCACATCGGCTTGATAGCGAGCAGAAATAGCCCGGGGTAAATCAAAATCGTAGAACGACATGACTGCTTCTGATGATCGTTTCGAGTCTTCTGCCTGTACTGTTCGACAAGCTGAAGAAGTCCCATCGGGCAGAATGGCAATCTCCACTTCAGTTTCAACAGCGATTGTTGGATGAATTGCGCAAAAAATCCCAGGTCGAATCTCAATCTGAGGTCCAGCCCAACCCTTCTCGTCAATGGTAATCGTTTCGATTGTGGTAAGGCTCATTTCTGGATTTTGGAGTGATTCGATGGTGCGATGAATCTAAGCTAATCAAGAGCCAAAAATGATTAGAATCTTGCAGTGATTCGATATTTTCAAATTTTTCTAATATTCCCTATTATGGTTATAGAGATAAAGTTAAATGGATGAAATATTAGAAAAGTTAACCCCCATTAATCTAATTTTCGTTCGAGCTCAAGATTATCTTCAAAAAATTTTAACTGGTGCATGAATCCCGCATTTGGGTCAATTATTGGCCTCCTCGATTTAACAAATACTATTACATCAGCTAATTTCATCTTCTGAAATTTAACCAAAAATGCAATAATTACAGCCGCAGATCGAGATTTTCCGACATGACAGTGTACTAAAACTTTTTTCTTCTATTCAATAGCCCCATGAACAATATCTACAGCTGTATCCATTTCCGTTAAAATATTGAAATCCTCCTCATCTTCCCATAAGAAATTATGCACAATCATTTCCTTCGGATCTCGCCCCTTGTGTTCCCTCGCAACGTTGACAATCACATCAACATTTTTTCCCAACTCAATCCCATCCCCAATATCATCCCACGATCCCAAAAAGAGATTCGGAATAATCATGCTCATCGCTAACAACGTTACCGTCGGAGTCCGTTTTGTCTCACCAATTTCACCCTCGCGCAAGGCAACAGCACCAGCAGCAGCCGCCATGCTCAAAATTCTGAACCTAAACAGTAGCTTTTGTACTAATAGACTCAAAGACATAAAGGGTCTTCAATAATAGGATTTTTCAATTTTTGGATGGGAACACCCCTCACCCTGTTTATATTTATCACCATTATAATATATGACTGACTTTGAAAAAATAACTATTGAAAATTTGGGCGAAGAAAGCATAAAAACAGCCAGGCGACCTAAATTCGAACCAACCAATGAAAATCTCATACTCCCACAGCAAATTCAACCGAACAAAAATTCTTGTTGCAAATGTAATAAAAAATCAGGCCGATGCAAAAAAATAAGACAATATGATGTGGGCACAACTGGATACATAATATCAAAACCAGGGAATTATTGTCTTGTCGAAGACATTCTATTTACTCCTACCGATGTCGAAAACCCCGCCATCCTAATATTAGCAAGTAACGTCCATCTCAACTTAAATAATCGTGACATCAAAGGAAATGGTGCAAGATTGGGTATAGTTGTCACAAATATAAATGTAACAGAGCATTATAGTAATATCACAATTACTAACGGTTCAATATCTAATTTTTATGTTTGGAGCATTCAAGCCGCTAACAATGGCAGAATTGATAATCTGAACATAAATAATATAAATATTACCTCACAAAATATACCCAAAGTCATTAATGACGTCGTCGGCGGAATATGGCTTGATCATGTGAGAAATGTTATTATGAATAAACTAAATTTTCTACTTAGTTTTCAATATGGATATGCATTCACTCAGGCTATACGCTCACGTAACACAAGTTATATAACGATAGAAGATACGAACATAAGGGGTGTTAATCCATCTTCGACAGATATTACCGGCTCAACATTGAGTACCGGAATCAGTATCAATTTTGGATATTCGACAATAATTAGAAATACTAATGTGAGCGCCATAGTTGCTAATGCTATTTCTAAAAATGCATATGGGATACGATGTGATGGTGCATATGGTCTCAATCTGGAAAATTGTAATGTTCAGGGGATTATTAATTTTAAAGAGATAGATAGTTCAGCGACTGGGATATATATATCAGGTATTTTCGGAGCAATTGTCAAAGATTGCTCAGTATGTAACTTAGAATCTGGCGGGAGTGGCGATTCAACAGGATTTTACTGCGGCGGAGAAACTGTTCAATATTCAGGATGCAGTGCATCAGTAATAGATTCGATCAGTGGCAATGCTGTTGGATTCAATTTAGTTCGTTTTTTTGAAGAATATGACGGGGCGAATATGATTTGGGATAATTGTGCCAGTCAACAATGCCACAGCCTAAATTCGATTGGAACTGGTTTCGGTATTTTTCAGCAAGCAAGTGCTACCCTAAAGAATTCAATAAGTTCCAATAATAGTCACTACGGAATATTGGTGAGGCCCACAGCATCATCAATCCCATCATCAAAAGCAATTGTTTTTAAAAATAACGTCCTATCTAATAATGGAGTCCAATCTATAGTAGACGAAACGAAAAAAAATGTGTATATCGGCAATGATAGCGTAAATTGAAGGCCTAATAAAAAAAATTAATGAAGCTTCGGTTTTTCCAACTTATCGCTAGCAATTGCAATCACAAACAAAAGAATGGAACACAAAGCACAGCAACCCAGCACTTTAGCTGGATTAATATAAGTGAACTCACCACCGTTAATCCCCCAACATTTTTGAGCAATTCCTGAAAAATCCAAACAGCGCAATTCATTCATCCTTAAATAGCGAAAACCACTGCATGCCAAAACAACACCCGTTACAACGGCCAAAGCCATGTATTTGATGTTCATTGACGCTAATCTGATAATGAAAATTGAAAATGAATCGATCCTCCAATTATTTCGATTAATCAATTTTTTATACAGAAACAACTGAAAATGTCGCAACTTGTGAAGATGGTGTAGGTAGCGGAAATGAACTTGCTGAACCTGCTGTATCAGTCGGTCGAGTCGTATTTACATTGACAGTTACAGTGTTTGCCTCCAAACTTTTTTTGGGACCAATGCAGAACAACAATGTCATGAAGAGAAATGTAATAACTAATACTATCACATAGATATAAGCTGTGTTCGTGTTTGTAGTTGTCGTTGTCGGCTTTGTAAAAAATATGTTTGTACAATCCGAATAATAAATTGTAGTTTGATCTGATGCTGTGAAATCAGAAATACATTCATTGTCATCATAAACGCATGTTTTATTTACCTGTGTGATGTTTAAATATCCACAAACGGTAAATTCTTTAGATTTCACAAAGTTGTACACTAACAATACGATAGGTTGACACACTTTATTTTGTTCAATCATTGTGCAGACAGATTGACACTGTTGAATTTCTTTGGTGTTTCCGGCGACGTCATAATAATCACCCAAAGATCCCGAAATTTGCTCATTAGGAGTTCCACAAAGTCCACAAATGTAATTCGTATATGTGCTGTTCTTTACAGGATTTTCGCATTCAAACGCTGAACTTGTGTGATAACCAACTCCTCCACGGTAAATAGAACTATCGACAACTTTCAGATTGCAATTTTGTTGAGATAATGCTATTACACAATCTGGTTTCAACAGTTCCATCGGGCACATCAAATTGCACCAATAACTTTTTGTGCAATTGAATTGTACATATTCAACGCAATTCGTTCCTTGAACAATACACTTATCCCCCAAGTTTAGATAACTCATGTCTCCAATGCACACCGGATAATCATCCATTGAATAATTGCCGTATGTACAATTCACCGGTCCTGCGATGAAACTCGTTGTGTTTGTCACAACTGAAGTTTCTGTAGTTACATTATACGGTAAAAATTGAACGGAGATATTCTCATTACCCATCGAAATACTAGCAAACACAATTCCGACAATAATAGGTATGGTACCCAGAATGTAAAGAAGGGATTTCAATTTCTGACAACTCATTTCGATTTTGAAAGATGCCGCTCCATATGTCCAAATTTAAAAGGATCTACAAACATTGATTATTTCAATTTTTAATCCGATAGTTTTGGTATTCCTGTAATCGTATTAAAAAAAGATCTGGTTTTCTTATCTCCTAACCCTAATGCTCCATATGTGTTACTGCCACAACTCATTAATGTTCCATCTGTTAATCTAATAATTGTATGAGAACCCCCACATATTATTTCGCTGATATTCTTTGGTATTCCATCTATTTTTTCGAATAACATTCCCCAATTAAAAGAATCTCCTCGACCTAATTGTCCGGATGCATTGTGACCGCAAGTCATTAATGTCCCATCGGTTAATCTTATTACTGAATGATACCCACCACAAATCACTTCAACAATATTTTTTGGTATTCCGGATATGCCTGTGAAAAAATCCACTCGTTGATATAAATCGCTAAAACCACATTGTCTATCGTAGTTTGATCCACAACTCATTAACGTTCCATCTGTTAATCTAATAATTGTATGCCCACCTCCGCATACTACCTGTACAATATTTTTTGGTACAGCAGTAATTTTTACAAATAAATTTCCATTTTTATAATCCTTAATACGTAATTGCCGACTTCCATTAAATCCGCAACCCAATAATGTTCCATCAGTTAATCTAATCATTGTAAAAATTGAACCACACGTCACCTTACTCACATTTCTATCAATTTGGGCTATTTCCTTAAATTCGTTTCGATTCAGATTATCTCCGAGTCCCAATTGGCCATATTCATTAGAACCCGAACTCATTAATGATCCATCATTAAATCTCAAAAATGTATGATCATTACCGCATGTCACTTCAGAAATATTTTTTGATATCCCCCTTATTTCTTCAAACACGTTTCGATCCCTATTATCCCCCAAACCTAATTGCCCAAATTTATTGCAACCACAACCCAATATTGTCCCATCAGTTAAAATTATAAATGTATGATGTTCTCCACATATCACCTCTCTAACATTTTTCGGTATCCCTTTAATTTCTGAAAACAAACTCACGTCACCACCACATTCAATACCTAATTGCCCCTTCCCATTACCACCACAAACCATCACCCTCCCATCCTTCAATCTAATCACACTATGATCTCTCCCACAACTAATTCTTGCCCCCAAACTACAATTATACAAATAAACTTCCATCATTTGTTCATTCGTCGCTTCATCTCTGGAATATACTAAATTAAAATTCATCTTAATTAATTTGAACCAATCATATTTTATAAATTCCGATGTTGATAAATTAAACAACACAACAGGATTATAATTCGAAATTTTATACTGTAAATCTCTTGGAAGCTCTATAAATAACGTCATCAGATTCATATTCCAGTTTTATAGAGAAATTTTAACAAAATAATTTCCCAATTAAAATTTTTTTCAATTTTAATCTCGATGTTTCATTATCATCCCGCAGCAACTGGCGCCAAACGGATGTTCTTATCCAATTAAAAAATTTGATTTTATAAGATTTTCGATACATTACCATATATTAGTTCCCATTATAACCATGACAAAATTATCTATCCCTCTCAAAACTCAAATTAAAGCAGCAACAAAATATTTAAATGAAAATAAATCTATTCAAAGTATCGCAGATGATTTGAATATAGGATACCACCAAGTTTTACCTTATGTGAGAAAATATAAAGAAAGAATTGCTTTCGAAAAACGGAGAGAAGAAATGATCAAGAAATATGAAAAGTAAAAAATTTGAATTTATTATTCTTAGTGGCTCTCCCGATATTGTTTCACGCAAGCAGAATAAAATGGGCAATAAACTCTCTAAAACAGAAGAAGTGAGACGCCTATTCATCTCTAATACTTTATTACCCTCAGTAATTATCGGTATTATCTTAGAATATACTGATCATGAGAATGATTGCAAAGAATGTGATCGCTTAACACCCCGAATTATTGGCAAATTGAGAATTGGTTTCAATTGTTCATTAGATATAGACGAATCGCAATATTCTAATCATGGTTGGGATATTCTTAAGGCGAAATATTCAGTATCAGTAACAGAGAGAGAATTAGTGAAAATAGAATATTCAAGACAAGAAAACGGTTGGAGTGGCGGTGGGTGTCGAACTCTCTCGGCAGATGATTTCGCTAGGCAAGTGGTTCACGGAAAATCGCCTAGTTTAATTAGAAGTTTAAGTACTGCAGAATTAAGAGAAGAATCTCATGAGAATGAAGTCAGAAGTAGCTATGATTGCAAATATGAAAATAGATTCAGGAGAAAACTCTACTTTCAAATTTTTCAATCCCTATCTGTTGAGATATTCCCCATGCTTTTTAAAAATTGAAATAGTCAATATATTGTAATATTCATGAGATTGGATACGGAATCATAATCGAGCACACCACAAAGGCTTGAGAATGGCTGCTACTGTTAAAGATCATTCGAAGGTTCCCATTGATGATCGCTTTGATCTTCGGTTGAGTCTGCAATTGGAAACTTCTCGTGCTGATCGAGCAACTGCTGAAGTCAAACAATATCGTGATGAATTAAACTCTCGGTTAAAAGAAATCGAGAAATTAAAAGATGCTGCTGCTGAATCAGCGATTCAAGTGAGGGCGTATGCGCACGCTCTCACGAAAGCACGTGGGAAAATCGCGGTACTTGAAGGCCTCTTACCTGCAGAATCTGCGTAAACACCTCCTTTTATAGCAAACTGCTAAAGGTTCATAAACAATGACATCCACATTGTTTTCCAAAATATACACTGTTCGTTTTCTTGGCTGCCTTTGTCTAACATAAATTTGTTTCCTTGCTGGTGGACGAAAATATTCCTTTATATCGCCATCTACGGTTTCTCTTATGAATTGAATACGAGGTGGCAGACAATCATCACACATCTTAATATAAGTATAGATAAAATTTTAATGACTGAGTGATATAGGGGAATTTTGTGGTCACAGCTGAAAAATTGAAAAAGGATGCCATTTGTAAGATTTCTCTCCATAGGACTATTAGAAAGCGTAATCTCATTATGATCAACAGGCCCGTTCTAGCGTATCGTAGGGTTGTTCCCGGTGAACCATTCGTACATTTTGGTGCAGGAGTTCCATTTGGCACAAGGGGGTTCATCCAGGTGAATAACCGGGTATCTCCGCTGAGGCTAGGAAAGGTCAAATTAACTGTTCTCCGAAGTTCCAAGGGACATTTAGAAATCAAAGCACGAATCCCAGAAAAAACCGCCAATTTGCTTTGTAATTGGCTCGAAATCGATAAGCATCAAAGGAGAAAAAATTACGTTCACAGAATGCCTTGGCACACGAATCGCGATATCTATATTTATCAGACAACATTGAAATTTGACGAATCAGCTCACTCAATTGATATGTCTTACGACATGCCCTTTCGGAGCGATAACATATTGTGGATTGATATTGATCAAATTGGGGAATACACAATCACCATACCTCCTTGTACGCAAATAGATATACTGGGATTTCCCGAAACAAAAATTCCGCCTCAAATTTTGGAAGAGAGCAGCAAGTATGCCAAATTAAAAGAGAACCCCCTGCAGATTTTGCAAATGATTGCTTTCCCTGATAAAGGTTTCTTGTATATCCATCAAGAAAACGATAAAAAGATCACCATAAATTTAGAGATTGGAATTTCCAAAAATGGAATAGTGATAGAAGGCCCAGGATTCGCAGAAGATGTATCAAAGCCATCATGGGCGACGACGCACAGTAGATCGAATTGGATTATCATTAAACTGTCAATTCCAGGAGACTATAAAATTCTGATTCCCGTCGACGCAGATTTAAGAGTCAATTGTGTTTCTAATTCGGCAAATATTGATTATACGAGTTCGCGAAAAACATATTTGACAGTGGCCGCTGTAAAAATAAGTAAAGCTTATGGACGCAGTAACGGTTATACGAGCTCAGAGTATCAAATGCACCATTATTCCGACTTTGGTTCAATGTTGGATCCTCTTTTGCCTATAACTGACATTGTGACAAATGGTTATGTTGAACTGCCAAAAATGATTGTTTCTCATCTTTAGGACTTGGAGCTATATATTAGCGTGCTTCCAATGAGCACCGGAACTGAAACCAAGCCATAAAGTTGAATTCACAAATGTTTGCACAAGCCAAAAATGTATTTTATGTAGTATACTGTTAGCGCAATATGTTAAGGAAGTGCGCAAGTTCATTCGTTGTTCAAATCGGGCGCTCCGTGAGGGGGAGGGCATTTGCCGCCGTAGTTGCACGACCGTTTCCAAAACCGATAATTAGGGCAGTAATGGCGGGAGCCAGGCGGATATCCACAGAAAAAAGAGCATCAATCATCGCTCAACATAATATCGATACTGAAATCTTCAAAGAAAAACTGAAGCCTCAAGTATCGAGTGACATCGATGAGAAAAAAATATGGGAACTACAATCGAAATACTCTGATTGTCAGCTTCAAGTTAAATTAGCAGAAGCCGAGGACATAGCATTAAAAACAGCAGATTCCAATAAAAAATTGCATCAAGCGGATAAAGATTTAGCCGCTGCATTTGAACAAATCAATAAATTTTTAGATCAGATTGAAGCACGAGCTTCCGCAGAAAGGATGAAGCAGTGGAATTGTTACAATCTAGTGAAAGATGCCGAAAGAGATACGAAACCCCATAATCCCCGAAGAGGTGGATGGAAATGAGTTCAATATACATACGAGTCTACGAATATATTATCTCCCAATACATGAGATTCAGAAAATAATATTAGAAGGAATCGTCTAGATAGAATTAATCGGTGTTCATGAGTGTTTAATGGCAAAAAAAATATGTATACTAGTACATATATTTATGTCCAAGAACTATGAAGTAACAGGCTACCCGTATTTGTTCGAAAATACATATTGGGGCTCATTTGTTGTAAAAGCAAACCCTGAGATGCAAGACGAGATAATCAAAAATCGTAATACATTCGTTGAGAAATATGCTATTGTGGATAAACCAAAGAGAGAACCGTATTACGCAACTGAAAATTTCTCCGAATTAGGGTCATGGAAGGTCGATCATCCTGAAACGTATATGACGAAAGATGGCACATACTTTAATATTATAAGCTTGTATAATGAAAATCCTGACAATAAATCTGCGATTAGGAGCGGATGGACAATGATTGAGAAATTATATCACAGTCGGGCAAACACATATATAAAAGAAGCAAAGAAGAAGGAGTTTACTGCTTGTCCCCGTATTTCGAAAAGATTTGGGAAAACATACGGGAAAAGCAAAGGTCCTGGAGACAAAAAATATCCGAATTGCGCGCATTATTCCTGTTGGTGTTACGATTGTTCCAGACATTATGTGGATCATGACACTGTTCGCGAACTAACAAATGAAGAAGCTGGTAAGTTAGAAGAAGATGCAAAAGACCATGGTCGATACATGAGGTCAAAACATATAGACATTGTAGCTCGACGAGAAGAAAAAATTATAGAGAATCGCGAATAAAAAGTTGATCTCATAATGCATTGGGCCTTTATGTAAGAGATATAAGGGGATATTATTATATTAACGTATTATAGATTAACTATACTAGAATGGATGACAATAATTTGATTCTTTGCAAATATAATAAGCACGAGACCGAAGTCACCAATTTTAATCCAAGTGGGCTAAAGGGACCTTATAACATATGTCGCGCCTGTCAGAATGAACGGAAACAGAAAAATCGACATAAACATCAAGAGGCTTTTAATGAACATAATAAATTATATCAACGCGCATATCTCCCCGGATACCGAGAAAGAAACCGTGATGCTCTTCGGGATGAGTATAAGGACACTTCAATTTTCAGTCAATAATTCGAGGTCATTTCCATAATTTCAAAAAATAAACCTACTTAAACTGATATGGGTACAAAATAATTATATATAGCTAGTATATAATTATCATGAAAAAAGAAGTTGCAGCTAAAGAAACTTCAAAGGTTACTAAAAAGAATGTCGCGTCTCCGCCAAGAGCACAAGATACTTCTAGTAACAAAACTTTAACCCGTGTTATTAATGGAAATTCTGAAGAGTGCCACGATGTTGGCCCAAAGACGAAACGTCTCGTGAAGCAACGGAAAGCTGTGGATTCAGTGACTCCGAATGAATCGACAATTGATCGTGTCGCTCTTAATATTAGTTCACATAAAAAAAATTCGGAAAATTCTTCTATACCTATTTTAACGAAAAAATCCCCCCAATCTATTGAATGTAATGATGATGAAAGTGATCATGGCAATGACTTCCGCGACGATCTTGAGAGCATGGGCATTGATCATGTCGAACCCAAGCCCGCCGATAACCGATTATATACCTTGTATAAAGTGCCGATATATAAGGCGGCGAATGCTTATTTTATTAAAACAGGTGGGGAAGAATATGAGCTAAATGATGTTATCGAGATCCTAGACCAAACAGACAACTGTTACCATACTAGAATTCACAAAGATAAGAATTACCTGCTCTTCGGTGATATTGACAATTACAAGAAAGACTTCGATAGTTTTTCGACGTTTTTGATCAAATTCTTGGGTGAGCGCTATGGTATCACAGTTAACAAAGAAGACATCTGCCATACTGAAAATAAGGGTAAGGTAGCCAAGGAAGGCGGCGGGAACGGATCATATCATTATGTGATTCCCAAATACTTCGGATCTTGCCAAAAGATAAAAGAGATACATTCTAAGTTCCTTAAGGAGTATCACGATGAATTCACGTTCAAGGGAGAAGAAAGAACTGAAAACGTTATTGATACTGGAATCTATGCGGAGAAATGGTTTAGATATCCCAATCAATCAAAGGAGAGAGTCTCTGGCACACAACACAAGATCGTCAAAGGAACGATGAAGGATTTCGTTCTCGAGTATACTGATGAATCGGAAATATGCCTAGATGATTACAACTATCTTCCAGCCAATAAGCCGAAGGAGTCGAAAGCAAAAAACTCTAATGAGCTGAAGGATACACAGTTGGCGAAAGAAAAAACAAAACTTACAGATGACCAATTGACTAAGATAAAAGCAATTCTTAATTTGGAGTGTGACATTCAAATAACTGGAAGCAATGGCAAATTCCAAATGACGCCAAATAATGGATATTGTCTAGTTGATCCTAGTCATACACATACAGATAACACCCACAGCATATTATATTTGAATACGAGAAGCACCGGATCATATAATTGTCTATCGCATGGTAACAAGCCAATCGAGCAAGATATTATTAACAAATTGTATAACGTGCTTGATGGAGAAGTTGAAAAGACCCCAATGATGGATTTAGTTTATTTCGGCAGTCTGATGGTTTGGAGTAAAGGCGAGAACGATAAGAAAAAGTTTGAATATACTCTAACACAAAAGACCTATTTCGAGCAATATGTTTGCTCAATTGAAACGCCCAATAGATTCTATGTCAAAATCAGTGATAAAAAATTTAATATTATCTCTCCGAAAGACTTTAAACATAATTTCCCAGAGTTTCCGGAATTCATTCAATGTTGGTTAAGGGATCCTACAAAGAAAAGTTATCACTCTCTCGATTTCCGACCAGATATTAAGAAGTGTCCGCCAACAGTATTTAACATGTTCCGCGGGTTTGACGTAGTTAATAATTATGTTGTTACAGATCCCAAAGAAAGAGACACAATAATTAAACCATTGCTAGATCACTTTAAAATGATATTCGCCAACGAGAAACCTGAAGTAATGGCATTTTATTTATTGTTGTATGCGTGCATGTTTCAATATCCGGAATTACGAAATGGGATAGCAATTGTTATGCGATCTGAAGAAGGGGCTGGCAAGAACTTTATAAATACAGATATATGGGGCCGAATGTTGGGGGATATTTTATATATTTCCGATGCTAAGCCAAATACTTTTTTTGATAAACATTCAACAGTTTTAGAGAATAAATTATTAGTCAATTTGGATGAAGTGAAGGGGAAGGATACGAGCGAAGTTATTGAACTAATTAAAAGTTGGATCACAAATAAAACAACATTCATTAACCGAAAAGGGAAAGATGCAATTGAAATTAAATTATTTTCGCAATTTGTATTCACAACAAACGCTAAAACCCCGTTACCAATACCATTCGGCGACCGTCGGTTCTTTGCGATAGGGCTTCCAAATACACATGTTAACGACCGAGAATATTACGGAAAATTATGCAAAATGCTTAATAAAGATTGGACTATCTTAAGTGCATTTTATGATTATTTGATGGAAATGAAAATAGATGATTCTTATTCGTGGGCTACTGAAAGACCAAAGACAAGTGTTTATATCGACATTCAATCAGCGTGTGTACCGCAAACAGTTCAATTCATTATTGACAAATTTGATTCATTATTTTCGTCGTCATATATCGATGATTCAGGAGATACGGTTGAGTTAAGTAGTCAAAAAGATTTAGTTCAAATCCAGGCACAAACTTTATTTAATCAATATCGAGATTGGCGAACAGCAGGTCATTTTAAAGAGGATAATATGAGTATTATTTTATTTGGTCGTCTTATGCCTGATATAGGAGGAATTACAAAAGTGACTAAGAAGACTACAATATATATTTTGAATAGGAAAGAAATACTAGAATATATGGCTAAGAAGACGTTTATGACAGCTGTTGAAGTTGAAGCAAAATCAGGAATCAAAGCAGGCGTCAAAGCAAAAAAAGTTGATTCTCGCAAGGAGGCAAAAGCTAATTATGATGCTATAGAGAATGGCTTATCACACCCCGAACTTAAAATTTAGAAAATGCTCAGTGAGACCATGGAATTTCGCGGTGGATGCGCGATCAGATCAGAAGTTTGATTGATATTATACAACGATATAATTGAAGAAATTTAAACGAAACATCATATGGGATAGTCACTTCGTCCACAATATACCTTCTCACTCTAAAATCTGAACCATATGTTTTTTTAGATGGGGTCTGCATAAATAGGAACACCGATCATATATATTGGAGTTATCCTGAATACGATCACATATGTATCGTATTTTTAAATTCGCACAATTCAACCACCCTCATGACCATCATAGACGCTAAATTCTCATGACATAGAATTATATAATAGACATAGCGTCTATAAGGGTCTTGGAATCAATAGGATGCGGGACTTGCGGGAGTCTAAAAAAATCCCAAAAACCCCCGCTTTGGAGTTTCCCCCTTAGATCAACACAATTGAGCGCTGGAGCTTGGCGCAAGGGCCAATTTGTCAATTTTCATAAAAAGTGCGGGACTTGCGGGACTTGCGGGACTTGCGGGGTTTTTTTCAAATTCCTAATAATTAAAAAAGCAATATTTTATTTTATGAAAAGCGAATTAATATTTTTCTCGGACTCAAATTTTTTTTATTAGCTTTTCAAAAAAGTCCCGCAAGTCCCGCAAGTCCCGCAAACTATGATTTAACAAACACTCCATTCTTCTTATTCTTCTTCTTCTTCTTCTTCATAGTAATTAAGAGATAGATGTATAGCTTACAGAGGTCCGGGAAGGGGGTGTTTATGATTGATCGAATTGTTGATGTTTGCGGGAGTTTCAAAAAAGTCCCGCAATCTCCCGCAGCCTACAGATGAGACGATAAGAGATGATATGTTACTTATTTTATAATATATGTCACGAGCTAATACGTCTCATTATGGGAAAATATGTATATATGCTACCAGTTAGGGCATTTCCTGAAACGCATGTTCATACTGAGATAATATGTTAAATTTAACGACTCGTATAATGTACGATTATTATTGAGCTGTCTGATATGTATCTGTCTTCTGCAACCACTAGGCCTCGCGTGACCCACTGGGCGCAATATATTGCACCGTAAGAGACTCCGCAATTATTTAATGTAACGTATTCTGGTAGCAAAAGATTGCGTATTATGTAATTCTTGGATGAACATATTGGGCTCTACATATTGTGTTACTCTCTTAACTATGTTCATCGAACATCTGTCTAAAGACAGGCCGCGATTCCCGAGCCCGCCAAACGCCATGAACTCGGCGCGGATCGGCTCAACCATGTAGTATATGTAGTACAAGGAGAATCTTTGGCATCTTATTTTACGTTTACCACCAACACCCATATTGTGATGATATTTAACGAACCATATTAATTTTTCTCCCAAGCGTATATTCTTACTCGTACACCAACTACGAGCAGCATATATATAGTGTTATCGGGCTTCTTGAGTGACGTCAAATTTTGTAACATATCCCTACTAAGCATTTATCGAAATTCTATAATGTCTCAACTGGAAGGTGCGTTTGAGAATAATCGCTCGTTCCAATACCCAGACCGAATATTTGATACGCGCATCCGGTAAATTCTTGGTCAACAACCAGGCTCTACATATTATGTTACTCTCTTTACTATGAAAAATTGAATTATCGATAATTTGGATTCTTCATTACATTTGCTGCTGCTAGCGACAGTCATATCCTAATAATCACCGATGGCGTCCCTTTATGAGGATAGTTATGCTGAAATTGCTACCATATGGGCTGAAAATCCAACCGTAGACAAAGCAGCATCCGAAGCAAAAATATCGAATACTTTTGGAGTCCAATCATTTGTTCCATTTGAATTATCTTTTACCGCTCCGCCTGGTGTAATATCTCCCGCTGCCTCGGCTCCTTGCAATCTAGTCCCTAATCGCAAGAGATCATGTGAGACTATTCAAAATGTCGTCATAACAAAAATGGCCCGTGGAATAAATCATCTAAATTATCCGAAGCAATTTACTGAAGATATGAAAGAACGGGCGGTTGCTTTGGCGCCCCCTTTGTCTGCCATAGCCGCCGTTGCAGTCACTGGTGCTGTGGACAAAAATGCTGCTGGGGAGCTAATTGATTATTTGCCACCGCCTCGTCGCAAACGTCTTATCCGCTACCGTGACCACAGAGGTCGAATATGCCGCCCGCCGGTCCGAAAACCATGTATATAATTATGTTTTTAAGCCTGACGCCTCATAAATTATCAACTATCGGATTAAATATTATGTATTCGGATAGTTGAAATCATAAGCTTTTGGGATATATCTAATTATAATATCGCGAGCCCTAAGAGATTCTAAACAGCCCTTATCCAGATTATTTTCATCTTTTGGAATCTCCAGAAAAAATAAATTAGGGAGATCTTTAAAACATGACCCAGTGACATCTTTACAGGATATCGACCCTAAATATATATATTTCACCCCTGGGAACGTCAATAACAAATCATCATTCATGGGAGAATTGTGCGTGTCGATAGTTAAGCTCTCTAAACTCTCACTCCGTTGCAAACCCCCTCTGTTCTCAAAATAATAAAAATTCCCACCAGAAATCTTTAACGATTTCAGCGATTTCAGACCATAAATATCGATCGGCCGCTTCGGCATAGTGATCGTATATAATATCAATGTCTTAAGATTATCCAATCCCCCCAAATAGTCGAATGGCGTGTTAGACAGCTGCAGATGCGTTAAATTTATCAAATCACAATAACTTGATTTACCATCCCACTGAAAACCTTGGCCATAGATATCGGATATTTCCAGATGGGTTAAACTCACGGGATAGTAATCCGAAAAGCAAGGCATTTTCCCCTTGATGATCAACGTCCGCAGCGTCGACGGACATCGCGGGTTACTATCACAATGCGTTTCAAGCGAATTTTTATATTCCAAAAAAGTTAATTTATTCAGATAATCCCCAAAATTCGTTTCCGGAACCAAATCTAAAGTTAGTTCTTCCAAAAACGTTAGTTTCTTGGGCCATATCAGTTTCTCGCTATGAGATTTATAATAACCATCACGAATTTCGCGGATATCCAAATGTTTTATCGTCGTACAATGAATGAGTTCATCGCCTAATCTTACTAAGAGACCACGATCAATATTCAATCGCGTTAAAGTCATTCGTTTAAAATCCGGTGTGAGGGTGCTATTATTGACCATAGATAAGTATTCTAATTTCATAGTCTTGATATCATCTGCTGTAATCACAGCATTTGAATCTAAATTTAAAATCCGAAGCGAAGATAGTCTCCTCAAAATCGATCCGCTGATTTTGTTATTGTACCTTAGACTCAAACAGACTAATTTTGTCAAATTTGCTAAAATCTCTGTTTTTATGCTTCTGGAATGCCCATCTAAGCGGAGCGAAGTTAAATTTGATAATGGCGCGATTGATCGAGGATCGGCATGGTTCGAAAGATCTAGAGAAGTTATATGTTTAGAGAATAGAGGTGGCCACGGTATCGTATTATAGCATTCTTCGATAACGAATCGGACCTTCGGAAATTGTTTTGATATCTTAATATAGTTTAGATATCGGCTATATCGAGAAAATATACTGAGATCTACAGCTACGACGCAGCATAATTTCGCGAAGAATTTATGAGTATGAGTTAAACTTATGAGCTCGTCGATGTTGAAGTATCCGTTTAGCGCGTATAGAGGCACCTTAGTAAAACTATGGGTAAATTCCCGGTGCGACTCGACTCCCTCTGAAATTCTGTGAAGCTTCATATTAGTTCGTTATTATTGTTACTCAGTTGACCCCCCACATCTGTTATTAGTTCAATTTTTAATAATAATCTTTGCTTTTTTCCGATTAAAATGCAATCTGTCCGCATTTGATGATCACCTTGGATAACATACTACTTTCTCAGAGAGTTCAACCGCGATTGCTGCAGTCATTGAAAAAATATAAGTCACGTAAGGCTAATCTAGTTCTAGGTGATTGTATTCGCTACAATTCGTTGCATATCGTGGTTTCGGAACGTACTTTTACAATGGCATCAAAGTGATTACAGCTGATAGCACCGCTTCGTTGGTTAAGCCTTAATGCTCGGAAATTTACATCAATAAGAAAAACGTCAAATGATACACCACCGCACCGTTGGTTGGGCATCAATGCTCGCAAATTCACATCAATAAAAAGAAACTCCAAATGATACGCCGCAGGCGCGACCGCAGGGAGCGCAACCCCTCAAAGAAGGGGTAGATGCGAAGCATCGGGGATTTGAGTGCAGATGATCAACAACTGATAGGGAAGCTAAATGATAGGCCTGAGCACTGTTTCGTTGGTTGGGCCTCAAAGCTCGCAAATTCACATCAATAAGAGAAACGCCAAATGATACGCCCGAGCAACGCTCCGTGGGTTGGGCCTCAATGCTGGCAAATTCATATCAATAAAGAGAAACGCCGCGAAGCATCGGGGATTTGAGTGGAGATGATCAAGACTGATAGCAACGCTAAATGATACGCCCGAGGACTGCCGAATTGGTAGCATCTCAATGGTCACAAATTCACATCAATAAAGGGAAACACTAAATGATATGCCCAAGCACGCGCGCCGGTCAGGCCTCATGCTCGCAAATTCACAAAAATTGAAGAACTACTGATTGAAAAGCTCTACAAAATATTTTCGAGTAAAACTTTTGCGTTTTTTGTCAAAATGGCATCAGCGGCAAAAACTGTAGCAGCCGGCAAAAAATCAGAACATGAATACATCGATGGAACGCGATGATACGATTAATCTTTATAAAGCAGAAGAATAGACAAGTCGATTACTTTAATGTTGAAAATTTCCGTTTCGATAACGACTTGTAAAAGTACATACCTGCTCAAATGCCGCGAAGAATTCATCTATTTCTTTGCGCGTATCGTATCTTGTAGTGTTTCTCTTTATTGATATGAATATCTGACTTTTCGGGCTAACTCGCACCCAAGTCATAGCTCCACGCAGCCGGTTTCCCAAGTGAAACGAAGAAATAGCAATTCTCAAGGAATTTTTAATGTCAATCTTCATGGCAATCTAAATGGAATCCGAATGGCAAACCTAGTGCCACTGAATGTGAATCGTAATGGCAATCCATGCTAACCCGAATGCGGATCACAATGTCAATTACAATGCAAGAATCGAGTTACCAACGGCGGAATTAGAACGAAGTAAAATGGTTCATTTTCAGGCAACTGATCGCACACCGCACTGGAAGCCCTAGTGCAACCCGATGACATTCAAAAAATTTGAAATTATCAAATATTGCTATATTTTTTTAAATACGGATTGAATAATTTATATGTTGCGACTCTGTGCTAATATTTTGTCACCGCGGTCAGTCAATAGATTTTCCCGCTCATTTGCAACTGTTCGTCGTAGCATTCCAGCTCCTTCGGCAATTCGTACAATTCGAACTATTTCTCTACGTCCGATTCGTTCAAGGAGCTTTGCCAATTTGGTTAAAAAACCCGCTGCACATAAATTGGGCCCGAAGATCATAAAATATGATCCCACGAAAAAAGTAAGCGAACAAATGTCCAACTGTGAGAAATCCGGAGATACACTAGAAGGAATTTTCATTGGCACTGTAGAATTTAAGGTTGAGTTTACTGGTACTTCTGATGGACTTCGGAAATATTTTATCGACTCAATAGTCAGAAATAACGAAAACGAAACAATAGAGCGTTTTCACCATACTAAAAATAGTGAGTCGATAGATGATTTTTTTCTTAACCAACAACCTAAACGAAATAGGGGTGGTCGACGCTAGTTCAGATATTAAAGTGTTCAGACTCTGCTGTGTTCTCTAATCAATGGGTTCTGAATGCAATATCCGAGGGTTGGCTCAAGGTTAAACTCGTGCCAAAGGATCCTAATCCCACCGAAGTCGAATTCTTCTAGTTTGGCTGGTCAAATATAAAATTGAAATAACGAACATATTGACAATATCATAATTATTATGATGATTAGATCTTCCTCCCGATGTCAGACGCCTTAGCAGCCAAATGGAAGTATTTGTTTTATTGGGACGAAAAGACAAAAAAGCTTGAACGTGATTTTAATCATAGCGATTGGATAAAAGTGTTATTGAATGATTCTACTGGGTTGCGGTATTATAATACGTTATTAGGAAAAGAGCGCCCATTTGTTGTTCCCCCATCAGATAAGAACTGGAATGCATTTAAGCTTCGTAAAGAGGTCCAAACTATTGAGGATATTACAGAATCGGAAGCAGCTAAACTTGAAGCCAAATGGGCTATACAAGGATTATGTTGGTATAATCCAATTCATAATAAGATCCACAATTGCGATTTTGCAAGGGAGCTCAAAAATGATGATGAAATTAAAGAAGGCAAGCTGCTACGATTAATTCTTTACAATCGCAAAAACAAACGAGATGAACAATTCTGAATAAAAAATTGATTTTGTATCATACTACAGCATCCATTTAATTAAATCATTTTCCCAGCTTTCATCACATGACCGATAATATTCCCGATGCCGCACGACAAAAAATAAAAATTGGCCCCTGGGTTCTTATGCCTATTAGCATCGTTATAGTCTCCCTTGTTGCAAAACTTTGTTATAACCCACCAGACAAAGATAATGGTCACTCCCAAAGAGGTCCTCTAAAGGATTGGAGATGTGATAGCTATTTTTCTTGTCATAGATTCAAAGATTGTCCGAATTATGAAAATATTTATATCAGAGTCTATGAGCGTGATCATTCCGTCAACCTTTCTAAGGCGGCGGATATCGATCATGCAATTCTCTATTACGGAGATAAAATTAATTCCATTTGTTTGGATTCAATTGGATTGATCACACAGGAAAATATAAAAGAAATTAATCCGAACAATATAAATATTTGCAATGCATTATTCAGTATAATGTATCTTAACGTTTTTCAGGACAGAATATATATGCAACTCGTGATGCCAATTAAGTCGAATGATACACTTTTACAAAACTTTGATCGCCAGCTCATGCCAAAGGATCCTCATGGGAGTGAAGTCAAATTCTTATAGTTTTGATGCATGTTCATCTCTGTTGTTAAGGATACATTTGTTTATATTTTTAAGATAATGCCATAATCAATTTTGAGGGCGCCGAAACAGTGTTTGGGATAATAATCCTTGCAATGAGTTCACTAATTCAATTTTTATTTGGTCCACATTGAAAAATTGAAAATAATTCTTAAAATCTATAACAATCTGAATAGAACTACCTAGAACGCATGATAGACCCCGTTATTGCAATAATCTTATCATACCTGGAGAGTTATGAGATCGTACCTTTATGTCGCTTCGAAGAGAAATATGGAAATATAATAAGACGATATATCAGACTATTCAAATTAGAAGCACCATTTACTTTAATGGAAGACGAAGATCTGCGAAATTTTCAAGGTATACACACAATCAATTTGTCTAACTGCCCAAATATAACGGATCACTGCCTTGCATATTTAAGAGGAGTCAATACCATCAGCCTGCGCAATTGTCCTAATATAACAGATTTAGGTTTGTCATATTTGTCAGGAGTCGAATTCATTGATTTGTCTTTATGCAATCAAATAACAGATAGCGGCATGAAATATCTAAAGAAAGCGCATACAATTAAATTAGCTGGTTGCAATCTTATAACAGATGCCGGAATGGAATATCTCGAAGCCGTGCATACAATAGATTTAAGTGGGTGCTGGAAGATAACAAATCGCGGGTTTGAATATCTTAAAAACGTATATTCAATTGATTTGAGCGAGATTTACGTCGAAGATAGCAGTTTGGAATATTTTAAAGATGTTCACGATATTAAGCTTAAGCGTTCGTTCGACATAACCGATGATGGGTTGAAACATCTAAAAAAAGTTCATACGATTCATCTTAAATTCATCGATAGGATAACAGACAGGGGTTTAGAACATTTAAAAGGGGTGAGCGCAATTAGTTTGATGGAATGCTTAGAAATAACAAAAGCTGGCTTGGAATATTTGAAAAGAAATAATGTTCAAATATTAGAATGGCGTCAACGTGCTCCCATACGGAGACCGTGGAATTAATTTAGTGGGATCTCGCCAACTGCAATATGAATGCTCTGATTGGGTAGAATAAAATAGTATACTAATGACACGAATTGATAATTCAAATATTGGGGTAATAAATTTATGACTTGGCAAACTAAATTATTTTTTTGATAAAATAGAATAAATATAGATGCTTAAGATTATGATGATGACAATTTCATTTTAAGATTTCACGCCCAATTGAAATTTATTTCCATATATATATAATAATGAAAAATATATGTAATTGTAGTCATGATAATGTTACGAATTGTTGTACATGTTTAAATGGTAATTATAACAATGAAAATGATTTAAATTTTATCTGTCATCAAAATAATGGAATTTTTAACGATTTGACTATATCAGAATTTCAATATTCAGATAAAATTGGTAATGAAGCAGACAATACTTTTTTCGATGATTCCATTTTGGGGGGGGGGGAGGTTACTTTATTACCTGATGAAATTTCGGACTTTTTCATAATGCCTGAAATTCAATTTCCCAATTTAACTGATATTGAGATGGCCTTTAATTCATCAACTCCATTAAGAGAGGAGTATCAATTAAGAATTGATTTAACAAAAAGTGCGAATGTTTTATTTGTAAATCAATCTTTGGTTGTTGGCATCAATGATCCCACAATGAGAACATACACAAATTTTGCGGTGCCTTATTTACTTTATACTAACAATCCGGCGGCGAGACTTGCTTCTTATGCATATATCCATTTTAATAATCTTCCGAACGCAAAAGATTTTATAATTCGTTATCGTTTCAATAATTTAAATCAGTACGGTAAAAATAATCCATCTATCTCTATTCTTAAAAATCCAGGTCCCCTGCCACTCAATCCTGCTGCAAGTCGAGTTTTTTATGACGAGCCATTTGACACCAGTAACTTTAGTGTTCATCCTATTTCCGACCAATCCCGCAAAATCGAAATTAATCCAAATGATTTTTTATATGTGAGGATCGACTACAGTAGTGACGGTGACACCACAATCGGACCGTTCCCAAAAAATGATCCTCTAGTATTTTCCATCCAAGTTTTTGAAGTATTAAGCTAAGTCCCGTAGAGGTAGCCGAGAATCGCTTACACACCGTCTATAAAGTCTTTATAATTGTTCTATATCCGCAGACGAAAATGATTTAGGATTCACACCGATTAAGTTAAATTTGCCGAAATATATGGGTAAAAAAGAAATCCAAATTACGATAAAATAACCGATAGAGGTTTGGCATATTTAAAAGATGGAGAAATAAAAATCGAATATAAAATTTGAAAAACGTTTTCGCTGATAGATTCATTAAAATCTTATTATCATATATATACTAAGATTCTATGGCTGAATTTAAATATGTAGTTGATTTGGGGTTCAAATTTATGTACAAAGATGAGACACACTCACATTACGCAAAATTTGGTAAAATTAATATCATCCTAGCTATAAAGCATTTGCAGGATGATTTTGTGATGACACATGATAAAACTTTTTCTGATGAAACTTTGCTCTCACAAGCAAAAGCTACCTTCATGACAGAGACGCCCGATATCAAAACATGGATAACCAAGACTCATAATTTTATTATTGAATGTTTTGAAGGCGAATTAATGGAATTCAAAGATGAATTGGCCATTCCGCCGGATGCTGGCTCGCTTCCAGCTGCCGCCGCCGGCACCTCTGTTAAACAAAAAGTTACTGACACCGATCTTAAAAAGATTTCTCCAGCACCAGATTTACCAATAGTTAAACATACTGATGCACGCCCTCTCTATATCGCTGTTTGGGGAATAGCTTTAAGGAAAAAAGTTCCGGATGATCGAAAAACTCAACATAATTTTAATGCCGCAGTATTACATGGGAATCGACGATTCCGTGAAAATGCTCGAGATAGTAAAGAAGCTCGAGACCATATCATGAAAGGACGCGCCTTCTATAATTTTATGGAAATTATGGTTAATCTGATCGAAACCCGCGATTACCATCGTATCTCTATTAATTGCACGAAAGGCAGGCATAGGTCAGTGACATGTGCTATTGCTCTCAAAGATTATTACTATCCCAAAGCAATAATAGAATATCTAGATATTAGTTAATCAAAAAAATTGAAATTAAATCTTTTAACAAGTCATAAAAGAAATTGGATATTACTTTAGAAGAAATCATGGACACTGAAACATCTTTCATTCAATTGTTGGCATTGATTGAAAAATGTATGATTACCCCCTTTCAAGTGACCACAGAGGATAACGAAAATATAGTAACAAACATGGAACAATTACTCGAAGCAGAGAACATAAAATTATTTGGCTTCCTCAACGAAAGATCGGATAATGCTTATGCTGCAAAATTGATTGGAAATTTTTATAACATCAAATATGAAGAAGACAAAAGCGATATCGGATCTCGAACAGAAGCTTATAAATGGTATGGGAAATCAGCAGAAATGGGCCAGCCGTTTGCAATGATCAACATTGGTCTAAATCATATGAACGGCGACTCGGTAGAACAAAATTATGAACTCGCAATGGAATTTTTTAAAAAAGCTGTAGAGAAAAAACATGCAGACGGGATGTTCCATGTTGGAGAGATGTATTACTATGGGTATGGAGTCCCTAAATCTTTGCCACATGCTTTCAATTGGTATATGGATGCTGCTAAATTAGGGGATATTGACGGAATATATTCAGTAGCATACATGTATCTCAATGGAGAAGGAGTAGACAAATCATACACCGAATGCTTAAAATGGTATCATCAAGCTGCAATTATAGGGAATCCACACAGTATGTGCTATATTGCAGATTTATATAACGGAGACTATCCAGATTTCACCCCAGATAAAAAGGTAGCAATGGAATGGTATCTCAAGGCTGCAAATTTGGGCTCGGTCGATGCCATGAGAATTATAGCCGACTCATATTATGAAAAAGATCAAAAAGAAGCGCTTGAATGGTACAAAAAAATAACTAACATAGAAGCAGATGATACAATAATGTATTTCATTGGTCAAATGTATGAATTAGGCCAAGGTTGTACAAGCAATCTATCTGAATCACTATTATGGTACGGAAGAGCCGCCGCGTTGAATAATGTATCTGCAATGAACAAAATTGCCGCATATTACTACTACGGACGAGCAGTTCCCTGCGATTATAATGCTGCATTCAGTTGGTATATGAAAGCGGCACAATTGAAAAGCGCTGTAGGAATCGCGAACGTTGGCAATATGTATTATCAAGGATTAGGCTGTATCCAAGACAAGAAAAAAGGTATTAAATGGCTTCAGAAATCGCTCGAGAAAAAATGTGCCGAATCATCAATACATCTTGGGCGCTACTACAAAAATGCCTACACGCAAACAGACAAAACAGCGAGCGAAAAAATCATACAAATCTATGAAAAAGGCGCCGAATTAGGTTGTACCAAAGCGATGCTAGAATTAGGTGATCTTTACCAAAAAGGTGTTTATACAGAGAAAGATGAAAAATTAGCCCTGAAGTGGTACCATGAAGCAGTCAATAATAAAAACTACACCGCTCTCACGAAAATAGGGGAAATCTACGAAGACCAAAAAAATATAGATCAAGCCATAAAATATTTTACCCGTTCACTCCAAAAAATTACAGATAAGGTTGAGGCCGAAGGAATGAAAAAAAAAATAACCAAACTAATGAAAACTAACAACATTGATTTGCTCACAGAATGGATAAAACTCGTTGATGAAAAAGCGGAGAAAGCACATAAGATTCCTGAACCAGAACCTGAGAAACCAAAGTCAGAAGTGTTGCATCCAGATGGAGATGGGTATATCTTGTGCTAAAAGATATTTTGTTTAATCTACGCTATTTCCGTAACGAATCCACCACCATCCAATTTAATCTCTGTAAACGTATTTACATATGTAGTAACACCCAACCCTAATTCTCCTGCTGCGTTACTGCCACAACCCATTAATGTTCCATCTGTTAATCTGATGATAGTTCCAGTCTCATGACATACTACTTCAACAATGTTTTTCGGAAGTGGCTTTATCTCTTGAAAATTAGTTCTGTCAATATAATCGCCCAATCCTAGTTGTCCATTCTCGTTTTTTCCGGTTGCTAGCAAAGTTCCATCTTCCAATCTGATAATTGTATTAGAATGCCCACAGTAGACGTCAACAACATTTCTAGGAACACCGCCGATTTCCGTAAAAGAAAGTCGAACGTCTCGATCGCCCAACCCCAATTGTCCAGAAACACCCGAGCCGCAACACATCAATGCCCCATTAGTTAGCAGCACGACCGTATGATAATGACCGCAAAATATCCGATCAATATTTTGTGGAATTAATTTTATTGCACAGAATGAGAATCTATTTGTAGTATCTCCAAACCCTAACTCCCCGCTTACGTTATAACCGCAACACATTATTGTTCCATCCAACAATCGGATCATTGACATACAAAACCCAGCTATAATTTCAACGATATTCGCTTTAAATTTATCCATAGCTTGAATTTCGGTAAATTTTCCCCGATTTTCTTCATCTCCGAGGCCCAATTGTCCGAAGCGATTCTGACCACATGTCATTAATGTTCCTGACATTAATCTCAGAATTGTGTGATCGTACCCGCAGTGAACTTCCGCGACATTTTGGACATAATCTATTTTCTTAAAATATCGTGTAGCTGGACCGAATACATGATCGGCGTATCCAGAACCCATTATTGTTCCATCGGCGTATCTTATAAATTTAGAATTACCGTAGCCATATATTATTTCTGCAATGCCTTTTGCTCGGAGTTTTATTTTCTTAAATATTCTGTTTGTGTTTAATGAAGATCGCATCAATGTGCCATATGATCTGAAGGTTGCATCAAATTTGCCCACATGAAATTCGATAATATTTTTAGGCAGACCTTGGATGACGGTGAATTCTTTTCTGCATATAGCATCTCCAAGACCCATTTGACCATAATTGAATCCACAGCCCATAAATCTCCCATCAGTCAATCGGACAATGGTGTTTTCTCTGCAATACTTGGCCGGCGACTTTCTGGACCTATTCAGATAGATTTTCATCATGGCCTCGTTCGTGTACACCTCTTTTGAATAACTCGCTGAAAAAATAATTTTCATTAATGTGAGCCAGTCGTATCTCAATAGCTTGGAATACGGCAGAAGAAAAATAATAAGATGATCATAACTCGCCACGATATGTTGTAATTCGACGGGAATGGCTTCAATTAGAGAAAATAGATCCATTTCTTGTTTCATATAGCAATAATCATAGTATAACGAGATTTCGTTTCAATTTTAAATATCTCTGGGAAAAATTGAAATTGTTAAAGTATGCTAATCTCATTAATTTTTGCCCTCATCAGATTCCCAACCATGAGCCACGATTTGCTGGAAATTGATTCCGCCTATGGGTACCACGTTGGCCATTTGTTTCTGTCTCTGTCGCCCGTGGAATGTTGGACTATCCGCCGTGCACTGATGTGTAAACGTTGGCCAGCTCGGACGTTAGCAACAATGACATATGGAACAGTTGCATTAAAAGTTCTCATTCATACGCTGCTTTCTAAGATCGACCGTCCATCCAACTCGTTGTTATCATCTATTCTGGACGCCGATGACATCGCCACTGCCATATGGGCAGCGAGTCCCATTAAAGATATCGATACTCCAACGGCAATTGTGGTCTCCCCCGATGAAACAAAAGGGCGCGCAGAAGAAATGGTCAAATCCCTTGAGATAAAATTCTTCACTAAACTCGAACAATTCGATAAGATCCTGTCGCCCATCATCAAGAGTAACATACGATTTCACGAGATTTGGGCACAAACACCTTTATGGTCAGTACCTTCGTTAGATCCGATCAAGCTGGTATACGAATATGTCACATTGATTATTGACATACCTGCTTTTCTGTCAGCCCCCGATGAGAAGAAAAGTAAATATCTCGAATCACTCCACCTCCAAGGCGTAAACATCGTCTTCATCACATCCGGTAATGTAAGTAGCAGCCAATCCGTTTGCGACGAACTGAGAAAAGCCGTTTACGCAAAGCCTACCATATGGTATTGCGATGAAACTGCAAAGGGAGTGTACGTTAAGAGTCGCCTTCGCTCTCACAGTAGATGCCACAGGTTCTATGTGCTAGCCGAACAAGCCACTCTAAAAACTTTCGTTGGCGAAAATTCTTTTTTGAAAGAGGAAATTGTTCTTATGTCGTTCATGCCCACTCCTTCCCTCTGCACACGTTGCACTATCTCCGCAGACGCAGATGACTATTTCGTAAAATCAAAAAAAAAGTGATCTACCAGATTCAATTTATAATGCGTTGCGCCCGGCATTTCAACGGTAGTTTCTTTTATACTTTGTATGTGTTTTTATCTCTTGGGGTATTCCACGGTTTTTTCTATTACAAGTTTCATATTGGGGCAAGACTATTCGATAACTATTGTTTGTCTTAGTCGGAAATGTATATTTAATGGATTTCCGGATGAATTGAGGGGGTAGTGCGCGACAACGGATGGGTTGAAACAGACCCCCCACAAAACTAAAACAAATACAACATCCGTAAATATAATCGAAATTATAAATTTTACATGGAACACATTTCTCCTCACACCCCATTGCCGCAATCGAACCTATCATATCGCCTTCCGTGTAAACCATACAAGAACAATAAGCAGCTAGAAAGTTTACAGTAAATATTTTTTGAAATAAATGGGCATTCTGCTTATAAATATCGAAAACCTTTTGATTTGAAATATTGTCCACAAAAAAATCAGGATTAAATTTATAATAAACGGGGCACAATCTGG